>Ga0075418_10002602_pt1 | contig 20696 bp, 15 predicted proteins | sample SoiMetdeltSBSDD2_FD_81776 | JGI IMG/M metagenome (GOLD analysis project Ga0075418, IMG submission 81776) | Bulk soil microbial communities from a Populus tree surrounding site in Tennessee, USA - Soil MetaG P. deltoides SBSDD2 | ecosystem: Environmental > Terrestrial > Soil > Tree plantation...
CGAGCGGGCGGTCATCCTTGCGGACGGGGATTCGATCCTTCCGCGTCACCTGAAGCTCACGTTTGTCGATACGCCGGCGGCCCAGGAGCCACCCAACCCGTGGGCTCATCTGGATCTCTCAGGAACCCTGACCGACGTCACCAAGCGGGCCGTGGCCGAGGTCGAGCGATTGAAGATTCGCAATGTGATGCGAGAGGTCGATGGCAACAGGGGTCGCGCCGCGGAGATGCTCCAGATTAGCTACAAGAACCTCTTAGCCAAATTAAAAGAGCACGCGATCGAATAGGATCAAGGTTTCAATCCAATCGCGACGAGCGCGCGCGACAACTCCTTTGTCGACACATCCGACACCATCGTCGTCGATCCGATCGTCGTTGGCAGGACGAAATGAAGGGTGCCGGCAATCACTTTCTTGTCCCGTTTCGTTGCCTCGATGATCTCCGCCGCGGAAAGATCGCTGACGGGCGGTAGCGGTCCCATCTGCATAATCTGGGCGGCCAGTGCCTCACGGTCGGCGGCTGGCAGGACGCCGCGTGCGGCAGCGAGTTCTGCAGCGGCCAGCATTCCGTACGCCACCGCCTCTCCATGTAAGAAGCGGCGATATTTCGTTACCGCCTCGAGCGCGTGTCCGGCCGTGTGACCGAAGTTCAGCGTCCGTCTCAATCCCGACTCACGCTCGTCCTGTTCGACGATACGCGCTTTGATCTGGCACGACTCTGCCACGACCGGCAGGAGAGCTGCTGCCTCCCGCGCAAAGAGCGGTGTGAGTCCTGCGGCCGTGCGCTCGAAGAGCTGGCGGCTGGCGATCACGCCGTACTTCACCACTTCGTACAGGCCGGCGCGAAATTCACGTCGCGGCAGCGTCGACAGCAGGGAGGGATCGACGACGACCGCTGCTGGTGGATGAAACGCGCCGATGAGATTCTTGCCCATCGGATGGTTCACGCCGACTTTTCCCCCGACGGCGCTGTCCACCTGCGCAAGCAGGGTCGTTGGTACTTGCACGACGGGAATTCCGCGCAAGTAGGTGGCCGCGGCGAATCCGGCGACGTCGCCGACAACGCCGCCGCCAATCGCAACAATGGCGCTCGCTCGATCTGCGTTCGCGCGAATGAGCGCGTCGTAGATCCGTCCGACCGTGGCGAGCTGCTTGTAACGTTCACCGTCGGGAATGAGGATCGCCTCTTCGTCAACCGCGCGCTGCAAGTCGCCGCCATGAAAACGCCAGACGGTCTGGCTCGAGACGATGAAGCGCCGCGCCGGCACGCCGACGGCGTCCATGGTGGCGCGGAGATGGCTGGCCAGGCCGGGAGCGATCTCAATTGTGTAGTTGCCGCTCGATGTGCGGACCGACAATCGCGTCGGTTCTTTGCGCGGCTGTTTGGAACGCATCACTTTTGGGATGGTAGGATAGCAGCATCAGGAGCGGCTTGGAGCTTCGCTCGGACTTTCTCATCATCGGCAGCGGCATCGCCGCGCTTCGCGCGGCCCCCGAAGTCGCCGGTCATGGCGACGTTCTCATCCTCACCAAAGGCGGACCTGGGGAAGGCAACACTGGCCACGCGCAAGGCGGCATTGCCGCGGCCGTGGGGTCGGCCGATACTCCTGAGCTGCACGCCGCCGACACAATGGCGGCCGGCGATGGACTGTGCGATCCGGCCGCGGTCCAGGTACTCGTGCAGGATGGTCCGCGATTCGTCCGCGAACTGATCTCGTGGGGTGTTCAGTTCGATCGCGCGCCGAATGGAGAACCCGCGCTCGCAATGGAAGCGGCCCACAGTGCCCGGCGCGTTCTTCACGTGCGCGATGCAACGGGTCGAGAGATCGGTCGCGTCCTCTGGGAACGTGCGTCGCAGTTGCCACAGGTCGAGACGCATGATCACGCGCGCGTTGTCGCTCTCGTCATCGAAGACGGCCGCTGTGTCGGGGTGCGTTTCCTGACCGGTGACGGAGAACTGGCGACGGCACTCGCGCGAACGGTGTTGCTTGCGACTGGCGGAGCAGGGCAGGTCTATCACGAAACAACAAACCCGCAGGTCGCGACGGGTGATGGCGTCGCGATGGCGTACCGCGCGGGCGCCGCCGTCATCGACCTCGAGTTCGTCCAGTTTCATCCGACGGCGTTGATGGTAGAGGGACAACCGCGATTTCTTCTGTCGGAAGCGCTCCGCGGCGAGGGCGCGCAACTGGTGAACGCGTCGGGTGAAGCGTTCATGAGCCGATATGAGGCGGCGGGTGATCTCGCGCCGCGCGACCGCGTGTCGCGAGCAATCGTGCGTGAAGGTCGGCGGACGAACCAGCCGGTCTACCTGTCGCTGGAGCGGCTGAACCCTGATTTCGTCCACAAGCGATTTCCGTTGATCTCCGACATGTGCCGGCGGGCGGGTCTCGATCTGGCGCGAGATCGGATTCCCATTGGTCCTGCGGCGCACTACGTGATGGGCGGCGTCCAGACCGATCTCGATGGACGAACAACGATCCCCGGATTGTTCGCCGCGGGAGAAGTGGCATGCACCGGCGTGCATGGCGCGAATCGACTGGCCAGCAACTCACTCCTCGAGGGCCTCGTCTTCGGAGCGCGGGCAGGCTGCGCGATGCGAGAAGATAAATTGCGCGGCATCGACGTGCCTTCGCGATTGCCACTGTCGTCAACGAGCACGAAAGTGGCGCGAGTTCCCTTCGATCCCGTCGCGCTGACGCGCACCATGTGGCTCGACGTTGGCTTGTTTCGCGATCGCGACGGGCTGACACGAGCATTGGCCACCCTCGAGCCCGCGTGGCAACAGATGGACGATCTGCTGCGTGACGGCGCGGTGCTGCACCCTGACGATTGGCGGACCGCCAGCATACTGACGGTCGGACGTCTGATTGCGCGGGCGGCGTTGCGCCGCGAGGAAAGCCGGGGCGGCCATTACCGCGCAGATTTCCCCGATCGTGACGATGTACACTGGAAGCAAAGAGTTTCGGATCGGAAGACATAAGGGCCTTCCTGAGCGAGCGGATGCACACGCGAGTCGAAGGGCAAAAAGGAACTGATTGATGGCGGAGCAGACGGCGGCAAAGAGCAAAGAGAAGGCAGACGCGCTGGTGACCGAGATCACCCCGCAATCCGAGGACTTTTCCCGGTGGTATCTCGACGTTGTCCGTCGCGCCGAGCTGGCGGACTACACGCCCGTCAAGGGCTGTATGGCGATCCGTCCGTACGGCTACGCCATCTGGGAACTGATTCAACAGGGACTCGATCGACGGTTCAAGGAAACGGGCCACGTCAACGCGTACTTCCCGCTTTTCATTCCCAAATCCCTTCTCATGCGCGAGGCTGAACACGTCGAAGGCTTCGCTCCACAAGTGGCGTGGGTGACACGCGGCGGCGAGGAGGATCTCGAGGAGCCGCTGATCATCCGTCCGACGTCGGAAGTCATTATCGGGACGATGTATTCCAAGTGGATCAAGTCGTGGCGAGACTTGCCCGTGCTGATCAATCAGTGGGCGAACGTCGTGCGGTGGGAAAAAGTCACTCGTCCGTTCCTTCGGACGACGGAATTTCTGTGGCAGGAAGGCCATACGGCGCACGAGACGGAAGCGGAGGCGCAGGACGAGACGATGCGCATCCTTTCGATATACAAGGAGTTCGTCGAGACTCAGCTGGCGATGCCGGTGATCGACGGGCAAAAAAGCGACAGCGAAAAATTCGCCGGCGCCTCGCGCACGTATTCCATCGAGGCACTGATGGGCGACGGTCGCGCACTCCAGGCGGGGACGTCGCACAATCTCGGTCAGAACTTCGCCAAAGCGTTCGAGATCCAGTTCCAGGGCCGGGACAAGAATCTGCAGCATGCCTGGACGACCTCGTGGGGCGTCTCGACCCGGCTCATTGGCGGCGTGATCATGACGCACGGCGACGACAGCGGATTGATTCTCCCGCCGCGGGTTGCGCCCTATCAGGTCGTTATCGTCCCGATTGCACGCGGAAACTGGCAGGAGACCGTGTTGCCACGGGCTCGCGATATTCAGAGCGACCTGATGCGCCATGGTGTGCGCGTGATGCTCGACGACCGTGATGCGTATACGCCCGGCTGGAAATTCGCTGAGTGGGAAATGCGCGGTGTCCCCCTTCGGCTGGAGATCGGACCGAAGGACATCGAGAAGTCGTCGGTACTACTGGCCCGCCGTGATATTCCGCGTGAAAAGTTGCCCACGCCGATGGACGGACTGGCAACCAGGATCGTGTCGCTGCTGGAGACGATTCAGAACAACCTGTTCGCGCGCGCGGTCAAGTTCCGCGAAGAGCATACACAGAGGGTATCGAGTTACGAGGAGTTCAAGTCCGTGATGGAAGGACGCCCTGGATTCGTTATTGCGGGGTGGTGCGGAAGCGCTGAGTGCGAGGCGGAGATCAAGGCCGAAACGCAGGCAACTCTTCGCAACATTCCGCTGACCAGCGGCGCGGCCACGGGACCGTGCGTGAAGTGCGGCCGGGCAGCCGCAGCTGAGGCCTGGTTCGCAAAGGCTTATTAGTGCCTAAAGGCGGCCGGACCGGACGGGGACAGTCTTCGCGCCAGCCCCGATGGTCCGGCTGGCTGCCCCTTGCCGCTGCCGTCCTCGCCTTTGGCGCCTATTTCAACGCGCTCGATAACCCCTTCGTATACGACGATCACGACACAGTGATCGGGAACCGATCCCTGACCGATCTCTCCAACGTCCGCTTCATCCTGGTCTACACGCCCTTTCGACCCCTGGTGAACGCGTCGTATGCATTCGATCGGTGGCTCTGGGGCTATCGGCCACTCGGATATCACCTGACCAACGTGTTGTTGCATGTGGTTGTCGTCGTGCTGCTCTACGTCTGGCTACGGTGGGTGATCGAGGATAGTGGGACCGACGTCGAGTCCAGCGGTCCTGCGTTCGTGGGTGCCGCTTGTTTCGCCGTCCATCCTCTGCAGACAGAAGCGGTCGGGTACGTGTCAGGACGATCCGAGGTCCTATGCGCGGTATTCTTCGTCAGCGCGTTGCTGCTCTCGCGTCGCGCGATCCTGTCCGGCAGTTGGATTAGCGCCGTACTCGGGATCGCGTGTGGCATTGCGGCTCTTGCGTCGAAGGAGACCGCCCTGGCGTTGCCGGTCGTCTTTCTCGCGTACGACTGGCTGCTTCGACCAGGTGCAGACGAGGTTCGGTCCCGCCGCTTGTGGCAGGTCGGTGTGCCAGCCGTCGTGGTCTTCGCAGGCGCTGGCCTCTATCGGCTGTCGATGCTCAAGATGTCCTTTGCAGGATTGTCATCGGCCGTACTCAACGCGGAAACGCAGGCGATCGTGATCTGGCGGTACGTCAAGTTACTGGTGTGGCCGTTCGGTCAGTCGATCATGCATTCCGTGCATCGTGTAACCAGCTTGTTTGATCCCCTCACGACGATCGCTGTGATTGGCATCGCGCTCGCGATCGCATTGGCCCTGTGGATTCGAAGGTCACATCCGGTCGTCGCGTTTGGTATCGTGTGGTTCCTTGCCGTGCTCGCTCCCTCGTCCAGCTTCGTGCCGTTGCGTGAGGGGATGGCGGAACATCGCGTATATCTTGCGAGCGCCGGCTTCTTCACGGCGGTGGTCGGAATTCTGCAGGTCTGGTGGGGACGTTGGTCCCTTCGGTCGTTCGCTCCGCGCGCCACAATCGCCGTCGCTATTGCTGTCCTGTGCCTCCTCACCATCCGCCGCAACCAGGTATGGTCGGACCCTGTTACGCTGTGGACCGAGGCGACGCTGCACGCCGCAGGGATGTGGGAGCCGCATTACGCGCTCGCCGATTCATTTCGCGAGCAGGGTTTGTGTGACCGAGCGATCTCCGAGTATCGACAGGCGGTGGCGCTTCGCCCCGGGCACCGCGACGCACACACGAATCTCGGAATCTGTCTCGCCCAGCTGGGTCAGCCCGAAGAAGCCGAGCGTGCATTCCGTCAGGCCTTAGCGATCGATCCCCGATTTGCGCGAGGCTACACGAACCTCGGAGCGTTGGCGCTTCTTTCTGGCGATGCCGAGCGGGCGCGTGACTTCTACCTGCAAACGCTCGTCGTCGATCACGATAACGTCCTCGCGCGGATGCAGCTGGCCAGCCTGTACGAGAATACCTTCCATGACTACCACGCCGCGGCACGTATGTGCGGTGAGGCGCGACTGCTGGCGCCGGCGACGCCCGGTGTCGTTGAGTGTGTGGAACGAAATCAGCGACTGGCGGCTGGTCAGGGTCGGTAACCAATGCGAGTGCTCTACGCGATTCATGATTTCCTGCCGCGGCACCGCGCCGGCTCTGAGATCTACGCATTCGAGCTCGCGCGTGAATTGAGCCACGGATCAGAAGTATTCATTCTCGCCGCTGAGTACGACCCGTCTGTTGCGCATGGAACGATACGATGGCGATCGCACGAAGGATTGGTCGTCGTCGAGGTCGTCAACAATTGGGAGTTTCGCGGCTTCGACGAGACGTATAAGTCAGAGAGAATGAACGCGCAGCTGCGCCACGTGCTCGACGCGACCCGTCCTGATGTCCTGCACGTCCACAACCTGCTGAACCTCTCGTTCGACCTGCCCCGGATTGCGAAGCAGCGTGGCATCGCAACTGTTGCGACGCTCCATGACTACACACTGGTGTGTCCGTCCGGAGGTCAACGCGTCCACGTGGCGGAGTCGCACGTCTGCGCATCGATCGATGCGGATCGATGTGCGCGCTGCTTCAGCCAGTCGCCTTTGTCGCGGCAGATGCGTGCAGCGAAGATAACTCGAGGGGTTGCGGGGCGAGTTCTCGGGCGCGCCGGTCAGATGGCGTTCAGAATCGCACCCGTTCTGACGAAGTCGATGCTCGCCAACGCCGGCGGGGCCGCGGAGATCAGCAGCGCCGATATTCGGCGGCGCCTTGGATATGCCAGGCAAGTGTTTGAATCGATCGATCTATTCGTCGCGCCCTCCCAATCCATTGCGCAGGAGTTCTGCAGACTCGGACTCCCAGGCGATCGCATCGAGGTTTCTGACTACGGTTTTCGTCCGCCTTCGCGCTTTCGCGCTTCGGGCGAGACAAGCTCAGAAGGCGAGCCATTGCGCATCGGTTTTGTCGGCACGCTTGTCTGGCACAAGGGTGTTCACGTGCTGATCGAGGCGGCGCGGCAACTTCGTGGGAACTACGAGGTCCGCATTCACGGCGACACGGCGGTATTTCCGGACTATTCGGCAGACCTCCGGAAGTCTGCCGCGGGATTGCCGGTGGTGTTCCAAAGTGGATTCGATCGCCATCGGGTCGACGATGTTTATACCAGTCTGGATGTGCTGGTCGTCCCCTCGTTATGGCCGGAGAACTCTCCGCTCGTGATTCACGAGGCATTCATGCACCACGTCCCGGTCGTCGCTGCGCGTGTCGGTGGCGTGCCTGAGCTGGTTGACGATGAGATCAACGGTTTCCTGTACGAACCATTTGATGCCGACTCGCTCGCTTCATCGTTGCAGCGCCTAATCGACGATCGCGAACTCGTCGCGGCATTGTCCACGCGTGTTCTGCCGGTCAAATCAATCGAGCAGGACGCGCGTGAATGGGACCAGCGTTATCGTCGGATGCGCCAGCGGGCAGAGGTGCATGCGTGCACTTGAACCACAGGATTTCGATCGTGATTCCGACCCGAAACGCGGGGCCTGTGCTTGGCGAAGTCCTCGAAGCGATTGCATCCCAGGAAGGTCCATTTCAGGCCGAGGTGATGGCCATCGATTCCGGGTCTTCCGACGGCACGCTCGAGCGGCTGAAACAGTACGGTGCGCGGATCCTGACCGTCTCTTCGAACGCGTTCAACCACGGTGAGACGCGAAACGAGGCACTGAGACACGCCCGCGGTGAATGCGCTGTCCTGCTCGTTCAGGATGCTGTGCCGGCTTCGACGCGCTGGCTCTCGGCCTTGATCGAACCCTTACTGCTCGATCCGTCGATTGCCGGGACTTTTGCCCGACAATGTCCGAACGATCGAGCCAGCCGCGTGACCGCCCACTACCTATCACAGTGGGCTGCCGCGCAAGCGATCCCTCGTGTCATCGGCCCGGTGACAGCCGAGGCATTCGCGCGCCTGTCTCCCTCGGACCGTCACGCCGCCTGTGCGTTCGACAACGTCTGCTCCTGTATTCGACTGAGCGTCTGGAAGACACATCGCTTCGCGGCCACACCAATCGCGGAGGATTTGCAGTGGGCGCGTGATGTTCTCGTTGCCGGTTTCAAGCTCGCCTATGTGCCGGATGCTGTCGTCCGGCATTCGCACGAGCGTTCGATCGCGTACGAGCTCCAACGAACGTATCTCGTTCACCAGCGTCTGGAAACGATGTTCGGACTGGCCACGGTGCCGACGTTCGGAGCGCTCGTTCGCGCCATGGCAACTACAGTCCCGGTCAACGCGCGCATCGCAGCCCGAGAACCCCGCCGCCGCTGGCGCGCCGTATTGCGTGGCACCGCATTAGGCGTGGCGCACCCGCTCGGCCAGTATCTCGGTGCCCGATCCGCACGGCAGGGACGCGAGCTGCTGCGCACGAATGGAATCTGATGCGAATCCTGCAGGTCGTCCACGGGTTTCCGCCTGACGCGAACGGCGGCACCGAGGCGTACGTCCGTGACTTAGCCGCCGCGCTGGCGGCGCATGGCGACGACGCCGTGGCGGTTTTCACACGCCACTGTGATGATCACGCGCGCGACCTGAGTGTCAGGACGTGGACGGATGGTGCCGTCAACGTGGTCAGCGTGAACAACACGTTTCACTCGTGCGAGTCATACGAATCGAGTTACGCGAATCCAGCGATTGCCCATGTCGCCGCCGGCTTTCTGGACGAATGGCGTCCGGACGTCATCCATCTGCAACATTTGACCTGCCTGTCGACCGGGATCCCGCGTCAGGCCGCGAGCCGGGACATACCCGTCGTCATGACCCTGAACGACTACTGGCTGATCTGCCATCGCGGCCAGCTTCTTGATCTCGACGGACGCCGCTGTCCTGGCCCGTGGGACGGAGGATGTGCGAAGTGTCTGCCTCCGGCCGCGCTTGCGACGAACGCTGCGTTTCGGTCTGTCAGGAGGCTTCAATCGCTTCCGATTGGCGGTGTGTCCGCCGCGATCGGAATAGCGGCACGTGCGTGGGATGCTGCGACGCCGACGGAGCGGACACGCGCGGCGACGCTCTGCCGGCTCGATCACATGCGAGCGGCAGTTGCCGACGTTCGATTCTTTCTCGCACCATCCGCAACCCTTGCGACTGCGTTTGCGCCATTTGGATTGCCCGAGCATCGCATCATCCGGTGCAATCAGGGGATCTCCACGGCTCGGTTCGAATGCGTGCAACGGACCGCCTCGAACCATCTGCGGATCGGTTTTGCCGGCGGACTTCAACCAACGAAGGGAGGCGACATTCTCATCGATGCGGTCGAGCACCTGCCTCTGGACCGCGTGGTCGTTGATGTTCTGGGAGGAAATGGGGGATATCACGGCGATCGCCGTTTTGCCGACGCGCTGGAAGAACGGCTTGGACACGCGGCAATTCGGAGACTCGGATCGGTTGCCCACGCTCGTATGCCTGGTGTGCTGGCGAACCTCGACGTTTTGGTCGTGCCATCGATCTGGATCGAGAACGCGCCCTTCATCATTCGGGAGGCGTTCGCAGCCAGCGTCCCGGTGATTGCGTCCAATCTCGGCGGCATGGCGGAAATGGTGCGGGACGGCATCGACGGGCTCTTGTTTCCCGCTGGCGATTCCGCGGCGCTTGCCGTGGCCTTGCGTCGGTTGATCGATGAACCGGATCTGCTGCCGACGTTGAGGGCCGGTATCAGACGACCGATGTCGATCGAAGAGGATACCACCTGGCTTCGAGACGTCTATGTGCGCGCCGGAGCGAGCCAACAGCCAGCCGCCAGTCCCCAGCCGCCAGTCGCCGCCAGCGAGCAGCGAGCAACGACCGAGGTCGCTGCCGTGATTCTCAATTACTGCACGGCGGATCAGACGTATCTCGCTGCGCGATCGCTGCAATCATCGTTCGCACCACCAGCTGACATTCTGATCGTCGACAACCATTCAGAGGACGGTTCCGCGGCCATTCTCCGGCGCTCGGTCGCGAATGCCCGGGTCATCGAATCGCCAGACAATCGTGGGTTCGCCGGCGGCTGCAATATTGGGATTCGGGCGGCCCTGGAGAACGGCGCCCGGTTCGTCCTGCTGGTGAACAGCGATGCGGTGCTGGCTCCTGACGCAATCAGTCATCTACGGACAGCGATGGACGACGCCGTGAATGTCGGCATCGCAGCACCTGTTCTCCTGTCGCGAGAGGAACCCGACCACGTCGCATCGGCCGGCATTTCCTTTTCACCGAGCACGGGTCGCATGCGGCATCGTGGGGCCGGACGTCGTGTTTCGGCGGTTGGCTCCGATCGCCTGCGCTCCGTTGACGCTGTCAGCGGTTGCGTGATGCTGATTAGGCGCGAAGTGTTCGAAAGGATCGGCTTCCTCGACGAGGCGTATTTCTTTTCGTTCGAGGATATCGACTTTTGCCTGCGCGCCCGTGAGGCGGGCTTCGAGGTGACTGTCGTGCAGGATGCTCGTGCCTACCATGAAGGCGGTCGCAGCATCGGACGACGCTCGGCCAGGCGAGTTTATTTCGGCACCCGCAACCACCTTCGGCTTGCTGCCCGAACCGGTCAAACCGCAACACGACCCGTACGATTGGCGCTGGTGACCGCCTTGAATGCGGCGTACGTGTTAGTGTCGCCCGAATCGCCGCTCGTCGGAGGTGCCGCGGCCTTCGCTCGCGGCGTGTGGCACCATGTCATCGGCCGATATGGCGCGGGATGATTCACGAAGCATCCGCACGTCGGCATCGAGTAACGCCACTTCCTGAACAAGTCTCTCGATTTCCTTCCGGTGCCGTGACACGACCACCGAGAAGTAGAGCGAGACGATGACGACGAAAAACGTGAGCGCCAGCAACAGCAGGGCCGGCGGATAGTGAACGCCCAGCGCCGATGCCGCCAGATCCAGCAAGTTCCGCCACAGCGAGAGAACCAGTAGAGCCACCGAGCACGCAATCCAGATGAGTGAATACTCTTCCGTCAGCTGCGCGCGGCGGACGAGCTCGATGACGGTGACCAGGAGCGCCGCGCTGACGGCGATCGAAATCAGTTGAACGACGTCAGTCATAGGCCCGTCCTTCGACCAATTGGCGGAATGGCACGACCACGAACGCGAGTATCGTTCGCGCCATCGCAAGCGCCGTGCGCGTTGCCGTCAAGGACGTGCGTCCGGCAACGCGCGGACGCATCCGGATTGGCACTTCACTCACCCGCAGGCCATTACGGTTCAAAAAAAGCAGCAGCTCGGGTTCGGCGTACCCCGCCGGATGATGGCAACTGAGCAGCCGAAGTGCACGCGGTCCAAACAACCAGAAGCCTGAGGTCGAATCGGTGAACCGCTTCCGGGTCACCATGCTGAGACACGCAGCGAGCAGCGTCTGGCTCAGACGACGAAGCCTCGTCGAGCTTCGCCGGCCGATCGGTGTTCTTCCGTGTCGTTCCGTGGTTCGATGGAGGAAGCGCGATCCAAGGGCGACGTCCGCGCGTCCGGCAACGACCGGCGCAAGCAGCCGCGCGATATCGCACGCGCGATGCTGCCCGTCGCCATCGATGCGAACGACATATTCGTAGCCAGCTCTCTTTGCGAACTGAATCCCGGCGCGCACCGCGCCGCCGACGCCGAGCCGCTGTGACAGCGTTAGCCACCGCACGTCAAGTGCCGGGAGCGAGGCCTCCGTACCATCCGTCGATCCGTCGTTCACGACCAGAATGTTTCGTTTCGGAATGACCCTCGAAAGATCGGTAATGACACGCGTCAGATTCGCCCGTTCGTTGTAAGCGGGGACGACAGCCAGCAGCGACACATCGCAGGCAGACTCGGGCAGTGGCTGTTCTCCGATGCGCGCGTGCGGGAGCATCGAATGGCCTGGTGCTCGATCGCGGCGAAGCACGCAACGCGCCAGCCACATCACGATGGCAGCCGACCAGGCGACATCTCGAACCAGGTGTGTCACCGCGAACGCGAGGGCGGCACGATCCCGTGTGCGCCGCCAGGCCTGAACGCCGGCGTAGAATCGTTCGGCGAAGAGCACGATCGCGATCGCAAGTGCAGCGAATAACAGGGACGTCGAGGGTCCGCCCGCCGCCGCAAGTACTCCAGCGACGGCGCACGCCGCTAACGCGATCAGCATTGCCGGCGCGTGCAGGATCATCATCGTCCCGGAGACGTCGTCGCCGGTGACACGTCGTGGATGGCGCACGATAACGTCGAGCCGCCCGTACCCGACACCGAACTGCTGACGAAGATATCCGCCGAATCCCTCGCGCCAGATGTGCACGCTTCGTGCAGAACGGCAGAAAGCGAGGCGATATCCCGCATGCTGGAGTCGGTAGCTCAGATCATTGTCGTAGCCATAACCAAGGCGATCGTCGAGAAGACCGACGCGATGCAGCGCCCGCGCGCGGTACGCGGTATTTCCCGTGCAGACGTGGTCGATGACGTGCCCCTGAATTCGCGAGTAACGATGCTCGAGATCCCGGCCGGTTGCTCGTGCCCAGAATCGCGCATTTGGTGCGGTGATGTAGTGCCCTTGGACGGCGGCGACATCCGGGTCGTCAAAGTACTCCAGCACCTGCGCCAGCCAGCCCGGTTGAAGAATGACGTCCTGATCGACCTGACAGATGATGGGATGGCTCGCTTCACGGATACCAGCGTTGATGGCTGCGGCCGCACCCCTCCGCTCGCCAGGGATCAACCGCAGCACGCCTTCCCGGTGCAGCTTGGTGAGCAGCCGCCAGGAGCCATCGATGCTGCCATCGTCGATCGCAATGATCTCGAATGGCCGTTCGTCGCGTTGCGTAACGATGCTCGACAGCGAGCGTCTCAACGTCCGCGCGCCGTTGAGGACCGGGACGACGAAGGTGACACCTTGTAGCGCCGCCGTCACGCACCCATCCTGAGCGTGGTGGGCTGGTGTTCGACGAGTGTCCGGTACAGCGACTCGATCCGATCGCAGATAACTTCCGATCCAAAACGGCGCCGAACTGTCATCGCCGCAGTTCTCGCGCGGCGCCGCCAGAGTGCCAGATCAGCAAGCATTGACTCGATTGCCACTCTCAAAGCCCTGACATCGCCAGGGGGGACAGCCAATCCACCGCCGATCGAAGAGATCACTTCACCACACCCGCTGTCGTTACACACGACGACCGGAGTTCCGGCGAGCAGAGCTTCGAGCGGCACGAGACCGAAAATCTCGTCTCGCGACGGGTAAACGACGACATCAGCTGCGGCGAGTGCGTCCAGCCTCTCGGACCCAGTCAGCAATCCGGTGCGGATGACGCGTGCTTCAAGCCCGAAGCTGCGGACGAGTGAAATGATACGGCTCTCGACTCCCATGTCGTTTCCCGCCACGATCAACGTCGTCGTTGGATCGCGTAACGATGCAAACGCCCGTACGAGATCGTCGACCCCTTTACGCGGCGTCAGCTTGCCAAGATAGAGAATGACGGGGCGCTCCCCGAGATCCATTCGTTGCCGATAACCATGGCCATCGACAGGCCGATCGAACTCCCCCTCGTCTATCGGGTTCGGGACATGGACGATTGCCGACTCGTCAATCCCCATTTCTCGCAACTGGCGCACTTCGGATCGAGAGACCGCGACGACTCTGGCAGCGCGCGGCAGCATCGATCGGCCGGCGGTCAAGGCGAAGAGTTGCTTCGCGCGCACGCGGCGCTCGAGCGGCCGCGCAGTGCCATTCGGCGAGACGACGTATGGCACCCGCGCACGCGTAAGCTCCCAGGCGGCGACGACCCCGGGAATGTTATGGCACGCATGAATGTGGGCGACGTCGAACGATCCTGCGGCACCGCGAAGGTATCGACCGAGGCCGATTGGGGTAAAGAATTGGCAGTGGTAGGCGAGGACATTGGAGACGTTTGGGAAGATCCGGACGTCGACGCCATGCGCGTTCGAAGCGATTGTCGATGCGCGACTCTCGCTGTCGCATACATCGGTCGTGCAAACAGTCACGTGATGCCGTCGCGCCAGCGCGCGCGTCATCGTCGTGACGAGGCGCGGAATGCCGCCGTATGCCCAGGCCTGCTCGTAGTACGGGACGACGTGCAGGATGCGAAGTGGTGGCATTGGCCGGAATGACCCGGGTGCGTGCTGGGGGGTCGTGCCGTATAGTATCAGGGTTCCCCACCAATGGTGTCAGTGGCGATCACACGCGTTCGACAGGGTCACGCACCATTCGCAGGCCTGGTCTGGACTCTCATCCGCACCGATTTCAAAACCCGCTATCACGGTACGATCGGCGGCTTTGTGTGGGCGCTTCTGAAACCGCTCACCATGTTTTTGGTCCTGCTCGCGGTCTTCTCGTACGTTTTTGCCACCGATCCCCAGTACAAGTTCGATCTCATCATTGGCCTGTTCCTCTACGAGTTCTTTCAGGAATCGACAAAGGCCGGGCTGCTGTCGATCAGGGCGAAGGGTTACCTGTTGACGAAGGCGCGCTTCCCCTCGTGGATTGTCGTCGTGACGTCGGCGTCGAACGCGGTGATTACCCTCATCTTCTTTTCGTTGGTTCTCCTGATGTTTCTTGGTGGGAGTGGTCGCGCACCTTCGATCACCAGCATCGCCCTCTACTCGGCCTATCAGGTCCTGTTCTTCGCGATTGTGACCGGGTTTTCGCTGGCAGCGAGCGTCCTCTTCATGCGGTATCGGGACCTGAATCAGGTATGGGAAGTCGTGACCCACGCCGGCTTCTTCGTCGCCCCAATCATTTATCCGATTGGGATCCTTCCAGAACGGATGCACGCGTATCTCTACGCCTGGCCGCCGACGCCGATCATTCTGTTCTCACGGAGTGTTCTGCTCGACGGCCACGTGCCATCGCTGATCGCACACCTGTTGCTGCTGATAGAAACCGCGCTGGTGCTCGGCGTTGGTGCGCTGATCTATCGCCTGCGAGCGCCGCGAGTCGCGGAGGAATTGTGATGCGACCGCGCGTCATCGAAGTGGCCGGCGTCTCGAAGACATTTACAATTCCCAGCAGCCGGCGCGAAACGGTGCGTGAGCACGCACTGGATTTCTTCCGCCCTCGTCCTCAGGAACGGCTGCGCGTGCTTGAATCGGTCAGCTTCGAGCTGCGTCAGGGCGAAAGCCTCGGGCTGATGGGGCGAAACGGCTGCGGGAAGAGTACCCTGCTGAAGATCGTTTCAGGGATCTATCCTGTCGATTCCGGACGCGTCGACGTTCACGCCGCGGTCACACCAATCCTGGAGCTGGGCGTCGGCTGGAATCCCGACCTCGATGCGATCGACAACATCGAACTCCTCGGAACAGTCATGGGGATGACGCTGAAGCAGCTGCGCGCCGCGACCGACGAAATCCTGGAATTCGCCGAGCTCGAGAAGTTCGCGCATCTCGAGCTTCGTCACTACTCGAGCGGCATGGCGGCGCGGCTGGCGTATGCCGTGGCATTTCGCGCCGTTCGCGAAGTCCTGATCCTTGACGAAGTTTTTGCCGTCGGCGACGCGGGATTCAAGGAACGGTGCCAGCAGAGATACCGCGATTTGCATCGCGCGGGACACTCGATGCTGCTCGTCAGCCACGAGCCGCGAACGATTGCAACCTTCTGCGATCGCGCGTTACTCCTTGAAGGCGGCCATATCCTTCTCGCCGGTGCCGCCGAAATGGTTGCCAGCCGATACCTGGAACTGCTGACCGAAGAAGCGGCGATCTCCGCACGTCCTCACGCCCGATGACTCCACGCATATCCGTTCTGATGCCCTGTTTCAATCACGGGGCGTTTATCGGTGAGGCGATCGACAGCGTACTCACACAGACATTCCAGGACTTCGAAATCATCGTTGTCGACGATGGGTCGACCGAGCCGCTGACCGAAGACGCGCTGGCGAAACTCAGGCCGGCACGCACGACTGTTTTGAAGACGGTGAATCAGGGTTTGCCGGCCGCTCGCAACCATGCCGCAAGGCAGGCTGCCGGCACGTTGTTCTGTGCCCTGGATGCTGATGACAAGCTGGCGCCGACATGGTTTGAAAAGGCGATAAAGGTGCTGGACGAGCGACCGGATGTCTCGTTTGTCTCGCACTGGCTTGAAACGTTTGGTGACGAGCATTGGACCTGGAAACCAGAACGCTGCGATTTGCCGGCGCTCTTGGCGCGCAACACTGTCAATGGCGCAGCCGTCGTACGGCGTGAGGCATTCGAGACGGTAGGCGGATACGACGAATCGATGCGCGACGGATGCGAGGATTGGGATTTCTGGCTCCGACTCGTCCAGCGCGGATTCCAGGGCGAGATCGTTCCGGAAGTGCTCTTTTACTATCGCCGGCGGTCGGATTCGATGAGCCGTGAGATGCTCGACGACACACGGTACCGGCGCCCCTTGACCACGCTGATCACGAAGCACGAACAAGCATACCGGGCACATCTGCCGGCGATACTTGCTGCGAAAGAGACCGAAGCGCAGCATCTGATTCGAGAAATTGCCACCATCGAACGCGATCGCGTGCTCTCGCTCGAACCCGCGCTTCGTCGCGCTCGTGAGGAGCTGGCTGCGATTGCACGCAAGGCTGAACGGGCGCGGCGGGAGCGTACGCGGGAAGAGGAACATGAGCGCCTGGCGTGGAAGGTCACGGAACTCGAGCGCGAGGTAGCCGATCTCAGAGCGTCGTGGAGCTGGCGCATGATGGCGCCGCTTCGCCGCCTGTACTCCCTCCTGCGGGGCCGCTGATGACGGGGAGCGCCGATGTCATCATTCAGGCAGGCGAAGGAGGCCGTCGTGTCATTTGGACCGCGGACTCGCTACTCCGTCAGCGCGTCAGGCCGGCATCGATCACCCTGATCAAAGCTGAAGGCTCGCAGCCGACACCGCTCATCAATAGCGCGGCGGCCCGTTTGCGCGCGATCGTCCTCGATGGCAGCACGTATCCGGGTCTGCCCCTGAATGCCGCGGTGAGAAGTGCCTCGGGATCATTCTTCGTCGTCATATCCTCCGGGTTCACTCTCGACGATTTGTTCATCGATCGTTGTGAGAGCGCCTTTCGTGACGAGTCCGTCGCCGCCGTTGCTCCATCCGTTGCCTATAGAACCGCCGACGGAGCGGGAGAGCTCGTCCGGACGCCGGCAGTTTCGTCGCGAGTCGCAATCCTGTCCGACACGCGGAGTGTTCCCCCGGTGTTTGCCATTCGCCGCGAGGCGTGGAATGCGCTTGACCGATTCGACGAGACGCTCTCGGGCCTGGTCGAATATGAATTCTGGCTGCGGCTTGTCCTCGCTGGACGAGGGGTGAGCATCCTGAGTCCTCCGTTGGTCGGCCGTGTTCTCGAACGCGATTTGCCGGACATCACTGACGCACTGCGGCTCCGGTACTTTCGCGCTGTCCTCGATCGGCATCTCGCGGTGCTCGAGCAGGACATGCGTGAACTCCTGATCAGCCGAGAGATTCGGTTCGGGCAACTGCGAACAATGCACCGCGAATTGCTCGCTCAGCGGGACCGGGAGCTTGCCGAACTCGATCGCCTGCGAGCGGAGGCTGCACATCACCGCGCGTACTTACAGCACCACAATCTTGACGCGTTCGACTGGGGGGATTTCCGGCGTACTGATCCCGTCAGTCGTGAGTGGGGTTATGAGCGGGGAATTCCCGTCGACCGCCGGCACATCGAGGAGTTCCTCTGCGCGCATTCTTCAGATGTGCAGGGCGCGGTATTGGAAGTTCAGGAAGACGACTTCACGCAGGCGCTAGGCGGACGGCGCGTGACGCGTCACGACGTTCTCGACATTGACGAATCGAACCAGCGTGCGACGGTGCTCGCAGATCTTCGTGTCGCGACAGAGATTGCCTCGGAGACGTACGACTGCATCATCCTCACGCAGACACTGCACGTGATTGACGACATGGACGCCGTGCTTCGCCAGTGTGACCGCATCCTGAAGCCCGAAGGGGTCCTACTGGCGACGTTTCCCGCAGCGAGCCGGGTCTGTCTCGAGTATGGACGGGACGGTGATTATTGGAGGACGACGCCTGCAGGAGCCCGTGCGCTGATGCGTTCGTCCTTCGGGCCGTCGATCGTATCCACCGAGGACTTCGGCAACGTCCTCACGAATACAGTGTTCCTTTATGGCCTGAGCGCAACCGACCTGACCGATGAAGAATTCGCGGCTCACGATCCCTACTTTCCCGCGCTGACCGGCGTCCGCGCGAAAAAGTCCAGGGCGCCATCCCGCACTACCTCGCGAGGCGTCGTCCTCCTCTATCACCGGGTCGATGCCGCGCCTGATGTGCACGGCCTTGCCATTCCACCCGACGTCTTTGAATCACAGCTGCTCTGGCTTCACTCCCAGTGCCACATCCTGCCGCTGGATGATCTACTCAGCGGGCGTTTCGAGGAGCTGCCCGAGCGAGCCGTGGCGCTGACGTTCGACGACGGATACGAAGATAACTTCGCGATCGCGGCACTTCTCCTGCAGCGCCATCACATCCCTGCCTCGTTTTTCCTGACAACGTCTGGCCTCACGGGCCCGATCGAGTACTGGTGGGACACGCTCGAACGCGTGCTCTTGCACGGTTCGACGCCCACAACACTCGACATGCCTGGCGCCGGCATGCCGCTGACTTTTGAGACCACGACAGCCGACCAACGCCAGATTGCACACTGGCGTTTGCACGAGAGGCTCGTGCATGCATCGCTCCCGGAACGTCATCGAGCGATTGAGCGGCTGAAGGAATGGGCCGGGCCCGGCACTCCGCGCATCAGACCGATGGTTGCGGATGAAGTGCGACAGCTTGCTCAGCTTCCCGGCGTCACCATCGGCGCCCACACCGTCAATCACATCGCGCTACCTGATAACGCCAGTTCAACGCTCGGCGAAATCAAGGATTGCCAGGCCGAGTTGAAACGCATTACCGGTCAGCCCGTCGAAATGTTTGCGTACCCGTACGGCGCTGTCGATCGCGAGACCGCCGCCGTTGTCAGAAGGGTCTGCCGATGGGGGATGTCGTGCGACGATCGGGTGCTTGGGGATTCATTCGATGCCGCACGCGTGCCGCGACTTGACGTCAAGGCATGGTCCGACGACGAATTCGCGGGTCGCGTGTCGCGATTGTTCGAGTCCTAGACCCCAAACTCTTTTGCCGCCTCGGGCCACCGCGTCGCAATGCGCTTCGCGACTGCCCGACGTCGAGTGATTCGCTCGCGTCCGGCGATGGCGCGAAACGCGGCGGCTACTTGAGACTTCCATCTCGACTCAGCCCCGGCCCTTGCGTATGCAGCCGCGAGAGGCTCGAGGCAGGTTTCATCACCGACGACATGGAGTGCGGCGAGGAACGAGGAGGGCAGAGGTCCACTGGCGTCTTCGAGAGACTCGCGCAGGTCGTAAACCGCTACTCGGCTGCCACGCAGCGCAAGCGCCTGATGCAGCGCCCCTCTGACCGCCTGCCACTCCGCGCGCCGCCGAACCGAAGTCGCCCCCTCTCGTGCTCGCACGGCATCAATCATCTTTTGGAGCGAACTCAGCGCCGCTGTTGACGCGCGTGTCTGCGCGGCGTCGCGAAAGATCGCGGGGGAGTCAGGCAACTTGCCATCGAGTGCGTCCTGCCAGAGCGCGTCGGCCATGGCGATGCTGCTCGAAGAATCCAGTGCGCGTGCCTTCATGTGGGAATCGGGATCTTTTTTCAGCGCCTCGCGGACGCGTACGCGCACGCCTTCGGGCATCGCGTGCAGCGCATCGAATGCAGTCATGCGGACGACACGTTCGGCGGATGTATCGAGGACAGTGGTGACGAGAAGATCCAGCGCTTCGGTGGCGGTTGCTTCGTGCGGCGAGTCGATCAATCCGCGCAGCGCAGCCGCGGCGGCCACCGCCAGATCCCCTCCCATCACGATCGCCTCTTTCGCAATGGCTATCGTGCGGCGATCGCTCGATGACTCGAGTGCGCGCAGTATCGCGATACGCGTGTCGCGATCCGTTGTCGAGGCGTATGCCTGCAGGAGAGCGTCAACCGCTCGTGGTCCGATAACGGTAAGGCGCGCAATAGCCGCTTCGCGTCGCAATTCATCGGGACCACCGAGGGCCTCGACGAGTTGACGAACTTCTACTGATGACGAGGCCTTGATGGGCACAGAAAAAGGGACAAGGGAAAAGGGACAAGGGAAAAGGTAAGGCAGAAAGGCGCAAAAGGGGAAAGAAAAAGGGACAAGGCTTCAAAGCCCTTGTCCCTTTTCCCTTCCGCTTAGTCGTTCGTTACCGCTGCAGGCGAACCACGAGCGCGGCTCGACGGTTCAGCCGCCGGGTTTCTTCGCGGCTGTTGTCGTGCTTCGGCCGCTCCTCGCCGTAGCTGACGGTCCGCAGCCGGGTCGCCCCAATCCCGCGGCTCGTCAGATAGTCGCGCACCGCGGTCGCGCGGCGCTCGCCGAGCGCCAGGTTGTATTCCGCCGTGCCGATGTTGCACGTGTGCCCTTCGACCTCGATATTCAGATCCGGGTTGGCCTGCATCGTCGCAATCGCTTCATCCAGCGCCCGCGTCGCTTCCGGCCGCAGCGAATACCGGTCGAAGTCAAAGTGCACGTCTTCGAACGTGAACTCCCGCACCGGCGCCGCGGTCA
>Ga0075418_10002603_pt1 | contig 20695 bp, 18 predicted proteins | sample SoiMetdeltSBSDD2_FD_81776 | JGI IMG/M metagenome (GOLD analysis project Ga0075418, IMG submission 81776) | Bulk soil microbial communities from a Populus tree surrounding site in Tennessee, USA - Soil MetaG P. deltoides SBSDD2 | ecosystem: Environmental > Terrestrial > Soil > Tree plantation...
ATTCCTCCGACGTGCGCACTGCTGTCGGGGTGTTCAACGAGCTCGCGCCGCGATCACTACAAGTAGATCTCTCCGACATCAGCCGCGATCGCTGGTCGTTGTCCCCGGGGTTCGCCGACGTGATTGCGGAGCTTCGCACCAAGCGGTTCGGCACGATCACCTACGCCCGTTCGAGCAGCGAGCCGGAAGACATCAATGTGTTCGATCGAAAGCGCCGGCGCAACATTTCTATCTACACATCAGCAGCCAAGCTGGCGCAACGGGGCCGTTTCTATTCTGAAGACGAGCGGCTTGACTACGACGTGCTCGCCTACGACATCGACGCGCAGTTCATGCCCGATCGATCGGCCATCGACGGGAACGCGAGGTTGAAAATCAAGATCCTCGAGGATGGAACCAGCTCGCTGACGTTGAAGCTCGCCGAGACCGTCGCCATTCGAGGTGTGTACTCACCTGATTTCGGACGGCTGCTTCACCTCCGCGTCGTCGGACAAAACAGTATCATCGTGAATTTGCCGGAGGTGCTGGCGTCGGGTACCGAACTCTGGCTCGACGTTCGATACACGGGCCCGGTCGTGCCGCAGGCCTTCGATCGCGAAGCTATTCAGATTGCTCAGGGGCCGCCGGCACAGGATCAACGGATCGAAATTCCACTTCAGTCGCGGTACTTGTACAGCAACCGTAGTTATTGGTACCCACAATCGACCGTGACCGACTATGCAACTGCAACGATCCGTGTGACGGTTCCGGCCGACTTCGACGCGATCGCAACCGGTCAGCCGGTCGAATCGCCAACGCTGCCGCCCGGCGGCGGAGACAATCAACGCCGGCGAAAGACGTTCGTGTTCGAGGCGTCGCGTCCGGTGCGTTACCTCGCCGTCATCGTCAGCCGCTTCAACCGCCTGGACAACGCACGCATCCCCGCCGGGTCGTCGGACGTGTCGCTCTACATCCAAAGCACGCCTCGCGCACCCGTGCGGATCCGGGAGACCACCGAACGGACCGCGGGAATCCTGGCGTTTTATGCGTCGCTCCTCGGCGATGCGCCGTATCCGAGTTTCACTCTGGCGATGGCCGAGAGCGACCGGCCCGGCGGCCACAGTCCGCCGTACTTCGCCGTACTGAATCAGTTGCTGCCAGGTTCGACCATCGTCTGGCGCAACGATCCAGTGAACTTTGAAAACTTCCCGTCATTCTTTCTTGCGCACGAACTTGCGCATCAGTGGTGGGGCCAGGCGATCGGTTGGAAGAACTATCACGAGCAGTGGCTGAGCGAAGCGTTCGCCCAATACTTCGCCGTGCTGTATGCCGAGAAGGATCGGGAGGGTAGCCTGCCGGGAATTCTCCGGCAGATGCGGCGAACTGCGCTCGAGGCGTCGTCGGATGGGCCGATCTATCTTGGGTATCGTCTCGGACACATTCAAGGCGACGATCGGATCTTCCGGGCGGTCGTCTACAACAAAGGCGCGATGGTGTTGCACATGCTCCGGCGCCTGATTGGTGAAGATGCATTCTTCGGCGGCATGCGCGCCTTCTACCAGCAGTGGAAATTCAAGAAAGCGGGCACCGACGACTTCCGCCAGGTCATGGAACGGGCAGCAGGCCGCAACCTGGAACGCTTCTTCGCCATGTGGGTCTTTGGATCGGACATACCGCGAATCAAGTTCACCTCTCACCTTTCCGCAACCGAGGCGACCGTGCGTTTCGAGCAACTGGGTACAGTCGTCGACGCGCCGGTCACCGTCACCATCACCTACGAGTCGGGAACCGTCGAGAGTGTGGTCGTGCCCCTGACCGAGAAACAAACCGAGCAAACGATTCCGCTGAAGGGGCGGGTGCGAACGATCACGGCGAATGCGGATAACGCTGCATTGGTAGAAATCGAAAGATGAATACTGAAAGTGCTGATTTTTGATTGCTGGATGCTGATTGACGGGGCTAGCCAATCAGCAATCAGAATTCAGCAATCAGCATTTACAGTATGATCGCAAGATGGACACCGTCACGCTGACGATAGATGGCAAGTCAGTTACGGTCGAAAAGGGAAAGACCGTCCTGCAGGCTGCCATCGAGAGCGGGATCCAGATCCCGTATTACTGCTACCATCCCGGCCTCGGAATCGACGGCTCCTGCCGGGTCTGCATCGTCAAGATCGAGAAGATGGCGAAGCTGCAGACCTCGTGCTCGACGCCTGTCGCCGAGGGGATGGTTGTCTCGACCCAGACGCCTGATGTGGTGGAGGCGCGCGCCAGCGTCTTTGAGTTCCTGTTAATCAATCATCCGCTCGACTGTCCGGTGTGCGACAAGGGCGGCGAGTGCCCGCTCCAGGATTTTTCGTACAGCTTCGGCCCGAACGAGAGCCGGATGGAATTTCCACGGCGCGTGTTCGATGGTGAAGGCGTCCGTGCGGATGTCGATTTCGGTCCGACCCTGATGCTGAATCGCAACCGCTGCATCCTGTGCACGCGGTGCGTCCGGTTCATGCGCGAGATCGACACCGATGCGCAGATCAGTATTGTGGATCGCGGATACGGGAGTGAGATCGCCACATTCCAGGAACAAGGCGTTCATTCGCTGCTCTCCGGCAATCTGATGGATGTGTGCCCCGTCGGCGCGATCACGACCAGAGACTATCGATTCAAGTCGCGTCCGTGGGACAACCCGGAAGCGGTCGATACGATCTGCACGCTATGCGAGAAGGGGTGCAACACGACGGCGTGGATCAAAGCCAAGCCGGAATGGGCCAAGGGCGCGCAGCTGATTCGCACGACGCCACGATTCAATCCCGATGTGAACAGTTACTGGATGTGCGACATCGGGCGATTCGATTATCGGTGGATCGAAGGAGACGAGCGGCTGCGGCGGCCGCTCGTGCGAACGGACGCGGGGGTGCTCGAGCCGACCGACTGGACCAACGCGCTCACCAAGCTCGCCGATCGCGTGACCAGCCATGGAGGCTCGTCCGCGCTGCGATTCTTTGTCTCCGCACATGCATCGCTCGAGGAACTGTTCCTGATCGGACGGCTTGGAGGCGCGTTCGGGCTTCCCGAAGAGGGTGTCGCCATCAGTTGGCGCCACCGCGAGAAGCCACAGCCGCCTCGCGCCAAGTTCAAGATTTCTCCGGTCGATGCTCCGAACGTCAATGGCGCGCGCGATCTTGGGTTTCCGGTCAAGGCGACCGCCAAAGGTGAAGCGGACATCGCCCAGTTTCGAACGGAGGTCGAACAGGGACGTGTCCGCGCCCTGTACGTCTTCGACCCAGGACCAGATGGCTACATTGGCGACGTATCCTGGATCATCAACGCGCGGCAGTCCGGCCGACTTCCGCTGCTCATCGTTCACGGCGTGCTGTTGACGGCATTAGCCAACGCCGCCGATATCGTGCTACCCGGCGCTGCATGGGTCGAGAAGGATGGCGCGTTCATGAACGGTCAGGGACGCCTTCAGGCCGGATCGCGCGCAATTGCTCCTCCGGGCGAGGCGCAGGAAGACTGGCAGGTCTTCATCAACGTCGGCCTTGCCTTGGGCGCGTCGGTCACCTACACGAGTAGCGCCGCCGTTCGAGCCGACGTCTCGGCGGCATTGGTTGGCAACGAACGATATTCTGGTCTATCGACACTCGCGTTCGCGCGGCCCGTGCCCGCGCGTCATTGGTTGCAGGCTTCGAATCCATCGGAGCGCTGGAAGTGGGATTTCATGTTCCAGGATCTTCCGCCGGTGAAGTTCGCGGGAACGCCTCGTGCCACGTCAGCGCAGCATCTGATTCCGCTGCAGAAGGTCGACTGATCACCCAGCGCCCGAAACGATGTGGGCCACAGAAAAACACGGACGCACACCGACGAGACAGATTCTCGCCTTGGCGATCGTTCTCGTGGGTGGCGTTGCGGCCGCCGCCCAGCCCGCACGTCCGAAAGCGACCGTGACCCCGCTCGTCGAAGGGGCGGCGCACGCCGGATCATCAGTCCGTCTGGCATTGAAGGTCGGCGTACCGGAAGGACTTCACACTCAAAGCAACAAGCCACGCGATCCCCTGCTCATTCCAACGACCCTGAAGGTCGATGCTCCGCCGAACACGACGGTCGAAGAGATCGTGTGGCCGCCGGCGATCGATCTCAAACAGGTCACCGGCGACAAACCGCTCGCGGTCTTTGAGCGGGAGTTCGTCGTTGGCGTGAAGCTTGCGCTGGGTGCGTCAATCGCGCCGGGCGATTTACCAACACGCGGTCACTTGCGATATCAGGCCTGCGACGTCAACCTCTGCTACCCGCCGGCCACCGCTGACGTCGAGTGGATTGTGCGCGTGGTGCCGCCGACATCACCCGCTCGGCCCGACGCGACTCATGCGGGAGTATTCGGCACCATTGCATTTGGTACAGGGGAGAAACCGCCGGCCGAATCAAGTCAACCCACTGCGACCGCACCATCGCCGAAGGCCGTTGCGGATGATGCCTCCCTGCTCGACGGCTTCGTCGTCGCCGGAACGACTGGTGGCTACCAGAACACGCAGGCGTTCCTGCAGTTCATCCGAAATGCGGAAGCGGGCATCAAGCCGCGGGGAATGTTCGAGGGACGTGGACCGCTCGCTATTCTGCTTCTGGTGCTGATTGGCGGCCTGGCTCTGAATCTCACGCCGTGTGTGCTGCCGATGATTCCGATCAACCTTGCGATCATCGGCGCTGGTGCGCAGGCGCAATCGAGAACCCGGGGATTTCTCCTTGGCTCGGCGTACGGCGGAGCGATGGCCATTGTGTACGGCGTGCTTGGGCTCATCGTCATCCTCACCGCTGGTACGTTCGGGACCATCAATTCGTCGCCGTGGTTCAACCTAGCCATTGCCGGCCTGTTCGTCGTCCTAGGTCTGGCTATGTTCGATCTCTTGATCATCGACTTCTCGAAATACTCCACCCGTTTCGGCAGCAGCGGCGCGCGCGGGAGTGTGCTGCTTGCGTTCACGATGGGTGCGGTCGCAGCCTTGCTTGCCGGCGCATGTGTCGCGCCAGTCGTGATTCAGGTAGTTCTCTTTGCGAGCAATCTGTATGCGAGCGGCACACCGATCGCTCTGGCGCTGCCTTTTTTCCTGGGACTTGGTATGGCCATCCCCTGGCCACTCGCAGGTGCCGGAATTTCGGCCCTACCGAAACCAGGAAAATGGATGGTTCGTGTCAAACACGCGTTCGGCGTCTTCATCCTGATCACAGCTGCCTACTACGGGTACGAGGGGTATTCGATTCTTTCCAATCGCTGGGTGGATCCGACCGTTGTAGCGTCCAGTGTGGAGGAACAGATCAAGTCCGGGTGGCACTCGTCACTGGCCGAAGGCCTCGCGACGGCCACCCGGGAGAAGAAGCCGGTCCTGATTGATGCGTGGGCAACCTGGTGCAAGAACTGTTTGACGATGGATAAGACGACGCTGGCGGGTGAGGAGGTGAAGCAGGCGTTGTCGGGGTATGTGAAGATCAAGTTTCAGGCTGAGGATCCCGATTCGCCGCCGGCGAAACAGATCCTGCAGCGCATCTCCGCGGCCGGACTACCTGCCTACGCGATCCTGAAGCCGAAGAATTGAGGTTACACGGCGGGCGCCGCGCGAACCTTAAGCGCGTCGGGAATGATCTGCACTTCAATACGATTCTGCTGAACGGCAACTTCCCCATCGACGTGAAATTCCATTGGACCGTCCGTCTCGATCACGGCGCGGACAACACGCTTCGTGGTGACGCTCCTGGCGCGATGCGCCGTTCCCATCGCGAGATGCCGCGCGTCCCAGAATCGCGCGAGCATCGGCAGGTATTCGACGACGGTCGCATCGAGCAATCCGTCGTCGAGTTCCGCAAGCGGCGCAATGCACGCGCCCATCCCGTACTCGCGCCCATTCGCGAATGCGATCAGCAGCGCGCGCACACGCCGAACATCGCCGTCGAAATCCACCGAGTATTCAACACCCTGGTAGGTCCAGCCCTCTCGAACGCCGATCATGATGTACGGCCAGCCGCCCCGCCGCCCGGCGCCGCGCTCGTTGAACAAACGAGCAATCCGCGCGTCGAAGCCAATGCCGGCGATGTTGAAGAATGGCCGATTCGCCATCATGCCTGCGTCGATCGTCCGCGTGACACCGTCGAATGCGACCTTGAGGGCTATATGCGGATCGCGTGGTGTTCCCAGCGCACCGGCAAGGCCATTTCCAGATCCGGCAGGGATCAATGCCAGCGTCGTCGACGAGTTGATCAGCGCGCCTCCCACCTCGTTGACGGTACCGTCTCCGCCCCACACGATTACAAGATCGACATTCGCTGCAGCACTCGCCGCCGCGAGCTCGCGCGCATGACCGCCGCTTTTCGTCAGATGAATGTCCGCCGACAATCCTCGTCGTCGTGCTTCATCTCTGATCGCAGCAATTCGCTGCTCGGCGATTGTTGGATCTGCGCCGGCACCGGAAACAGGATTGATGATTGCGACGATCGACAACGTGTCCTCGTTTTTTGCCGCGCTCGCTGCGCGAGAACCTTGCTATAGTAGCGTCACATCATCACCGTTCCGGAGGATGCATGAAAAGTCTCGCGGTGCGCATCATGCTCCTCGCCGTTTTCATCTTGGCGAGCGGCATGGCGGCGTACTTCGTGTGGACCAGCGAGTCTCACGTACGACGAAGCGGTGAAGATGTTCGGGCTTTCGACCAATTCGCGCTCGATGCAGAGCATAGCGTCCTCGAGATGCGCTCCGCTCAACAAGCTTATGTCGCTGCCGGCCAAGGCGCACAAATCTGGATCACCAAAGCCGGCGAAGCTTCCGCACATGTAAAGGCGCGACTCGAGTATCTGCGAGCTCATGCTACCGATCCACGAGCGCAGAGCGCACTCGACAACGCGTCGAGCGCCCTTCAGGATTTCGATCAGATCGATCGACGCGCGCGTGATTACGTGCGTAACGGTCAGGCGCTCCTGGCTTCTGACGTGATCTTTGCCGACGGCCTCGAGAGCACGACTGCGATCGCGGCGTCGATCTCGGATGCGCGAGTTGCCGAAACTGTCGCCCGCGACGCCGAGCGGACGCAGATTCGGCGCGCCGAGGCGATTGCGATCGCCGCCGCGTCCGTCGTTACACTGGTTACAGTTTTGGTTTTGGCCTTCTCGCCATCCGAGTCGAACCGGGAATCGGCCGACGTCGACGGGCAAGACGTTTCCAGTGGCACCCCGATGATGCCGATGAATGGGGCGGATTGGTTGCGATCTGGTGAACCGGATCAGCCACCGAGGTCAATCCCGGTTTCACCAGCCAGTCCGAACGGGAACGCTTCAGTCGCGACGATCGATTTCGGCGCGGTCGCGTCGGTCTGCTCGGATCTCGCGCAGGTGATGGACACGCATGCGTTGCCACCGCTGCTCGGCCGCGCCGCAGCCATCCTCGATTCCCCGGGCATCGTCCTCTGGATCGCGGACCCGGACGGGCGCGAGCTCAGTCCGATCGTCACACATGGCTATTCGCGGCCAATGGTGCTGCGGCTCGGCACGATCCTGCGCGATGCCGAGAACGCCACTGCCGCAGCATTACGCACGTCGTTGTTGCAGACGGTTCAAACCGACGCCGTGTCCAACGGCGCAATTGCCGCGCCGCTGGTCACGCCGGGGGGGTGTGTAGGAATCATGGCCGCGGAAGTCCGCGACCATGGTGAGAAGGATGCGGCGAAGCTGGCGGCCGCCTCGATTATTGCCGCACAACTGGCAACGCTCGTGGGGCCGCCCTCCACACGGGCGCAGGCGCGAGCGGACGCCGTCTAAATCACTGACCGGTAAGTCCGGCGCGCTCGCGCCGTCTCTGCCTTCCCTTTCAACGTCATCGGCTTCTTTTCGCGCATCACCCCAACCGTGAACTCGCCGCCGTCCTGCAAGGCGCGAATTCGTTGACGAAGATCCGACGGCGATGTCACTTCCGAACCATTGAAAGATGTAATGACGTCGCCTGCCTTGATCCCGGCTTTGGAGGCCGCCGAGTTGTCGGCAACCGAGGTAACGAGAACGCCATCCTTCGTCCCGAAATATTCGGCCAGCTGTTGCGATAAATCGCCGACCGTTATCCCGAGACCGTTGTTTGTCCGCCAGGCGAACGTATCGAAATCCGGAAACGCGGGCGGAACGGGCGGCTTCGGAGTTGCGGGAGGTGTCGGTGCTACAGGACGAGGAACGTCGAAAGGAAAGTCGCGGCTCCAATCCTGCAGCACGCTCAATTTCCCGTCCGCGAACGCGAACCCATTTCCGTCGCGCGGCTCGACGGTGACGTTGAGGCGCTGGCCTGCACGCATCACGACGGCTTGCGTTTTCCGTCCCACCGGCGTTTCCTGCACGAGCCTCGTGAACTGACGCACGCTGCGAACGCGCTCGCCATCGAATTCAACGACAATATCTCCGGACTTCAGACCTGCCTTCGCTGCCGGACTTTCTTCAGAAACTTCTTCGATCATCACGCCGCCTGGTGCCGCTAGCTTGCCGTTCTTCGCATCAGTTTCTTCGACGTCGCGGACCGTTACGCCGATCTGACTGCCTCGACCTCCGAAGATCTCGAGCGCCCGCGGCGCGCGTGCAGTGGCCTGCGCGTGAGCGGGTGGCAAAAACGCGGCCCCGGCGCCCGCGGCCGCAACCAACGCCGCTGCGACGGCGGCCGCTTTCCATCTATTCATAAATGACCCTCCGATTTGTGCTCTGGGGTTTTGAGGTTGCTCCAGGTTCTGCTGGGTTCTTCGGGTTCTTCAGGGTTCCATCAGGCCGGCAACGTTCTCGAGCGCCTGCAGAACCGTGTAGAACCCTGCAGAACCCTCGGAGAACCCCGCTGGAACCTCTTAGAACCCTGTAGAACCCGCTCGTACGTTCCGAAAAGTGAGACGAGGCTCCCCCGAGAAAGGTTGTGCCCTCGGCAGCAGACCGGATTAGCCGGGCTGACCGTGACGCCAGAGGGCTCATTCACCCCCATGATCCTTATTTCGACCGCGATCCTCGGCTTGACGCTGCTCGGCCCGCCGCAGCAGGTGCCGGACCAGCGCGCTGAAGCGGAACGGCTGGCCAATTCGGGGTCGTACGAGGCGGCCCTGAAACAGTTCCAGGCTCTGGCGGCCGCGAATCCGGACGATATTCCAGCGCGCCTTTGGATCGCGCGCCTGCACGGGAAACTCGGTCATCCGGAACACGCAGTCGAGGTCTATCGATCGATCCTCGCCACCCAGCCGGACAATCTGGAGGCACTGATTGGCCTGGGCAACTCGCTCGTCACCCTCGATCGCTTGCGCGAAGCCAGCGACGCGTTGACGCGGGCGGAAAAGCTGGCCGCTGATCGTCCTGAGGTGCTCGCGGCGCAAGGACAACTTCACGCGTCGGCCAATCACACGACGCTTGCCCTCGCGTACTACAACCGCGCGATGGCGATCGATCCATCCAACCAGGACATTCGCGCACAGGCCGAAGCGCTCCGCGCGGCGCGCGCGCATCGACTCGAGCTCGACTACGATTTCCAGCACTTCGACGTAGACGTGGAGGACACACACGCAGGTACGGTCATTCTCAATGCCCGCCTGTCTGACTCCGTCCGCCTCGTGGCGGAGGGACAGGTTGACAGGTTGTTCGGCACGAACGATCAACGAGCGGGAGGCGGGTTCGAATTCGCGTTGTCGCGAAACGCCCATCTCAACGTCGGAGCTCTCGCCGGATTTGATCCGGTCTACCTGCCCGAGTCGGATTTCTACACGCAGTTCGGGTACACGCACCGGAAGACGACATGGGGTGTGCTGTTCCGGCGCGCGGGATTTGAGGACGACACTGATTTCTGGATTCTTGGTCCGGAGCTTACCGTTCGGTTCTCGGATAGTTTCGACACCTTCATCGCGTACTATCGCAGCACTACGACACCTCTCGGCCTCGAAGATATTCAGACCGATAACGTCGTCATTCGCTTGAGCGGCGCGGTCACGAAAAACTTCCGGCTCGGAGCCGGATTCACGCATGGCATCGATCGACTTGACTGGCTAACGCTCGATCGAGTCGGTTTCGAATCGGACACCTTCGCACTGCGCGGGAACTTCACACTCACACCATTCGTGAGTCTCGAGCTGGGGTACGACTTTCAGCAGCGCCCTGCTGATGTCAGGGTCAATCGGGCGCGCGTGGGCCTGACGTTTGGGTTCTAGCGTGTCCCGCCGTGAGGTCAGCCGCGTCCACCCCTTTGGACGGTCCCTCGAAAGCAGTTCCATTTTTCCTTGAATTCTGGCTCCGCCATGCGGGCACAGCCTTTGATTCAGCCCAGGTGTCGCGCGGAGTCAACGGGGTGCGTAACTCAGGCAGGCGCTGGCATCGCCGCATCCCGTCGTAAGTCAGGCCGATTCCGCGCGGCATTCATTCGGAGGGTTGCGCATGGCTGGATCCTTCGCCCGTTTGACCGTCGCACTTGGTTTTGCCGCCGCTCTGTCGGCGTGCGCGCTGCATTCACCGAGCGTCGCCGATTTGAAATACAACCCGGGCCGTTACCAGAACAAGACGGTTTCGATCGACGGCGTGGTGACGAGTTCGTGGGGTGTACCACTGGTCCCGTTCAAGATGTACAAGGTCGACGATGGCACGGGGGAGTTGACGGTTCTGTCGCAAGACGGCCGAGTCCCCAGCAAGGGCGCCCACGTGAAGGTAAAAGGGCGCGTTAACGATATGGCCACGTTTGGTGGCCGGGCCCTTGGTCTCCATCTGCAGCAGAAAGATATTTCGTTTAAGCGGTACTGAACAGCAAGGTATGTAGGGCGGGGTCTTGAGACCGCGCCCTACAACGTAATCCGAACTGCCACCGCCGTCATGTCATCGTTCGGCGGTGTGTCACCCCGCCACTGCGAGACCGCCTCGAAGATTCTTTCGACGACCTTCGCTGCCGGTTGTTCGCGCAGCCCGGCCACGACATCAAGCAACCGCGCCGCTGTGAATTCCTGTCCTTGCGCATTCATCGCTTCAAAGACGCCGTCCGTGCAGAGCACGAACAGGTCGCCGGCATGGAGCGCAAATGTCACCTCGTCGTAGGTCGATCCTTGAAACGACCCGAGGGGCACACCGGGCAGCTCGATCTGCGCGCAACCCTCCGCCGTGGCGCGGATTGGATACGGGAGCCCTGAATTCGCGACTGTGAGAATGCGGCGTTTCAGATCGAACACCGTATAACAGAGCGTGCAGTAGTACTCCTCGAGCTGTCGCTGATGAAGAATCGTGTTCACCGAAGACAGCACGCCCGATGGACTCGATCGATCCGGAAGATAGCGTCGGCGGAATGTACGGCCTCGCACGAGTTCCGCGGCAAAGGCGCTGTAGAGCGCTGCCGGAACACCTTTCCCGGATACATCTCCTACGGCGACAACGAGCGTGTGAGCTTCCGGCGAAAGGTAATCATGAAAGTCGCCGCCGACCTCGCGCGCGGGCGCGAACGCCGCCGCCACTTCAATGCCCTTCAGCCGTTTCGGTGGCCCGGCGGGAAGAAGCGCCGTCTGAACCCGTTGCGCGAATCGAAGTTCTTTCTCCAGCCGCTCCTCGTTCGCACGGACCTCCTCGTACAACCGTGCATTCTCGATCGCCACCGCTGCCTGACTCGCGAGCAACGTGAGGATCTCGACATCACGTTTGCTGAAGGCGTCGAGCTCTGGACTCTCCAGATCGACAACACCGATGCACCGATCCTTCACCAGCATCGGAATGACGAGCTCCGATCGGACGTCGGGAACGAGTTTGATGTATCGCGGATCCTGGGAAACATCTGACACCAGAACCGGTTCGCGATGGAGGGCTGCGTATCCAACTAACCCTTCTCCGAGCCGAACCCGCGGCACTTGTACTTTCTCGCCGTACTGCAGTGCCAGCTTCATCTCGAGCTCTCCGCGCTCTTCGTTCAGCAAGAGGATGCCGAAGGTGCGATAGTCGATCACGTGCTTGGTCAGCTGCGCGATTCGCGAAAACAGCTCGTCGAGATCGAGGACCGACGCAACGTCGCGCCCTATCTCGGCGAGCGTCTCAAATGCTTCGGCATCGCGCTTACTGCGATCGAACAAGCGGGCGTTCACCAGCGCCACGGCCACGTGCGCACCGAACTGGCGGACGATTGCGGTGTCCTCGAGGGTGAATTGATTCCGATTCCGGCTGAGGATATTCAGGGCCCCAATCGGCTTCGACTTGTGCAGGAGCGGGACGACGATTTCCGAACTCATGCCGGGAACGAACTCGATGTAGCGCGGATCGTTCTGCAGGTCGTTGACCAGCACCGGCTGCTCGGTTTCGATCGCCGCACCAACGAGGCCCATCCCTGGCCGCAGACGGATCGGCCGTTCGACCGGCGGATATCCGACCGAATAGGCGACGCGCAACTCATTTCTGCGCTCGTCGAGCAGGTACACGGCAAAGGCTTCGAATGGAATCAACCGGCCGATGAGTCTCGGGATCTGGCGCAGCAGGTCATCGAAGTCGAGCACACTGGTGACCTGGCGCCCAAGATCGAAGAGCGTCGTGACAAGTTCCTGCTTTGACACCTTCTGGTGTTCGTGCGTACTTGGATCCGCCGGGGCTTCGTCTGCTGGAAACGACTGGCTCACTGGAGACGTTTCCCTTCTGGGGGAGAAATCCCGATTATACTTCGTTGAAATCATGGATCTCTCGCTGCCGCTCGATTACAGCGCGATTGAACGGATTCTTCCGCATCGCTATCCGTTTCTTCTGGTCGATCGCATTACCGAATTCGATCCCGATAAGCGAATCGTTGGCATCAAGAACGTGACGCTGAACGAACGGTATCTGTCGCATCAACAGGATGGGCCGCCCGTTTTGCCCCCCACGATCCTGACCGAGGCAGTCGCGCAGGTCGGCGCGATCATGATTCTTGCGAAGCCTGAGAATCGCGAAAAGCTAATCTATTTCATGGGTATCGAGCGGGTCAGGTACAGGCGGCCGGTGCATCCGGGCGATCAGGTTGTCATCGAAGCAGTGGTGCGACGCCTTCGCAGCCGCATGGGCGTTCTTCGCGGAATCGCGCGCGTCAATGACAAGGTGGTGGTCGAGGGAACGATGACGTTCGCCTTGGGCCCTCGCAGCGAAGGCGCACAGAGCAGCGTTACCGCGCAACCATAACCACCATCCCGATCTTTACGCCCCGCGAGCTCCACGTCGCCCACTTCGAGCCGGGGTGATAGTAGCGCCACGCATCGAGCAGCGCCGGCGCGAGCACCAGAGCGCCAATCCACCGTTCATCGACACGGGAAGCCGCCGCCATGCCGCGCGTATCACGCTCGGCCGGGCCGGTCTTCGCGAACGCAGCACCCGCGTACGCGACCGACGCGAGGACGTTGAACGCGAAATACCCTTTTGCGAACGGCGCCTGCTCGGACTTGAGGTCCGGCCGTTTACTCAGCAGCCATTCGTTTCCGGCGTTCTGCACCCAGAAGCCGGCCGATGAGATGACGAACTCTTCGTTCGAAGCACGGCCGCTCCGGTGAGTGATGGCGAAAAACGGAATGCCGTGAAAGTCGACTTTCTTCAACCCCGGTTTTTCGCCGTACGCCAAATCCGCGAGGACATGACCGGCTTCGTGCGCGCCGAGTCCGCTGGCCGCGCCTGTCAGAAACAAGACAACCTGTTTCCCAGTGGACGGCGAGTCTGCTGGCTGAGCTGGTGCGTCGGTCTGCGCGTGGGAGTGCGAAGCGGAACCGAATACTAGAAAAATGACAAGGACGACGGCGCGGACGCTTCGCGACTGCCGCACGCAAGAGATCCGGCACAGCCGTTGCTGGAGATTCATTCGAGTGCGGCGCGATTTCGCGCGCAAGGAGAAGACCATGCTCGAAACGATTGCGATCATCCTCATTGTGCTATGGCTGCTCGGGATGGTCAGTGGGTACACTCTCGGCAACTTTATCTATGTCCTGCTGGTAATAGCGATCGTTCTGTTTCTCGTTCGCTTGATCAGTGGGCGGAGGGTCTGATCGACTCGGCTCCGCTACCTTCTTACGTCGACGGCTCCGCTCGCGCATCAACCTCGAGCCCAGAGTCGGAGACGGCCCGTGGGCCGCTCCACCGGACAATCGCGACTCCGCAAAACACGAGCGCCGCGGCGACAGCCATGCGCGAGTCAAAAGATTCGTGGAGGATCAGCACGCCAAGCGCCACGGCAATGATCGGGTTGATGTAGGCATACAGCGACACAAACGACACCGGAAGGTGTCGTAAAGCGTAGGTGTAGGCGACAAACCCTCCGATTGCGCCAACGGTCGAGAGATACACTAACGACCACGTCGTGATCGCGCTGAACGACAGGTGTGACCACTCTCCGCGAATCGTACCAGCAGCCGTCATGAAAATCCCGCCAGCAAGCATCTGACACGCGGTCGTTCCAAGCACGTGATCGGTGCGTGCATGGCGCCTCGAATACGCGGAGCCGAGTGACCAGCCAATCGATGCGACTTGTAGAGCGACGACACCGGCGAGAAACCCGCGACGGCTCGCTGCTCCCAGCGTGAGATCTGGCCACACGAGAACAACGATTCCCGTGAAGCCAATGATCAGCCCGATGACGTTGTTGGCGCGAAGCCGCTCGCCGCCAGGGATCGCCGCTTCAACGGCAGACATCCAGAACGGGTTCGAGGCAATGACGACCGCGGCGAGACCGCTGGGCACCCACTGTTCAGCGAGAACGACACCTCCATTGCCGAGCGCCAGCATCAAGAACCCGAGCAGCGCAATTCCGCCCCATCTCTCTCGCCCCGGCAACGATTCACCAGTCGCCACAACGTAGGCCGCGAGCAGCGCGCCGGCCAGAAGCCAACGGAAACCTCCCATCAACATCGGCGGCATCGTCTCGAGACAGACGCGTATGCCGAGATACGTGGTCCCCCAAACGATGCAGACGGTGATCCAGGAGAGGTACGCGAGACGTCGTTGTCTGGTGCTTGTCATGTCGGGATCCGGGATCGGGGATCCGAATCGATCTCGAGTCCGGGTGAATCCGTGTTCTTCCGTGGCTATTTCGATTCCGTGGTTTCCGTGGCTGGTATTATCCGATGACGTGGAGCCGCAATCGAGGCCAAGTGGCGGTTGGCGCGGCTCAGACGAAACCGTACGGGCCTTTGCCGAGCCACGAACCACCGTCGACCGTCAGGATCTCTCCGGTGATGAAGCTCGCGTGATCGGAAACGAGAAACGTCACAGCATCCGCGACATCCTCTGGTTTGCCCCATCGCTTGAGAGGAATGGTTTCGGCGATCCGACGAGCCGCTTCCGGCGTGTTCCACAGCTTCTCCGCCGCTCCCGGCGATTCAATCGGACCGGGCGCAACCGCGTTCACACGGATGTTGTGGCTCGCCCATTCAACCGCGAGCGTCTGAGTCATCGACATCACGCCGGCTTTCGCCGCAGCAGAATGGACGGTGCCGGCGCTGCCCGTCCAGACATAATTGGCGAGTATCGAGACAATCGAGCCGCCGCGGGCCCGCGCGATCATGTGCCTCCCGACGGCGCGTGAGCAGTAGAAGCTGCCGTTCAGTACGATTCCGACGACCGCGTTCCACCCGTTCGGCGAAAGATCCTCAGCACGGCAGATGAAGTTTCCCGCGGCGTTGTTGATCAGAATATCGATATGGCCGAAGTGGCGGACGACGCGGCCGACCATTTCGTCCACTTGCTCTGGCTTCCGCACGTCGACCTGAACGGCGAGCGGATCGAGGCCGGCATGTCGTAAATCAGCCGTCCCCTGTTCGAGATGCACGGCCTGCCGGCTGCCGATGGCGATATCAGCACCGAGCTCACCCATCCGTTTCGCGATCGCCAGGCCAAGCCCGGTTCCACCGCCAGTGACAATAGCGACCTTGTCCTTGAGCAACGACGACGTGAACATTGCCGTCAGATTACCGGCGGCGCAGTCCCGATGTCCACGGGTGCTAAGATCATTGATATGAAGAATCGATCGTCGTGGGTCACGATCGTCGCTCTAGCGATCGCCGCCGCTGGCCTGGCGTGTCAGCCGAATGAACCCGCAGAGTCCAGTCCAGCCACACCGCCACCCGCCGCGGCGCCCGCCGTGGCCGATCCGCCCCAGCCGACGGTGGTCCAGTTCACACCTCCGCCGCCGGCATACAAAGGTGAACTGCCGCCGCTGCCGATCAGCGGATTCGCACCAGCACGTCCGCCGGAGGTCGTCAGCGCTGTCTACACGTTTGCGGCTCGCCATCCCGAAGTGTTGCACTATGTTCCGTGCTTCTGCGGATGTGAGCGATCTGGCCACAAAGGTAACGACGATTGCTTTATCCGCAGCCGCGATGCGACCGGGCGGCCGACCTGGGAAGACCACGGCATGACTTGAGCGATCTGCCTCGATGTCGCGCGTGACGCGATGCAGATGCACAATTCCGGGGTGAGCATCTCCGATATTCGATCCACGATTGAGGGACGGTACCGCTCGCAGTATCAAACCATGACGCCAACGTCGCCGCCGCCGCGCGGCAAGTAAGCTGAGCCGTGCAAGTGCGATCGCCCGTATAATCCCTTCGTGCCGGACCCCGAGCTGACGTCAGCGGCGCCGCCGGAAACGTTTGCGCGCTTCTTCGAGTCGGTGCACGAGGGCGTCTACATCGGCACGCTGTCGGAGTCAGCCGCGCTGACGCTCTCGGCCAATCCGTATCTCAAATTGATGTTCGGCTACGCGGTCGAGACACCGCAGGAGGAGGTCCGCCCCTTCGATATTGAACGCTTCGTCGATCCGCAGGCGCGCGATGGCTTCGTCGAACGGCTTCGGCGCGACGGGGCGATCACCGACTACCTGCTGCGTTTGCGCCGCGCCGATCGGTCGCCGATGTGGGTCGAAGTCACGGCTCATGCGGAACGCGTTGCCGAAGGGCTTCGCATCGAAGCTCTGATGCGCGACGTGAGCGAACGCAAGCGGCTGGAGGATCAGGCTCGTGATCTCTATCACCAGCTCCTCCAGGCAGAGAAACTGGCAGCGCTCGGACAGACGATTTCAGGGGTCGCGCACGAACTCAATAATCCCTTAGCCACGATTCTTACCTGGGCCGAGAGGCTCGCTCAGCGGTCCGTCGACGAGCCGACCAAACGAGGCCTCGAAACAATCCTCAGCGAATCGGAACGCGCAGCGAAAATAGTCCGCAACCTTCTCACCTTCGCGCGCAAGCGCCACACCACGCGCGCGATGGTCAATCTCAATCAGGTCGTACGCGAGACGCTGGCCCTTCGATCCTACGAACAGCGGATCAGCAACATCACGATCCTGGAAGCGCTTGCAGCTGGGCTTCCCGAGGTGTTTTCCGATCCGCACCAGATTCAGCAGGTCCTGCTCAACCTGATCATCAACGCCGAACAGGCCATGCTCGGTGCCCACGGGCGCGGCACGCTCATCGTCCGAACGTGGCACGAGGCCGACCGCGACGCCGTCATCCTCGAGGTCAACGATGACGGCCCCGGTGTTCCGGATGACGTGCAGCCGAAGATCTTCGATCCGTTCTTTACCACCAAAGAAGTCGGCAAAGGCACCGGCCTCGGCCTAACGGTCGCATATGCGATCGTGCAGGAGCATGGTGGACGTCTGACGGTGAAATCCGAGGCCGATCGTGGTGCGTCCTTCTACGTGGAATTGCCGGTGGGTGCAGGACCGCTCAAGCCGCCGATACCGCGAACGTCGGAGCAACGAGCAACCGGCGACGTGCGAGTCGGAGCGGCCGCACTGGTTGTCGAGGATGAGATCGCGCTCGGCGCAGCGGTCGCCGAGGCTCTCGCGGATGCAGGATTTCTTGTTGACCGGGCGAGTGACGGAATGGAAGCGCTCGATCGTCTGAACGAGCGACCGTACGATCTGATTGTCTGCGATTTGAAAATGCCGAGGCTCGACGGTCCCGCGTTTTACAAAGAACTGGCGACAGCCGATCCCGCCATGGCGCGACGCGTGCTCTTCGTCACTGGAGACGTTGCCGGCACAGACGCCGAGCGCTTTCTCGAAGAATCGGGCTGCCGATGGTTGGCGAAGCCATTTCGACTGAAGGACCTTCTGAGAGTAGCCAAAGAGATGGTGGAGTAAAGGATGTCGGGATCCGTTATCCGCGATCCGGTCTCTCTAGCTGCCTCCTAGAGATTCCTCGGATCCCGGACCACGGAAAACGGATCCCGGAACAATCAGCGGTTAGCGTGCCGCCGCGATCGGTTCTCTGCGAGTCGCGATCTTACGTTTCGCGGCAGTCTTCGGTGCCGCCGGCTGCGGCGCGCGATACTGAAGAACGACCCCCGGTTCGTGCGGCATCTCCGCCTTGGCCATCCGCAGACGTCGCATCGTGCTCTGAAACGACAGGACGGCTGGGCTGATCGATTCGGTCGGGCAATCAGCGCCAAGGGCCTTCCGCAGTCTCTGCACCGCCCGCGCGTGCAATTGGGACACGCGTGATTCGTTCACGCCGATCTCAGCTCCGATCTGCTTCATCGTCGCTTCACCGTAGTAATAAAGCCCAATCACCTTGCGTTCTCTTGGCGGGAGCGACGCGATTGCCGCGCGAATGCGATCGCGTACTTCCTGCTCCTCGTAGGCCTTGTCGGGAGGCTGCGGTTCCGACGGCACCAACGCTGGCGGCAACGACGAACCGTCGACGTTTTCACCTGCCGAGAGCGGCGATGTCGATTCGATCGTGTTGATTCGTACGATCGTGCGTCCGAGCCTCGCTTCGTCAGAACCAATCCGCCGCGCAAGGTCGGCCAATGACGGCTCTGCGCCAAGCTCGCGCCGGAGTTCCTCGCGCGCGGCTTCGAGCTCGCGGCGTTGACGACGAACTCCGCGGGGCCAGGCATCGCGACGGAGCGCGTCAATCATCGCGCCACGCACGCGGCGCTCGGCAAAGGTCTCGAACTTGATGCCGCGATCTTCATCGAACCGGCACGCGGCGTCGATCAGGCCGATCATGCCGTCCTGGACCAGATCCCCCAACTCAATCGAGTGAGGCATGGACGCGGCAACGCGGCGCGCCAGCGATTCCACGAACGGGAGACTTGCGGCGATGCGTTGACGATGACGGGCGGCGAGAGGCTGACGCTGCATTTGATCCTTTCCTCCAGAGGTTCCAGTTACCGTGGCCGCCTTCCCAACCTCAGCGGCGAGTGGGTAGCACGGCAACCCGAATACCATGCCAAAAACGATCAAAAAGCGAAGCCGGAGGCGCTTCTGTGAATTCGTGTGAAGCTATTGAATTTCAATGATTTACAGGGGTGTGTTCGTGTGAAGGTGCGAGAAAGAAGCGTCGTTGAGCGACCGCCGGATTGTCAATTATTTGACTGTTAGGCGTGCCTAACGTCAAATATTTGACGTCAGGAAGGCTTCGTGCGAGCGCGGATCTCGCGGGCAGTCGACATCGCGTCGAGCACACTGGCGATGACCTGCGAGGCCCGCGCGCGCGTCATCTCGTCCGAGACCTTCGCCTCGAGCAGCTCCGCGTTCGCCAGGATGATCCCGAGCTGATTGTTGAGGCGATGAAACAGCAGGCCGAGGTCTGGCGGTTCGTCCACAGACGTCCTCGCACTTCTCGGATCGGCGGCTGGCGTCATGAGGCTTCTTTGGTCGTCAGCTCGTGCGTACGCCCCGGCTCGCGCCAGAGCGTGTCGACAAAGATACGAACCGAACCGCCGGCGGTTCTGACGTACTCCACCTTGCCGCTGGCAATCCAGTTGTAGATAGTGCGTCGACTCACACCAACGAGCTCGCACGCTTTCATGATTGAGATGGTCTTGCGGTCAGTCATCATTGCTTTTCACGTCGGCCCTGAACGTCGGGCCATGTGGGTTACCGCACGCCGTACGTTGAGTTGTATCGGAGGACGCGACCGTCGGCTATAGGGCTGCCGGGATAGTTGAATTGACCGGCCCCGGCGCGGGTGTCAAAATACCGCCCACTCGAAGTAAATGGCTGAGAGCCAGAAGCATCTGTTGATCGTCGATGATGAGACCGCGCTCCGGGAGGCGATTGCGGAGCGCCTCGCGGACCATGACTTCATCGTTGAACAGGCCGGCAGTGGTGAGCAAGCCCTGCAACGCCTCACTGATTTTGCCTTCGACATTCTGATCACCGATTTACGGCTCCCCGGCATCGACGGCGCGAAGGTCATCGAATCTGCGCTCGAGCGATATCCCGAAATCATCGCCATCGTCATCACTGGATACGGAACGGTGAAGGACGCAGTCGAGGCGATTAAGCGGGGCGCGGCCGATTTCATCACCAAGCCCTTCCAGTTCGACGCGCTGCTGCACGTGCTTCGGTCGGCGCTCGAACAACGCCGCCTCAAGTCGGAAAATGCGTACCTGCGATCGCAGCTCGAGGATCGGTATCGCATCGACGGACTCATCGGCCGCAGCCGCGTCATGCGCGAGCTGTTTCAGCTGCTCGAGACGGTGGCGGCGACGTCGAGCACGGTGCTGATCACCGGTGAGACGGGCACCGGCAAGGAACTCGCCGCTCGCGCCATCCATCACAACAGTCCGCGCCGGACCAACCGATTCGTGGCGTTGAACTGCAGCGCGATTCCCGAGACACTCCTCGAAGCTGAGCTCTTCGGCCATGTTCGCGGCGCGTTCACCGGCGCGGTCGGCGCGCGGCAGGGCAGGCTGGAACAGGCGCACAAGGGCACCCTCTTTCTCGATGAAGTCGGAACGATGAGCCCGGCGCTTCA
>Ga0075418_10002605_pt1 | contig 20683 bp, 13 predicted proteins | sample SoiMetdeltSBSDD2_FD_81776 | JGI IMG/M metagenome (GOLD analysis project Ga0075418, IMG submission 81776) | Bulk soil microbial communities from a Populus tree surrounding site in Tennessee, USA - Soil MetaG P. deltoides SBSDD2 | ecosystem: Environmental > Terrestrial > Soil > Tree plantation...
GCCCCGCTCGTCCGCCGACTCCGCCGGACTGCGGCGGTCGATCGCCGCGCTCGACCTCTGCCCCGAGGCCGGCGTGCCGTTCGACCTAGTGCTGGAGGAGATCGGCGAGGCGGCTCTGGCCCACGGGGTGCGGACCTTCGATCCGCGCTGTGTGGCCCACCTCCACAGCCCGACGCTGCTGACTGCCGCGGCGACCGAGCTGGCCATCGGCGCGACCAACCAGTCGATGGACTCCTACGACCAGGCCCCGGCGGCCACGCTGGTCGAGGATCACCTGGTCGGGTGGCTGGCCTCGGCCCTGGGGTTCCCGCCGGCGGCGACCGGGGTCCTGACCGCCGGTGGGACGGCCTCGAACCTGCTCGGCCTCCTGCTGGCCCGCGACCACGCGTCCGCCCGTGATGGCCAGTCGGCGGGTTCCAGCGGCGGGGCACGGCGGGTCGTCGCGTCGGAGGCCGCGCACTTCAGCGTCCAGCAGGCCGCCGCCGTGCTGGGCCTCGGCCGCGAGGCTGTCGTGGGCATCGCCACCGACGCGTCCGGGCGCCTGGACCTCGCGGCCCTCGACCAGACCCTCGCCCGGCTGGCCGACGACGGCCTGCAGACCATCGCCCTGGTCGGGACGGCCGGCACCACCGACCAGGGGGCCATCGATCCCCTGGGCGGCCTGGCCGACCGGGCTGCCGCGCTGGGGGCCTGGTTCCACGTCGATGCCGCCGTCGGTGCCGCCTTCTGCCTCAGCGACCGGTTGCGCCCGCTCCTCCGGGGCATCGAGCGCGCCGACTCGGTCACCGCCGACTTCCACAAGCTCTGGTGGCAGCCCATCGGCGCCTCGGCGCTGCTGGTGCGGGACCCCGGCCACCTGGCACCCCTGGGCCAGCCCAGCGACTACCTCGACCGTCCGGAGGACGCGGCGACCGGGGTGCTCAACCTGGTCCGTCGCTCGCTGGACACCTCCCGCCGCTTCGACGCTCTCAAGGTCCTGGTGTCGCTGCGCAACACCGGGCGGCGCCGCCTGGGCCGCCATCTCGAGCACCTGCTGGAGCTGACCGCCGCCGCGGCGGCGATGGTGGACCGGCATCCGGATCTGGAGCTGCTGGCGCGACCGTCCACGATCACCGTCCTCTTCCGCTGGCGTCCGGGCGACGACCCGGACGACCCAGACGACGCAGCCCTGGACGAGGTCAACACCGGCCTCCAGCGCCGGCTGTTCGACACCGGGCAGGCCATCATCGGCCGCACCCGCTACCGGGGTCGGGTCGCGCTCAAGCTCACCCTGGTCAATCCCCAGGCCACGACGGCCGACCTGGCCGAGTTGCTGGCCTCGATCGTGGCGGCTGCCAACGAACCGGTGCCGTCGGGGGTCATCGCGTGACCGTCGCCGCACCACCGGAGCCTCCGGCGACGCAGCTCAGCCCGGCCCAGGCGGCGACGGCCGCTGCGAGCGAGACCCTGCTCAACTGCTACCTGCGCGAGAGCAGCGGATGGAGACTCGCCGGCGACGCGGTCGTCATCCCCGTGGCTCGGCGGGGCGCCCAGCTGACGGTCGACGTCGCCTATCGCAGCCCGACCTTCCGGCACCGCTACCGCTGGCCGGCCCGGCTCGTCGCCGGGGGACGGGAGTCGGCGCTGGGCTTCCCGGCCCTGGCCGGGTTGCTGCTCGACGAGCTCGGGCCGGCCAGCGATGGCCCGGAACCGAGCGGCGCACCGACCGAGCTGCTGGCCCGGATGCTCGACAGCCTCCACGCCGTCACCGGCTACCTCGAGCTCCGGCGGGACGACATCGACCGGCTCTGGTCCGCTGAGCACCTGAGCTTCATCGCGTCCGAGCAGGCCCTGTTGCTGGGCCATCCGCTCCACCCCACACCCAAGAGCAGAGGCGAGATGAGCCCCCGGGATCGGGCGATGTACTCCCCCGAGACCCAGGGTCAGTTCCAGCTGCACTGGCTCGCCGCACGGCCGGAGGTCGTCCGGCACGCCAGCGCGACCGGCCGTCCGGCACCGGAGGAGAGCGCGACCCTGCTCCGGAGCGATCCCACCGTGGACCCCGACCAGCTCGACGCCCTGCTGGACGGCAGCGGCAACCGGGTGCTGCTGCCGGCCCATCCCTGGGAGCTGGCCTACCTGCGCGCCCGCCCCGAGCTCACGTCGCTGTTCGACGGCGGGGCGGTGGTCGATCTCGGCCCGCTCGGCAGCCCGGTCACGCCGACCACCTCGGTGCGGACCGTCTACCAGCCGGACTGGCGGTGGCAGCTCAAGTTCTCGCTGCACGTGCGGGTCACCAACTCGCTGCGGGTCACGCTCCCCAAGGAGCTCGACCGGGCGGTGGAGGCAGCCCGGCTCGCCGGGACCGACGTCGGTGCAGCGGCTCGCGGCGTCGCGCCGGCCTTCCGCTGCGTCCACGACCCTGCCTACCTCACCATCGTCCACGACGGCCGGGTGGTCGACGGGTTCTCGGTCCTGTTGCGCGACAACCGCTGGCCCCGGCGGCCGGCCGAGGACGGCGACGGGAACGTGACCGCGGTGACCACGCTCTGCCAGGACCACCCGTTCGGTGGGCCGAGCCGGCTCGGACGCATCGTGCTCCGGCGCGCCGAGCGGGACGGGCGGGCGCCCGCGGAAGCCGGCCGGGACTGGTTCGCCCGCTTCTGCGACGTGGCGGTGGTGTCGCTGGTCCGCCTGTACCTCGACCTGGGCCTGTGCTTCGAGCCGCACCAGCAGAACACGCTGCTGGAGCTGGATGCCGAAGGCTGGCCCGAGCGCTGCGTCTACCGGGACAGCCAGGGCTACTTCCACCGGGAGGCCGCCCACGCCGACCTGTGTGCCGTCTTCCCCGGACTGGGGGAAGCGACCGAGTCGATCTTCCCCGAGGCGCTGGCCGACGAGCGTCTCGTCTACTACCCGTTCCTGAACCTGACGCTCGGGGTGGTCAACGCGCTGGGCGCGGCCGGCTGTGGCGACGAGGAGGTGCTGCTCGGCGACCTGCGCCGCTGCCTGGAGTCCGAACGGGCCCAGGGCGGCCGCTATCCCGCCACCCTGCTCGACCGGTTGCTCGACGACGACCGCTGGCCCTGCAAGGGGAACCTGCGCACCCGGTTCCACGACCTGGACGAGCTGGTCGGTGCGATCGAGACCCAGTCGGTCTACGTCACCGTCCCCAACCCCCTCGCCGCCACCAGAGGAGCCGTCGGACCGTGAGGCCCACCACCGACACCTGGCAGATCGAGCTGCCCGGAGCGCCCGGCCCGCTGCAGTTCGAGGTCGCCGACCCCGGCCGGCACACGCCGCTGCTCCACGACTGGCTCCGCCGGCCGCACGTGGCCCCGTGGTGGGGCGCCGAGCGGGACGAGGCCCAGACCCGGGCCTACCTGGAGCGCCAGCTGGCCAGCCGCCATCTCGTGCCCTGGGTGGTCTCGGCCGGCGGCCGGCCGTTCGGGTACACCGAGACCTACCGGGCGGCCGACGACCCGCTCGCCGACCACTACCCGCTGGAGGCCACCGACCGCGGGTGGCACGTGCTGGTCGGGCCGCCAGAGCACCTCGGCACGGGCCTCCCCCGGCTCCTGGGCCGTGCGGTGTTCGCCTACCTGCTCAGCGACCCGCTGGTCGGTCGGGTGGTCTGTGAGCCCGACGAGCGGAACGGCCGGATGCTGGCCTTCTGCCGCGCGCTGGGGTTCGACGCCCTGGCCACCCTCGACCTCCCGGACAAGCGGGCCGCGCTGCTGGCCTGCACCCGCGAGGCCCACGCTGCCCGCTGGCCCGACGACCTCGCGGCCCTGACGAGCTCGGCCCCGCCCTCGCCCGCGCCTTCGCCCCCGGCAAAGAGCCCCGGCTCTCACCGAGAGCACGACGTCATCGGGGTGGGGATCGGTCCGTTCAACCTCGGCCTCGCGGCACTGCTCGCTCCCCTCGACGAGCTGGACGCCGTCTTCTTCGACGCCAAGCCGGAGTTCAGCTGGCACGCCGGGCTGCTGCTCGACGGCACCACGCTGCAGGTGCCGTTCCTCGCCGACCTGGTGACGCTGGCCGATCCCACCAGCCCCTACAGCTTCCTCAACTACCTGCACTGCCGGCAGCGGCTGTACCGGTTCTACTTCTACGAGCGATTCCACGTCCCCCGCCGGGAGTACGACGCCTACTGCCGCTGGGTGGCCCAGCAGCTGCCGTCCTGCCGGTTCGGCCACCGGGTCGTCGCGGTGCAGCCCGCCGACGGCGAACACTGGTCGGTGCTGGTGACCAGCGTCGACGACCCCTCGACCACCGTCGAGCACCGGGCCGACGCCGTCGTGCTCGGCGTGGGGTCCAGCCCCTCGGTGCCCGCCGTGGCCGTGGCCCACCTCGGTGAGACCGTGCTCCACTCGGCCAGCTACCTGGCGCACCGGGACCGGGCGCTCGCCGCCGCCGCGGTCATGGTCATCGGTTCGGGCCAGAGCGCGGCCGAGATCGTGGCGGACCTGCTGACGCACAGTCCGGGGCGCGGCGCACCTCCGGGCCGTCGCCTGGACTGGTTCACCCGCAGCCGGGGCTTCCTGCCCATGGAGTACTCGAAGCTGGGCCTGGAGCACTTCACGCCCGAGTACACCGCCTACTTCCACCGCCTCCCCCAGCGGCGACGCGACGCGGTGCGGGCGGGCCAGGACCTGTTCTACAAGGGCATCTCGGCCGAGACCATCGCCCGCATCTACGACGGTCTCTACGAGGCCAGCATCGACGGCGCCGAGCCGGAGGTCGGCTACCGGTCAGCGTGCGAGCTGCAGGGGATGGTCCCCCTGCCGTCCGGTGCGCCCCGCCGGTGGCGGCTGAGCTTCCACCACCTCGACGAGGGCGTGACCTTCACCCACGACACCGACCTCGTGGTGCTGGCCACCGGCTACCGCCCGACCACGCTGCCGCTCGGTGCCGGGTGGGCGGACCAGCTGGTCGAGCGGGACGACCAGGGTCGGCCAGTGGTCGAGCTGGACTACCGCGTCCGGCTGGCCGACCGGGCCAAGTCCACACTGTTCGTCCAGAACGCCGAGCTGCACAGCCACGGCGTCGGTGCCCCCGACCTGGGTCTGGGCGCGCATCGCAGCGCGGTGCTGGTCAACGCGCTGGCGGGTCGCGAGGTCTACCCGGTGCGCGACCGCAACGTCTTCCAGACCTTCGGCGCCCCGCCGACGAACCCGCCCCCGCTCTCCGGATCATGACGCCGCCGGTGGCAGGAGGTCGGGCGGTCGGGCCGAGCTCGGCGCTGGTCGACGTGCTGGAGCCCGAGACGTGGGCCCGAGCCAACCGCGAGCTGCTGGCCAAGATCCTCACCGAGCTGACCTTCGAGGAGATCCTGGCTCCCGAGCTTCTCGGGCCCTCCCCCGGAGCGGAGGGGATGGAGGCGTTCCGGCTGGCCGTCGGCGACCACGCAGCGGTGACCTGCCGGGCCCGGCACCGTCACCTGGGCCACTGGCGGGTCGATCCCGCATCCCTGCGGTGGCTGGTCGACGGCGAGGAGCAGCCGCTGCCCGACGTCGCCGACGTGATCGCCGTCGCGGCGCCCGCCCTGGGCGTGGATGCGTCGACCACGGCCGGCGGCTTGTGCGAGCTGGCCAACACGGTGCTGGCCGACGCCTGGCAGCTCGCCCGGGGCCGGCCCGCGGCCGAGCTGGTCGACCTGGTGGACCAGGACCCGCTCCAGCTCGAAGGCGAGATGCGCGGGCACCCGTGGATCGTCGCCAACAAGGGTCGCCTCGGCTTCGACGCCGACGACCTCGCGCGGTACGCCCCCGAGGCCCGCCAGCCCCTCCGGCTGCAGTGGCTGGCGGCGGCACCCGGCCGGGCCGACGTCCGCGCCGTCCCCGAGCTCGACCACCCCACCGTCGTGCGCGAGCAGGTGGGCGACGAGGTCTGGCACGACCTTCGGCAGCGCGCGGCGGGCGCGGGGCTCGATCCCGACCAGGCCACCTACCTGCCTGTCCACCCCTGGCAATGGCGCCATCGGATCGTTCCCCACCACGCCGCCGACCTCGCCCACCGTCGGCTCGTTCCCCTGGGGGAGATGCCGGCCCGCTATCAGGCCCAGCAGTCGATCCGCACGCTGGTCGACGTCGACCACCCTGAGCGGCGCTACCTCAAGCTGCCGGTGTCGATCCTGAACACCTCCGTGTACCGGGGCCTCCCCCGGCAGCGCACGCTGGCCGCACCCGCGCTGACCGTGTGGTTCCGCGCTCTGACCGGTGCCGATCCGTTCCTGCGGGAGGCCGGGCTGATCCTGCTGGGTGAGGTGGCCAGCGTCAGCGTCGCCCATCGGGCGTTCGAGGCCGTTCCGGACGTCCCCTACCAGCACACCGAGATGCTGGGCGCCATCTGGCGGGAGTCGATCGCCGGCCACCTCCGCCCCGGGGAGCGGGCGATCACCCTGGCCGCGCTGCTCCACCGCGACCCGGCCGGCGTCCCGTTCCTCGGCCCGCTGATCGAGCGCAGCGGACTGGACGTCGCGACCTGGGTCGAGGGGCTGCACCGGGCCACGCTGCCGCCGCTGGTCCACGTCCTCTACCGCTTCGGGGCCACCTTCTCGCCCCACGCGCAGAACTGCCTGCTGGTGCTGGCGGATCACGCTCCGGTGCGGCTGGCGGTCAAGGACTTCGTGGACGACGTGATGGTCTCTGCCGACCCGCTGCCCGAGCTGGTGACGCTGCCGGGCGAGGTCCGTGCGGCCCTGGGCGATGGCCTGGAGGCGCAGCTGCTGGTCCAGTGGATCCAGGGCGGACTGCTGGTCTGTGTCCACCGCTACCTCTCGGAGCTGCTGGAGGACCACTTCGGGTATCCCGAGGCCGCGTTCTGGACGGCGGCCGAGCAGGCGCTCCGGGCCTACCAGGAGCGCTTCGCCGACGAGCTGGCGGAGCGGTTCGAGCTGTTCGACCTCGACGCACCGGCCTTCGTGAAGCTGTGCCTCAACCGGGTCCGGCTGCTCGAGACGGGGTACGCCGACGACGCCGAACGGCCCTCCGCCTCGGCGGTCGGTTGGATCGACAACCCTCTGGAGCTGGTGTGACCACCGGCGACCCGCTGGGAACGGCGGGACCGCTGGGACCGCCGCCCGTGCTCCGCCGGGATCGGGCGGTGTACGAGGAGCACAGCCCCGCCCGGAGCCGCACGATCTGGCTGCGCCCGGTCGACCCGGCCCTCGACGCCGACGTGGCCCTCGTCCACCGCTGGATGCACGAGCCGCACGTCGCGGAGTACTGGGACATGGCGTGGCCCGCCGAGCGGATCCGGGCCTACCTCCAGCACCACCACGACGACCCCACTCGCGCCGCGCAGCTCGGTTGGGTCGACGACGAACCGGTCGGCTACCTGGAGGTCTACGACCCGGCCCACGACCTCCTCGGCGCGCACTACTCCGTCCAGCCCGGTGACATCGGCGCCCACGTGCTCATCGGCAACCGCGACTACCTCGGCCGGTACAGCGTCTCGCTGGGACGGGCCGTGACCCGGTTCCTGTTCCGGCCGCCCGGGGTGGCCCGCATCGTCGGCGAGCCCGATGTCCGCAACCACAAGCTCCTGTCGCTGCTGGCCTTCCTCGGCTACCGCAAGGAGGGCGAGATCGACCTCCCCGAGAAGCGGGCGGCGCTGATGGTGTGCGAGCGCGCGGCCTTCGAACGGCTGGGCTCCCGCCGCCGCAGCCGGACGGGCGACGGCCGTCGGGCAGCCGAGGGGTTCGCTCGGATGGCCGATCCCTCCTAAGGTCTCGGCACGGCGTCGGGGCGCGAGCCCCACCGTCGGCCTGGGGATGGGCCAGACCGAACAGGGGGAACTGCATGTTCGCCAGACATGCACCCGCGGTGGCCCGCGCCGTCGCCGTGCTCACGCTCACCGTCGTGGCCGTGGTCTCGTGGTCCGCTCCCGGCGGTGCCGCGCCCGGATCCACCGGAGCTCAGCGCGACATCGTCGTCCTCGACGACTCGGTCGGATCCCCGGCCGCCGTCGCCCGCCAGCAGACGCTGCGGTTGGGGGCCCTGCTGGGCCCGGTGTTCTCGCACGCCCTGAACGGGTACGTGGCCGAGCTCACGCCGGCCGCTGTCGACCGCCTACGGGCCGACCCCCGGGTGACCGCTGTCGAGCCCGACACCTGGGTCCACATCAGCGACCAGCAGGTCCCGACCGGCGTCCGGAGGATCTTCGCCGACGACAACCCCGTGCTCGACATCGACAGCCAGGACGACGTCCGGGTCGACGTCGACGTCGCGGTCATCGACACCGGGGTCACCCGCCACCCGGACCTCAACGTCGTGGCTCGGGCCGACTGCAGCCTCGGGATCTGCCTGAGCGGCTTCGGCATGGACGACAACGGCCACGGCACCCACGTCGCCGGGACCATCGGCGCCCTCGACAACGGGGTCGGCGTGGTCGGAGTGGCTCCGGGGGCGCGCATCCACTCGGTGAAGGTGTGCCTGGCCACCGGCAGCTGCCTGTCCTCCGCCCTGGTGGCCGGGATCGACTACGTGACCGCCCGGGCGGGCACGATCGAGATGGCCAACATGAGCCTGGGCGGCGCAGGTACCAGCACTGCCGTCGCCAACGCCATCACCCGCTCGGTGAACGCCGGCGTCGTGTACGCCGTGGCCGCCGGCAACGATGCGGCCGACGCGAGCGGCTTCTTCCCGGCCAACCACCCGGACGTGATCACGGTGTCGGCGCTGGCCGACAGCGACGGGGATCCCGGCGGGATCGGGGGCAACCCCGCCTGCCGCCCCCAGAGCCACGACGACGCGCTCGCCGACTTCTCGAACTTCGGAGCCACGGTCGAGGTCGCGGCGCCGGGGGTGTGCATCCTCTCCACCTGGAACGACGGCGGCCTGAACACCCTCAGCGGGACGTCGATGGCGACGCCCCACGTCACCGGCGCGGCCGCCATCCTGGCCGCGGGCACCGGCGATCCGACCAACCGGGCCGACGTGCTGGCCATCCGCCAGCAGATCGTCGCCGCCGGCAACCTCGGGTGGACCGACACGTCGGGCGACGGCCTCCAGGAGCCGCTCCTCGACGCCCACGGCCTCGCCTAGCCGGGCGGCCGCCTAGCCCCGGCCGCCCGGCCCACCACCTCCGCCCGCCGGGCGGCGAGGTCAGTCGCTGGCGGGCGGGGGGCTGGCGTCGGCGACGGCGGCGAGGACCGCCTCGACCGTGAGGTGGCCGGGCGGCCGCAGCGCGGCGGCCGCGTCGTTGGCCAGGCGCTGGACCAGCGCGTTGGCCGGGGTCGGCACCCCATGGAGCCGGCCCAACAGGGCGATCTCGCCGTTGAGGTAGTCGGTCTCGATGGTGCCCAGGCGCCGGCTCAGGCTCTGGGTCGACGAGTCCCCGCCGGGGGACGGCCGGGTGGTCAGCTCACCTCGGCGCTGACGGTCTTCGTCCCTGGTCACGAGCTCGATGCCCGCCGTCGCCAGGCACGCCTCCCCCTCGTCCTGGAGCAGCTTCACCAGCGGGCGCAGCTCCTCGCTCGGCCCGCACAGCGCGAGGGCCGCGTTGGCCAGGTTCATGATCAGCTTGCGGTACTTCCAGCGCATGATGTCCGGCCGGGGCTCGGAGCCGAAGGTCGCCGCCCGGAGGGCCGCCGCGATCTCCTCGGCCATCGGGTCGACCCCGGTCGGGTAGCGGCCCAGGTCGAGCAGTCCGGTGACCGGCGTCCAGTGGGCTTCGACCCGGCCCGGTTCCAGGTGCGCGCTCGGGCACATGACGACCATGCCGTACACGTCGGCGAACGACCGCAGCGCCAGCCGCTCGTTCTCCACGCCGTTCTGGGCGCAGACGACCCGGATGCCGGCCGGCGCGTGCTCGGCGAGAGCCGTCAGAGCCGGGGCCGTGTCCTGGGTCTTCATCGCCAGCATGACGACGTCGCCCGGGGTGAGCTCCAGCTCCGAGGGGTGCGAGACCGTCGGGACGGGCAGCACGGCGACCTCGTCGCCCGCGACCAGCTCGAGACCCCGCTGCCGCAGGATCTCGCCGTGGACGCCCCGGGCGATGAGGGTGACGTCGTGGCCGGCCTGGAACATCCGCCCGCCGATGACTCCACCGATGGCCCCGGCGCCGTAGATGACGAATCGCATCGGTCCTATCTACCGCGCCCGGGCCCTCGGCTCCCATCCCAACCCGAGGCAGCAGCCTGGCCGTCCGAAACTTCGGCAGAAACAGCCAGTCTCCGGCGCTCTCTGCCGAAATTTCGAAGGAAGCTGGGACCTCTTGCCTCGGGCTGGAGCGCCTCGGGCTGGACGGGCTGCGGGACCGGCACGGGTCGCTCAGGGGCGGAGGTCGAGAGCGAAGGTCTGGCCCACGAGGTCGTGACCGAAGCTGTGGTGCTTGTCCTCCTCGACCAGCTGGAACCCGGCCCGCTCGTAGAGCCGCCGGGCGTCGACCAGCACGTCGTTGGTCCAGAGCATGATCCGCTCGTAACCGGCCCGGCGAGCGAACCGGAGGCACTCGTCGATCAGGCGGCCACCGATGCCCAGGCCCCTGGCCCGGGGCTCGACCAGCAGCAGCCGCAGCTGCGCCGTGGTCGGGTCCTTCCGGGTGCAGAAGATACAGCCAGCCCGCTCGCCGTCGACCTCGGCGATCCATGCGCTGACCCCGGCGGCCGGCGTGGCCGGCCCCGCCCGACCGGTCTGGATCTCGTCGATGAAGTCGGCCACGATCCGGGCCACGAGCGCCTCGAAGGTCTCGTCCCACTGGTACTCCTGGGCGTAGATCGCGCCGTGCCGCTGGACCACCCAGCCGTAGTCGCCGGCCTCCAGCGAGCGGAGGACGACCGTCGCCGGCGGGCCGCCGGACTCGCCCATGATCCCCTGCACGGTCTGCAGCGCTGCCACCAACCGCCGCCGCTGGTCGCCGTCGAGTGACCGCAGCAGCCCGCCGACCTGCTCGGCCGAACGCCGGTCGAGGACGTCGAACGCCGTCCGGCCTGCTGCCGTCAGCCTCACCACCTGGCGGCGGCCGTCGTCAGGCGAACGCTCCCGGAGGACCAGGCCGTCGGCCGCGAACCGGGACAGGAGCCGGCTGAGGTAGCCGGCGTCGATGCCGACCGCTCGCCGCAGCTCCACCGTCTCCAGGCCCTCCTGTTGGGCCAGCTCGTAGAGCAGCCGGGCCTCGGTCAACGAGTAAGGCGTGTCGAGCAGGCCCTCGCCGAGGACCTCCAGGACGCGGGTGTAGAGGCGGGAGAAGGCCCGCACGGCGTGGATGTCTTCGTCGAGCGCCGCGGCCTCGTCAGGCGCACGGTCCACAGCGGTGGCGTTCATCGGCCCACGATGAACCCAGATCATTGCCGATGTCAACAGATTAGGTGCTCCCGTCAGCTAATCCCGCCAACACTTACTGTCGACGCAGCGCGGCACTTCGGCGCCACTATTGACACAGACGCTTAATTAGTGGATTTTGTTGACTTCACGGCCGGCGTCGGTCCGTCGGCCGACTCACCTTGGGGGGACCGAGCATGAGATCCAGACGACATCCCATCGTCGCCTCGCTTGGCACGTTCGTTGCCGGGGCGGCGTTGGTGGTGACGGGACTGGTCGCCACGCCGACCGCGGGAGGCGCCCAGACCAACCCGTTCCAGCGGGGACCAGCACCCACCAACGCCATCCTCGAAGCCGCGTCCGGGCCGTTCGCTGTGGCCTCGATCACCGTCGCCCGCCAGAGCAACTTCGGCGGCGGCACCATCTACTACCCGACCGCGACCAACCAGGGGACCTTCGGCGGGGTGGCCGTCTCACCCGGCTTCCTGTCGCCCCAGGTCGCCTGGACGGGACCGCGGATCGCGTCCCACGGGTTCGTGGTGTTCACCATCGACACCAACACGATCATCGACTTCCCGTCGAGTCGAGCCGACCAGCTCGTGGCGGCCCTGAACTACCTGACCCAGACCAGCTCGGTGCGCAGCCGGGTCGACGCCAGCCGGTTGGCCGTCATGGGCCACTCGATGGGGGGTGGCGGAACGCTGGAGGCAGTGCGCGCCCATCCCGAGTACCAGGCCGCGGTCGCGCTGCAACCCTGGGACATCTTCCAGAACTTCAGTGGCGTGCGGGTGCCCAGCATGATCATCGGGGCCCAGAACGACACCGTGGCGTCGGTGACGGCGCACTCCGAGCCGTTCTACCAGCAGATCCCCGCGGCGTCCGAGAAGGCGTACGTCGAGCTGGCGGGCCAGGACCACTTCGTCGGTCTGACCGCCAACACGACTCAGGCCAAGTTCGCCGTCGTGTGGCTCAAGCGCTATGTCGACAACGACACCCGCTACGAGCCGTTCATGTGCCCCCGGCCGTCGGGCCCGACCATCGTCGAGTACCGGGACACCTGCCCCGGCTGAGCCCAAGCCTGCGCGGTGTACCCCGCCGTGCCGGGCACACCGGGACCGAGGCTCGGCGAACGGGCTTCTCGACCGGGTGCCGGCGGGGTACGCACCGGTGGTGACAGGCACGACCCGTTCCCCGTCGGCACCTACGGCGAGGAGCGCACCATGAGCCTGCGCAGCACCAGCGACCAGTGGTGGAAGAACGGCGTCTTCTACTGCCTGGACGTCGAGACCTACCTGGACACCGACGGTGACGGCACCGGCGACTTCGCCGGCCTGATCGAACGGGTGGACTACCTGTCCGGTCTCGGCGTCACCACGATCTGGCTGATGCCGTACTACCCCTCCCCCGACCGGGACGACGGCTACGACATCACGGACTTCGAGCAGGTCGACCCCCGCCTCGGGAGCCTGGGCGACTTCGTGGAGCTGATCCGCACGGCGCGCGACCGCGGCATGCGGGTCATCGTCGACCTGGTCGTGAACCACACCTCCGTCGACCATCCGTGGTTCCAGTCGGCCCGGTCCGATCCCTCGTCCCCCTACCGCGACTGGTACGTGTGGGTCGACGAGCCGCCCGCCGATCCCGAGCTGACCGAGACCTTCCCCGGCGATCAGGGCGGGGTCTGGACCTACGACGAGAAGGCCGGGCAGTACTACCTGCACCGGTTCTATGCTCACCAGGCCGACCTGAACATCGCGAACCCGGCGGTCCGCAAGGAGATCGCCCGGATCATCGGCCTGTGGCTGCAGCTGGGCGTGAGCGGGTTCAGGGTCGATGCCGTGCCGTTCCTCCTCGAGCTCGACGGGCTCCCCGACCCACCCCGGATCGACCCCCACCGCTACCTGAAGGACCTGCGGTCGTTCCTGCAGCGCCGTGCGGGCGAAGCGGTGCTGCTCGGCGAGGTCAACCTCGAGCCCGACCAGCAGCGCACGTTCTTCGGCGACGAGGACGGCGACGAGCTGCACATGGTCTTCAACTTCTCGGTGATGCAGGCCATCTACCTCGCTCTGGCCCGGGAGGACGCGACACCGGTCGAGCGCGCCCTGGCCGACCTTCCCACGGTTCCCTTCGACTCGCAGTGGGCGAACTTCCTGCGCAACCACGACGAGCTCACCCTCGACAAGCTGTCCGACGAGGAGCGCCAGGAGGTGTTCGAGGCCTTCGGGCCCGACCCCGACATGCAGCTCTACGGCCGCGGCCTGCGGAGGCGGTTGCCTTCGATGCTCGACGGCGACATCGACCGGCTGAAGCTCGCGTACAGCCTGCTGTTCGCGCTGCCCGGCACACCGGTGCTGTTCTATGGCGAGGAGATCGGCATGGCCGAGAACCTCGAGGTCCGGGACCGGCTGTCGGTCCGGACGCCGATGCAGTGGTCCGCCGAGGCCGGCGGAGGGTTCTCGACCGCCGACCCCGAGCGCTTCCCGGCGCCGATGCCCGACGGCCGGTTTGGGCCGGACGAGGTCAACGTGGCCGACCAGCGGCGCGATCCCGACTCGCTGCTGAACTGGTTCGAGCGGCTGATCCGGCGCCGCCGGGAGACGCCGGAGCTGGGCCTCGGGCGGTGGTCGACGATCGAGAACGACGTCGACGCGGTCCTCGCCCATCGTTGCGATTGGGACGGCGTGACGGTGGTCGCCGTCCACAACTTCTCCCGGGAGCCGTGCGAGGTACGGCTCCGCCTCGACGACCTGGACGACGCCGTGGCGCTGCACGACCTGCTGGGTTCGGGGCGGGAGGAGCTGGACGGATCCGGGGTGACCGTGCCGTTGGACGGCTACGGCTACCGCTGGATGCGGGTGCAGCGGCGGGGTCAGCGGCTCCAGCCCTGACGGGCCGGGCGGCGCCGACGGCCCTCGATGCCGCGGCGCCCGAGCGGGTCAGCGGCCGAAGCAGATGGTGCGGCCCGGCCGGGCCTCCTCCTCCTTGTACGCCACCTGGTCGACGGTCCTGCCGTTGGCATCGACCAGCACGAGGCTGTCGCCCTTGTTGCCGAGTGGGATCGTCGTCCCCACCGCGACCAGCTGCGCCGCGCCGCCCGCGATCGTGCCGGTCAGGTTCATGCGGCCACCTGCGGCGTCCATCAGGCGCCACCCCGCCAGATCGACCGTCGTCGACGACGTGTTGAGCAGCGTCACGGTCTCCTTCCCGCGGTCGGTGCCCAGCGGATCCGGGAGGGCGGCGACGATGAGGACGTCGCCCACCGCGACCGGCTGGCCACCGGTCGGGGCACCGGGTGGCGGCGGATCGGGGTTGATGATGAAGCTCTCGGGCCACGCCGTGAGCTGGATCTGCTGGCCGGAGGCCCGGATGATGTCGTGCATGTTGCCCTGCTCCGCCCGGTCGAGCAGGAACAGGCGGTCGTCGCGGTTGACCTCGTCGGCCCGCAGCCAGGCGTCGAAGCCGTCGAAGTCGGTGGCGCCCTGCGCGAGGTAGGGGACGACGCGGCGGAACAGCTTGGGCCAGATCACCAGCTGTTCGAGTCCGTCGAGGTCGACCACGGTCGCCGGCCCGTCAGGGTCCGCCGTTGACCGGGGCCACAGGCCCTCCGGGGCCTGTGCGGCGCGGGCGGCCACCGACGCCGCGGCGAGGTGGGTGCGCAACGCCGCGGGCAAGGTCGCGTAGAACGCCGGGTACGCGTGCCCGGCGGCCAGCAGCTGGGCGTTGACCGACAGGTCCACCAGCGCTTCGTCGACGAACACCGTCGCACCGTCGGGTCCGGGATGCTCGCCGGCGTAGACGAAGGCGATCATCCGGCCGTTCGCGTCGATGCCGTTGGACAGCACGTGCCCCCGGAGCGTGTCCTGGTCGGCCGACGCGACCTGGTTCGGACGGTCGGCGAAGAAGCTGACGTTGGTGAAGCCCAGCAAGCGGAGCAGCTCGTCCCGGGCCTTCTCCGCCCCCGCCAACTCCTGGTGGGTCTCCGAGAAGTGGGTCTCCAGCGCGTCGATGGCCTCGAGCCGGACGGAGATCCCGCGGACGTTGATCCCTGGCGGCCGTCCGGACTGGCGGGGCAGCCCCTCGACCAGCGCCGGTGTGTCCGGCCGGAACTTGACGGTGTCGCCGTCGGGTTCGGGGCCTCGTCCCGGTTGGTCGGGGTACCGGATGACGAAATCGCCCCGGAGAAGTGTGTAGGTCATGCCCGCCCCCTGAGGTCCGCCCGTCTCGCGGGCGGTCGTCGTGATGTCCGCCTTACAACAGAACGTAGCGCGCTCATCGCGCCGAGAAAGCCCCACAAATCTGCGGCTAGGCCGTCCCTAGACTGGCGCCGTGACCTGCACGGCCTGCCGCGCCGACGTTCCAGCCGGCGCGCGCTACTGCCCGAGCTGCGGCACCGAGCTCCAGCTGCGGGGGGACCAGCGCCGGGTCGTGACCGTCCTGTTCGCCGATCTCGTGGGCTTCACGGCGATGTCCGAGCGACGTGATCCCGAAGAGGTGAAACGGCTGGTCGACCGGTGCTTCGAGCGTCTGGTCGCGGACATCGAGGCCTTCGGCGGCCGGGTCGACAAGATCGTCGGCGATGCCATCCTCGCCTTGTTCGGCGCCCCGATCGCCCACGAGGACGATGCCGAGCGCGCCGTGCGCGCCGCGCTGCAGCTGCACCGCACGGTGGCGGCGGCCCGGTCGGACCTGGGCTTCGACGTTCGGCTCCGGGTCGGGCTGAACACCGGCGAGGTGCTGGTCGGCGGGCTGCGGGCCGGCGGCGACTACACGGCCATGGGCGACGTGGTGAACACGGCGCAGCGGCTGCAGACGGCCGCGGAGCCGGGCCAGGTCCTCGTGGGCCAGCCCACGTATCTCGCCACCCGCCGTACCGTGACCTACCGCTCGGTCGGCGCCATCGCGGCCAAGGGCAAGGACTCCCCGGTGCCGGCCTGGATCGCCGTCGGCGCCGAGCGGCCCCCGGGCTACCGGCCGGACCGCCACCGTTCGCCGCTGGTCGGCCGGGACGACGAGGTCGCGCTGCTCGGCCACACGCTCAACGTGGCCATCGCCCGCCGGCGCGCGGCGCTGCTGTTGCTGCTGGGAGAGGCGGGGCTCGGCAAGTCCCGCCTGGCGGAGGAGGCAGCCGAGCAGGCCCGCTGCGGCCACGACGCCTGGGTCCTGCAGGGTCGCTGTGTGCCGTACGGCGAGGCCAACGTCTGGTGGCCCATCGCCGAGGCCGTGCGCTCGGGCTGCGGCGTCGAGCCCGGCGACGGTCCCGACGCCGTGGCCGAGAAGGTCCGCGCCTCGGTGGCCGACGCGCTCGCCCGCGACGGCGACGCCGTCGAGCGGGTGGTCGACGGCCTGCTGCACCTGCTGGGGTTGGAGAGCGTGCTCACCGAGGTCGACACGGCCCGCGCCCGGGACGAGGCGACCGGAGCCCTCGTGGCCTTCGTGGCAGCCGTGGCCCGGCGCCGGCCGCTGGTCGTCGTGCTGTCCGACCTGCACTGGGCCGACGACGCCGTACTCGACGTGCTGAGTGCGCTCCTGGAAGGCACGGCCCGCCTCCCGTTCGTGGTGCTGGCCACGGCCCGGCCGGTCCTGGCCGAGCGGTGGTCGCCACCGGAGGGCGGTCACCACTCCGTCGTCGTCCACCTCGATCCACTCGAACGCGACGCAGCGGCCGAGCTGCTGCGCGGTCTGGCCGGCGACCGCATGGGGAGCCTGGACGACGCCGTCGTCGAGGACCTGCTCGACCGGGCCAGCGGCAACCCGTTCTTCCTGGAGGAACTGGTCTCCTGGCTCGAGGGCTCGCAGCCCAGCGACCTCCCCGACACCCTGCGGGGCCTGGTCGCCGCCCGGCTGGACGGGCTCTCGCCGCCCGAGCGACGGGTGCTCGAGGACGCCGCCGTCCTCGGGTCGAGCGGTCGGGTCGACTGGCTGTCGCTCATGCAGCAGAAGATGCACGGCAGCGACGGCTCCGTGGTCACCGCGCTGACCGGGCTGCAGGTCAAGGACCTGATGGCACTGGACGGCAACGCGTGGGAGTTCCGCTCCGAGCTGGTCCGCGAGGTGGCGTACGGCACGATGACCAAGGAGCGGCGGGCCAAGGTCCACGCCGGCATCGCCGGCTGGCTGGAGGACCAGGAGCAGGCGACCCATGACGCGGTCATCGACCGCATCGCCCACCACTACGCGCGAGCAGCCGCGCTGGCCGCCGAGCTGGGCGCAGCGTCCGAGGTCCCGTCGAGCGTTGGCGAGCACGCCGTCCGCTGGCTGCGGACCGCGGGTGAGCGCGCCGTCCACGCCCACACCCCGCGGCGGGCGCGGCAGCTGTTCTCGGAGGCCCTGGCGGTCCTCGACGCCGATCCGGCCTGGGCGGCGGGTTGCTGCACGACCGACCGCATGGAGCTCCTGCTGGCCCGCTCGGCGGCCGCGAGCGAGCTGCGGGACATCGACCCAGCCCGGGCCGGTGCGGCCGCGGCGCGGACCATCGCCGAGGACGCGGGCGACGAGCGGATCGCCGTCCGGGCCATCGTCGCCCTGGCCGACGCCACGCTCAAGGGCGGCGCATCGGACGAGGCGGAGGAGCTCCTGGACGAGGCCCTGGCCCGGGCGTCGGCCGCGGACGACGACGCCGGTAGCGCCTCGGCCCTGCGCGAGCGGGGCTTCGCCGCCCTGCTGCGCAACGACCCCGAGGCCGCCGTCGCCTCGCTCGAGCCGGCGCTCGAGCTCTACGGCACGCTCGGCGACCGGCGGGGCCGGGCCTGGACGCTGCAGAACCTCTCGTGGGCCCACTTCATCGGGGGGCGCATCAACGATGCCGAGTCGCTGCTCCACGATTCGGCCGCGGTGTTCGCCGAGATCGGCGACAAGGGCGGGCTGGGCTGGGCGATGGGGTTGTTGGCCTTCACCCGCTTCCACCTCGGCTACCCCGAGGAGGCCGAAGCGATGGCGATCGAGGCCTTCGGCGCCGCCGGGGCGGCCGGCGACGGCTGGGCCATGGGCATGGGCAAGGTGCTGATGGCCAGCATCCACCTCTGGACCGGCCGGACCGAGTCGGCGGTCGAGGAGGCCCGTGCGGCGTTGGCCGCGTTCGACGACATCGACGACGACTACGGGCGGGTGCAGGCCGTCCTCCCGTTGGGCCGCGCGCTGGTGACGTCGGGGCGCATCGACGAGGGCTTCGCTGTGCTGGAGAGGGCGCGCGAGGCGTTGCTCCCCAGCGACTCACCGCGCTACGTCGCCTTCTCGGCCGCCGGCCTCCTGAGCGCCGCGGCGCAGATCGGCGACTCCGAGCGGGCCGCCGCCGCCCTGGCCGTGATGCCGGACCGGCCGCTGTCCTCCGACGACGTCGCCACGGCGGGTGCGGGCGAGTTCCTGGTCTCCCAGGCACTGCTCGCCCTGCAGCGCTCCTCGCCGGACGAGGCGCTCGACCTGCTCTGCGAGGTGGAGCGGGCGATCGGCGAACGGGGTGACGTGGGCTACTGCGGGGCCGTGAAGGCGTTGGCGCTGGCCGCCGCCGACCGGGCGGACGAGGCCCGGACCACGGCGCTCGCCGTCCAGGACGACAAGCGCTCGACCTACCTCGACCGGTTGTGGGCCGGCCTGGCGGCAACCGCGGTGGACGCCCGCCAGGGTGACCGCGCGGCCGTCGGCACGTCGTTCGCCGAGCTGTGCGACCGGGTCGACGGCACCGGTGACCGGGTGGCCCAGGCGGTGGTGCGCCTGGGCTGGGCCACGGCGCTGGAGGCTGTGGGCCGGGCCGATGGTGACGACGGCCGCGATGGTGGTGACGCCGGAGACGGCATGGCCGGGCCGGATCCCGAGTCGGGCCAGCGCCTGGACGACGCAGTGCAGCGGTTCGCCGTGCTCGGCGTGGACCCCGCGGGCTGGACGGTGGTCCTCCGCCAGGCAACCGGCCTCGCAGCTGCGCCGTCGATCTCGCGCTAGTGCCGTGACCGTGAACCTTCGCCCGTCCACGGCTGGCCAGGGGCGTCGCTGGCAAGGAGCGACGACGAAGGACTAGCCGTGGCTAATTCGAGGAGGAGGGCCGCAGCCAGCGGCGTCATCTGGCCGGCGTGGCGGGCGCAAAGGTTTGCGGTCACGGCACTACCGCGTGTGGCTGGGGGCCCGCCCGAAACTGGCCAGACCGCGCTCCCGGACGATCGCCAACCCGGCCAGCCCGACGGCCAAGGCACCCACGATCTCCACCGTGGACGCCAGGTAGGAGAACCAGGTCCAGGTGTCGATCTCCCACACGGGATCGCTCAGGTCGCTCCACTGGGGAAGCCAGTGGGCGACGAAGAAGCCCAGCGCGAGCGGGAAGCCGGCGCCGACGGCCACGATCGGGGCCAGCCGGTGACGGGTCAGGATCAGCGTGACCACCACGGCCTGCATGACCAGGGCCAGGTTGCCGGCCCAGAACAGGGTCTCGGTCACGCTGCCCTGGCCGCGCCGGAGGTGGTCCACGATGTGGATCGTGCTGCCGATGGCGAACAGCACGCCCGCCGCCAGGAGTTGCCGCTCCTGACGCTCGGCCCGCACGCCGCCTTCGGTCCGCTCGCTCGCCTCGGTCCGCTGGGCCATCGGACGACCTCCCCGATCGCGCTCTCTCGACACCACTAGAGCGTTCGCTCTAGAGCGACCACTCTAGACTCACGCGATGGTCAGCACCAGACAGCGGATCCTGACCGCGACAACCGAACTGTTCCGGCGGAACGGCTACCACGCGACGTCGGTCAAGCAGGTCGTGACCGCGGCGGAGGCGCCCTTCGGGTCGCTGTACCACAGCTTCCCCGGCGGGAAGGAGGAGCTGGCCGAGGCGGTCATCGAGACCTCGGGCCGGACCTACGGCGAGCTGTTCGCACTGATCTACGACGCTGCCTCCGATCCCCCGTCGGCCATCACCGACTTCTTCGACGGCGCCGCGGCGGTGCTGGAGGAGACGGACTACCTCGACATCTGCCCGATCGGCACCGTGGCGCTGGAGGTCGCGAGCACCAACGAGCGGCTGCGGCAGGCCACCGACCGGGTGTTCGCCGACTGGACCGACCTCGCTGCCCAGCGGCTGACCGCCGCCGGGATCGGCCGGCGGAAGGCACGGGAGCTGGCCACCACGCTGGTCGCCGCGCTGCAGGGTGCGTTCATGCTCAGCCGGGCCGCCCACAGCCCCGAACCCGTGCGAACCACCGGCCGGGTGATGCGGGGCCTGGTGGAGGAGGCCCTCCGGGACGTCAGAACCCGGGCGGGGTCTGGTAGCCGGCGCCGTCCACCGCCTCGGCGATGAGGCCCGCGGCCCGGATCGCGTCCCGGTCGCGCAGGTACGGCGCGACCACCTGGACCCCGACCGGCAGCCCCGCCGCCGTCCGACCGACCGGGACGACGGTGGAGGGCAGCCCCACCACGCCGATCAGCCCGGTCCACGAGATGTTCTCCAGGTAGGCCCGATCGACGCC
>Ga0075418_10002611_pt1 | contig 20657 bp, 20 predicted proteins | sample SoiMetdeltSBSDD2_FD_81776 | JGI IMG/M metagenome (GOLD analysis project Ga0075418, IMG submission 81776) | Bulk soil microbial communities from a Populus tree surrounding site in Tennessee, USA - Soil MetaG P. deltoides SBSDD2 | ecosystem: Environmental > Terrestrial > Soil > Tree plantation...
CCGGCGACCACGCCATCGCCAACGGCGCGGCCTACGGCGTGCGGGCCATCATCATCGACGCGCCGTCGCCGGGATCGGGCCAGGTGTTCGACTGGAAGCTGGCCGACGGCGCGCCGCCCGGCGTCCCGCTCATCCTCGCCGGCGGCCTCAACGCAGAGAACGTGGCCGACGCCATCAAAGCCGTACGGCCTTGGGGCGTCGACGTGTGTACCGGCGTGGAGTCGTCGCCCGGCAAGAAGGACCCGCGCAAGCTTCACGCGTTCATCGCCGCGGCCAAGGCCGCCGCTCCGGTTCCTGACCAGGCCGACGCCGACGACGGTCCCTACGACTGGCGATTGGACCCGAAACGGTGACGCTGATGGGTACCCCTGACGCTGGAGGTCGATTCGGCGACTTCGGTGGGCAGTACATCCCCGAGTCCCTGGTCCCGGCGTGCCAGGAGTTGGAGCGCGCGTTCACCGCGGCGTGGAGTGACGATACGTTCCGCAACGAGTACGCATCGATCCTCCGCGACTATGCCGGACGGCCCACGCCGGTCACCGAGTGCAAGAACCTGTCAGCCCGGCTCGGCGTGCGCGTGCTGCTCAAGCGCGAGGACCTGACCCACACCGGCTCCCACAAGATCAACAACGTGATCGGCCAGGCGCTGCTGACGCGGCGGATGGGCAAGTCGCGCGTCATCGCCGAGACCGGCGCCGGCCAGCACGGCGTGGCGACGGCGACCGCGGCCGCGCTGTTCGATCTCGAGTGCGTCGTGTACATGGGCGAGGTCGACGTCGAGCGCCAGGCGCTCAACGTGTTCCGCATGGAGTTGCTGGGCGCCGAGGTCCGTCCCGTCTCGTCCGGGAGCCGCACGCTGAAGGACGCGATCAACGAGGCGATGCGCGACTGGGTGGCGTCGGTCGAGACCACTCATTACTGCCTCGGTTCGGTGATGGGTCCGCACCCGTACCCCTGGATGGTGCGCGAGTTCCAGCGCATCGTGGGGCAGGAGGCACGCGGTCAGTGCGAGGCGATACTCGATGGCGGCGTTCCCGACTACGTCGTGGCGTGTGTCGGCGGCGGCTCGAACGCGGCCGGCACGTTTAGCGGTTTCGTCGACACCGACGCGCGTCTCGTGGGCGTCGAGGCCGCGGGCGGCGCGGCGATCGGCCACGGCATCCCTGGCGTTGTCCACGGCTCGAAGTCGTTCCTGATGCAGGACGAGCACGGGCAGATCGAGGAGGCGCATTCGATCTCGGCCGGCCTCGACTACCCGGGCGTCGGTCCCGAGCACGCCCAGCTGGCGGCGATCGGCCGGGCCACGTACCCGTCTGCCGGCGATGAAGAGGTCCTCGACGCCGTGAAGCTGTTGTCGGCGACCGAGGGCATCCTCCCCGCCCTCGAACCGGCGCACGCGCTGGCGTGGGTGGCCCGCGCCGCCGGCACGCCCGAGTTGCCGTCCGGGTCGACCGTGCTCGTCACGCTCTCCGGTCGCGGCGACAAGGACGTGGCCCAGGTGCTCGACCGTCTGAAGACGCGCGCGTGATCGATCTCGAGGCTCACCTCCGAGCGCGTCGCGAGGCGGGGAACAAGCTGCTCGTGCCCTATGTCACCGGGGGGCTGGGGGAGCGATGGACCGACGTCGTCGAGGCCGTGGTCGCCGCCGGCGCCGACGCGTGTGAGATCGGCATTCCGTTCTCCGATCCGGTGATGGACGGGCCGACGATCCAGGAGGCGTCGCAACGCGCCCTCGATGGAGGCGCCACGCCCAGCGGCATCATCAGCGCGCTGGGCAGCCTGGACGTGGGCGTGCCGCTGGTCGCCATGACCTACTACAACATCGTTTTCCGCACCGGCCATCGCCGTTTCGCCCGGCTGCTCGCCGACAACGGCTTCAGCGGTGCCATCATCCCTGACGTGCCCCTCGAAGAATTACCCGAGTGGTCGCGCGCGGCGGACGACGCCGGCATCGCCACCGTGCTGCTCGCCGCGCCGATCACCCCCGACGAACGCCTCGTTCGCATCTGCGAGCGGTCGCGCGGTTTCGTCTACGGCGTGAGCGTCATGGGGGTCACCGGCGAGCGCGAGTCGCTCGCCGCGTCCGCGTCGATCCTCGGCAAGCGCATGAAGGCGGTCACCGACCGCCCGGTTCTCATCGGCTTCGGGGTCTCGACGCCGCAGCACGCGGTTGACCTGGCCGCCGACGCCGATGGCGTGGTCACCGCGTCGGTGCTCATGCGGCGACTCCTCGACGGCGGCGGCCCTGAGGACGTGGGCGAGATCGTCGCCGGCATGCGAACCGCCTTGGACGCCGCATGAGTGAGCCGGTGGTGACGTTCGAAGACCTCGGTGTCGCTCCCGACTTGGTCGCCGCTCTCGCCGCGGGCGGTGTCGTCACGCCGTTCCCGATCCAGGAGCTGACGATCCGCGACGCCCTGGCTGGTCGCGACGTGTGCGGCAAGGCCAAGACCGGGTCGGGCAAGACGCTGGCGTTTGGCTTGCCGCTGCTCATGCGAACGGGCACGGCCGAGCCGCGCAAGCCGCTCGCCCTCGTCCTGGTGCCGACGCGGGAGCTCGCGGTCCAGGTCAACGATGTCCTGCGGCCGCTCGCCGATGTCGTCGGCTTGCGGTTGCGTGCGTTCTACGGCGGCGCGCCGATGGAGCCGCAGATCAAGGCGTTGCGCACCGGCGTCGACATCGTCGTTGCCACACCCGGCCGGCTGATCGACCTCGGCGAGCGCAAGGAGTTGTCGGTGGAGGGCGTCCAGGCCGTCGTGCTCGACGAGGCCGACCGCATGGCCGACATGGGCTTCCTGCCGCAGGTCGAGTGGTTCCTGCGGCGGATCAAGGGCGACCACCAGACGATGTTGTTCTCGGCCACGCTCGACCGCGACGTCGACCACCTCATCCGCCTGTACCTGAAGGACCCGGTGCGCCACGAGGTGGCGTCGGACACCGTCACCGTGGACGAGATGACGCACCGCTTCATCGCCGTGCACCAACTCGACAAGCCCAAGGTCGCCGCCGCCATCGCCGCCGCCAATTTCCGCACGTTGGTCTTCACCCGGACGAAGCGCGGCGCTGACCGGCTCACGTTGCAGCTTCGCAAGGAGGGCGTGAAGGCCGGCGCGATCCACGGCGACCTCCGCCAAGCCCAGCGCGAGCGGGCCCTGCACGACTTCACCGACGGCAAGCTCGCGGTTCTCGTCGCCACCGATGTCGCAGCGCGGGGTCTGCACATCGAGGCCATCGACGCTGTCATCCACTACGACCCGGCGGAGGACCATAAGAACTACCTCCACCGATCGGGGCGCACGGCCCGTGCGGGCGCCACCGGCTTGGCCGTCACCCTCGTGTTGTGGGATCAGCACATGGACGCCGAGAAGCTGCAGAAGCGGCTCGGCATCCGTCAGCCGATCGTCGAGATGTTCTCGAACGACAAACGGCTCGCTGATCTCACCACGTGGGATCCCGACGCGTGACCGACACGAAGTGCGAGTTGTGTGAGGCGGCGCGCATCACGCCGTGGCACTACGAGGACGACGTGTGCTGGGTCGCCGACTGCGAGGTGTGCGACGTACCGATGGTCGTGTGGAAGTCGCATAGCCCCGAGCCGCCCGACGACGTCCGTGCGTACATGATCGAGCAGTTGACGCGGGTCGCCGCCGCCCGCTTCGGCGACGACGGCTTCTCGATCGACGGCGTCATGCGCCAGATCCCCGACCACTTCCACGCCCACGCCCGCGATCCCCACTGGTGGTCCCGCCGCTTCAGCCGCTGAACAACTCGTTCTGGGCGGATTAATGCGCGGTCAGCCCGCGCGAATCCGCCCAGAATGACGGGATGGGCGCGATCGAGGTAACGCATCTCTCGTACACGCGCCCTGGGGGGCGGCAGATCCTCGAGGACGTGGGGTTCCATGTCGGCGACGGGCAACACGTCGCGCTGGTGGGGCCGAACGGGGCGGGCAAGTCCACGCTCCTGCGCCTGCTCGTCGGCGACGAGGAGGGCCAGGCGGACGGGGGGCTCCGGATCGACGGCCGCTACTCGGTGATGCCGCAGATGATCGGGATGATGGGCGACGGCACCACCGTGCGGGACCTGTTGCTCGCCCTGGCCACACCGCTCGTCCAGGCCGCGGCGGCCCGGCTGAGGGCGGCGGAGGCCAAGCCGGACGACGGCGTCGCCCTGGCCAACGCCTACGCCGCGTGGAGCGACGCCGGTGGGTACGACGTCGAGGTCTTCTGGGACGCCTGCGCGACGCGAGCGACCGGCGTCGGCCTCGACGAACTGGGCGATCGCCCGGTGACGACACTGTCCGGCGGCGAGCAGAAGAAGCTCGCCCTCCAGGTGCTGCTCCAGGACGAGGGCGACGTCCTGCTCCTCGACGAGCCCGACAACTTCCTCGACATCCCCGGCAAGCGCTGGCTCGAGCGGGAGCTCAACAAGTCGAACAAGACGGTGCTCTACGTCAGCCACGACCGCGAGCTGCTCGCTGCCACCGCCCACAAGATCGTCACGATCGAAGGCGGCCGCAGCTGGACGCACGGCGGCTCGTTCACGACGTACCACGAGGCGCGCCGCGCCCACGTCGACCGGCTGGACGCCGACTTCGAGCGCTGGAAGAACGAACGGGACCGGCTCTTCGCGCTGATGAAGGAGATGAAGCGCCGCGCTGCGATCAGCGACGCCAACGCGGCGCGGGCCAAGGCGGCCGAGACGCGCCTGCGCCGGTTCGAGGACGCCGGCCCGCCGCCCGAGCCGCCGCGCGACCAGGCGCTGCGGATGCAGCTGGCCGGCGGCCGCACCGGCAAGCGGGCCGTGAGGTGCGAGCGGCTCGAGCTGGTTGGCCTGACCGATCCGTTCGACAGTGAGATCTTCTACGGCGAGCGCATCGCGGTCGTCGGGCCGAACGGCACCGGCAAGAGCCACTTCCTCAAGCTGCTCGCCGGCGAGGACGTATTGCACGAAGGCGAGGCCCGTCTCGGCGCGCGCGTCGTTCCCGGCCACTTCTCGCAGACCCACGACCATCCGGAGCTGGCCAGCCTCACCGTGCGGGAGATCGTCGAGAAGCACGGTCTGCAGCGCGGGCCGGCTATGGCGGCACTCAAGCGCTACGAGGTGCAGGGCTGCGCCGAGCAGCCGTTCTCGACGCTGTCCGGGGGCCAGCAGGCGCGGGTACAGGTCCTGCTGCTCGAGCTGGGTGGCGCCACGCTGCTGTTGCTCGACGAGCCGACCGACAACCTCGACCTGGCGTCGGCCGAGGCCTTGCAGGACGCGCTGGAGGCGTTTGACGGCACCGTGATCGCCGTTACGCACGACCGCTGGTTCATGCGCAGCTTCGACCGCTTCCTCGTGTTCGAGGACAGCGGCACCGTCAATGAGGCGGCCACCGCCCCCGTTTCGTAACGTGCGCCGATGGACATCGGCGTCACGATCTTTCTCACCGACAAGTCGATCGGCGTGGTCGAGCTGGCCCAGGCCCTCGAGGAGCGGGGCTTCGAGTCGCTCTTCGTTCCGGAGCACACACACATCCCGACCTCCCGCACGACGCCGTATCCCGGCGGCGGCGAGTTGCCGGATGAGTACCGCCGCACCCATGACCCGTTCGTGATGCTGGGCGCCGCCGCCGCGGTGACGACGAACCTCAAGCTCGGCACCGGCATCTGCCTCGTCGCCCAGCACGACACGATCGCGCTGGCCAAGGCGGTGGCCTCGGTCGACGCCATGTCGAACGGGCGTTTCGTGTTCGGCATCGGCTACGGATGGAACGTCGACGAGATGCAGGACCACGGCGTCGAGCCCAAGCAACGCCGCGAGTTGGTCCGCGAACAAATGCTCGCCATGCAGTCGTTGTGGCGGGACGAGGAGGCGAGCTTCGACGGCAAGTACGTGAAGTTGCCGTCGAGCTGGGCGTGGCCCAAGCCCGTGCAGCAGCCGCGCCCGCCGGTATTCATCGGCGGCGCGCCGGGCCCCACGCTGTTCCGCCACATCGCCGAGTACGCCGACGGATGGATGCCGATCGGCGGCGCCGGCGTGCGCGACAGCCTTCCTGCCCTGCACGGTGCGCTGGAGGAGGCGGGCCGCGACCCCTCGACACTCGACTTGCTCATCTTCTTCTCGATCCCCGACAAGGGGAAGGTCGAGTACTACCGGGAGATGGGCGTCACGCGCACCGTGTTCGGCCTGCCCTCCGCGCCGGCCGACGTCGTGCTGCCGCTGCTGGATAAGTACGCGGAGCTGTTGCCCTAGAGTCCCGCGGTATGTGGGCTGACCTCTCCCAGCGTCTAACCGCGGCGCTGCATCTAACGACGCCGCCGGTCGCGATCACGTTCAGCGCCTCGGCGCCCGACGGTGTTGAAGCGTTCAGCGCGCCGATGCCGGACCCGACACCCGACGGTCGCACCGGACGCGTGCCCGCCGGTTGCGCGTTCTGGGTCCACGGCGCCAGCCGCACGTTCACAACGGTGCCGGAGGATCACGGCAACTGTTCGGTCGGCAGCTACACGCACGGCATGATTCCGCTCGAGGAAGCGGCGACCCACGCCGACGTGGGCGCCCTGGTCGAGGCCGGGTGGGTGACGCCGGAGATGTTCCCGGTGATCCCGGCGGTTATGGAACGACCGGAGTTCGTGACCTACGGGCCGCTCGAGGACTCGCCGGTCGATCCCGACGTCGTGCTCCTGCGCGTCAACCCGAAGCAGCTGATGGTGCTCTCAGACGCGCTGCCCGGCCTTCGCATCGAAGGCAAGCCGCAGTGCCACATCATCGCCGTCGCCAAGGAGCAAGGCGCGCCGGCCGCCAGCGTGGGTTGCATTCTCAGCCGCACCCGCACCGCGATGCCGAGCACCGAGTCGACGTGCGCGCTACCGGGTCCCGCGTTGGTGGACATCGTCGATCGCGTCGAGAAGACCGCAGCAGTCGACGCCGGCGTGTCGGCCTATGCGGCGCAAGACGCGCTGCGCTTCGGCTAACTCACCGACTTACTTCTTGGCCGCTTCGAAGTAGGGGTTCTCGCCGCTGGCGTGGTCGGTGACATCGACGACGCGCACGATCTCGGGGATCGCGTCGCGAATGGCGACTTCGATGCCCTGGCTCAACGTGACCGCGGCCATGCCGCAACCCTGGCAGCCGCCGGAGAGCCGGAGGAAGGCGGTGTCGTCGTCGACGGACACCAACTCGGCGTGACCGCCGTGTGACGCGATCGACGGGTTGATCTGCTCGTCGAGCACGGCGATAACGCGCTGGGCCAGGTCGCTGCTGACGTCGCCGGCCGGGGCGCCGTCGCCGGGCGCCCGGGCCGGTTCGGGCCGGTTCGGGTTGACGATGACCATCCCGCCCTGGGCCGGATCGCCGGACAGGTCGAGCGTGGCGCCGCGCACCTTGTCGACGCTTGCGGCGGGGATGACGATCGAGATGTCGTCGGTGTGCTGCACGACGTCGTCGGGCCCGGCGTCGGCCTTGGCCTGGAACCACATGTCGTACGTGTACTCACGGTTGCTCTGGCCCACGACATCGAGCCACAGCGCGAGCGTTTCCGGCTCGGCCTCGCTGGCCCGCACTTCGATCACCTGCGCTCGGGCATTCTCGGTCACGCGAAGAATCGGTTCGAGCTGCTCCATGCCACGATGATACGCCCGTGCCGCGCGTTCTCCTGCTGGTGCCCAGCTTCACGTATCGGGCCGCCGACTTCGTCGCCGCTGCCGGCCGCCTGGGCGCCGAAGTCGTCGTCGGTTCGGATCGCCGCCAAGCCCTGGCCAAGGCCATGGGGGATCGCGCCGTGGTGGTCCCGCTGGAGAACGTCGCCGCGGGTGTGGCCGCCATTGAAGAGTTGCATGGGCGCGCGCCGATTCACGCCGTCGTGGCCGTCGACGATCAGGGCATCCTCGTTGCCGCCACGGCGGCCGACGCGCTGGGGTTCCCGCACAACCCGCCGGACGCCGTGGCGCGAACGCGCGACAAGTCGGCGATGCGGGCGGCACTGCGAGCCGACTTGGTTTCGCAGCCTGACTTCGTGGTCCTTGGCGCCGGTGATGGTGCGGCCGCGCCGGCGTACCCGTGCGTGGTCAAGCCGACGGGGTTGTCGGCGAGCCAGGGCGTGATCCGCGTCGACGACCCCACCGACTTGGCGGCCACCATCGCCCGCGTGCGCGCGATCTGCGGCGATCACAACGCACCGGTCATCGTCGAGACCTACGTCAGCGGCGACGAGATCGCGATCGAAGGGCTGCTGGAGGACGGGAAGCTTCACGTTCTCGCGGTGTTCGACAAGCCCGACCCGCTCGAGGGCCCGTACTTCGAGGAGACGCTTTACGTCACGCCGTCGCGGCACGACGTGGGTGCGGCCGCCGATCTCGTGCAGCGGGGCTGTGACGCCCTCGGCCTGCGCGAAGGTCCCGTTCACGCCGAAGTCCGGCTCGGCGCGAGCGGAGAGGCCTGGCTGATCGAAGTGGCGGCCCGGTCTATCGGTGGACTGTGTTCGCGCGCCCTCTCGTTCGGCGCCGGCATCAGCTTGGAGGAGGTCATCGTTCGCCACGCGTTAGGACGGCCGTTGGCGGACTTGTCGCGCGAGCGGGCGGCGTCGGGCGTGATGATGCTGCCGATTGCCCGCGCGGGGATGCTGGATCGCGTTGATGGTCAGGACGCGGCGCGCCGAGTTCCAGGCGTCGTCGGCCTCGAGATCACTGTGGCGCGCGGTCGCAAGGTCGTTCCTCTGCCTGAGGGCAGTCGCTACCTCGGGTTCGTGTTCGCTCGGGGTGCCACGCCGGCCGACGTTGAATCGGCGTTGCGCGCCGCCCATGCGTGTCTAGACGTCGTGATCACTTAGCGTTGGGCGCGTGCGCGTCCTCTTGGTGTCGACCTACGAACTGGGTCACCAGCCGCTGCACGTCGCCGGGCCGGCGGCGCGCCTGCGGCACCACGGGCACGACGTAACCGTCCTCGACACGTCGGTCGACGAGTGGGATCCGCGAGTCGTCGACGACATGGACGCGGTGGCGTTTTCGGTGCCGATGCACACCGCGACCCGCCTGGCCGTCGCCGCGGCGCGCGCCGTCAAGGATCGCCGGGCCGATCTGCCCGTCTGCTTTTACGGCCTCTACGCGGCGATGGGCGACGGCGTCGCCGACGAACTCATTGCGGGGGAGTACGACGACGCGCTCATCGAGTGGGTAGGCCGCTCGCCGGCCGCGACGGCGGCGACGTCGCTCCCGTGGCGCACGTCACTTCCTGACCTGACGCGCTACGGCCGTCTTGAAGTCGATGGGGAGGAGCGGCTCGCCGGGTACGTCGAGGCCAGCCGCGGCTGCGTGCACCGGTGCCGTCATTGCCCGGTTCCCGTCGTCTACGACGGTCGCATCCGCATCGTCGATGTCGACGCGGTGGTGGCCGACGTCGCCCAACAGGTGGAGTCGGGCGCGCAACACGTCACGTTCGGCGATCCCGACTTCCTCAACGGGCCGCACCATGCGCGGCGGGTTGTCGCCGCAGTCCACGACGCGTTCCCCGCGCTGACCTTCGACTGCACCGTGAAGGTCGAGCACATCCTGCGGCACGCTGAGCTGTGGGAGTTGTTCGCGGCCTCGGGCTGCCTGTTCGTCGTGTCGGCGTTCGAATCGGTGAACGACGAACTCCTTCGCCGGCTCGATAAGGGCCACACCGCGGCCGACGCGGCGCGTGCGCTCGACATCGTGCGGGCCCACGGCATCGACGTTCGCCCGTCGTGGCTGCCGTTCACGCCGTGGACGACAGTCGAGGACATCGTCGCCATCCTCGACTTCGTCGCCGATCACGACCTCGTCGCCAGTGTCGATCCGGTGCAGTACACGATCAGGTTGCTGTTGCCGCGCGGCTCGCTGTTGCTCGACGACGTGGAGGTGGGGCCGTTCGACAGCGAGCGCCTCGCGTACCCGTGGACGTCAGCGCTCGATGCCCTCCAAGCCGACTTGGCCGCGCTGGTGGAAGACGCGGCAACACGGGGTGAGCCGGCCATCGAGACGTATCACCGCATACGCGCCGCGACGGGCGCGCCGCCCCGCGCCGTCAATGATCGCGACGCGCCGCCGCATCTGAGCGAACCGTGGTTCTGCTGCGCCGAGCCGACGCAGCTGCAACTCGGCGCGGTCAGCCGCTAGGCGACGGCGCGCAGCAGGCGTTCTTCGAGTTCGGCTCGTTCGCCGGCGCCGAGACGACGGAGCCGGCTCTTGCCATTCTCGGGATCGACCGCCGTCACCGCGGCCGCCATCGCGGCGCGGTGCGCCTCGAGCAGGGTCAGACCGGTTCCGGTCCGACGTCGCAGCTCGTCGGGGTAGTGCGATTCGATGGCGCGGGCGAAGTCGTCCACGCCCTCCAGTAAAGCAACCAGGGTTCGCTATGTCGGCTGAATAAAGTGTGCTGTGACCTCTCTTCATCTCGACACCGCTGCGCTCGAGTCCCGCGTCGACGAAGTTCGCGAGTCGCCGAAGGACAACGGACGGGTCGAACTGATCGTTCGCCGGCCGACGATCGACGAGCGCGAAGTCCTCGTTGCCGGCGACCTCGACCTCGTCGAGGGCTTGGTGGGCGACAACTGGTCGGTGAAGGGCAGCCCGTCCACGCCGGACGGCACGTCCAACCCCGAGGCGCAGATCACATTGATGAACTCACGCGCCGCCGCACTGATCGCCGGCGATCGCGAGCGGTGGCCGTTGGCTGGCGACCAGTTCTACGTCGACCTCGATTTGAGTGCAGAGAACGTGCCGCCGGGCACCCGCCTGGCGATCGGGTCGGCGGTCGTCGAGGTGACGGCTAAGCCGCATACCGGGTGCAAGAAGTTCTCGGCCCGATTTGGCGGCGAGGCCTGGCGGTTCGTGAACTCGCCGGTTGGTCGGGAGCTCAACTTGCGCGGCATCAACACCAAGGTCGTCGTTCCGGGGACGATCACCGCGGGCGACGCCATTCACAAGCTCACGGAGTAGTCTTTCGAGCCTGGGGAGCAAAGGGAGTCCGAAATGACGCGACGCCGACTGACCCCTTGCGTGGTGGTCGCACTGCTGGCCGCGGCGTGCTGGATGAGTCCCTCACTCCCCGGTGCCGTGGCCGCCGGGCCGAACATCTTCGCGGTCGACCCGTTCGGGAACACGGTCGCCGAGCCCGGCCTCGCCAAGGTGGACGCCTCCACTGGGCTCGCCGCGAGCAGCAGCGTGATCACGATCGTCGCTGGTCCGATTACGGGAACGGTTCAAGCTGCGCAGGCCATAGCTAAAGACCCGACGTCGAGCTCCGTGTACGTGGTCCTCCAGGTGGCCGTTGTACCCAATCGGGTCCTGGCCACGATCAACCTCGCCAACGGTCAGGCCACGACGATTGGCAACCTCGGCGGGAAGTTTTCGTCGATCACGTTCGCGACCAACGGCACGCTGTACGGCGTCCGCGGCGACGGTGACGGCACGTGTCCCGAGTGCCTCTACACCATCAACAAGACGACGGCGGCGGGCACGTTCGTGCGCACCCTCGGAAACGGTGCCGACGGCGAGGTCATCGTGTTCGATCCGAACGACGGGATGCTGTATCACGCGTCGGGCAACGGCGCCGCGATGTTCGAGAAGATCGACCCGGCCAACGCCTTCGCCGTCACGCCCATCACCACGTTCAACAGCGAGATCTTCGGCATGGGGTTCGACCCGACGGACGGAACGCTGATTCTGACGGATATCGGCGCCAGGATCTGGAGGACCACCACCGCGGGTGTCCGCACACAACTCAGCACGATGGAGTTCGACTTCCGCGGCGTCATCGTCGAGAACGCGGCGGTGCCGACCACGACAACCATCACGTCCTCGGCCAACCCGTCGGAAGCCGCCCAGGCAGTCATCTTCACCGCGACCGTCGCGCCGACGGTCGGTACCGGTGTGCCAACGGGAACCGTGCAGTTCTCGATCGATGGCAACCCGGCGGGCTCACCCGTCGCGCTGACCGGCGGACAGGCGTCGCTGACCGTGAGCGGTCTCACGGTTGGGTCTCACACCGTGGTGGCGGCGTATTCGGGAGGCCCGGGGTTCGCCGCCAGTACGTCGCCGACGCTGATCCAGCGCGTGTTCGATCGAATCATCCGCGGCTCGGTTCCCGGCAATGTCATCGTCCCCGCCGGACAGTCGTGGGCGTTCCTCGGCGCGTCGGTGGGCGGCAATGTCACGGCTGACCGCGCCGCCGAGGTGACGATGTGCGGCACGACGGTGGCCGGCAACGTCGTAATTACGCGCACCACGGGTTTCGTGTTCGTCGGCGATGTCACGCCGAGCGACGACGCATTCCTGTGCGCGGGGAACCAGCTCCGGGGTTCGGTCTCGCTCGGGAACAACGCGGGAGGGCTCGAATTGGGCGGCAACCGCATCACCGGGACCGCCACCGTGACGGACAACGCCGGGACGCCCGCAGGGCAGGACGCCGCGATGGAGATCGAGGGCAACACGATCGGCGGCAACCTCAACTGCACCGGGAACACGCCGCCGCCGACCAACGACGGCAAGCCGAACTCCGTCACCGGCCGCCGCCTGTCGCAGTGCGCCGTGCCGGCGAACTTCTGAGCCGGCCCGCCCTCTAGCGCTTGCGGCGGCGCTCTTCCATCCGTTTGCGGATGGTGGCGCGGCGCTCTTGCAGCTCGCGGTGGGTGATCGTCGTGACGTCCTCCTTGAGGCCGAACGACGCACGCATGCCGTCGAGGTCGATCTTGTCGAGGCGCGGATCGATGCCGATGTCTTTGGCAATGCGCTCGCCGTGCTGGGTCGCGAAGTGGGTTGCGATGTGCGTGATCTCCGCAAACAGGTCGACGTCGGGTGCGAGTGTGCCAAGCGCCCCGTCGAGGAACAGCATGTCTTTTACAAAAAGCATGAGTTCCTTGGGCATGCGCGCGCCGATGCCGAGAAGCGACTTGGTTATCTCGCGGATCTGCGCCATTAGTTCGTCGGGTGACATCTCGGTCGGGTCGATCACCTCGGGGTTCTCGAGGTTGAGGTCGATGATGAGCTGATCGAGATCGGCGTCGGGCGGCAGCGCGCCGAGGTCGCGGAGGGCGGCGAGCTGCGTCTTGACGTCGTTGGTCGTGCCGCCCATGAGGAGACGCAGGAAGGCGAGGCGACGCTCCTCCGACAGCCGGCCGGTAATGCCGTAGTCCAGCAGCGCGACGCGTCCGTCTTCCATGACGAAGAGGTTCCCGCCGTGCAGGTCACCGTGGAACACGCCGTAGAGGACCGCACCTTCGAGGAAGGCGACCATGCTGGCCCGAACGACGGCCGACGTATCGATCCCCGCTGCCTTCATGCCGGCGACGTCGTCGAAGCTGAACCCGTCGAGTCGCTGCATCACCAGCACGCGGCGCGTCACCAACGTCGGATGCGGCCGAGGAACGACGATGGCGCGGGCGTCGCTCTTGGCGAGGATGGCTGCGATATCGAGCATGTTCTCGGCTTCGAGGCGGAAGTCGAGTTCCTCGACGATGGTCTCGGCGAACAGCTCGACGAGCGCGGGCGGGTTTGCGAGAGCTGAGATCGGGATGCGCCCGACCAGCACGGGAGCGATCCAGCTCATCGCGGCAAGGTCACGGCGGACGAGCGAGGCCACCTGCGGGCGCTGCACTTTGACGACGACCGACTCGCCGGTCTTGAGGGTGGCGGCGTGCACCTGCGCGATCGATGCCGCGGCAAGGGGCTGGCGATCAAAGCTCGAGAACACCGCTTCGATCGTTTGGCCGAGATCGGCCTCGACAACGGCGCGCACCGTGTCGAACGTCTCCGGGCGCACCTTGTCGCGCAGCTTCTTGAACTCGCTGACCAGCTCCTCGGGGAAGATGCCTTCGCCGGAGGAGAGGATCTGGCCGAGCTTGATGTACGTGGGCCCGTTCTTCTCGAAAGCCTGCTGGAGCCGGCGGGACAATCCGGTTCTCGAAACCGACTGGTCGCCCGATCGGCGCTCCTTCAGGTACCAGGCGCCCATCGCCGTGCCGAGGCGCCAGCCGACGGTGAGAACCCGTCCTCCCGGCGGCAGCCGCCGGCGGCGGGTGAGGCTGGGAACTTCGGCCGCGGTGGCGACGCGGACCCGGTCCAGACCCCGGCGCCAGGACATCCCGTCGGGGTCGACGGTCCACGGGCCGACATCGGTGAACGCGCCAATTGCGAGATCCGTCACCGCCATAGGGTCGCCGCCTTCGCGGGAAAGCTCAAACTGAGGCGTCGTCGCCCAGCGGCAGCGAGGCGGTCACGGTCCAGCCTCGCCCGTTCTTCCCGGCGTGAAGGTGGCCTCCGAGCAGCTCGGCCCGTTCCCGCATACCCGTGAGACCGAGGCCCGAGCCGGCGACGCCGGCGTACCGCGCGCCGGCGCGGGCGCCGCTGTCGCTGACCGTCACGTCCAGGCGGTGATCGACGGTCTTGAGGGCGACATCGACCCGGCTGCCCGGCGCGTAACGCGCCGCGTTGGTGACCGCCTCCTGCACGATTCGGTAGGCGGACAGCTGCACGCCGGCCGGCACCGTTTCGGTTAGGTCGAGGTTGACGGCGGCGGCGTCGAACGCGTCGATCGAGCGCACGAGCGCGGGCAGCTCGTCGAGCGTTGGTTGCGGTCCGCCGAGGGTGTCGCCGGCGTCGTCGCGGAGCAGTCCGAGCATGCGCCGTAGCTCGACCAGCGCCTCGCGTGATGTGCGCTCGATGTCGTCCAGCGCACCGCGGACCTGGTCTGGATCCGACGGGAGCACGGCGCTGGCGCCTTGCGAGAGGAGGACGACGCTCGTCATTTGGTGGGCGACGACGTCGTGTAGCTCACGAGCGATCCGGCTGCGTTCGGCGGCCAGCGCCTCGTCGCGCTCCTTCTGGTGCTCGGCCGAGCGGCGGCCGAGCTGGGTCAGGACGGCGAACAGCCCACTGACTGCGAGGAGGCGCAGCGCGTCCTCGATCCCATGGCGCGCGGTTGCCGGCCCGGCGTTGAGCACCATCTGCGGCGCGTGGATGACGACTGGCACCGCGCCGATGGCGGCGGCGAGGACGATCCAGGCGACGAATGCTCGTCGTTCCGCGTAGCGCGAGATGACGCTGAAGCGGATGGCCATCACGCCGGCGGCGGCGACCGGAGGCACGCCGTTGGCCGCGGCGACGATCAGCACGGCGGCACACACGCACGCCGCCGCGATCTTGATCACGTACTTGCGGGTTGACGGGCTCGGGACGTCGTTGGCGGGCACGAGGACGCGGTGAACGAGGCAGCCGACGAAGAGGCCGAGGACGACGAGCCACTGGTCGCGCGAGCGCGGAACCACCGCAGCGCTGCGGGCCATCAGCCAGCCGAGGAGTGAGCCGGCGACGATGTCTAGGAAAGGGGCGAGCCAAACGACTGCCGGCCGCGGCGGCGCGTGTGTTTCACCGAGTTGCGCCATAGGGAGGCACGCTAACGAGCCGACTTCGGGTTGGATATCCGCCGTTGGTCGATTTCGCCTCCCCAACAAGGTGGAGGCCAGCCCGCTACGGTGGCCGCTCGCATGACCGAGTTCCGTGATCAGGACCTCGCCGGCGCGCGATTCGAGAACGTGAACCTGCGCGGCGCCACCTTCACGCGCGTGCGCCTCAGCGACGTGCAGTTGAAGTCCGTTGACCTCACCGGGGCGCGGCTCGTCAACGTCGATCTGATCGACGTTGAGATCAGCGGCGACCTGCACAACCTCGTCGTCAATGGCGTGGACATCGCGCCGCTCGTCGAAGCGGAACTGGATCGACGGCTGCCAGATCGGGTGAAGATGCGGCCCGACGACGCCGACGGGTTTCGCGAGGGGTGGGCGTTACTGGAGAAGTTGTGGGCGGAAACCGTCGCTCACGCGAGGACGTTCGCGGAGGCGGACCTCCACCGCAGCGTCAACAACGAGTGGTCATTCATCCAGACGTTGCGCCACCTCAACTTCGCCAGCGCCGCGTGGGTGGGTCGCATGGTTCTTGGCACCGCGTCGCCGTGGCACCCGCTCGATCTTCCGTGGGACGAGGCGCCCGGATGGGACGACATTCCGTGGGACCGCGAGGCCCGCCCCTCGCTCGACGAGGTGCTGGCGGTCCGGGCTGAGCGCCAGGCGATGGTACGCGGCGTCGTCGGCTCACTCACCGACGAGCAGCTCGCCTCCGACGTGACGCGCACCGAGCCCGGCTGGCCGCGGCTGGAGAACTTCGCGCTGAAGCAGTGTCTCCGCATCGTCCTCAACGAGGAGTGGGAACACCGGCTCTACGCCGAGCGTGACCTCGCCCAGCTCTGACGTATCGTCACGCGCATGCCGCTCAAGCCAGGTGACAAGGCGCCCGCGATCGCGCTGTTGGATCAGTCGGGCGCCAAGAGGAAGTTGGCCGACTTCAAGGGCCGCAAGGTCTTGATCTACTTCTATCCCAAGGCCGACACGCCCGGCTGCACGCAGCAGTCCTGCGGGTTGCGCGACATTGCCGGCGACGTGGGCGACACCGCGATCATCGGCGTCAGCCCCGATCCGGTGAAGAAGCAGGCCAAGTTCGACGAGAAATACGGGCTCGGCTTCCCGCTGCTGTCAGACGAGGACCACGCCGTCGCCGAGGCCTACGACGTGTGGGCTGAGAAGAGCATGTACGGACGCAAGTACATGGGCATCGTGCGCAGCGCGTTCCTCATCGACGAGAAGGGCAAGATCGCCGAGGCTTGGTACAAGGTGAGCCCGAAGGACACACCGAAGAACCTGCTCGCCGCGCTGAAGAACTAGCGGGGGCCCCCGCCGAACTTGCTCTCGTTCTCGGCGAGTTGACGTTGCCGCCACGCGGCGAGGCCGCCAGCGACCGAACCGAAGAACAACAACTTGCGAAGCCGGCGGCGCTTCTTCTTCGGCTTCCCGCCCGCTTCGACGGCGAGTGCGGCTTCCTTGCGACGCTTCCTGCGACCCATAGGGGAGAGGCTAGTTGCGCTTATAGGCTGTGGTTTCAAGCCCGAGTGGCGAAACTGGCATACGCGATGGATTCAAGTCCCATTGCCGAAAGGCGTGCGGGTTCGACTCCCGCCTCGGGCACACCCTCCAACCGCACGTGTCGGTGTCAGAGCAACGAAAACCGCAACCTGACACCGACACGTGGGTCGTAGCCTCGCCGGCACCATGAACTACCCGGACGCCAAGCGGTTGGACATCGTCGACGTGATCCACGGGCAGAGGGTCGCCGACCCGTATCGGTGGCTGGAAGACCCCGACGCCGACGACACGAAAGCGTGGGCCGCGGCCCAGGACGCGCTCGCGCTACCGCGCCTCGCTGACCTCCCCGGCCGCGACGCCCTGGCCGAGCGGTTGCGCGAGCTGATGCCCGGGCTCGTCGGCTCGCCCTATGTCATCGGCGACCGCAGCTTCTTCGTCCGCCGCCGGCCCGAAGAGGAGCACGCCGTGCTGTGGCTGCGCGACGGCGATGGCACCGAGCGCCCCCTCGTCGACCCCAACACGCTGTCGGACGACGCGACGACCACGCTCGACGGGTGGTCGCCGTCGAAGGAAGGCGACCGCCTCGCCCACCAGCTGAGTGAGGGCGGCGACGAGGAGAGCGTCGTCCGCGTCATCGACGTGGCGACAGGTGAACTGCTCGACGGGCCTATTGACCGGTGCCGCTACAGCCCGATCGCCTGGCTGCCGGGCGGCGAGGAGTTCTTCTACGTCCGCCGGCTCGCACCCGACCAAGTGCCCGAGGGCGAGTCGCAATACCACCGGCGCGTGTACCGCCACCGCGTCGGCGCCGATCCGGCGACCGACGACCTCATCTTCGGCGAGGGCGACGACAAGACCGCGTATTACGACGTCCGTACGTCGCGCGACGGACGCTGGCTGATCGTCGGTCGCTCGCTAGGGACCGCGCCGCGCAACGATCTCTACATCGCCGACCTGACGAGTGAGCCGCTCGCGTTCGCGACGATCCACGAGGGCGAGGACATCGAAACCGGCGCGTACGTCAGCGCGATCGACGGGCGCCTCTACCTGTTCACCAACGCCGATGCGCCGCGCAGTCGCCTCTGTGTCGCCGACCCGGCCGACCCGGCGCGCGACAACTGGCAGACGCTCATCCCGGAGGGCGACGCGGTCCTCGCCGACTTCGCGCTCACCACCGACGGGGTCGTCGCCGTGCACAGTCGGCACGCGGTGAGCGAGATCACCGTCTACGACAAGACGACCGGCACGGCGCGCCACCGCGTCGAGTTGCCGAGCCTCGGCAGCGCCGACGTGACGAGCCGGCCCGAGGGCGGCGACGACGTGTGGATCGGCTACACCGACTTCGTCACGCCGTATCGCGTGTTCCACTACGACCTCACGACGCGCGCGCTCGAACCGTGGGCCGACCCGCCCGGCGCGGTCGACGTGAAGGGCGTCGTCGCCGATCAGATCACGTACCAGTCCAAAGACGGCACCGACGTCCGGCTCTTCGTCCTGCACAAGGAGGACACGACGGCCAACGGGGCCCGCCCGACGGTTCTCTACGGGTACGGCGGGTTCAACATCCCGCTCACGCCGGCGTACAGCAGCACGATCCTGGCGTGGGTCGAGGCGGGTGGGGTCTACGCGGTCGCCAACCTGCGCGGCGGAAGCGAGGAAGGCGAGGCATGGCACCGGGCCGGCATGCGCGGCCAGAAGCAAAACGTGTTCGACGACTTCATCGCCGCCGGCGAGTGGCTCGTCGCCAACGGGTGGACCAGCCCGGACCACCTCGGGATCATGGGCGGCAGCAACGGCGGCCTCCTCGTCGGGGCCACGCTCACCCAGCGCCCCGACCTGTTCAGCGCCGTCGTGTGCAGTGCGCCCCTCCTCGACATGATCCGCTACGAGCAGTTCGGACTGGGGGAGTCGTGGAACGACGAGTACGGCACCGTTGCCGAGTCCAACGAGTTCTTCTGGCTCCTCGGCTACTCGCCGTACCACCGGGTCACGCCCGAAACGGCCTATCCGGCCGTTTTGTTCACCGTGTTCGAGTCCGACAGCCGGGTCGACCCAAACCACGCCCGCAAGATGTGCGCCGCCCTCCAAGCGGCCACCACGTCACCGCGCCCCGTACTGCTGCGCCGCGAGGTCGACGTGGGTCACGCCGGGCGCTCGGTGTCACGGTTCGTCGCGCTCTACGCCGACGAGCTGGCCTTCCTGGCGTCGGAGCTGGGACTGGCGCTGAACGCCGTCTGAACGCCACGGTCCCTGGCGCCTCAGCCGGGACCACGTAGTATCCCCGGGCGTGGAAGCCAAAGGCGGGGCATCTGCTTACTCAACTGTGGGCAAGCGCGTGCTCGATGTGGTGCTCGTGTTGCTCATGCTGCCCATCGCCATACCCGTTGGCTTGCTCATCACGCTGGCGATCCTGATCACCGACGGCGGGCCGATCCTCTACCGGGCCACCCGCATCGGCGCCGACGGCGACGACTTCCACATCATCAAGTTCCGCACGATGATCCGCGGCAGCGAGGCCAAGCTGGCCGAGCTCCGCGAGGCCCAGCCGCAGGTCGATCACGAGTACGCCGAGTCGATCAAGCTCCGCAATGACCCCCGCGTCACCCGCCTCGGCGCCGTCCTGCGCCGTACGAGCCTGGACGAGCTCCCGCAGCTGCTCAACGTCCTCAAGGGCGAGATGAGCCTGGTCGGGCCCCGGCCCGTCACCCGCCACGAGTGGGACCGCTTCTACGGCGAGCAGGCCCCGTTCATCTTCCGCTCCCGTCCCGGCCTCACCGGCGTGTGGCAGGTGTCGGGCCGCTCGCTGCTCCCGTACCGCCAGCGGATCAAGCTCGACCTGGCCTACGCCAACGACTGCCGGCTCACCACCGACGTCCGCATCCTCGTGCGCACGATCCCCACCGTGCTCCGCGGCCACGGCGCCTTCTAACCCTCAGCTGGCTCCTGCGGTAACCGTCGTCCTGCTCGTCTACGAGCCGACGGATCACGACGTCGCCACCGCCGCCCTCGTGCGCGGCCAGCGCTACGACGGGCCGGTCACCATCGCCGCCATCGACAGCAGCGGCGACCCGTCCCGTCCGGCCAACGTCGCCTACCGGGCCGCGGTCGACACGTGGGAGGCGATCCCACCGGCCCAGTTCGGCCACGGAACGACTCGCAACCGGGCGGCCGACGCCTGCACGACGCCCTTCGTCGTCTTCCTCTCCCAGGACGCCCACCCGGTCGGCGACGGCTGGCTCGCCGCCCTGGTCCAGCCGCTCATCGCGGGCACGGCGGTCGCCGCCTACGGCCGCCAGCAGGCGCCGCCCGGCGACGCCGAGCGCGAGGCCACGTTCTCGTTCCTCTATCCCGACCAGCCCGAGATCAAGACCAAGGCCGACGTCGCCCGGATGGGCCTCCGGACGTTCCACTTCTCCGACGTGACGTCGGCGTTCCGCACCGACGTCCTCCGCCAGGTGCGGTTTCCCGAGGACCTGCCCACATTCGAGGACATCGGCGTGGCCAAGCGCCTGCTCGACGGCGGGCACGCCCTGGCGTACGTGCCGGCGGCCGCGGTGGCCCATGGCGACGACATGGGCACCGGCCGCATCGTGCGCCGCTACCGCCAGATCGGTGCGATCTACGAGCGGTTGGGCATCTTTCGCGACCTCAAGCAGGCGACCGGCCGCGGCCTGGTCGGAGCCGGCCTCCGTACGGCCGGCGCGGTCGCCCCGACCGGCGGTAGCCGGGTCAAGCGGGTCGCCGTGGC
>Ga0075418_10002613_pt1 | contig 20653 bp, 20 predicted proteins | sample SoiMetdeltSBSDD2_FD_81776 | JGI IMG/M metagenome (GOLD analysis project Ga0075418, IMG submission 81776) | Bulk soil microbial communities from a Populus tree surrounding site in Tennessee, USA - Soil MetaG P. deltoides SBSDD2 | ecosystem: Environmental > Terrestrial > Soil > Tree plantation...
CGCAGCACGACCACGCTCGTGGCCGGATCGCGGTCGGCCTCGTGAAAGCGTTCGATCAGCAGCTTCTTGAGCTCGGGGCTGATCGCATTCAGCTTGTCGGGGCGATTCAGCGTGACGATGCCGACGCGACCGTCGGCGGCGTAGGTGACGATGGCGTCGCTCATCGGCTCCTCCAGAGCTGGGTGGAGGCCAGCCGCGCGCCTTCGGCCATGGCCGTGAGCTTGGCCCAGACGATCTCGGGCTCGACCTGGGGATTCGAGCGGGCGAAGGTGCCGAAACCACAATCGGAGCCCGCGATGACGCGCTCGCGCCCGACGACCTCGGCGTAGCGCACGATCCGCTGGGCCACCAGCTCCGGGTGCTCGATGAAGTTCGTCGTCGAGTCGAGCACGCCGGGGATCAGGATCTTGTCGTCGGGCAGCTTCATCTCTCGGAACACCGCCCACTCGTGCTCGTGGCGCGGGTTGGCGCCCTCGAGCGAGATCGCGGTGGCGCGCGCTCCGAGCACGATCGGCAGGATGTCACGCAGCGGGATGTCCCGGTGGTGTGGCCCCTCGTAGTTACCCCAGCAGAGATGGATACGCAGTCGGTCGGGCGGCACGTCGCGCGTAGCGTGGTTGAGCGCCTCGACGTTGGCGGCCGCGATCTTCAAGAACTCCGGCGTGCTGAGCTCGGGGAACGCCAGATGGCGCCCCATCGCGAGATCGGGACAGTCCACCTGGAGCACCAGCCCCGCGGCCTCGATCGCGTCGTACTCCTCCTTCATGACGTCGGCCAGCCGCGCCAGGTAGGCGTCGCGCGTCGGGTAGTGCTCGTTGCGCAGGAAGTGCGCGATGACGCCCGGCGACGCCGCCGTCATGAAGGCCTCGACAGGCGGCGCGCCGGCGACGGCGGCCTGGAGGTTCGCGACGTCGCGACGCACAGCCTCGCGGTCGCGCCACTCGATGGGGCCCGTGCACGCCGGACGCGAGACCGTCGAGCGCGGGTGGCGCGCCAGCGCCTCGGGAAAGTCCGCCCAGTCCGCGCGCTGGGACACGAGGCTCGAGCCGTCGAAGCCGGTGAGCCGATGGCGCACGTACGTGGAATACCCGACCTTGCCCTGCTCGCCGTCGTTGACGACGTCCACGCCCGCCGCCAGCTGCTTGCGGACGACCTCCGCCACCGCGTCGCGCACGCGGCGGTTGAACGCGTCGGGATCGGGCAAGGCGCCACCGTCGAGCGCCTCCAGGGTGGCGGTGAGATCCCACGGCCGCGGCAGGCTACCCGTGTGCGTGGTGAGGATGCGCTCCGTGCTTCGCTTCATCGCGTGCTCCAGAGCCGCGCCGAGGCCAGCCGCGCGCCCTCCGTGAGCGCCGCGAGCTTGGCCCAGACGATGCTGGGATGGATTTCTTCGGAGGCGGCGAACGAGGCGAAGCCGCAGTCGGCCCCGGCGATGACGTGTTCACGCCCGACCACCGACGCAAAGCGCTCGATGCGCTGAGCCACCAGCTCCGGGTGCTCGACGAGCACCGTGGACTGCGTGATGACGCCCGGCACCAGCACCGCGCCCTCGGGCAGCTTCACGTCCTTCCAGACGCGCCACTCGTGCTCGTGGCGCGGATTCGCCGCCTCGAACGAATAGGCGCCCGCCTTCACGCGCAGGATGATATCCACGATGTCCTCGAGCTGCATGTCGTGCACGCGCGGGCCCATGTTGATGCTGTAGCAGGTGTGAAAGCGCACGCGCTCGCGCGGGATGTCACGCAGCGCATGGTTCAGCGCTTCCACGCGGACCTCGGCCCAGCGCCGACATTCGGCGACGGTCGAGGTCGGACTGAGGATGTAGTAGGTCACCAGGCGGGGGTCGTCGATCTGCAGCAGGAGGCCGGCGTCGACGATCGCCGCGTACTCCTCACGCATGGCCTCTGCGATGGCGAACAGGTAGTCCTCGTCGGTTTTGTAATAGCGGTTCGGCTGCCGACCCTCGACGTTCGAGGGCGCGATTGCCGTAAGGAACGCCTCTTCGTGCGTGGAGCCGGCGAGGGCGGCTCTCAGATTGTCGATGTCGGCCTGCATCTGGGCGTGGCCGCGATACGTCACGGGCCCGGTGCACGCGAAGCGCCGGGCGGCCGCGTTCGGGCTCCGGCGCAGACCCGGCTCGTAGAACTCGGGGAAGGCCGCCACTTCTTTCGAGCCCGCCCACGGCGGCGCGCCTGGCTCGGTGATCGGCTCGAAGCCACCGAGACGATCGGTGACGTAGGTGATGAAGCTCGGCTTGCTCATCTCGCCGTCACCGATCACATCGAGACCGTGCACGACCTGCGCGCGGACGGCATCGGCCACCGCGTCGCGCACGCGCTTGACGTACGCGTTGCCGTCGTGCGGGCGGCCATCGGCGCGCGCCTGCACGAGCTCGAGGAGGTCGGCCGGCCGCGGCAGGCTGCCGGCGTGGGTGGTGAGGATCCGGCTGGTGCTGCGCTTCACCGGGGCTCGCCGAGCGGGACGAAGATCGAGACGCGCGGCTCGGGGCCGACCTCTCGCGTGCCGTGACCCTGGCCCGTGAGGTCTTCGGCGATCAGGATGTCACCCGGTCCCAGGCGCCGCACCGTGCCGTCGCCGATCTCGATGTCCACCGCGCCGGAGAGCGTGAAGACGGCGTACCGTCCCGGCGCGTGGTGCCAGGGATTCGTGCGCTTGGCCTCGAAGCGGCGCATCACGATGCCGCTGCCGGGGATCAGCTCGGCGCTCTCCGACTGATCGCCGAGCGGCTTCCATTGCGGAACGATCTCCTGGAAGTGTGACTGCTCGTCCGGGCCCGTGTAGATGCGGATGATCGCCATGGAGCCTCCTCGTCTATTGACTCACATGACCCAGGAACTTCTGCGGCGGATCGGCGCCCCACTGGCTGCGGAAGCCTTCTTCCGCCGATAGCAGATTGCTGCCGCTCTTCACGTTGAGGCGATCGGTGTCGGCCCAGCGCTCGTGCACACGGCCCCAGGGATCGGCCCAGTAGTCGTAGACCTGGCTGCCGAGCAGGTGTCGGCCCACGCCCCACATGTGCTCGTACTTGCCGAGCCGCGTGAGGTACTCGTGATCCTTGAACACGGCGTCCACGTCGGGCACCTCGAAGGACATGTGGTTCAGCCCGGCGCGCTCGTTGCGCACGCAGAACAGCGTGTGGTGGTCGACGTACTCCTCGCCGCGGTCGCAACGGTTGAACGAGCCGATGATGTTGTCCTTGTCGCCGACGTAGATGTCGTCCGAGCAGATGAGTCCGAGAGTTTCGCGGAACCACTGCACGGTCTCCTTGACCTTCGGCGTGCCGAGCACGCCGTGGCCCATCCGCTTGATCGGCGACGGCGAGCCCCGCAGCCGCATCAGCGCGCCCGCGCGGCGCAGTGGCTCGGCGCCGGAGTTCATGTGCTGGTTGGCCACCGGGATCGTGGGCAGCGCCTCGATGCCGTACACGACTTCGACCTGATAGCCGTTCGGCTCGCGCAGCCTGACGCGCCGGCCGCCGCCGGGCTCGTCGATCGGCTCCACCGCCGAGGCGCCGGGCGCCTTCGCCACGCGCTGAAGGTCGTCCTCGCTCGCGGCGTAATACGCGAGCCCGATGAACTTGGGATCGCCCTTCTCGGTGACGTGCAGATGATGGTGGGGGTCGGTGCCGCGCATGTAGAGCGCCGTCGGCGTGCGCGCCGCGCGGATCATGCCGAAGTGCGTCAGGAACTCTTCGGCGGCGTCGAGGTCGGGTGCCCGCAGGCGTCCGTACGCGAGGTCTTTGACTTTGATCATGTGGGAATCTCCTTTGGCGCGCCCAGCATACCTCTCAGCTGATACCGGCGCCGGCGTAGGGAAACCCGGACGGTAGCGGCAGCTGGCCGTCCACGTGACGCCGCATCGCCACGTCGCAGACGGCGTAGCCCCAGTTGATCAACCGCTCCTGCGTCGTAGGGTCGAGGGCCTTGAGCCGCGTGTCCACCTCCGCCAGCGCCAGCGTCTTGTCGTGCGGACAGGCGGCCGGCGTGAAGGGATAGCCCGCGATCTGCGGCAACTGATAGTCCGCGACATCGGTGCGAATGCCCCAGTACGTGCCGTCGCGATGATACTCATGGCCCTGCGGCAGCTGATACGAATCGATGAGCTGCCGCTTGCGCAGGCTTCGCACCTGGTTGTCGATCACATCGATGATGCGCTTGCTGTGCCGCGCCCAGTCCTGGTGCGGCGAAGGCTCCGGCGCGATGTGACCGCCACCGTCGCTGACGAGGATCGTCGTGTAGCGCTTCCACGAAGTCTCGAGCCCGAGGTTGTCGTACACCCCGCCGTCGGTGAGGATCACGTCCGTCGTGTACGGTACGCGGTGCAGATCGTTTCCTGTTTCCTCGACCCAGTCGCGCTCCGCGAACTCCAGATGCGCCGGTGAGAGGAACGGCGGAAAAGCCGACGACGCGGCCACGGCCACCGCGAGCTCGATGGTCGGATTGCGCAGGCTTCCCACGCGATAGTCCGCGACGTAAGGACGTGAGAAGCGCATCAGCACGCCGCTCTGCACGTTCGTCGCGTTGAAGACGAAGCGCGGCCCTTCGTCATCGGCGGGAATGTCCTGTAGCGTGCGCTGGCCGAAGACGTGCTTGCGGTACGCGCTCGTCACCTTGTCGTTGATGGAGCCCGGCAGCGCCAGACCGCCGACGATCGACCAGCCGTCGACGGTGATGCCGGCGAGCTTGCGCACCGGCGCCGTCACCTCGTCGTCGAAGTTCGCGGCCTGCCCGCTCTGCAGGCGCAAGCGCTTCCAGTTCATCGCGAGCACGCCGGCGGTGATCGAGCCGCCGGAGACGCTCGAGACCTGATCGAGCTTTGGCAGGTAAGCGAGCTCGTTGAGACGCTTCAGCGCGCCGAGATGGAACAGCATCGCACGATAGCCCCCGCCCGAGAGGCAGAGCGCGATGCCCGCGCGCGGCGCGCGCGTGTCCGTGGCGTCGGGCTCGATGAAGCGAACCGGCGGCTCACTGAACGGCATGCGTCGGTCCCGACGCGGCTACCTCCGCCATCCGAGCCAGTCGCACACCGCTCGGCCCATCACCAGCTCCAGATCTTCGCCCTTGAGCCACGACGACTGCTCCTTCGTGAACAGGTCGATGCACTCGCGATATGAGCACGGCATGCGCGTGAGATCGGTGCCCCAGAACGTCCGCTTGGGGCCGAAGGCGTCGACCAGGCGGTGGATGGCATCGTGTAAGTCGCGGAACGGGTACTCTTGCGCCGACAGCGCGGGCATGCCTGATGCCTTGACCGCGACATTCGGGTGCTTGGCGAGCGCGCACACCGCGGGAAGATCCTCGAAGGCCTTCGGCGCCTTCTGCCGGATGTTGACGCCGACGTGATCGATCACGAGCTTGAGCCCGGGGTGCTTGCCGGCGATGCGGTCGAGGTGATCGAGGGCGCCGGGGACGAGCACCATCAGCGGAATGCCGGCCTTCTCCGCGGCGGGCCAGAGCCAGTCCGCCGAGCCGTCGGTGAGGAAGTGACGGTTGTGCTCGTTGTGGAACGTGAAGCGCATGCCGAGCATGCCGGGCTGCTTTTTCCAGTCGGGGATAAGCGCTTTGCTGGCGGGATCGGCGAGATTCAGCCGGCCCATCACGGCGAACTTGTCCGGATGCAGCCGGGCTGCCTCCAGCGCAAGGTCGTTGCGATTGCCTTCCCACGACGGGGGAACGAGGACGATGCGGCTCACCTTCGCCAGCTCCATCTCGAAGAGCAGCATGTCCCTGGTGACGGGGTACGGCTTCTGCGCCTCGACGCCTCGTCCGGTGGGCCAGGGTCGTTGTGGCGTGTCGGCGCCCCAGAGGTGCACCTGGGAGTCTGTGATGAACATGAGCCCTCCTTTCGGGAGGACGCTACTGGCCGCCGGCCACGTCGATCGTCAGGCCCGTGACGAAATCGGCGTCGCTGGAGGCGAGGAAGCAGATGACGCGAGCCTGATCGACCGGCTCCGCGATGCGGCGCAGCGGCACGCGCTCGACCGCGGCCTTCTGCTCGATCGGCGACATGCCGTCCCAGCGCGGGCGCAACCGCGGCGACAGCGTCAAGCTCGGCGCGATGGCGTTGACGTTGATGCCGAACGGTCCGAGCTCGAGCGACAGCTTGCGCGTGAGCGCGATGATCCCGCCCTTGGCGGTGGCGTAGCCGGCGCTGCTGCTGGCACTGACGCCGCGTCCGGCGATCGACGAGATGTTGACGATCTTGCCCGCGGCCTGGCGCTTCATGATCGGCACCACCGCGTGGCAGAACAGGAACGTTCCTGTGAGATTGAAGTGCAGCAGGCGCTGCCAGTCGTCGAGCGTCAGCTCGTCGATCGGCGCCGCCGGCTTGCCGATGATCGTGCTGCCACCGACGGCGTTGACGAGAATGTCGATGCGTCGGTGATCCTGCACCGTCCGCTGCACGACGCTCTCGACCTGGCCGGCGTCGAGCGCATCGGCAACGAGCGTGTGCGCGTTGCCGCCACCGTTGCGGATCGCGCCGGCCGCCTCGTCGAGCGCGACCTTGTCCGTGTCTACGAGAACGACGGTGCCGCCCTCGCGACCGATGATCTCCGCAGTCGCGCGTCCGATTCCGCGTCCGCCGGCGGTGATGAGCGCGATCCGTCCCTGGAATCTCATGGTGGGGGAGTGTACCGTACTCGCCGCCGACGACAAGGAGGGCGCGATGGACATTCCGGACGGCTGGGGATTCGAGGGCAAAGTGGCGCTCGTTACAGGCGGCGGCGCGGTGGGCGACGGCATCGGCAACGGCCGCGCGGCCGCGATCTTGCTCGCGAAGGCGGGGGCGCGCGTCGTGGTCGCCGACCGCGATCTCAAGCTCGCACGTCGCACCGTGGAGATGATCGAGTCCGCCGGCGGCCAGGCCACCGCCATCGAGGTCGACGTCACGCGCTCGGCGGACTGCGCCGCCCTGGTGAAAACGGCGGTCGAGCGCTATGACCGTCTCGATCTGCTCGACAACAACGTCGGAATCGGCAGCCGCGGCTCCGTCGTCGATCTCCCGGAGGACGAGTGGCGGCGCGTGATGCAGGTGAATGTCGAGACGATGTTCCTCGTGGCCAAGCACGCGATCCCGGCCATGAAGCGCGCCGGTGGCGGCGCGATCGTGAACGTATCGTCGATCTCGGCGCTGCGGCCGCGCGGGCTCACCGCGTACACGGCGTCGAAGGGCGCGGTCATCGCCCTCACGCGCGCGATGGCCGTCGACCATGGCCGTGACGGTATCCGCGTCAACTGCGTCGCGCCGGGGCCGGTCTACACGCCGATGGTCTACGCCGGCGGCATGACGCCGGCGGCGCGCGAGCTGCGCAAGAACGCCTCGGTGCTGAAGCAGGAGGGCACCGGCTGGGACATCGGCCACGCCGTACGGTTTCTGCTGTCCGACTACGCGCGCTATATCACGGGCCACACGCTGGTCGTCGACGGCGGGACGACGATCACCGGCCCGGAGCGCGATTCGCGGTGAGACTCGGATTCGAGAGAGCACGATCTCTCGCGGTGTGTATGCTGGGAATCTGCGTTGCAGTTGGAGCCATTTCGGCTCCAGCATCCGCTCAGGCTCCGGAAGCGACTCTGAGCCTCGTTGAGCGGCTCTTCAGATAGGTCATCGCCCGCTGCGCAGCAGGGCGTGATCGACGGCGCGGACCTGCCGATCTACGTCAGCCCTTCAGGCCGCTGACGCGGACGCCCTCGACGATGCGCTGGTTGGCCACGATGAACACGACCAGCAGCGGCAGCGCACTGAGCGCAGCACCGGCCATGATCGGCCCGTAGGACTCCGAGCTGTACGCGCTCCGCAGGAGCGCCAGCGCGACGGGCAGGGGAAACATCTCGGGTTTGTTGACCGCGATCAGCGGCCAGAGGAAATCGTTCCACGCCGAGCGGAACGCGAAGATCGCGAGCGCGGCGAGCACCGGCTGGGACAGCGGCAGCACGATACGCGTGAAGATCTGCCACGCGTTCGCGCCGTCGATCCGCGCGGCTTCTTCCAGGTCGCCGGGCATCGTCAGAAAGAACTGCCGCAGCAGGAACACGCCGAACGCGAACGTCATCGCCGCCTCCGGCACGATCAGTCCCTGGTAGGTGCTCAGCCAGCCGAGCCGCTGGACCAGCACGTACTGGGGGACGAGGACCACCGCGTTCGGGATCATCAAGCTGCCGATGACGAGCGTGAAGACGACGTCGCGGCCGGCAAAGCGCATGCGGGCCAGCGGGTAGGCGGCCATGGCCGCGGTGACGACGACGATGGACACGGTGCCGAGCGCGATCACGAGGCTGTTGGCGAACGCGCGGCCGATGCGCGCCGTCCGCGAGCTGCTGAAGAGCACTTCCTGATAGTGCTCGGCGGTCATCGGCCACGGGATCCACTCCGGCGGCAGCCGCACGATGTCGGCGGTGACCTTGAGCGAGGTCACGATCACCCAGACGATCGGGGCCAGCCACACGACGGCCAGCGCGCCGAGCGCGAGCGTCAGCACCAGCGTCTGCACGCGCGAGCGGCGCACCTCAGTACTCCGTGTGCCCGCGCAGCAGTCGGAACTGCAGCACCGAGAAGACCATGATGATCGCGAACAGCACCCAGGCCATCGCCGAGGCGGCGCCGAACTGGAAGAAGTTCTGGAACGCCGTCTCGTACAGATGCTGCACGACCGTGCGCGTGGCGTCGCCCGGCCCGCCCATGGTCAGGACGAAGACCTGGCCGAAGATCTGAAACGAGCCGATGACGTGGGTGACGACCACGAACAGCAGCACGGGGCGCAGCAGCGGCAGCGTGATCGCCCAGAACGTGCGCCAGCCGCAGGCGCCGTCGAGCGCGGCGGCCTCGTACAGCTCGCGCGGAATGTCTTGCAGGCCGGCGAGGTAGACGACGAGGTAGTAGCCGGTCACCCACCACACCGTCGTGCCGATGATCGCCCACATCGCCGTCGCGGGATCGGCCAGCCACGAGCGCGCGGGCACGCCGAGCGCGCGCAGATAGTAGTTGAACGGCCCGACGACGGGATCGAGCAGCCACAGCCACGCCAGCCCGACGGTCACCACGGACAGCGTGAACGGGAAGAAGAACACGCCGCGCAGCACGTTGCGGAGCGCGCCTCGATTGAGCGCCAGCGCGAGCCCGAGCGGCACCGCGAGGATCGGCAGCGTGCTCGCCACGGTGTAGAACGCCGTGTTCCAGAGGCTCATGCCGAAACGCGTGTCGTCGGCGAGCCGCGTGTAATTGGCGAGCCCGACGTACTGATACGTCGCGCGCCCGAGCCGCGCGTTGGTGAAGGACACACGGAGGCCTTCCAGCAGCGGGTAGAGACGAAAGACGACGAACAGCAGCAGACCGGGGAGCAGAAACAGCCAGGCCGTCCCCGTCTGCCGGCGACGGCGGCGCCTCACGCTCAGTCCGGCAGCGCGTTGATCTGGCGCGCCAGGTCCTCCATCGCGGCCTTCGCCGGCTTCTGCCCCGTGTACACGCTTTCGATGACCGGCCGCGTGAGGTTTTCCGCCGCGACCCACTTCGGCGTCGGCTGGCCGACCTGCCAGTTGGGCGCCTGACCGAGCAGCGTCTTGAGCACCGGATCGCCGGTGATGCGCGGATCGCTGTGAGCCTTGCGGCTGGCCGAGACCTGGCCGGCCCGGAGCGTCCAGTCCGCCACGTGATCCGTCATCCAGCGGATGTGCGTCCACGCGGCGTCGCGCTTCGCGCGATCCGCGCTCTTCGGCTTCGGGAACGCGTACTGATGCGGCATCGACCAGACGACCGGTTGCTTGAAGAGCTTCGGCACCGGCGCCGCGGTGAAATCGACCTTCGCCTCGCGCAGCCCGGTGAAGTTCCACGACCCCGCGATCCACATGCCGAGCCGGTTGGCGATGAACGCATCGCGACAGTTGGCGTTGGCCGGCGGCGCGATGCCGAGGCCGCCCGCGAGCCCGGCCCAGAATTCGGCAACCTCGAGAGCGGCCGCGTCGCTCACGCCGGCGCGCTTGAGATCGGGCGTGTAAATGTTGGCGCCGTTCTGCCAGAGGAGGTTGTGGAAGCCCCAGGTGTAGCGTCCGGGGTTCAGCGTGCCGATCGCGAACCCGAACGAGTCGCCCTTCGTCATCTTCTTGGCCATGCTCACGAGGTCGTCACGGCTCGCCGGGACTTTGGGCTTGCCGTCGGCGCCGGTGAGCCCCGCCTCCTTCATCACCTTGACGTTCAGGTAGAGCAGGTGCTGCGGCACGTCGAGCGGCAGCGAATAGCGCTTGCCATGAAAGGTTCCGCCCTGCCATGTCGCGGGCAGATAGTCGTCGCCGCGAAAGCCTTTGCCCGCGGCGGTCGCGTCGTCGATCGTCTCGAGCACCCCGTCGTTGGCGAAGTGGGGCACCTCCACCGTATGGATGAGCGCGAGGTCGGGACCCTCGCCGGCGGGCACAGAGACCTGCAGCTTCGGGTACAGCTCGGCCCACGGCAGGCGCTGCTGCTCGATGCGAATGCCCGTTTCGCGCGTGAACTGCTCGATGAGCTCGTCCATCACCTTGCCGTCGGCGCCGGTGAGGCCGTTCCAGTAGCTGATGCTCGTCTTGGGCTGCGCGGCGCCGCGACGCGGCCACGCCGCGGTCGCCGCCGCGACGCCGGCCAGAAACGCTCGACGGTTCATGAGTCCTCCTCGATGATGAGGCGCGGTGGGCGCGACTCTACGACGGTTTCAGCTCGAGCGCCATCAGCTCCTCGTCGTGATAGTGGTCGCCGACCTTGAGCACACGCGGCTTCACGGCGATCGACCTGAAGCCGCACGACACGTACAGCGCGCGGGCCGCGGCGTTGCCGATCGTCACGTCGAGCCAGACCTGCTCGACGTCGGGCCATGTACGAACGCGGTCGAGCGCGGCGAGGAGAAGCCGCCGCCCGAGCCCTTTGCCGCGCTGCTCGGGCACGACATACATGCCCCAGACATGGGCGATGTGGCGCTGCTTCGCGCTGCGATCGCGGTGACAGCCCACGACGCCGACGAGAGAGTCGGCTTCGAATGCGCCGAGCAGGACGTCGAGGTCAGAAAGGCCGTAGGCGCGCAGGCGCTCCGTCCACGCCTCTACCGAGTCGACCTCCTCGGGAGCCCGCGCGAAGGCGTCGGGATGCTCGCGCAGTGCGCGAATCCGCTGCGCGCGAAACGCCGAGGCATCCGGAGGGCCGAGCACGCGCACCGGCATGGCGGCCGGTATTGTAGACTCCGCGCATGACTCGCGTCGGCATCGACCTCGCGCGGCGGCTCGGCACCGTCGACCGTCGCATCTTCGGCCAGTTCATCGAGCACCTCGGCCGCTGCATCTACGGCGGCGTGTACGACGAGGACTCGCCACTCGCCGACGCGCGCGGCTTTCGGCGCGACGTGCTCGACGCCGCGCGGCCGCTGCGCATTCCGATCTTGCGCTGGCCGGGCGGCAACTTCGTGAGCGGCTATCACTGGCTCGACGGCGTGGGCCCCAGGGACAAGCGGCCGCGGCGCAGCGAGCTGGCGTGGTACGCGGAGGAGTCCAATCGGTTCGGCACCGACGAGTTCATCGAGTACTGCCGCGTGCTCGGCGCCGAACCGTTCATCTGCGTGAACATGGGCTCGGGCACGATGGACGAGGCCCAGGCGTGGGTCGAGTACTGCAACGGCACCGGCGACACCTCGTGGGCGAATCTCAGACGACAGCACGGTCATCCCGAGCCCTATCGCGTCCGCTACTGGGGGCTCGGCAACGAGATGTACGGCGCCTGGCAGATCGGCAACATGAACGCCCACGACTACGTGAACAAGGCGCGCGCGTTCGCCATGGTCATGAAGCGGACCGATCCCTCGATCCAGCTCATCGGCTGCGGCCGCGACGGCTGGAGCGATTGGGACGAGATCACGCTGAGCGGGCTGGCGCCGTTCATCGACTTCCACTCGATCCACCTCTACACCGGTGGGCCCGATCACTACGCGACGGTGTTCCAGTCACACCAGGCCGAGCGTGCGATCCGCATCTGCGCCGCGCTGATCGAGCGCGTGCGCTACGCGCAGCGGATCGCGCATCCGATCCACATCGCCTTCGACGAGTGGAACGTCTGGTGGCGCACGCGCAGTCACGAGGATCGCGTGGGCGGCGTCGAGGAGCGCTACACGCTGTCCGACGCGCTGGCCGTGGCGACCTATCTGAACGGGTTCATCCGCCAGTGCCGCGCGGTACGGATCGCGAACTTCGCCCAGCTGGTGAACGCGATCGCCCCGATTTTCACGAATCCGAAGGGACTCTTCTTGCAGACCATCTATCACCCGCTGCGGCTCTACGCCGAGCACACGCAGGACGTCGCCCTCGACGTCCACGTCGACGGGGAGACGTACGACCTGCGATCGGACCAGGAGGCGCCAAGCGGCCGCGTGCACCACGTCGCTGATCTCGGCCCGTTCACGCTCGTCGATGCCAGCGCGACGTGCGACGAGGCCGGTCGCGCGGTGTCGGTCGCGCTGGTCAACCGTGATCACGATCGCGATCTGCCGGTGACGCTCGAGCTCACCGGTGCCGCGTTCGCAGGCGCGGCCAGCGCGTGGGAGGTGAATGGCCCCGACGTCGGCGCGACGAACTCGTTCGAGGCGCCGCGCGCGGTCGACGTGAGGGAACGAAAGCTGGAGACGCGCGGCGCGACGCTTTCGCTCACGGCACCGGCGCACTCGGTGACGATGCTGCGCGTCGACGTTCGGCGCTAGCCGCCTCGGCGGGCCGTCAGCGCGCGGCGCGCACGGCGTCTTCGAGCAGCCTCAACGCTGCCTGCGTGAACGCCCACATGTTTCTCTCGCGATCACCGTCACCGGTTTCGACGGTGATCACGCGCTCGACGGGACCGGCGACGGCGATGCAGGCGTGGCCGGCGGCGTCGCCGTAGCGGTTGCCCGTCGGCCCGCTCGCGCCCGTCTCGGCCAGGCCCCACGTGGCCCCGAGCAGCTCGCGCACTGTTTTGGCCTTCAGCTGCGCGTAGGCCTCGGTGCTCGAGCGGATGCCCTTCACCGCGTCGTCGCCGACGCGCAGCAGCCCGCGCCGCGCCGCCTGCGTATAGATCACCCCGCCGCCGAGGAAGTACGCCGAAGCGCCCGGCACAGCGAGCAGCGCGGCCGAGATGAGACCACCCGCAGAGGACTCGGCGACCGCAACGGTCTGCTTGCGCTCCTTGAGCAGCGCGCCCAGCCCAGCGGCAACCGAGAGATCGTTCGGCATGGCGCGAATCATAGCGCGGGACGGCGGCCCTCGCCGCTAGCCCTTGCGGCCCAACGCGGCCATGTGAATGAACGACCACAGCGCGTCGGGATGACGCGCCCATGCACGGAAGGCCTCGGCCATGCCTTCGAGCTCCGCACGCGTCACGAAGCCGTACTCGACCAGGCGGCCGCCCATCGGTGAGGTGAGCAGGCGGTCGGCGTAGGCGTCGCCCCACGCGATCGTGTCGTCCGGCGTTGTGTAGCACCAGACGGAGGCGGTGATCTCGAGATCTTCGACACCGGCGGCGTTGAACAGCGCGCGGAGCCGGCGGCCCATGAGCGGCTCGCCGCCGTTCCGATACCAGGCTTCGCGATGCAGCTCGATCCAGCGATCGAGCCGCGGATCGCGCGGCCAGTACGCCACCGTTCCCCAATCGACATCGCGGATCGCAACGAGCCCGCCGGGACGGAGCACGCGCAACACCTCGCGCATCGCGACCTCGCGCTCGCGCAGGTGCTGGAAGACCTGGTGCGCATAGACGACGTCGAAGGCGCCCTCGGCGAACGGCAGCGTGTAGACGCTGCCCTCCTGGAACTTCAGATTCGTCAGGCCACGCGCGGCGGCGTCGCGGCGCGCCTCCTCGAGCGTGTCCTTCGAGAGGTCGAGGCCGATGACCTCACCGGGCGCCACACGCCCGGCCAGGCCGCAGGTGATGCTGCCGGGGCCGCAGCCGATGTCGAGCAGGCGCATGCCCGGCCGCAGCGACGGCAGCAGGAACGCCGCAGCCTCCTCCGCGGTGCGCTGCGCGTGCTGGCGCACCACGGCGGGCGCGTGGCCGTGCGTGTACGTCTCGTGGCGGAGCGGCGTCGGCTGTCCTGGGGTCACGAGGCCGATGCTAGCATTTCGCGCATGGGGCGCTTCGTTCCGGCGCTGGCCGTGGCGGGTCTGATCTTCGGCGTGGCGACGCTGGTCGCGCTGACGCTGCGCCAGCCGATGGTCCCGACTTACTCACCGACGCCGCCCGCGCCCCACGACGTCGGCGTCGCGCTCGTCGGCCCGGTCGTCTACACCGTCGACGCCACCGCGCCCGACGCGTGGCGCGCATTTTCGTTCCGGCTCGGCTCGGTCGTCGAAACGAGCGCCGCCGATCTCGCGTTCCGTCGCTACTCGATCGTCGCCGGCGTGGGCGCGGGGATCCGCGATCTCGGCGACGCGCGCTTCGACGACGTCCGCGAGGTGCCGACCGACGGCTACCTGGCCAACGAGGGGCGCGCGGACCCGCGCAATCCCGCCATCGCGTCGTGGTATCACTACGGCTTCTTCACCCACGTGCTCAGCCCCAAGCCGCGCGTGTGGGCGGTGCGGACGGCGGACGCCCGTTACGCCAAGATGCAAATCATCGGATACTACTGTCCGGGCGCGCGGCCCGGATGCCTGACGTTCCGGTATGTCTATCAGGGCGACGGCTCGACGCACGTCGATGCCGGGTCCACGCGCGCCGCGCGGTCCCCGTAGACGGCGGCGCGAATGCTAGCATCGCGGCATGCGCTGCCCCCACTGTCAGCACGATAACCGGCCAGGCTCGCGATTCTGCGAGGAGTGCGCGACCGCGCTCCAGCGTGCCTGCGCCGCGTGCGGTGCGCCGCTGTCGGCGACTGCAAAGTTCTGTCCCGAGTGCGCGCACCCCGCGGCGGCGCCGCCCGCGCGACAGTTCGTCTCGCCCGAGATCTACACACCCAAGCATCTCGCCGAGCGCATCCTCACGTCCAAAGCGGCCATCGAGGGCGAGCGCAAGCACGTGACCATCCTGTTCGCCGATCTCAAGGGATCGATGGAGCTGCTGGCCGACCGCGACCCGGAGGAGGCGCGAAAGCTGCTCGACCCGGTGTTGGAGCGCATGATCCACGCGGTCCACCGTTACGAGGGCACCGTCAATCAGGTCATGGGCGATGGGATCATGGCGCTGTTCGGCGCGCCCATCGCGCAGGAGGATCACGCAGCGCGCGCGTGCTACGCGGCGCTTCGAATGCAGGACGCCGTCAGCCGGTACGCCGAGGAACTGCGCCGGACGCACGGCGTCGATGTCCAGATCCGCGTCGGGGTGAACTCGGGCGACGTCGTCGTGCGCTCGATCGGCAGCGATCTGCACATGGACTACACCGCCGTGGGTCAGACGACCCATCTGGCGGGGCGCATGGAGCAGCTCGCGCGGCCGGGCTCGACGCTGTTGACGCAGGCAACCCTTCGCGAAGTCGAGGGCTACGTCGAGGTGAAGCCACTCGGCGCGATGCCGATCAGGGGACTGCCGGAACCGGTGCCCGTCTTCGAGCTCACAGGTGCCGGGACGGTGCGCACGAGGCTGCAGGCATCGGTCGCGCGCGGACTCACGTGGTTCGTCGGACGCGACGCGGAGATGGAGCAGCTGCGCCATGCGCTGGAGCAGGCGTCGCGCGGGCGCGGCGAAGTGGTCGCGGTCGTCGGCGAGCCCGGTGTCGGCAAGTCCCGGCTGTTCTATGAGTTCATCCATTCGCATCGAACGCACGGCTGGCTGGTCCTCGAGTCGAGCTCGGTGTCATATGGCAAGGCTGCTCCGTGGCTGCCGCTCGTCGATCTGCTCAAGACCTACTTCAAGATCGGCGACCGGGACGACACGCGCGCGATCCGCGCCAAGGTGACCGGTACCTTGCTCACGCTCGACGAGGTGCTGAAGGACGGCATCGCCCCGCTCCTCTGGCTTCTCGATGTGCTTCCCGACGACCACGAATTCGGCCAGCTCGATGCGCGATCGCGCCGAATCGCGGCGATCCAAGCGGTACGCCGCGTGCTGCTGCGCGAGAGCGCGAGCCAGCCGCTGCTCCTCGTCTTCGAGGACCTGCACTGGATCGACACCGAAACGCAGGCGTTCCTCGATGCGTTCGTGGAGAGCCTGCCCAGCCTGCACGTGCTCTTGGCGGTCAACTACCGTCCCGAGTACCAGCACGCGTGGGGAGGCAAAACCTACTATCGCCAGCTGCGCATCGACGCCTTGCCGCCGGCGAACGCCGAGGCGCTGCTCAAGCCGCTGCTCGGCGAGCACGCGAGTCTCGCGCCGCTGCGACGGTTGCTCGTCGAGCGGACCGAGGGCAACCCCCTCTTTCTCGAGGAGTGCGTGCGTACGCTGGTGGAGACGCAGGTGCTCGTCGGCCAGCGCGGCGCGTATCAGGTCGCCAAGGAGCCGGGCGCGATCCAGGTGCCGGCCACCGTGCAGGCCATCCTCGCCACGCGCATCGACCGGCTCGCGCCGGAGGACAAGCGCCTGCTGCTGACGGCGTCAGTCATCGGCAAGGATCTGCCGTGGACGCTCCTGCTGGCGATCTCAGAGCTGGGGGAGGACGAGTTGCGGCGCGGGCTGGCGCGGTTGCAGTCCGCCGAGTTCGTCTACGAGGCGAAGCTCTTTCCGGACGTGGAATACACGTTCAAGCACGCGCTGACACACGAGGTGGCGTACGGCAGCTTGTTGCAGGATCGCCGCCGCGCCGTCCACGGACGTGTCCTCGCCGCCATCGAGCGCCTCTACGCCGATCGTCGCGCGGAGCACGCCGAGCGGCTGGCGCACCACGCGTTTCGTGCCGAGCTGTGGGCGAAGGCGCTTCACTATCTCGACCAGACGGGAACGGCGGAGACGCAACCCAGCATCGATGCCGTGCTCGGCGGACCGGAGAGTCCCGCCAGCCTCTGGTGGCGCGGCATGCACGAGCGTGCCGTGACGATCGCGTCGCGCGACCGCACGGTCGGGATCGACTTTGGCAACTTTCCCTTGTTCGTGACCGCGAACTTCCGCCTCGGACAGATCCATCACTCGCTCGGCGAGTACGACAAGGCGACGGGCGTCCTCAACGAGAACATAGCCGCGCTCGCCGGCGATCTGCGGCGCGAGACGTTCGGCCTGGCCGGATTGCCGTCCGTCTTCTCGCGCGCCTGGCTCGCCCTCTGCCTCGCTGAGCAGGGCGCGTTCGAGGAGGCTCGGCGCGCGGCCGACGAAGCGGTCGCGCTGGCGATGCAGCAGGACCACGCGTTCAGCATCGTGGTCGCACGCGTCGGCAGCGGCGTGCTCGACGCGCGGCGCGGGCGGGTCGGCGCCGCGCTCGCGGAGCTCGAGCAGGCACTCGTCGTCGAGCGCGTCGCCGACATCGCCATGCTGTTTCCCGTCGTTGCCGCGCCGCTGGGCTGGACCTACGCTCTCGACGGCCGTCACGACGAGGGCCTGGCGCTGCTACAGGAGGCGATCGCGCGCGCGGACGCGATGCAGCTCGCGGCCAACCACGCGCAGCGGCTGGTCTGGTACGGCGACGCGCAACGTCTCGCCGGCCGCGAGCACGCGGCCAGGCGCACCGCCGCGCAGGCGCTGGAAGCGGCACGGCGAACGGGCGAGCGAGGACACGAAGCCTACGCGCGACAGCTACTGGGCACCCTGGCGAGCGAGCGCGACGAAGCCGTGGAGCACTACCGCGCGGCGCTCGCCCTCGCCGAGCGCCTCGGAATGCAGCCGCTCGCGACGGCGGTCGCTAGCTGCCTTCCTTGACCTCGATGATGTCGTCGGCCACGACACCGTGGGCCTCCCGGTGCACCGCGGCCGCGGCTTCCTTGCTTGGAGCCTCGACGAGGCAGAAAACCTTGCCGGTGCCCTCGTCGAACCAGTAGCGGAGGTAATTCACGCCGTACTTGTGCTGGACCTCGAGATCCTTGCGGTGCGCGTCGGCGAGCAGCTTCGGATTGGCTCCCTCGACCTTGTTGTGCACGTCCAGATAGAGCGGCATCCAGCGCCTCCTCCAGGATTTGCGGGGGCGACGGGCGTCAACTGTGCGCTGGCTCTCCCGACAAGTCAAGCCGCGCGGCCGCCGCCTGGGCTAAGATGCAGGCTCTCGCACCAAGGAGGAGGTCGTGGCAAAGCACAAGATCGCGGTGATTCCCGGTGACGGCATCGGTAAGGAGGTCGTGCCCGAGGGGCTGCGCGTCCTCGACGCCGCCGCGCGAAAGTTCAAGGTCGAGCTGCAGCTCGATCACTTCGACTGGTCGTGCGACTACTACCTTCAGCACGGCACGATGATGCCCGAGAACTGGAAGGAGCAGATCGGCCACCACGACGCGATCTTCTTCGGCGCCGTCGGCTGGCCGGCAAAGGTGCCGGATCACGTGTCGCTCTGGGGCTCCCTCATCAAGTTCCGTCGCGACTTCGATCAGTACGTGAACCTGCGCCCGTGTCGGCTCATGCCGGGCATGCGCACGCCGCTGGCCGATCGCAAGCCCGGCGACATCGACTTCTTCGTGGTGCGCGAGAACACCGAGGGCGAGTACTCGAGCGTGGGCGGGCGCATGTACGAGGGCACCGAGCGCGAGATCGTGTTCCAGCAGTCGGTGTTCTCGCGCAAAGGCGTCGATCGCATTTTGAAATTCGCGTTCGAGCTCGCGAAGCGGCGGCCGAAGCAGCACCTGACGTCGGCGACGAAGTCCAACGGCATCTCGATCACCATGCCGTACTGGGACGAGCGTGTGGAGGCGATGGCCAAGGCCTATCCCGACGTGAAGTGGGACAAGTTCCACATCGACATCCTGAGCGCGCACTTCGTGCAGCATCCGGACTGGTTCGACGTCGTCGTGGCCTCGAACCTCTTCGGCGACATCCTGTCGGACCTCGGTCCGGCGTGCACGGGTACGATCGCCATCGCGCCGTCAGGCAACATCAACCCCGAGCGGGCGTTTCCGTCGCTCTTCGAGCCGGTGCACGGCTCGGCGCCGGATATCTACGGCAAGGGGATCGCGAATCCGATCGGTCAGGTCTGGGCGGCGGCGATGATGCTCGAGCACCTCGGACATCCAGAGGGGGGCGCGGCGATCGTGCGCGCGATCGAAACGGTGTTGGAGCCGAGATCGGGCGCCCCACGGACGCCCGACCTCGGTGGCAAGGACAAGACGGCGGATCTGGGGAAAGCGATCGCGGACGCGATCTAACAGCGGCCCTGCTTCGCCAGACCCGGAGGGCAGCCCTTGCCGTGCTCTTTGCCATGGCCCTGGTCGTCGTCGTCGTTCCGATCTCTCATCTTCTTGGCGTGGCCCGGCGGAACCTTGTAGTACGTCACCGGCACACCGCGCACCTCGACGGGCACGCGCTCGTAGACGATCGGTGTCCACGGCGCGCCCACCCGCACCGTCATATACCAGTGGTCGTTGTGCAGGCTGTAGTACTTGCCGCCGAACATGAACACGTTGAACTCGAGGTTCGGCGCCCGGTACACACGGGTCTCCGGCACCACGACGACGCGCGGCTTCTCGACGATCAACGGCGGCGGCCAGCCGACGTTGATGCTCATGTTCACGTCCCCTGCCGCCGCGATGCCCGCGAGCAGCGCGACGACGACGACTGCGACAGCGAGCAGCGGCCACGTGCGGGTCATCGATCGTTCCTCCCGGTGCGCCATCGTGCAGAAACAGTGCCACGCCGTCTGCAGACCTTTCGGATATCAAACGCGCGCCGAACGCGGCATGGGCCGCGGCTGCGTCGTCGCGCGCGTGTCACCGTGGCGCGAGCCTCCGCGTCGAATCGTCACGTCGCTCGCACCGATAGCGTCGGCGACGCTGCGGAACCATAGCGATCGGTGATTTCCCTCGCTCACCGACGTGGCACGTGCGGTGCACGGAAGGCTCGCGCCGGGCCCGGTGCGGATCGTCCGCGCCGGGCCCGCGGCGCAGTGTCGGGGCGGGGGAGGCGCGCATGGCGGCGTCACGGGAGGCACGCGCGGCAGCGCGAGAGGCACGCACGTCACGGGACTCGATTCGTTACTGGGCCGGAGCGGTCGGCGCTGCGGCCATGGTCGCCGGCATCGTGTCGGTCGTGGTCATGGTCCAGATGCAGAAGCCGACCAAGCCCAAGACCGCCGCCTCACCGCGGCCGGCGACGGCGCCACAGGCGCGACCCGCCACACCACCGGCATGGACCGTCGCCGCCGCACAGCAGAAGAGCGTCGCCCCCGCACCACCGCGCACCGAAGCCCCGGTCCAGGCGCGTACGGAAGCGGCGCCGCCGCGGACGGTGGCGAGCATCCAGCCGACCCCGAAGACCCAGCCCGAGCCCAAGACGGCCCCGGCGGCGACCGCGCTCACCGACGCCGAGCGCAAGCTGTCCGAAGAGCTGTGGGTGGAGCAGAAGCGGCTCGACACCGACAGCACGAAGCTGGCGGCCAAGCCGGAGGGGCGCGCGCGCATGACGGCGCTGCTCGCCAAGCAGTACAACGTTCAGGAGAAGCTCGTCAGCGACCTGCGTGATCGCAAGCTGGGCTACGGCGAGATCAGCGCGTCCCTGGCGTTCTCGCAACAGCTGATGAAGCGCAACAAGAGCACGCGGCAGCAGGCGCTCGACGACGTCGTCGCGGCTCGCAAGGCGGGGCAAGGCTGGGCGGCGTTTGCGC
>Ga0075418_10002615_pt1 | contig 20652 bp, 10 predicted proteins | sample SoiMetdeltSBSDD2_FD_81776 | JGI IMG/M metagenome (GOLD analysis project Ga0075418, IMG submission 81776) | Bulk soil microbial communities from a Populus tree surrounding site in Tennessee, USA - Soil MetaG P. deltoides SBSDD2 | ecosystem: Environmental > Terrestrial > Soil > Tree plantation...
CGGACGTCGACTACAAGATCACCTACGACACGACGCCGGCGGTGGAGGCTTCGATCCACGAGATCAAGAAGACCTTCGTCGAGGCCTTGGTCCTGGTGACGCTGGTCGTCTTCGTTTTCCTACAGAGCCTGCGGGCCACGATCATTCCGCTTCTCACCGTGCCGGTCGCGCTCATCGGGACCTTCATCTTCTTCCCCATGCTCGGTTTCTCGGTGAACACGCTCTCCATGTTCGGCCTGATCCTGGCCATCGGGATCGTGGTGGACGACGCGATCGTGGTGGTCGAGGCGGTGATGCACCATATCGAGCATGGCATGAGTCCCCGCGACGCGACGAGCAAGGCGATGAAAGAAGTCACCAGCCCGGTGGTGGCGATCGCCTTCATCCTCTGCGCCGTGTTCGTGCCGGTGGCGTTGCTCGGCGGTCTCACCGGGAGCCTCTACCGGCAGTTCGCCCTGACCATCGCCATCTCGGTGCTGCTCTCGGCGTTCAACGCCCTGACGCTCTCCCCGGCGCTCTCCGCCATGCTCCTCAAGCCCTCCAAAGGGGCGCGGAAGGGGCCGCTCGGCTGGTTCTTCCGTGGCTTCAACTCCTTTTTCGACCGCACCACGAACGGCTACGTGAACTGGTCGCGGCTGTTCGTGCGGCGCGCCATCCTGGCCGTGGGCGTGGTCGTGGTGGCCGGGCTCGGCGCCGGTGGTTTGGGCAAGATCCTGCCCAAGGGCTTCGTTCCCGACGAGGACCAGGGCATCTTCATGATCAACGCCCAGCTGCCGCTGGCGTCCTCGCTGCAGCGGACCGACGCGGTGATGCGCAAGGTGGAGGACCTCCTGGCGCACACAGAGGGCGTGGAGTCCTACAGCAGCATCGGCGGCCTCGGGATGCTGACCAACAGCTTCAGCGCCGAGTTCGGCTCTATTTTCGTGCGCTTGAAGCCATGGGACGAGCGGAAGAGCCATGAGCTGCACGTCAAGGGCATCATGGCGCACCTGCGCCCCGAGCTAGGGGCGATCCCCGAAGCCCTCGTCTTCTCTTTCCTGCCGCCTACCATCCCGGGCTTCGGCGCTGCCGGCGGCTTCAACTTCATGCTCCAGGACCGGAGCGGCACGTTGACACCGCAGGAGCTGGGAGCGAACGTGCAGCGGTTCGTCGAGGAAGGACGCAAGCGGCCGGAGCTCGCCAACCTCTTCACCTCTTTCAATCCCAACACCCCGCAGGTCGACGTGAAGCTCGACCGCGAGAAGGCGCGGACTCTGGGGGTTCCGGTCAACGACGTGTTCGCCGCCCTGCAAGCGGTGCTCGGGGGCGCCTACGTGAACGACTTCAACCGCTTCGGGAGACTCTACCGGGTCTACCTGCAGTCCGATGCACCGTACCGGCAGAAGCCCGAAGACATCGGGCAGTTCTACGTGCGTAGCGTCACCACGGGGGACATGATCCCGCTCTCCACCCTGGTCACCGTGGGGCCGACGTCCGGTCCGGAGACGATGGTGCGCTTCAACCTCTTCCGCACCGCGGAGATCACCGGCGCCCAGGCGCCGGGATACAGCTCGGGGCAGGCGATGGTGGCGCTGGAGGAGGTGGCCGCCCAGGTCCTGCCGAAGGAGATGGGGACGAGCTACAGCGGTTTCTCTTATCAGGAAAAGGTGGCGCCACCTTCGGCACCCACCTTCATTCTGGCGGTGGTCTTCGTCTTCCTCCTGCTCGCGGCGCTCTACGAGAGCTGGAAGCTGCCCTGGGCGGTGCTCCTCGAGACGCCGCTCGTCGCCATCGGCGCCTACTTCGGCGTCTGGCTGCGAGGCTACGACAACAATGTCTACGTGCAGGTCGGCCTCATCATGCTCATCGGCCTGGCGGCGAAGAACGCCATTCTCATCGTCGAGTTCGCCCGCTCGAGGCGCAACGAAGGCGCCGACATCGAGACCGCGGCCCTCGACGCCGCGAAGCTGCGCTTCCGCCCCATCCTCATGACCGCTTTCGCCTTCATCATGGGCTGCATCCCGCTCATGCTCGCCCATAGTGCCGGCGCCGGCTCGATGTCGGTGATGGGGACCTCGGTGGTGGTCGGCATGCTGGTGGCGACCGCCGTCGGCGTCTTCATCGTCCCCGGCCTCTTCGCCCTCATGGAGCGCTTGGGCAGGAAGAAGGCCGAGGCCCCCGAGGGGCAGGCGGCGCTCGCCGGCGCTCCAGCAGCAGCCACCGCACCAACCCATGGAGCGCACTGAGCATGTGGCGACGGACGCTGCCGGCTCTCCTGCTCGTGGCCCTGGCGTTCGGCTGCTCCTTGGCTCCCAGGTACACGCGCCCGGAGCTTCCTTCTCCCGAGGCGTGGCGCGACTCGATCGCCACCCCCGACACCACGATCGCCGAAACGCCCTGGTGGGAACTGCTTGGCGACGAGAAGTTGAAGGAGCTCGTCGAGATCGCCCTCACCGAGAATCAGGATCTCAAGATCGCGGTCGAGCGCATCGAGGAGGCCCGCGCCCGCTACGGCTTCGCGAAAGGCGACTTCTACCCCCATGTCGACGCCGGGGCCGCGGGGGGCCAGCTCCAGGCCAGCCAGGGCAGCTTGTTCCACCTTCCCGAGGGTGGGGCGCTCGAAACGCACCTCTACGCGCTCGAGGCCAGCGCTTCCTGGGAGCTCGATTTCTTCGGCCGCGTACGCAATGCGAGCGCCGCCGAGAAGGCCAAGATGCTGGCAGCCGATCAGGGGCGCCGCGCCGTGGTCATCTCCCTCGTGGCCGACGTGGGGCAGGCCTACGTCGAGCTCCGGGATCTCGACCGGCAGCTGGAGATCGCGCGCCAGACCCTCGAATCGCGGCGGGAGTACCTGGATCTCGCTCGCGTGCGTTTCGAGGGCGGCGTCACCCCCGAGGGCGACATGCGGCAGGCGGAATCAGAGTACCAGCGCATCCGCATCATCATCTTCGAGCTGGAGAAGCTCATCTCCCAGAAGGAAAACCAGCTCTCCGTGCTGCTCGGGAGAATGCCCGCGTCGATCGCCCGCGGCCGCACCGTGGATGCCTTGCCGGTGCCGCCCCAGATCCCGGCGGGACTGCCCTCGAGCCTCCTCGATCGCCGGCCCGACCTGCGCGAAGCCGAGCACCAACTCATCGCCGCCAACGCCCGCATCGGTGAGGCCAAGGCGCTGCTCTTCCCGCGCATCTCGCTCACCGGCTCTTTCGGTTACGCGAGCACGGAGATGGACGAGTTCTTCGTCGGCGCCAACCAGTCGTGGAACTTCCTCGGCCAGCTGCTGCAACCGCTCTTCCATGGCGGACAGAATCGCCGGCGCGTGCAAGTCACCGAGTCCCAGCAACGCCAGGCGGTGTACTCCTACGAGAGCACCGTGATCCGCGCCATGCGCGAAGTGGAGGATGCTCTCGTCTCCTATCACAAAGCGGGGGAGCAGCGCACCGCCCAACAGGCGCGGGTCGAGGCGGAGCGGCGGGTGCTCGATCTGGCGGAGTCGCGCTACCGAGGCGGCGTCGCGCCCTACCTCGAGGTGCTGGACGCGCAGCGCTCCCTCTTCTCTGCCGAGATCGACGAGGCGGAGACGATGCGCAACCACGTCGTCTCTCTTATCCAGATCTACAAGGCGCTCGGCGGTGGGTGGCCACAGGCGGCAGCGCCTCCGGCAGGATCGGAGTCCGGCAAGTAGGTTCACCCACTTCGACCAGGTCTTCGATCCGGAGAACCAGGACATCCTCTCGTACGTCAGCAATGTATAATTCCCTTTACAGGTCCCCTGCGGATCGGTAAAGATTCTTTACGCTACCCAGGAGACGCCAGCCGGTCGGGCGATCCCTCGTGCCGGTCAGCCATCCCGCGGGGGTCCCGCTTGCCGAGCCTGCGCCGGCTCGGTCCCCGTCGAGCCTAAGGGGAGCCCGCCATGCCCGACCAGATCATCGATTCCAAATACCGCGTTCTCGACCCCCTGCCCCGGACGGGAGGACGGCAGCGCTACCTGGTGAGCGACCTCATCAGCGGGCGCATGGCGGTGCTGGAGACCGTGGCGCTGGAAGGCTTCGAACGCCTGCAGCGCCGGTGGTCGACCTACTGGCAGCCGATCTTGCGGGAGCGGGCGTCTCGCTTCGCCCGCCTCTCGAGCTTCGTTCCGGTGACCGCGGTCGGCGCCTGGGATTCGGGGCCGTACTACGTCTTCGAGAGCGACGACGAGGACGCGCTGCAAGGCCGGCCGCTCTCCCGTTTCCCCACGGCCGCGCAACTCCAAGCGCTGTTCGAAGACTTCCACAGTGCCAACGCCGCGGGCGACCACGTCCTCAACCTGCGGCCCGAATCGCTGTGCTTGCACGACGAAGTGCTCCGCGTCCTGCCGGCGGCGTACATCCTGCCGCACGAGATGCTGGCTCGAGCCGGCGCCCGCTCGCCTTATCAGCCACCCGAGCTGCGTCACGCCGGTCATCTGGATGCGACCACGGACGGATTCATCGCCGCCGGAGTGCTGCAGGCTTGTGTCGATCGCCTCCCCGGGGCAAGACCGGAAGCCTGGCGGCACCTGCAAGGGCTCCTCGCGCTCGAGCCCTGGCGGCGTCCCGGATTGGCCTCGGTGTTGGAGCTCCTGGCGGGAGAGAGAAGCGCGGAAGCAGCGGGGACGCCGGAGGCCCCACCCCGACGGAGTGTGGATCGGCTCACCGAGCTCGATCTTTTGCCCCTGCCTGCTGCCACCTTGTGGCGCCCGCTGCTCGAGACTCTCGACGCCAGCTTGGCACAGATGTCGGAAGGCACGAGCGTCGTGCTCTTCCTCGAAACCCCCGCGGGAGGCCCGGGGCTGCAGGAGCTCTTCTTGTTCCTGCGCGAGAGTCTGGCGCTGCTCACGGAGAGGCCGCACGTCGTGCGGCTCGAAGCACTGACCTCCTGGGAACCTCGCGACCTCGCGGGGCACGGCCCCGCCGTCGTCCTGGTGCCGGAATACCGCCCGGCGGAAACCGAGCTGCTGCCTCTGGAGACGCTCCTCGCCCAGGACAAGGTGCGTCCGGTCGTCTGGGTCGTGGGTTCCAAGCGCGGCGCGGCGCCGCCATCGGAAGGCGAGAGCCCTCCGAGCCTGGCGGAGTGGTTGCGCGCCCGCTGTGACCCGGAGGTCCACTTCCTTTCCCAGGTGGTGGAGTGCCCGCCGGCGGAGATGCCGGCGCCGCCGGTGTCGCCGGCTTCCCGGCATTTGCTGGATCTGCTCAGCGTTCTCGACACCGACGGGACGGGCGAGATGTTGCGCCTGGCGCTGCCGCAGCAGGAGGGCGAGCTGCCCGAAGCCCTCGCCGAACTCGAGCGCCTCGGACACGTGCGGTCCTCTCTCGCGGCGGGCGGCTGGTGGGGCCAGGAGTCCCAGCAGGTGGTGCGGTTGCTGCGGCCGGACGCTCTCGAGCTGCGACGGAACGGTCTCACCGCGCACCGTCAAGAGGAGCTGCACCTGTTGTTGTCGCACCTTCTCGCCGAAGGCGGTCCGCCGACCCTGGGGCAGCGACTCATGCGTTTCGACCACCTCTTCGCCGGCGGCAGCTGGGACGTCGCAGCCGCGGAGAGCAGCCCGTTGCTGCAGGCCGTGCAACGGCGCGGTTTGGTGGCGCTGCTGCGCCGGCTGCAGCGCAAGCTGGTGAACTCGAACCTGGTGCAACACCTGAAGGCGCCGCAGCATCTCGAGGTGTTGCGCAGCCTCGCCCAGTCCGAGGTGGAGCGGCAGCACGCGAGCGAAGGTTTGAGCTACTACGAGCGGGCGGCCGAGAGGCTCTTCGCGCTGGCGGACGAAGAAGGGTCGGTGCTGGATCTCCACGCCACCAGCGAGATGCTGCTGGCGCACGCGGAGCTGCTGGACCGTCATGGCGACTTCGATCGTTCCCTGGAGCTCCTGCAACGCTTCATGGAGCGCTACGGCGAAGAGCTCCCCACCGTCGATCGTGGCCGCCTGTTCACCGAAATGGGCTTCTGCGAGTTCCGCCTCACGCGGTACGGGGCCGCCGAGGAGCGTTGCCAGCTGGCGTTGAACCTCCTCGACCCCCGCCGCCACCTCAAGGAGGTGGCACAACTCCACAACGTTCTCGGTTTGGTGCGCTGGCGCACCAGCCGTTACGACGAGGCCGAGCACTACTTGAGCAGCAGCCTGGCGCTGCGCGAGAAGAGCGGCGATCGCCTGGCGGTGGCGCGGGCCTACAACAACCTCGGCTTGCTGGCGCGGGCACGCCGGCGCTTCTCGGAAGCACTGGAGTACCACCGCAAGAGCATGGAGATCCGCCAGGAGCTCGAGGATCACGCCGGCGTGGCCCGAGGATTGGTCAACCTGGCCTGGGTCCACCTGGAAATGAAGGATCTCGGCCGTTCCGAAGATCTGGCGCGACGGGCTGCTGCACTGAGCGAGCAGCTCGGCTCGCGCTCGAGCTGGGCGAGCGCGAAGGGGCTGCAGGGCGAAATCTTCCTGGCCCAGGGGCGGAGGGTCGAGGCGCGAGCCGCTCTCGAGGAAGCGGTGCGCCTGGCGCGCGATGTGAGCGACGTGGCGGAACTCTTCATGGATCTGCGCAAGCAGGCGAGCCTGGAGCTGCTCGAGGGCAATCTCTTGCGGGCGGAAGAGCTCCTCCAGGAGTCCGAGCAGTACATGAGCCAGGCCGGTTCGACTCTGGAAGAGGCGAACTGGCATCGCACCCAAGGCCATCTGCGTCGGGCGCAGGAGGATCGCCGCGGCGCGGCGGTTTCCTACGAACACGCCGGCAACAACCTCGCCCGGCTGGGGGACACGCCGCAGGCGGCGGAATCCTTCCAAGAGGCGGCGCAGCTCTATCACGAGAGCGGCGTCGCAGCACGGGCGCGAGAGCTGGTGGTGCGCACCCGGCAGCTGCTGGAACGCGAGGGCGCCCTGGTTCCGAAGGCGTTGCTCGATCTCGAAGCCCTGGTGGGCGAGGGTGAGCTGCAGCCGGCCGTGCCGGCCGAGGGCTTGCCCGGGGCGGCGGCGCTGCAGCGGGTGTGCGAAGCCGCTGCGAGCCTGGAAGACGCGGGGCAAGCCCTGGAACGGGTTCTCGGCGAAATCCGTCGTTGTGCTGCGGCTCGCTGTGCCTTGTTGCTGGACGCCGACGGGGAGGTGCATCGCGCCTCCGCTCTCGCCCGGGAGTTGGAGCAGCAAGGGATGCATCCGTCGGATTGGGTACGCGCGCGGCCGCGTCTCCTGGCGCGGGCGCAACAAACCCTGCTCCCCCTGTCGTCGGAGGATCTCCAGGACGAGGAGAACGCGGCGCCGTTCTACATCATTCCCGTCGAGGCACGGGAGCGGCGTCTGGGGAGTATCTGGCTCGAGTGGGCCGAAGGCACGCGCTTGCCCGGGGAGGAAGTGCGCCGCGCCATCCGCAGCATGGCGCATGTGCTCGCCATGTTGTTGGAGCGCGATACGCTCCTGCCGGCCGCGGCGGCGCGCGTCGAGGTGATGCCGGCCGGGGCGAAGCGGCTCGGAACCACCCTGGATGACATCATCGGCAAGAGCGGGAAGCGACAGGAGATGATCGCTTTCATCCGCAACGTGCGCGATCTCGACGAGACGGTCCTGCTCCTGGGAGAGAACGGTACGGGTAAGGACGTGATGGCGCGAGCCATCCATGACACCAGCAAGCGGCGGGCGCAGCCCTTCGTCACCATGAACTGCGCCGCCGTGCCGCCGGGACTATGGGAGAGGGAACTCTTCGGCCACGATCGTGGCGCCTTCACCGACGCCCACGAGACCCGACCGGGCTACTTCGAAAGCGCCCACCACGGCACTCTGCTCCTCGACGAAATCGGCGATATGCCCTACGAGATGCAAGCGCGCTTTCTCCGCGTTCTCGAAGACAAGTCCTTCCAGCGGCTGGGAGTTTCGGAATCGATCCGCGTGGACGTGCGCGTCATCGCCGCGACCAACCGCGACCTGGAAGGAGCGATGCGGACCGGTCGCTTCCGGGAAGACCTTTTCCACCGGCTCAACGTCCTGTCCTGGACGGTTCCGCCTTTGCGGGATCGGCGCGAGGATATTCAGGATCTGGCCCTCAACTTCCTCGATCGGCAGGCGCGGGCGCAGCAGCGCGGCTCGAAGCGCCTCTCGGGCGAAGCGCAGCGGGTTCTCATGCAATACACCTGGCCGGGGAACATTCGCGAGCTGCAGAACGCCATGAAGCGATGCTATGCCCTCTCGGCGAATGATGTGATCGTCCCCGAAGATCTGCCACCGGATATCGTGAAAGGAGCCGACGGCACGGAGATCGCAGGCCCGCTGGACATGGAGGCAGTGGCGCGCTGGGTGCTGGAGCATGCTTCGTACTCGAAGGACGACCCGCTGCTCGACCGGCTGGAGCGTGAGATCGCGCGTCAGCTGGTGGACAGGGTCAAGGTGATCGCCCAGGCCGGCAGGCTCCTCGGGCTCAGCCGACCGACGCTGTACGCCAAGCTGCGCCGGTGAGACCCCATTCCTGACGGCCTGTGGGGCATATTCCTCCATGTCTCAAGGTCTCTGGAACCCGTAGGGCCAGACCCGGAGGGGTACATCGGATCCGTAGATTCACGTAGAGAGGAAGATTCAGCACGGAGGGGCTTGGAATGCGGGCAGCGACTGGACTATACTTCCGCCCAGCTACGTCATCCTCTTCCAGGGGAGTCCCCATGAGCAGGTTTCTGGCAGTCGGCATTCTCGCGACCGCGCTCGCTGGGGGGGTCGTCCTCGCCGGCGGGAGCGCGCCGATCCAGATCGAGAACGAGACCACACGCACGATCACGGAGTCCGGTCAGACCTTTGACATCACCGCAGTGGGTATCACCGTCGAGGTCCAATTCACCGAAGTGACGGCTGAGCATGCGATCGGGACCGTGAGGAGGACTGGGGGCGGGACGTCAGGGACTTTCAGGATCCTCTGGCGGGAGGCTGGTTCGACGCAAGAGTTGACCCTGTCGATCTCGGAGCCAGAGAAGGAATTCAGTCTCGAGGGTGGCGACACCGACAAGCGGACCACACAGCAGCGAAATTAAATCTTACAGAGCGTAAAAATAATTAACGCATCATGAACTCGGGGACTCGGCGACGGGTCCCTGATTTTTTGTTAACAATATAAAATACAGAGCATTGCGTATTTGAGTGGTCTGGCATGTGAGTTGCCTTGTTCCTTAAATGTTGCAACGAGCAACGGCGGAGAGTTCTCCGGGGGGTGGGAATCCACCCCCTGGAGAGCACAAAAAACGCCGCAACTGCCCGGTTTACATCACGAAGCTCGTTTCTTGTGAGTTTTCGCGGTCCGACGCGGGTCAAGGTGTCGTCGGTCCGGCCGGAGATCGGAGCGTGCGCCTCGCTGTGGCTACGCGGGGCGTGCCGGAACCGGACAGCAGAGGCGGCGACACCTCACGATGGGGCGCCCCACACGGGCGCCCCGTTGTATTTTCTCCCGCCTTTTGATGGATCCTCTTCCCCAGGAGTTTCTCTCCCGACACCCACCCCTGGCGAGCTCCCAATGCGTCGCCATGGCCCGTGAGTCCAAGATGTGCCCTGTCGAGCCGCTGCGGCGGGCTCGCTTCCCTCGGCTCGAGCCGTCACCAGCCCGCCGCGGAGGACCGGCCCACTTGCATTAAGATACAGGTTTCTGTATCTTCCTGCACTTCTTCCAAGGATCGCCGTCGGAAGGGTGGCAGGACTTGTTGGATTGCGCCGTCGTCGGTGCTTCGGGATATAGCGGGGCGGAGCTCGTGGCGTTACTGGCGCAGCATCCGCAGGTGCGCCTCGCGGCGCTCCAGGCCGATGCGAGCGCCGGGCGCGATTTCGAGCATCTGCACCCGGACAAGGCGCACCTACATCAGGGCGGGCTCGAGCCTCTCCAACCCACCGCGCTCCACGGCGTGGACGTGGCATTCCTGGCGCTGCCCCACGGGGAATCGGCGCGGATGGCTGCGGCGCTGCATGGACGCGTCGGCACGGTGATCGATCTCTCCGGTGATCTGCGCTGCGAAGACGCCAGCACCTACCGCCAGTGGTACGGACGTGAGCATCCAGCCCCGGAGTTGCTCGGGAAAGCCGTGTACGGGCTTCCCGAGCTCGGCGGCGATTCTCTGCGAGGAGCCCGCCTCGTGGCCTGCGCCGGCTGCTACGCCACCTTGGCCCAGCTGGCGGCGGCGCCGGCCCTCGCCCTCGGTGCGGCGGCGACGGGGGATGTGGTGGTGCACGCCATCTCCGGTACCACCGGAGCAGGTCGACGGGCCGAGCTGGAGACGAGCTTCTCCGAGGTGTCGGAGAACTTGCGGGCCTATCGAGTCGGCCGGCACCAGCATGCGCCGGAGATCACCGCCGGTCTCGGCCGCTACGCCGGCCGCCCGGTGCGCGTCACCTTCGTGCCGCATCTGGCGCCGCTCCGCCGCGGCATCTTCGCCAGCGTGGTGCTGCAAGCCGACGGCCTGGGAACGAGCGCGGTGCTCGCGGCCTATCGCCACGCCTATGACAGCGCCGCCTTCGTGCGTGTGGTCGATCCGGCGCAACGGCTGCCGCAAACGCGCGACGTGCTGGGCACGAACTTCTGTGATCTCGCCCCGGTGCTGGACACGTCGGCGGGAACGCTCGTCGTCCTCGGGGTGCTCGACAATTTGATGAAAGGCGCCGCCGGTCAGGCAGTGCAGATCATGAACCGAGTCGTCGGCCTGCCGGAGACGGCTGGGCTGCTGCGGCCCACGACAGAGGGGGTGCGCGATGTCCACTTCCAGCCCCTGGGCTGAAACCGACGGGTTGGAACGGCCGCATGCGGCGGCCATCACGGCGCCGCAGGGCTTCCGCGCCGCCGGCGTCCACGCCGGCATCCGCAAGAAGCGTCTCGACCTGGCACTCCTGGTGAGCGGGGGCGAGACCTCGGCGGCAGCGGTGTTCACCCGCAACCTCGCCGCGGCCGCACCGGTGCTGGTGAGTCGCGAGCACCTCCGCCTTTCCGGTGGACGGGCGCGGGCCGTTCTCGTCAACGCCGGCAACGCCAACGCCTGCACCGGCGAGCCCGGGCTCGAAGCGGCCCGCCGGAGTGTGACGGCGGTCGCGGAGCTCCTGAGCCTGCCGGTGGAGCAGGTGCTCGTCGCTTCCACCGGCGTGATCGGGCAGCCGTTGCCGCTGCCGCGCTTGCTCCGCGCGCTCCCGCATGCCGTGCGTGCTCTGGCTCGCTCCGGCGGTGCCGACGCCGCCACCGCCATCCTCACCACGGATCTGCGGGAGAAGGAATGGGTGCAGCGGGTGCGGGGGAAGAACGGCAACTACACGCTCGGCGGCATGGCGAAAGGCTCCGGCATGATCCATCCGGACATGGCGACCACGCTCGCCTTCGTCACCACCGACGCCGCGGTGCCGGCGGCGCTGCTGCAGGATTGTCTGCGCCGCGCCACCGACGCCTCCTTCAACCGCATCTCCGTGGATGGCGATACCTCGACCAACGACACCATCGCGGTCCTGGCCAACGGCGCCTCCGGCGTGGCGGTGGACCCGGCGCTTCCGGCCAGCGTCGCCGCATTCGAGGCCGCTCTCACCGAAGTGCTGATCGAGCTGGGCAAGCTGGTGGTGCGCGACGGCGAGGGCGCCACCAAGCTGATCGAGGTGTGCGTGAGCGGGGCCCGCGACGAGGGCGAAGCGCTGCAAGTGGCGCGCACCATCGCCGGCTCGCCACTGGTGAAGACCGCCATGCACGGCGCCGACGCCAACTGGGGGCGCGTGGTGGCGGCGGCCTGCCGCGCCGGCGTGGCGCTCGATCCGGAGCGCTTGCGCGTCGCCTTCGGCGACGTGGTCGTGCTCCGGCCGGGCTTCGTGGCGCGCTTCTCCGAAGCGGCGGCGCGCCGCGCCCTGTCGCGTGAAGAAGTGACCTTGCACATCGATCTCGGTCTCGGCGGGGCGACGGCGAAGACCTGGACCTGCGATCTCAGCGCCGGCTACGTCGAGATCAACGCCAGCTACCGCACCTGACGAGAACGCGCCCCCGCGGGGCGAGAGGAGAGGAGACGCTGCTCGTGCATCTCGACGAAGTGCATTCGAAGCCGGTGCCTGCTGGAAGCCAGGGCGCGACGATGGGTGGGATGCCGACCGCGGGGCTGGAGCTGTCGAGTCTCACGGCGGCACCGGCACGGGGCGTGACGGTGGTGTTCAAGTACGGCGGCTCGGTGCAGGAGGATGCGACGCTGGCCCGGACCTGGGCCCACGACCTGGCGACGCTCGTCCGGCTCGGCCTCCGGCCCATCGTCGTGCACGGCGGCGGCCCGGAGCTGACGCGCGTGATGCAACGCCTGGGGGTCGAGCCCCGCTTCGTCGACGGACACCGGATCACCGACGCCGAGACCGCGACGCTGGCGGAGATGGTCTTCGCGCGCATCAACAAGCAGATCGTGGCACTCCTCGCTCGGGTGGGAGTGCGAGCCATGGGGATCTCCGGCAGCGACGGCGGCTTGTTGCAGGTGCGTACCCATCGTCCGGAGGGGCGCGATCTGGGTTTCGTGGGCGCGGTCGAGGCCGTGGATCCGGCGCCGCTCCTCCACCTGCAGCAGGGTGGCTTCGTGCCGGTGATTTCGCCGACGGCCACCGATGCTTGCGGCCAACTCCACAACATCAACGCCGATTTCGTGGCGGCGGCGGTGGCGGCAGCGATGCACGCCAGCGAGCTCGTCTTCCTCTCCGACGTACCCGGCTACCTGGAGGATGGCCACCCGGTGGCGATCCTGGCCGCGTCACGGGCGCAAGCGCTGCTGCGTGCCGGCGCGGTGCAAGGCGGAATGCAGCCCAAGCTGGAAGCAGCGCTGCAAGCGCTGGCCGCGGGCGTCCCGCGAGTGCGCCTTCTCGATGGACGCACACCGCACATCGTGCTCACAGCACTCTGGTCCGGCGCCAGTCCAGGCACCGTGATCGTGCCCGCCGAAGCCACGGGCGCGCCGGGGAACACCCCGCCGGCTCCGGCATGGGCGGGAACGCTGGCGGCGCGCGGCGCCGCCGTCCTCGTCGACAGTTACACCCGTGAGCCCCTCGAGCTCGCCGGCGGCGCCGGCTGCCTCGTGGTGGACAGCGCCGGGAAGAGCTACCTCGATTTCGGCGCCGGCATCGGAGTGAGCGCCCTCGGCCACGGACATCCTGCCCTCGTCGCCGCGCTGCGTGGCGGCGCCTCCGGCCTCTTGCACACGAGCAACCTCTATTGGACCGAGCCCATGGTGGGGCTGGCGGAGCGGCTCGTCGACGCCGCCGGGATGGAACGTGCTTTCTTCTGCAACTCCGGCACCGAGGCGGTGGAGGCGGCTCTCAAGCTCGGTCGCAAGACGCGACCGGGCCGGAAGAAGATCGTCGTCTTCCAAGGCGGCTTCCACGGGCGCACCTTCGGCTCCCTCTCGGCAACGATGCAGGAGAACTACCAGGCCCCTTTCCGCCCCTTGCTCGAGGGCTTCGTCGCCGTGCCCTTCGGTGATTTCGAGGCGGCCTCGGCGGCCATCGATACCGATACCGCCCTCGTCCTCGTCGAGCCGATCCAAGGCGAAGGCGGCGTGCGCCCGGCGCCGGCTGGTTTCCTCGCCCACCTGCGTGCGAGTTGCGACCGCTGCGGCGCGCTTCTCGTGTTCGACGAAGTGCAGACCGGTCTCGGACGCACCGGGACCTTTCTCGCCGCCCAGGGAGACGGCGTGGTTCCCGATGCGGTGACGCTGGCGAAGGCGCTCGCGGGGGGCTTGCCCATGGGGGCCTTGCTCGCCCGCGGCGAAGCGGCGCGGGCGCTCGGGCGCGGGGAGCATGGATCCACCTTCGGCGGCGGACCCTTCGTCGCCCGAGCGGCGCACGCAGTGCTCGATACCGTGCTGGCCCCGGGATTTCTGGCGGGAGTGCGGGCTCGCGGCGCCGAGCTCGGCGCCAGGCTGGCGCTTCTGGCGACGGCCTGGCCGGAGGTGGTGAAGGAAGCGCGCGGCCGCGGCCTCATGTGGGGGCTCGAGCTGCGCCAACCGAGGGCCCCGGAGCTGGTGGGGGCATTGCGCGAGCTCGGCTTCCTGGGCTTGCAAGCCGGCAAGAACGTGCTGCGGCTGTTGCCGCCTCTCGTGGTGAGCGCCGCCGAGATCGACGCCGCTGGTGCCTTCCTGGAGCGTGGGTTGGTGCGGCTCGGCGGCGGGGATGGTGCGTCATGAGCGCTCTCGACAAAGCCCGGCGGCAGCGGGAGCTGCTCGCAGTGCTGCGCGAGCAGGTCATCCACAGTCAGGAGGAACTGCGGCGGGCTTTGCGGCAACGAGGTTTTCCGGTGACACAGGCCACTCTGTCGCGGGACCTGAAGGAGCTCCGCGTTCCCTGCGTGCCGACGGCGCAAGGATATCGCTATGCCGTGGACGATACGCCTGTCGGAGTGCCGGCGCCGACAGAAGCGGCGCCCGGGCGTCTGCAGAACGTGGCCGCCCAGGAGGTCACCGGGGTCGAGGCCAACGAAGTCGCCGTCGTGATCCGCACCCTGACCGGCCGAGCGCAAGGGGTGGCGGTGTGGCTCGACGGTCTGCGCTTGCCGAACTTGCTGGCGACCCTGGCAGGGGACGACGCGATCCTCGTGGTGCCGCGCCATGTCCAAGCCACGGACAAGCTCAAGAGTGAGATCGCCGCCGTGTTGCAATGGGAATGAAGTGAAGGAGACGCCGATGCCACGCTATGTGCTCGCCTATTCGGGGGGCCTCGACACTTCGGTCATGCTCCGCTGGTTGCAGGAGACGCATGGCGCCGAGGTCGTGACCTTCACGGCGGACCTGGGGCAGAAACAGGAGCTGCGCGGCGTGCGGGAGAAGGCCCTCGCCACCGGGGCGAGCCGCGCCTTCGTCGTGGATCTGCGCCCAGAGTTCGTCGCCGACTACGTCTGGCCGAGCCTGAAGGCGGGAGCGCTGTACCAAGGCGTGTACCCGCTGGCCACGGCGCTCGGCCGGCCGCTCATCGCCGCGCACGCCGTGCGCATCGCCCGTGAAGTCGGCGCCGATGCCTTCGTGCATGGCTGCACCGGCAAGGGCAATGACCAGGTGCGCCTGGAGGTCGGGGTGCGGACGCTGGCACCGGAGTTGCGCTGTCTGGCGCCGCTCCGCGACTGGGAACTGCGCTCGCGGGAAGAAGAGATCGCTTGGGCCCGTTCCCGCGGCATCCCGATCTCGGCAACCTTGGCCTCGCCCTATTCGATCGACGAGAATCTGTGGGGCATGGCGATCGAAGCGGGTGCGCTCGAAGACCCCTGGACGGCGCCGCCGGCGGATTGCTGGCAGCTCACGGTGGACCCGATGGCAGCGCCGGAGCCAGGCGTCGAGGTGCGACTCGTCTTCGAGGCCGGCGTGCCGGTGGCTCTGGACGGCGAGCCGCTCGACGGGCCGGCGCTGGTGGAACAGCTCAACACCCTGGCGGCGGCGCACGGCGTCGGCCGTCTCGATGTCATCGAGGATCGCCTGGTCGGCATCAAGTCGCGCGAGGTCTACGAAGCACCCGCGGCGGTGGTGTTGCACACCGCCCGGGAAGCCCTGGAACAGCTCGTCCTCGATCGGGAGACGCGGCGCTTGAAGGCGGCGCTGGGACAGGAGCTGGCGCGGCTCGTGTACGACGGCCAGTGGTTCACGCCGTTGCGACAAGCGATCGCTGCCTTCGTGGACGAAGCGGTGCGGCCGCTCGGCGGCGAGGTGCGCCTGCGCCTCCGCCGGGGCACCGTGGTCGCCGTGGGCCGGCGGTCGTCGCAGGCGCTGTACCAGCACGCCCTCGCCACCTACAGCGCCGGCGACAGCTTCGATCATCGTGCTGCCACCGGTTTCATCGAGCTCTTCGGCCTGGCCGGGCGCAGCACCGCGGCAGTACGCCGGCAGGCGGAGGAAGCGGTGGAAGCGTTGCAAGCGGCGACGGCGCACCTCGATGCAGGGGCAGCCCACGTCGAAGCAGTGGCGGAGAAAACCGTGGGCGGTGCGACCGCCGCGGGCGGTGCGGCGGCGAACAGTGCGGGCAGTGCGACGGTGAAAGCCGCGGGCAGTGCGGCGGCGAACACTGCGGGCAGCCGCGTGGCGTCCACGGCCAGACCGCGCCGTTCGGGAGCGTTGCGTTGAGCGATCTTTGGGGCGGTCGTTTCCACGAACCGATGGACCAGGCGCTACGCCGGTTCTCGTCCTCGTTCCCCGTGGATCGCCGGCTGGCGCGTCAGGACCTCCAAGGCAGCCGAGCCCACGCGGAGGCCCTGGCGGCGGCGGGCTTCCTGCCGGAAGCGGAGCGCCAGCTCTTGTTCGAGGCTCTGCAGCAGCTCGAGGGCGAGATCGAAGCGGGCACCTTCCCACCCGAGGCGGCGGCGCTCGAGTCGCTTCCCGAGGACATCCATTCTGCCATCGAGACGCGCCTCACCGAGCTCTGCGGCGAGGCAGCGAAACGTCTGCACGCCGGCCGCAGCCGCAACGATCAGGTGGTGACGGATGTCCTGCTCTGGTTGAAAGAGGCTTCGGCGGAAGTGGAAGAAGCGGTGCGGGGCGCGGCCCGGGCGTTGGTGGAGCAAGCGGAGAAGCACCAGTCGACCTGGATCCACGCCTACACACACTTGCAACGGGCCCAGCCGCTGTCCCTGGCGCACCATCTCCTGGCGCACGTGGAGGCGCTGCGACGCGACGTGGAACGTCTCGTCGAGGCTCGCCGGCGCGCCGATCGCTCGCCCCTCGGTGCGGGCGCCGGCGCCGGTTCGAGCCTGCCCCTCGACCGCGAGGCCACGGCGCACCGCCTCGGTTTCGCTCGCGTGGCGACCCATTCCATCGATGCCGTGGCCGATCGCGACTGGGCCATCGAGTTCACCGGCGCCTGCGCCTTGATCATGACGCACCTCTCCCGTCTCGCCGAGGAGCTGGTGCTGTGGTCCGCACCGGAGTTCGGCCTGGTGACGCTCGGGGATGCCTGGTGCACCGGGTCCTCGATGCTGCCGCAGAAGCGCAACCCCGACGTCGCGGAGCTCGTGCGCGGCAAGACGGCGCGAGTGCACGGGCGCTTGCTGTCGCTGCACGGGCTGCTCAAGGGTCTGCCGCTCTCGTACAACCGCGACTTGCAAGAGGACAAGGAGGCGTTGTTCGACGCCGCGGACACGACGCGGGATTGCGCGCGCCTGCTGGCGGGTGCCCTCGGCAGCGCCCGCTTCCACCCGTCGCGGCCGGTGGGGCTCGACTTCTCCGCCGCCACCGATCTGGCCGAGGAGCTGGTGCGCCGCGGCGTCCCCTTCCGTCTCGCCCACGAGCGCGTCGGCCGTCTGGTGGCCGCCTGCGAAAGCAGCGGGCGCGGCCTCGCCGGTGCCACGTCGGCGGAGCTCCGTGAGGCCGGCCTCGACGGCCTCGATCCAGCCCTCCTCACCCCCGAGGGCAGCGTCCGGGCCAAGCGCACCCTCGGCTCGACGCATCCCGCCGAGATCGAGCGGGCGCTGGCTGCAGCCCGCGCCTGGGTCTAGATTGAGTGCATGAGAAGCGGTCTTTCATATTTCTGGCGGTGCGCCAGGAGGATCCTGCCTCGTCTCCTCGTCGCCGCCGTCGGGGTGTGGCTCGCGGCGCCGGGAGCCGTCGACACGGCTGCTGCCGCCAAGCCCGGAAAAGGTGTCCCGCCGCCGCGCCTCGAGGCGCGGGCATGGAACGACAGCCTGCTACCGCCTTCTTTCTCGCCGGCGGACGAGCCGATGGCGCTCCGCGGTTTCCCGCCGGACTCGCTGGACGATGCCAAGAGACCGAAGCTGCAAGCGACCTGGGCCGGCACCGCGCCGGCGCTGGACGGCCGCGTCGGCGATTGGCCGGTGGTGCGCTGGCACGAGTTGCGCGGCGGCACCACCCTCCTCCGCGGGCAGTGGAACGGCAGCAGCGATGCAGCTCTCGACTTCGCGCTCCTGTGGACGGCACAAGGTCTCGTCCTCGGTGCGACGCTCCGCGACGACACGCTCGTCGTCGGTAGGGAGAACGCGCCGCGCGTCGAAAGCGTGCTGCTCTATTTGAGCTCGAGCTCGACGTTGGTGCAACGCTATTGGGCCGGCTCTGAGCGGGCGGTGCGCCTCTGCGCGGATGGCCAGCTCGAGGCCTGGACGCGCTGGCACAACCGGCGGGTGGCGCTCTTTGACCCGCAGGTGCTGGGCACGCGCGGTGCCGCCAGGGTGCAACGCGACGCCGGGAGCGGCGGCAAGGTCGCCTTCGAACTCTTCGTGCCCTGGGATTTGCTCTTCCCGGCCTTGCCTCACGACGAGGCCGCGCTCCTCGTCAACGTTCTGGTGGAAGACGTGGATGGCGGCTCGGAGAAGCTCTTCGCCTGGGTGACGCGTCCCGGCATGGTGACGGTGTCGAAACCCGGCAAGGTCGACACGCGCAAGCCCGGTCTCGTCTCCGCTTGGGCGCGGCTGCAGACCGGCGGCGGGCCCGCGGCAGGGACGTGGATCAGCTCGATCGGCACGCGGCATTGGGAGAGCGGGTTTCCCTTCGAATGGTCGGTGTGGCGCTTTGGCGCCACCGGAGAGACGAAACCCGTCGTCCTCGCCGCTGGACTGCATGGCGAGAGACCGCTCCGCGTCGAGGTGTCGAGCCAGCCGGCTCTCGTCCGCTACCACGGAGCCCCGAGTGTACCGGCCGCTTGGCCGCGGTCGCGACGCCTGGAGCTCGACCTCGGCACGCCCGGCGCGGCTCCATGGCGACACGACCTGGTGCACCTGGCGCCGACGCGAGCCAGTCTCGCCGCGGGTCTGGCGGAAGTGAGCGAACCGACGAAGACAGCGGCGAAGGAACCGAGTCGTTTCCCCCGCCCCGCCGATATCGCCGTGCGGCTCCGCAAGGCGGAAGAAATGCTCGCTCGCCTCGGCGATTGGCGGGAGGTGCGCGCCGGCGAGCGCGGTATCCTGGCGGCGCGTGCCGCGGCCTGGGCAGGAATCGAAAACCGGCTGCTCGAATGCCAGGTGCTGCGCGATCTGCTGCTCCCGGCACCGGACAAGGCGGGACAGGAGCAGCTGCTCGCGGCGCTCTGGCCGCGGCGATCGTCACAAGGCTTTCCGATCTCCGTGCCCTTCCTGCGCGGCCAATGGTCGGCGCCGGACGGCAGCCTGCAGCCCCACGCGGTGTATCTCTCGCAGGCCGCTGCGGCGGGCACACCGGCGCCCCTCCTCCTCGTTCTCCATGATCTGGGGGAGAACGAGATGGCGCCGCTGGAGATTCCAGCCCTTCTCGCCGCCGTCGAGGCGCGGGGCTGGATTGCCGTCAGTCCCTACGCGCGCGGCGACACCGGCTTCGAGCTTGCTGGCGAACGGGACGTGCTCGACGTGCTGCTGCAGTGTCGGTCCGAGTTGCCCGTGGATCCGACCCGCCTCTACGTCACCGGCTTCGGGATGGGGGCCACCGGCGCGTGGCTGCTTTCCTTGCGCCATGCGAACCTCTTCGCGGCGGCGGCCATTGTCTCGGGTTACGGCGACCTGGACCAGCCCGGCATCTTCCAGGCTCTGGCGTACCAGCCGGAGGAGATCTTCTTCTACGAGACGATGAACCCGGCGCGACTGGTGCGGCCCGAGGTGAAGACGGCGTTCCGCGTCGTCCATGCCGAGCAGGATCAGCGCATCTCGGTGGTCCACGCCCGGGTGCTCGCCGAGCGCCTGCAGGAGTACGGCATCGCCCACGAGGTGGTGCTGCCGCCCACGACGCTCGAGGGGCGGGCGCTCTTCGAGAGCGAACTGGGCGCCAATCTGGATTTCCTCGCCGCGCACCGCCGCGTGACGCCGGGCGAGGTCGACGCGACCTGGCAGAGCGGTACCGGCGGGCCGGTGGCCTCGGTCTTCGCCCGCGGTCCCTTCGTCGTCGTGCGCGGCACGCGGTCGCTCCCCGGCGCGCCGGTCTTGGCTGGGCCGGATTCCACCCACCGTCGCGAGGTGACCGGTCCTGCGGCGGACGCCCGCACCGCCCAGCACTTCACCGAGGAATGGCAATCGCTCTTCGCCGGAGTGCCGAGGGTGCTGGACGATACGAAGGTGGACGCCAAGCTGCAGGCGACGACGAATCTGGTGCTCGTCGGAGATCCGCGCACGAACCGCGTCCTGGCGGAGGTGGCGTCCAAGCTCCCGGTGCACTACCAAGGCGACCGCTTCGAGGTGGACGGCAAGTCCTGGAGCTTCAATGAGGCGGGCATCGTCTTCGCCACCGCGCACCCCGCCGTCAGCGGACGGACCGTCGTGGTGCTCTCGGGAATGCCCGAGCGTCTCGGCGGCGCAGGGAAGTCGCTCCTCAAGCTCGGGGCGGACTACGTCGTGGTGACCGACGACCACGAGGTCCTCGCCATCGGCCACTTCCGCGGCTTCGGCGGCAAGTCCCGCCCGCCCACCGGGGATTCGCGCTGAACACCTCTGGCGTTTCGACCCGACAGGCGTTGCAGGACGGCGATCGAAACGGGTCGCCACATTGCCTGGCTACCGGACCGTCACGGGCGCCCTACCAATCGACGTAATGGCTTCCAGGTGGCTGGATTTGATCGACAAGGGTTCTCACCTTCTTGCCGACGGCACCGTACACGCCGAGAACTACATGCATGCGCGCAGGCAGGGTGTATGAAATCCTCGCCGATGAGTTGAAGGGGTTTGGATAGTGCTGCGCCGCCTACTTGCGGTACAGTCCCGACTTCGAACGCCCCTTCCACTCAGCGATTGCGAATGTAGGCGTTGACGCCAACGATCACCGGCTTACCGTTCA
>Ga0075418_10002618_pt1 | contig 20639 bp, 19 predicted proteins | sample SoiMetdeltSBSDD2_FD_81776 | JGI IMG/M metagenome (GOLD analysis project Ga0075418, IMG submission 81776) | Bulk soil microbial communities from a Populus tree surrounding site in Tennessee, USA - Soil MetaG P. deltoides SBSDD2 | ecosystem: Environmental > Terrestrial > Soil > Tree plantation...
CGCATGGTCATCCGCACCGCGCTGACGGACTGGCGGCGCACCAGGGAACCGGCGACCGAACGCCGCGATCCCAGGCTCGTGGCCCGCCGGGTCGTGGTTCGGGGAGGGATAACGTGACCACACACGACGCCGAGTTCGACATCGAAGAGTCGGTCACCGACGCCATCCCGTCGGTCGACGGACCCGTCGCGTCGTTCCAGCCGCCGCAGCGACGCGCACCCGCCGATCGCGCTGACCGGACGGATCACTCGGACCGGACGGATCACTCGGACCGGACGGATCACTCGGACCGGACGGATCACTCGGACCGGACGGATCGCGCTGACCGGACGGATCGCGCTGACCGGACAGATCACTCGGACCGCCCTGACGATCTGCAACGAGCGGCGGACCGGCGCGCGGCCGAGATGAGAGAGGCCGCCGCGCGCGCGGCCGCACGGCTTCGGGGTACCCCTGAAAAGAAAGCACTGCCCGCCGGACCGGCCCCCCTGGATGTGGAATCCCCTTTCCTTGAACTGTTCGACGCCTCCGCGATGACGCCGGAAGGCGTCAAGCTGAGCGGTCCACCACCGACCCCGCCGACGTTCGTGGAACCACCGCCCCTGGCCGAGTCGGGGGCGCCTGTGTCCTCGCCTCCTTCGTCCTCACCGCCTTTGGGGCACAGCCTTTCCCGGTCGGCATCGCAGCCGGTGACCGGGCCGGTGTTGCCTGCGGTTTCGACGCCGGCGTTGCCGGTGCCGAGCAGCGCGCCGCCGGTGCCCAGGCACGCGGCGCGCACGACCGTCGCTCCCCAGCGAGTGCCCGCGCGGCAGCGCAAAGAGGTGGCCCGGCAGTTGAAGCCGCCGAAGCAACCCAAGCAGCCCAAGGACCGCTCGCCAGCGCGAGAGCTGGAGATCACGGAGATCGCCGGGCATCTCACCTTCACCTCTCACGCCGTGACGGCCTGGTACCTGCTGCCCGAGGTGCGCTGGGCTTTCCGCCCCGACCCGGAGCGGGAGGCGCTGCTGTCGGCGATCAGCGAGCAGTACGCGGGCTTGGCCGGTTTCAGGCTGCATATGAGAAGGACGACCCGGCCGTTCCCGGCGGATCTGTGGGCGCAGCAGCTCGACTCCTTGACGCCACGGCCGTTGCCGAGCGTGTCGGGAGCATCGAGCTGGGGCGACCACCTTGTCGCGGCGCAGAGGCATCTGCGGCAGGTGAACCACTCGGAGGGGCAGACATTCCTGGGGGTGACGTTCGCGCGGCGGGCGTTGGGGAACACGTGGACGGAGACGCTGCTGCGGGCCTTTGGCAAAGGCACGGCCGATGGCGAGCGCAGGAAGCTGGGGCGCCAGGTCGAGCAGTTCGATGAGGTGTTGGCGGCCTTCGGGATGAGGGGCCAGCGGGCGGCGGCGTACGAGCTCGAGTGGTTGCTGTACCGGTCGGTGGCGCTGGGGATGTCGGTGCCGACCAACGTGGGGACGGTCGGGCACGGGCACTGGGAGGCCGGCGATCTGCTGGCGCTGACCGAGGACATAGAGCGGTACCGGACTCCTTATGGCAGCACGGTGAAGCTGGTCAATCGGGTGACCGGGGAAGAGCGTCACGTTGCCGTGTTGACGGTCGGGCGGATGGAGCCGCTCGATATCCCGGAGCGGCACGAGCCTTGGTTGCACTTCCATGAACGGCTGCCCTGGGCGATGGAGCTGTCGACGAGGGTCGATATTTTGGGGCCGCAGGATTCGTTCCGCAATCTCGAGCACCGGCTACGGATGATCCGCTCGCAGCAGCAGGACTACCTCCAGCATGGGATCGATGCGCCGCCGGAGCTGGAGCGGCTGGCGTCGCGGGCGCTGGTGATGGGCGACGAGATGACGACCGGGCTGCCGGTCGACTCGGCGAGAGCCCATGGGTGGCACCGGATCGCGGTGAGCGGGGCGACCAGGGACGAGTGCCTGGAACGGGCGCGGGCGCTCACGGCGGCGTACTCGCGGGAGCTGAGGGTGGCGTTGCAGCACCCGAAGCAGCAGGATCAGCTGGCGCGGGAGTTCATCCCGGGAGAACCCATCGCGAACACCGGGTATTTGCGAAGGATGCCGGTGCGGCTGCTGTCGGCGGCGTTGCCTCAGGCGGCTTCGACGGTCGGGGACCGGCGTGGCGATCTGATCGGGAGAACGGCTGGGACTTGCCGGAGGCCGGTCTTCCTGGATCCGCATTTCCCGATGGAGGTGCGGGAGCGGTCGGGGTTGGCGGTGATGGTCGCCGAGCCCGGAGGCGGTAAGTCGACCTTGCTTGGCGCGATGGGGTACCTGAACGCGCGGCGCGGTGTGCAAGTGACGTTGCTCGACCCGTCCGGGCCGCTAGCGCGGCTGGGATCGATGCCGGAGTTGCGACCATTCACGAGAGTGCTGAACTTGACGGGCGGGGAGCAGGGGACGCTGGCTCCGTACTCGTTGATTCCCACGCCGCAGCGGTCGGAGTTCCCGGCCGGGCACGCGGGGGATCGCGAGTTCGAGATCGCGGTGTCCAACGCCCGGGCCGAGCGACGCATGCTGGTGCAGGACATATGCTCCATGCTGGTGCCGCCGCAGGTGGCCCGCGAAGCCTCGACCGCGACGCTGCTGCGGCACGCGGTCCGGACGGTCCCGTCCGAGGAGACGTCCACATTGGACGATGTGGTGCGGTGCCTGGCCGAGCTCGATGAAAACGGGCGCGAGCTGGCCAATCTGCTGCTGGATACGGCCGAGATGCCGCTGGCGCTGCTTTTCTTCGGGGCGCCGCCGAGCGAGCTGATGGGGACGGATGCCGCCCTGACGGTCATCACGATGGCGGGGTTGCGGCTGCCGGATCTGAAGATCGAGCGGGAGTACTGGTCGGCGGAGGAAGCGCTCGCGTTGCCGATGCTGCACACCGCCCACCGGCTCGCGGTTCGGCGCTGCTACAGCGGCGACATGCACCAGCGGAAGCTGGTGGGACTGGACGAGGCCCACTTCATGGAGGGGTGGCGCTCGGGGCGGTCCTTCCTGGTCAGGCTGGCGAGAGACTCTCGAAAGTGGAATCTGGCGGCATTTGTGGCGTCACAGAACCCGAAAGATATTTTGGGTTTGGACGTTCAGAACCTGGTATCGACGGTATTCGTCGGGCGCATCGCGCAGGACGCCGAGATCGCCTCGGATGCATTGCGGCTGCTCAGGGTGCCGACTGACGTTGGCTATGAAGTCGTGCTGGCGTCGCTGTCCGCGCCGGACGCCAACAGCGCGGGGCGGCTCGGGTACCGCGAATTCGTCCTACGCGATGTCGATAGTAGGGTGCAGCGCGTGCGTGTCGATGTGTCCTATGTAGATGGTCTGCTGGCGACGTTGGATACGACGCCCACCGGGCAGGTGGCCCGCCGTTGAACCGAGTCCGCAGCGCCATCCTAGCCATGATCGTCCTCTTCCTGGGGACGTTCTTCGGCACGCCCGCTGACGCAGCGCTGACGCAGCCGCCCATACCCGAGTTGCGCGTTACGGCGGTGCAAGGGGATCCGCCCTGTTCGCTGGAAGAGTGGAACAGGTTGGGTCTGGACAAGTGCATCGAGCGGCTGCAGGAGGTCACGGCGGCAAGGGTGCAGTGCCTGAGGGCCCCGAACCCGGCGACGCCCGATTCCGGCTTCGCGGGCTGGTTCGCCGCCAAACCCACGTGGGATACCGGAACCGGAACCGGTGCGAATTATCGTTACAGCACATACGGGTATGCCGGCTACGAATACACGACCTATGACATCGGTTGCGCCGACACCTTGATGCACCCGGACTACAAGCTCGAATCCACTATCGCCAATGGTGAGTTCATGATTGCCTCCGGCGTGGTCGCCGCTTCCAATGGGTTGCGGGAGAAGGCATGGGATCCGGGCAATCTGTGGGCCTGGGCCAACCCGCTCGTGGAGAACGCGACCAAGGCCATATACCAGAGGGTCTTCAGCGTCTTCGGGCTCGTGACCATCGCCGTGGTGGGCCTCTACCTGATGTGGCGGTCGCGCCAGGCCCACATGTCACACGCTCTCACCACCGCGGGCTGGGCCTTGCTGGTGCTTGTGGGAGTGACGGCGCTCGCGAAGTGGCCGGTCCATTCGGCGAACATCGCCGACAGCGCGCTCGTCAGCACTCTCGGCGTCATCCATGATGCCGTCGGCCCGAGGGCCAGCCAGCCGACCGGACCTTGCGCCGGGCCACCCGGTTCCTGCGACGACCATCGACCGCCGGCGGTGCGGGCCGGGGATACCGCGGTGGAGACGTTGTTGTACCGCAATTGGGTGCGAGGGGCGCTTGGGTCCGCCGACAGCGAGACCGCCAAGAAGTATGGCCCCGCGCTGTACCGCGCCAAGTCCTTCAGCTGGCAGGAGATCGCCGAGATGGAGGGCAAGCCGGCGGTCCGGGATGAGCGCATCCGCATCAAACAGGCCCAGTGGATGAAGGTGGCGGAGCAGATCCGCACCGAGGATCCCGAGGCGTACGAGTACCTGCGTGGCACCAAGGGCATGGAGCGCGTCGGTGCGGGCTTCGTCGCGGTGCTCTCGGCGGTGTCCTACGCCGCCTTCGACATCATCGCCAGACTGCTTGTGCTGCTTGGGTTCCTGATTATCCGGTGGGCCGTGATCGCCGCACCGGCGCTGGGGACCGTGGGCATCCTGCGGCCCGCGAGCGCGGGGATCCGGCGGCTGGTCAACGCGGTGCTGGCCGCCCTATTCAACATCGCTATCTTCGGGACCGGCGCCGCCGTCTACCTGTTCGCCGTCGACCTCATCATGAGCACCCCGACCCTGCCCGGCTGGCTCCAGGTCACGCTGGTGCTGCTGTGCGGTGTCGTCGGCTGGCTGCTGTTGCGCCCTTATAGCCGCATCACCCAGCTCACCGGTACGTCGAGCGGCCGGGAGATCATCACCACCAGACCGCCCGCGACCCCACCCACCGCCAAGGTCGAGATCACGTCCGACGGCACTGTGCCCGAGGCGCGAGGCGAGCTGCGGGTGGCGGACGAGCCAAGGTTTGTCACGCGTACCGAAGGCACTGTCGACCCCGACTACGTCGAAACCGCCCCCAGGCCGAGGCGCCGCGAACCGTGGGTGGAGCCCGATGTTCCGGAGTCCGAACCCGCGTACGGCATTTACCGGCCGGCGTCGGTGCCCCACCAACCCACCCCGAGTCCCGCGCCGCCGCATCAGAGGGAGGTCCGGACTGAGGCGCGTGCGGAGACGAGGTAGCCATGTTCGGCAGGTTCCTGAGCCGGTTGCCCGTGCAGCCCCGCACGGCCATCGCTCTCGGCCTGCTGATAGTGGTCGTGATGGTGGTGGGACTCGGCAAAACGATAGGCGGGCGGCAGGGGCCAACGGCTTCGCCGGACGGCACAACCCCTCTGAGTTCGGTCGACCCCAGCGCCGGAAATGACAGCGTGGTCGACCTTGTTCCGACGCCGACGCTGGGCGGCGTGCGGACATCGGAGGTACTCGCCACCGCCAATAACTTCGCCGCTCTCTGGATCGACCACGACCGTCCGGCCAAGGCGTGGCGGGACTCGCTGCTTCCCCTCTGTACCAAGACATTGGCGGGCGAGCTGTCTGGCGTGGATCCGGCATCGGTCCCGGCGGACCGGATCACCGGTACCGCTTCCCTTGAGGTGCACGCCGATGCGACAGTTGATGTCATCATCCCCATCGATGCCGGCAAGCTTCGTCTGAGGATGGTGGCGCAGCAGAACGGCAAGTGGCTCGTGGACGGTATCGACTGGGAGCGCGTGTGAGATGAGCCAGCCACCCCGCTTCACTACGGGCGCCCCGCTCAGGGGCGTTCGCCGCCGCGTGATCCGGCCGGGGCTGATCGTCGCCATCACGGGCGTGCTCGTCGTCCTGTGCTGCGGCGGTGCCGTCAGCGCCCTGATCTTCGGCGACCTGACCAATAGCCAAGCCAACACCTCCAACTCGCTGTCGTGCGGCCGGACCGAACTGATCAGCGTCAACGGCGAGTTCCTCAAAATCGGGATCTACGGCCCCGACCAGATCCGCAACGCGGCGATCATCATCCGGGCCGGGCAGGACATGCAGGTCCCGCCGCGCGGATGGGTGATCGCGGTGGCGACGGCCCTGCAGGAGAGCAGCCTCGTCAACTACGGGCATCTCGGCTCGAAAAACGACCACGACTCGCTGGGACTGTTCCAGCAGCGGCCAAGTCAGGGTTGGGGAACACCGGACCAGATAATGGATCCGGTATATGCGTCAAAAAGATTTTTTTTCAAGCTTTTGCTGGTACCCGGCTGGGAGACACTGCCCTTGACGGTGGCCGCGCAACGGGTGCAGATAAGCGCCTACCCGAATGCGTATGCCAAGCACGAGCCGATGGCGTCGCAGATCGTCAACGAGCTGACAGGTGGCGCCGGCCGTTCGGTGCTGGTCGGGGGCAAACTTCGATGCGCCGGGTTCGGTGAGATCGCGGCGTCCGGGTGGACGGCCCCCGTAGCGGCTGTTGTCGTGTCCGGGTTCAGGACAGTCGAGCGGCCGTCCCATTTCGGGACCGACCTGGGCGCATCCCGGCTCACCCCGATCCGCGCCGCCTCCTCCGGCGTGGTGATCGTGAGCCGCTGCGACGTCGGCAACTGTGACCGCGACGGCTCCCCAGAAACCCCCGGATGTGGCTGGTTCGTCGAGGTGCTCCACGCCGAGCAGGTGATCACGCGCTACTGCCACATGAACCAGAGACCGGACGTCAAGGTCGGCGATCGGGTCTCGGCGGGGCAGGTGCTGGGCATCGTGGGTACCACCGGAAGGTCATCGGGGCCGCACCTTCATTTCGAAGTCCACCTCAATGGCGACCGCAGTTCCCACGGCGCCGTTGACCCGGTGAACTTCATGGCCCGCAAGGGTGCGCCCCTTGGAGTTGCGGTATGACAGAGGCTGATTTCGAACGCTGGGCGGCGCAATGGCGCACGCCACCGGCGCCTATAGTTCCGGTGCCGGCGGCGACGGTGGTGACCAGCGGTGGGACCCTTCGTGGGGCAAGAGTGCTGATCGGGCTGCCCGGGCACGGCTGGCGCGATGGCATGAGGGCCGATGCGCTCGTGCGGCAGGCGGGGCGCAGCCTCGTGCCCGTTCTGGCCGAGGCGGACTGGTACCGCGCCGAACGCGACCGCACCGAGGTGGTGGCGGCGCTCGTGCCGATCGAGCGAGTGTGGGTCGAGACGATCCACTCGGCATCGGACCAGCAGGCGGCGGCACTCGACACGCCGGCGATGGTGTCCCTTGACGGACCGCCACACCGGCCCGCGATACCGGTGGAAGGGGCGGGCCAGGTCACGGGGCGCCGGCTTGTCCACACCGGCGAGGAGGACGCGGAAAGCCGCGGGCTGCGCGCCGTCACCGAGATCTACGAGGGGAAGGAAGGGGTTCCGTGCGTGCGAGTAGTGCCGGAGGCCGACTGGTACCGGTGGGCCGCAACCGGCCAGACCCCGAGCACCCGAGCGATCCCGGCCGCCGAGTTGTGGCTGGAGTGATCAGGAGCTGGGCACGGCGGAGGCCGAAGGCGCGGGGGGTGAAGGGGAAACGCTCGGCACCGCAATCCGTTCGGCCCCGCAGACGCGCCACCCACTTTCATTGACCATCTGAAACTGCCATGGCTCGGACCACCTGCTGTTGCGTCCACCATCCTTGAACGCTTCCATGGTGAGCGTGGTGGTGATCGCGCTTCGATCCAGCGTCATCGCCCCATTCGTCACTGAAATGGTCACGCCGAAGTCCTTCTCGCGCTTTTTGAGATCTTCCTTCAAAGCATTGATGGGCGCCAGGTCTTCGGGGTCTGAGCAGGTGTAGAGGCTGGCCATTGCGGGATCCTTGCGTTCGAAGGTCGCGTCGAGATACCGGATCAGCACCACCTCCGGATTGCTCCGATCAATCTTCGTTGCCTCGTGGTACGTCACCAGGAGCGCACCACCGGCCGCCACGCCTCCCGCTGCCGCCGCGATCGCCCCGATTGTCAGTACGCGCTTCCACCGCATCCCACCATTGTGCGAAGGCCTCGACGCCGTGTCGATCGTGCCGGCCGGCGTTTTCGCGCGCACCCTCCTTGTCCCCTCGGTCCACCCTCCCACCTGCGGATTTCCATCTGCCTAGGAGAGTTATCCACAGGTTTCGTTTGGCATCTTTGCGGCCTCTCGAGATGGGATAACCTGCCATCGATCGACAAACGGTGAGTCTCCTACGACTACCCGTAGCGCCAACGTCGACCCTGGGGGAGGGACGCATGAAACGTTTGCCCGGCAAGCCCGCGGCCACGCGATTTCGGCTCTGAGCGGGCCGCCTAACAGATCCACCACCCTCAATTCTCGCCTTCCTCACCAGAAAGGCCGATCAGTCATGTTCGAAGTGGACCCTGAAGCTATGCGCGCGGCGGCCAGATCCTATGCCACAACCGCCGAGCACCTCAGAATCGCCGCCGACTATCACGGCCAGTCCAGCCGCCTCGACTTCACCGACAAGGGCATGATTCTCGAGCTCAAGAACACGCACGACGTCTTCGTCGCCCTTTTCCAGGAGCGCCTCGAGGACGCCGCGGCGAATCTGCTCGAGTCCGCCGCCGAGCTTGAGAAGGCGGCGGTCGTCTACGCCAACACCGATCTGGACGCCGCGAGCCGTTTCGACGCCGCCCTGTCGGTCGCGGTCAACCTCGAGATCGGAGGCGATTCAGGTGGCCGATGACCCGACCCGCCATCTCACGCCCGCGAACCATGCCGCGGATACCCCCGAGAATGGCTTCTACGACTGGACTTCGGTCCTGCATTACTTCAGCCCGAGTTTCTGGCTCCTCGAGGTCGTCAAGCAGCTGACGCACGTCGACGTGCTCGAGGAGCTGCTGGCACCGGTGTCCGGTCACTGGGAGCAGGTCAGCGAGTATGGCGACGCGCTCAACAAGCTCTCCCTGTGCCTGGCCGGCACGGGCGTCAACCTGCGCGAGGCGACCAACGCCCTTCGCCCGGAGTGGAAGGGTAACGCGGCCGAGGCGGCGACGCGCTACTTCGACTCCGCCGCCCTGTCCCTCGACGGCTACGCCAAGGTGCTAGCGGCTCTCCAGGCGGATTACCAGGATGTCGCCAGGAAGATGTGGACCAACTGCGAGGCGGCGAAGGTGATCGTCGAAAAGATTCTCGACGATGCCCTCTTCGCGGCCATCGCCATCGCCGCCGGCACGGTCACGGCGCAGACGGGCGCCGGGCCTTTTATCGGGTACGGGATCGCCGCCCTCAAGATCGCTAGCATGCTGGAGCGGATCCATGAGGGGACAAAGGTCGTGAGGGTTGGCAAGGCGCTCATCGACGGGCTCACCTCCACCTCTGAGGTGCTCAGCAAGCAGATGCAGGACATCAGGCAGGTGCCGCCGATCAAGGCCCCCTACGACCACCCAGCGGTGAGGTGAAACACACGATGGCCAATGACCAAGACGTCGCTCCGACCCCGGAAACACCGCCACCGGCAGCACAGGCCCCAACCGAGATCGACGCCGCGGCCAGGGCGAAGGCCGAGGCGGAGGTCGATCGGCGCCTCCTGGAGAGCAGCCTGGTTCGCCTGCGCGCGACCGGCCATCCGCTGTTGCGCAGCATGGCCGACGACCTTCTCGCCGGGCGCGTGTCCATGCGGGATCTGGCCCGCAACCCCAACATCGCGGCTCCCATCCAGGCCGCCGCGCAGCGATACCTCCACTGGCGCAACAGCAAGAGCCCGGAACAGCTCAAGGCCATCAGCGACGACATGGCGGCCCGAGTGCAGTGGATGCGCGATCAGGTCGCGATCGGCTGGAAGAAGCGCGGCAACGACCATAACCGCAACACCGAGCAGGAGGACAAACGTGGACCCCACGCCGAGCGGTAGTCGCGCACTCATCTATGTCACCACGGCGGGAGTGCTGCTCTCCGCCGCAACGACGGCGGCCACTTTCACCGGTCTCGCCGCCGAGTTCACCTTTCTGCGCTACCCGCTCCTGGGCGCTGCCCTGGTGGCCGTGGCCATGGCGGGATGGAGCTCGGGCCGGCTTCCGGCGTTCAACCGGACGCTTTGGGCTCACGCCCCTTGGTGGGCAAGGCTTTCGTGGCTGACCATCATCGCCGCCAGCCTGGGTACCTTCGCCACGATATCGCTGACCGAAGCGGTCCCCATGGCTTCCGTGGCCCAGAGGGTGCTCGAGACGCGCGGCATCGGCGCGGTCGCCGCCTACCTCTTCCTCATCGCGGGACTTCGACGCAACGTCGACCTCAGCCTGGCCGAGGCGGAGCTCGCCGACGATGGCATGGATTCCACGCGGAAGGTTGTCGGCTAATGCGCGCTGGCGGAGGCGGGCAGCGCAAAAGGCAGCAGGTCGAGGACCGGTTGCAGCGCCTGGCGATACTGGTCGTCGGATGGCGCGGCGTAAAGCATCCACGGCTTGCCCTGTGGTGGCGGTGTATAGCTGATCGGGCACTGGCCCTTGTTGGCGGTCACCGCCTGCGCGCCGAGCCGCCGGCCGGTCAAGGTTTCATAGACGGTGATCTGATAGATCGCCTCGTGCAGCGGGATCTCGGGCTGCGTCGTGAACTTGCAGGTGGCGATGGGTGGGCCGGTGCGTGTCTGCAGGGCGCAGGCGACAAGCTGGTTCTTCCTGGGGTCAACGTCAACGCCGAACAACTCGCGCCGGAAGGCGGTGTCATTGCTGTCCCGGCGGAACACCTGCGCGGGATGCGGTTCGGGGCCGGCGAAGGCGGCCGCGTCCCGGAAGTACCGCTGGTTGGAGTTGCACACGTCCACCAACTGGTCGACGGTTCTGAGCTCTTTGTCGCTTGCCTTGGAGCGGCTCTCGCTCAGGTCCCTGACCACGGTGAAACCGACGCAGATCAGCACGGTCGCCACCACCAGTGCGAAGCAGCCGACCACCAGCCGCTTTTCGTTGTCCTCGTCCCTGGCCGGCTGCGGCAGCGCCGCCAGCCGGGCGCGCACCTCGGCGACGAGGGGATGGTTGCGCGGCAACGAGAACCGCGCGTTGTTCAGGGCCGCGCGGTAGTCACGGCGTGCCCCGGCCACGTCACCGGCTTCAAGCCTCACGTTACCGGTCTGCGCGAAACTGAAGGCCAACGCGCTGCGGCCGGAGTAGCCATCCTCGGTCGAGAGGCTGGAGAGGTCAACGCCCACCGGAACAACCGAAGGCACCGACGATCCAACCACCCCAGGACCCGCCGGCTCGGAAGGCGGCGCCGATGAAGCCGCGGACGAAGCCGAAGATGCGACCGAAGAAGCACCCGAAGACGGCCACGAAGACGCGGCCGAAGACGCGGCCGACCGCCCCCGCACCAGATGCGAATGCAGTGTGGCAACCTCGGCCGATGCTTCGCCGAATCCGGCGGAGGCGTGCGCGATGGCCCGCTTCCTCGCCGTCTGCGCCTCCTCCAACCGCCCCATCGCGGCGAGGTATGTGGCTACGCGATCGAGCAGCACAGCCGCCGGTCCTCGCTCGACATCCAGGGCCTCGGCGTAGCCGACCGCCGCCAGGGCGTGCGGCACAAGGCGTTCGCACAACTCGTCGCCGGCCTTCGGGGCCTGCGGGAAGTTTAGGGTCAACATGCGGACCGCCCTGGCCGCCCACGCCTTGCGCTCCTCCGCGAGCATGCGCTTGCGCGCGAACTCCTGCACCATCGGCCTGGCCTGCCAAGAGTCCGGGCCGACGTCGAGCAGTGCCCCGATCGCCAGCGTGCGCAGGGAACTAGCCCGGCCCGCACCGACCTCGTTGGCCGCCGCCGTGACCAGCGCTTTCGGGATGTCCGTCGCGTCAAGGAAGGCGGCGATCGCCAGCACCTCGTTGCCGTACCCCCCAGAAATTGAATGCGCCGATCCGATCCTCAGCCTTGGACGCCGCGTGAGCAGATCCACGGGGAACAGCAGGCCGGCGCCCGCGCCGGTGAGGGCCGCGAGGCCCAGGATCGGTTGCGTCACCACACTTTCGGCCGCGGCGAGGATGGCGGCGATGCTCAGGACACGATGGAGGTTGCGTGTGCTCTTGTTCAACATCGTGCGGCGGTCGGCGATCGCGCAGGCCGCGCCGCCCACCAGCGCGGTGGCCCAGCCGCCGAAGCCGACAGCGGACCAGCCGATGCTGAAAAGCGCGGCAGTGCAACATAATCCAATCAGGATCGTGCGGGACCAGGGTGGTGGGCCGACCCGCTCGACCGGCGCCTTGCCGGTGGCGGCCAGCAGGATCGCCGCTCCGAGCCCGAAGAGTATTCCACTGAAGTATCCCGGCTCTGCTCCAAATAGAGCCATAAATCCCCCGATGGCCCCGATGACTGCGGCCGGAGCCGCGACGACGAACGGCATCCATCGATCCTCTCGCCAACCGGCGGCGGCACCCTCAGCCGCCGATATCGATCCGCTTTCCCTCGGGGCCGAAGGCGAGGATCCCCATCCGCACCGCCCCGAGCACAGGCTCAGCGTTCAACGGCTGGTCGGCACGCTGAGCGTCTACATACACCAGCTCACCGCGTTGGTTGTGGACGGTCGTGGCGTGAACCTCACCATGAGGCCACTCCTGCACCACCACAGCACACGCCCCGTGGCCTTGGACCTTAAGGGCCGCTTCGAGTTTGTTCAAACCCTGGCGGTCAGCGGCGAGCCTTGTCAAATCCTGGATTTCTTCCTTGGTACCGGGAAGGGCCGCACGTGGGCGCCCATGGAGCCAAGTGTCGACTAGCGACAGTGCGACTTCCGCGGCGTTGTTAGCACGGCGGCGGTCAGCCAGCGGCCCGCCCGCGTTGACCAACCCCAGCCACTGCCCGGCCAAGTCCGGGAACCGCTTGGGCTCGCCCGCCTCATCACGTTCCACCGCCTGCTCCAGCGCCGCCTGATGCGCCCGCTGCGCGACACCGCCTTCGCGCGCTACCGTGTCGTTCCAAAGTTGTTGCGCCGCCTCGTTTTCGGGACGCACCAGCCAAGCGCCAACGTGTCGCTCATAGGCCTCCGCGTCAGGCGACGCCTCACCCGAGGACTGCGGCGCGGCTGCGACTGACGGCGTCTCCTGTGCAGCGGCCACAATAAGCCACGGCACGAAAGTGGTCTCCGACTCAGCGCGATCCTCGGGTTGCGAACCGGATGAGAGCGCCGGTGATTGCCCCTGAAGCTCGGCCACCATCTCACCGGATGCCTCAGTCATACCAGCTGCCCTGGCCGCCCCAGCTCCCGACGCCGACGTGCTCCCCGCAGCACCACCAGGCGCAGAACCAGCTGCCGATCCCGCCGAGCCACCCGCCGGCCCAGCAGACGAGGCCGAGCCACCCGCTCCCGACGCACCAGCCGACGCGGCACCCACAGCGCCACCACCGGCCCCAGCAACTGCCGATCCCCCGGCACCACCAGGCCCTCCAGAACCAGCCGCCGCCGATCCGGCCGAGCCACCCGCCGCAATGGGCGAAGCCGAGCCGCCCGCACCCAACACACCAGCCGACCCGGAGGCAGCGCCTGCAGCGGCACCACCGGCCCCGGCCGACACCGAGCCACCCGCTCCCGACGCACCAGCCGACGCGGCACCCGCAGCGCCGCCGGCCCCGGCAACTGCCGATCCCGCGGCGCCACCGGACCCTCCAGGGCTAGCAGTCACCGCCGAGCCACCGGCCGGCCCAGCACCCGAGGTCACCGCAGCCGAGCCGCCACCTGTACCACCTGACGCAGCCAAGCCACCCGGAACGGCCGCCGTCAAGCCACCGACCGATCCAACGGCAGAAGACCCACCAAGCGGCGCCACCGACGGCGATATCGCTCCAGAACCGCCCGACACCGCCCCAATCGAGCCTCCCGCCGGCACCGTCGGTGCCGAGCTACCTGTCGATCCGGCGCCCAAAGACCCACCAGAACCACCCGACGCCGCTCCAGACGACGTGACGTTTGGCGAGCCATCCCCAGCGCTGGACAACGTCGCACCAGAGGAACCACCGGCCGAGGCACCGGCCGACACTCCTCCCGCGCCAGTCGAAACAGCGATCGAGACGCCACTCGTGCCTGGCAAGATCGCACCGGTCTTAACAGATACATCCGCTCCCGAGCCCGCCGAAGCAGACGGCGTCGCAGAGCCTGAGGACGCACCCGACGAAGGGGCACCAGGTGCTGAAGGCGAAGAACCAGAAGGCGAGCCCGAACCAGGCGAGCCCGAACCAGGCGAGCCCGAACCAGAAGGCGACGCTGCTGGGGTGGACATCGAAGACGTCGCGGTTGGGGGACTGGCGGCCGCGGTCACCAGCGGGGCACCCGAAGCGCCAGCAGGCGCGGCGACGGGCGCGACGACGGGCGCGGCGACAGGCGGCGCGGCGACGGTTGACGGGCCACCGCCGGACAGCGTGGCAGCGGGAGGACTTCCGGCATCCCCGGCCGGAAGGACGGTCGGGGAACCACTCGAAACCACTGGCGCCGAAACGCCACCGGCCAGCACCGGCGAATCGGTGGTGCTGGTCACGGCGGCGGAAGTCGATGGCACGCCTGAAGCCGCCGGCGCGGCGGCCGAGGCCAATCCAAGGTCGGGCGCGACCGTGGTCACCGTCGGGGACGCGAGCGTGGGAGCGCTAGCCAGACCCGACCACTCCACACCTTCCTTGGCAATGACCCCGATGCTTATGTCGGACAGTATCGCGCCGCTCGGACCCCGGATGGCCCGCTCGCCATACCGCCCCTTCAGCGCGGTCACGCGGTCGGCCAGCCCGGCGGCGGAGGTGGATCCGGACACCGGCGGCCCGCCCAGCGACGCGATCCCTGGGGCGAGCAGCAGCGCGCCCTCGGGTGGCGGCTGCTCAACCGGAGATGACGACGGCGCCAATGCGGGATGGAAAGCAAAGGGCCGCAACGGTTCGATCTCACCGACCGGCCGCAGGGCCAGGTCGTGCATCCGGGCCGCCGCTCGGCGCACCACCCGCTCCACCGCCGCCCGCGTCTCCTCCAGACCGGCATTTCCCCCGGCCTGCTCAAGCTCCTCCAGCAGCGCCGCGACCTCGGCGTAGATGTCACGCTTGGCCGTCTCCACGATGTCCGCGGCGGCGTCGGCCAGCTCCGCCAGCCGCTCGAACGGCTCGGCTTCGAAGGTGGAACTCACGCCGTGCCAAGCGTTTTGCAGCGCGGAGCCGGTGCCCGACCCACCGAAGCCGGCCACCGCGTCACGCGCCGCCCGTCCCGCCTCATCCATGGTCAGTTTGATGCGCCGGGCGGCCTCACGCCACTCCCCTGCCAGGGCGCGCATCGCCGCTTCATCGCCCTCGGGCCAGTGCGGGCCGACCACGGACGCAAGTGCATCATGCCATTTGCCGGTGGTGTCCAGATAGGACACCGGGTCGGGAATCGGCGATGGAAGAGTCACGATCCCTCCCAAAAACAGTGTGGTCGCGCCAGTCAAGGTAGCCGATCGAAGCTGAGGACACCAGCACCGAGGGGGTACGGTGTCAATCATGCCGACCATCGATGACGCGCGACGCCTCGCGGAGCGTCTCGCGAGCGAGGCCAGCCTCAGGACGGGCCGGCCGTGGCGGGGCTTCGTCGAGGAGTTCGAGCACGGCTGGGCAGTTTGGACAGCGCCTCCGGTCGGGGACACTCCCCCGATCGGGTTGGGCAAGACGGTCTTGGACAAGGAGACGGGCGGGGTGACCCACTGGCCGTCGTGGCCCACCTCCGTCCTCGCGACCGAGTATGCCGCGGCGGCACCGAAGCCAAGGGCGGCACCGCAGGCGCCCGGCGTCCTTCCTCTCCTGACCCGTGAGCGCTGGATCGAGTCGCCGGACGGCCGCGTGTGGCGCGCCGAGAGCTGGCCGGCGCAGGCTCCTCCACCCCATCATCCCCTTGTCGCCCAATGGCTTTCCGAGCAGGACAAGCTTGTGCGCGGCGTGGAGCGCCATGCCGAGCTGCTGGTCCTCTCCGCCGCCCTGCACGACGACAACGTCGACGCCGGCCTGCTCAAGGAGTGCGCCACCGAAGGACGCCCCTGCGACTCCTGCACCCAGGCATATGTCCATTTTGGACTTCTTGATGAGCCGGCGCTCGATTTCGTCAACCCCACCAAGGGTGATTTCAGCACCGAAATTCCCCCATTTCCCGCCGGCCAGCCCTTCGACGCCGCCCGCTGGGCGGGTTTCGCCTTCGAGCTGCTCGCCTCCGCCATCGCTCCGGTCGAGGCGGCGCGCGGCGCGATCGAGCGCTACCCCGCCGCCGTGTCCAGCCGCCGCGGCCCGGGCCACGACGTCTGGATCCGCCCGTTCCAGCTCGGTGTCACCCGCGCGCTCAAGCGGCATGCCCCCGCCCTCGCCGGCTTCTCCGAACTCCTGCAAGCGGTGCTGTTCCCGATCGGCGAGGAGGAGAACGCCGACGGCGTCGTCGCGGTCGACGGCCACGGCCGCATCTACATGCTCGACCAGTGCGGCGCGTGGTTCCTCGGTGGCAACATCGATACCGCGATCGAGACCCTCGCCGAGGGCCACCAACCCCTTCTAGAAAAAGGGAGCACCGATGGCTGACATCAACCTCGACCCCCGGGCCACCCACGCCGCGGCGCAGCGGCTCTCCGATTGCGGCGCCGAGCTTCTCGCCGCCTGCCGCACCACCGGCGCCAACCTCGAATCCATGAACTCCGCCCGCCCTTGGGGCCGCGACGAGCTCGGCGACATCTTCGCCCGCCGCTACGAGGATGCCGCCAACCGCGCCCTCGACGGCTGGCGCAAGGCCGCCGAGCGCGTCGGCGACCTCGGCTCGCGCATCCACCAGGCGACCGACAACACCATCGAGACGGATCGCATTACCTCCGAGGTAATCGACAAGGTTCAGTGACGGCTGGCAGCGTGAGGGTCATCAGGCATCGCAACGGAAAGGACTTCTGATGACCACGATCAGTGGCGCGGCTGCCCCGACAAGGCCCGCCGACCGGTTCTTGCGGGTCGCACTCAGGGTCGATTCACTCGCTTCCGGACTCACGGCTCTTGCTTTTCTGGGTACCCCCAAAGTGTCTAAAGATCTTTTTGGCTTTTCCCCGGAATTCACCGTCCCCACCGGCGTTTTCCTGCTCGTCTTCGCCGCCGGCGTATGGCTGGCCGCCTCCCCGCGCACGCTTAACGCCAAAGCCGTCATCGCCGTCATCGCGCTCAACATCGCCTGGGTGGTCGCGTCCGTCGTCACCCTCGCCACCGGCGTGCTGCCCCTGACCGCCCTCGGCGTGGGCTACGCCGTGGTGCAGGCGATCGCCGTCGCCGCCCTCGCCGAGCTCGAATACATGGGACTACGCAAAATTGGACGCTAAGCCTGTCGGAGTCCTGCTGCGCCAGTGGCGGGAGCGCCGCCGCCTGAGCCAGCTGGAGCTGTCGATCCGGGCGGAGATCTCCACTCGCCACCTGAGTTTCGTCGAGACCGGCCGGTCGGCGCCCAGCCGCGACATGGTGCTGCAGCTGACCGACCGGCTTGACGTCCCGTTGCGCGAGCGGAACCGGCTGCTGCTGGCGGCCGGTTTCGCCCCTGTCTACTCAGAGAAGCTCTTGGAAGATCCGCAGATGGACGCCGTCCGGACCGCGGTGCGGCAGCTGCTCGCCGGCCACGAGCCCTACCCCGCCGTCGTCGTCGACCGATCGTGGAACCTGGTGGAGGCCAACGCCAGCATCGCCCTGTTCACCGACCTCATCGCGCCGCATCTGCTCGCGCCGCCGGCCAACGTGCTGCGGGCCAGCCTTCACCCCGAGGGGCTCGCGCCACACATCATCAACCTCGGGGAGTGGCGCGGGCACCTGCTGCACCGCGTGCGCCGCATCGTCGAGTTCACCGCCGACCCCGACATCGCCAAGCTCGCCGCCGAGCTCGAGTCCTATCCCCACCCTCACCGGGAGCCCGACACCACTCTCCCCAACGAGATCATGATGCCCCTGCGGCTGCGCCTTGGAAGCGGCGCCGAGCTGTCGTTTTTCAGCATGGTGGCCACTTTCGGCACCCCGCTTGACGTGACGCTTTCGGAGCTGGCGATCGAGGCGTTCTATCCGGCCGACGCCGCGACCGAAATCGAGCTCACCCGGCGGTCCGCCAACATAGCGGAGCCGCCAGGGGAGAGCTCGACATCGGCCACCAGGCTCCTCCAGTCGACCCGGGATGGCCTGAAGTAGATCTTCAAACAAAATTTTGGGCGGGGGTCTAGCGGAACCCGAAACCCATCCCGTAGTCTTCTCGCAACGCTCAGCCACTTCCCCCGTGGTGGCTGAGCGTTCTACTTTCTCTAGAGAATCCCTCTCCCGGCGAACTTCGCCTGCACCGTCGCGGCTGCTCCCGCACCGTAAAGGCGCTGGGCCGCCGCCACCGTGGCCAGCGCCGCCGCGCGGAACGAGGTGTCGACCGCGAAGTCGAACTGGGCCTCGATAATCACCGTCGTGGCGACGGTGTCGCCCAACGCCGTGCGGATGTCGTAAAGCGCACCCGACCAGATCATGCCGTCGGCGTGCACCTCACCTCGCACGTCCTCCGGGTAGTGCTTGGTGGAGTCCAGCCGCCTCAAGCAGTGCGGCACGGCGACGGTGTAGGAGACCGAGTCCCAGTCGGCTACGCAGGCCTCGGGGGCCAGTGTCGGGACGCCCGCCGCCCAGCTGGTCACCACGGCGGCGAGGTAGTCGCTGAAACCCTCGCCGATCGAGCCCGACTCCAGGTTGGTGCCGAACCCGGTGACCTGGCCATCCTGCACGGAGTGCCCGTACTCGTGGATGATCACCTCGGCGTCCTCGGCGTCATCGACGCCGCCCTTGCCCAGGGTGATGTTGGCCTTGTCTTCCCGGAAGAACGAGTTGTCGCCACCGAACTGGTTGATTCGCAGCTCGATCTGGCGCTGGTTGACCGGCCGCAGCCTCGGCCCGAAACCCAAGTGCTGCAAGTACTTCTGGGACGTGGTCACCCAGTAGTACCCCATCACCTGCTCGAACTGGTCGCTGTCGCGGTGGAAGGCGGGGAACGCGCCGTTGACCGCTTCCGCCGCCGATCCGGTCGAACTCTTGACCCTGACGTAGCGGCCCACCAGCTTGCCCGAGCCGTCGAGGTCGGTCAGGACCACCTGCCGGTACGCCGGCGCGAACACAGCGTCGTCGGCGTCCTTGTTGTCGGTCAGGTTCTGCAAACCCAACTGCTGCACCGGGTTGGGGTTGAACACGGTGCCGGGTGCGTTGGTACCAAAGGGATCTGTTGCACGTGCGACCCCACCGCCCAACGCCAATGATCCGGTCACTACCAGACAGGTAGCGACCCGAAGAAACAGGGGCTTTGACATTCGCCGAGAATACAACGACGCAGGTGCGCAATCGCGGTCGCGGATTCACCGTTGCATAAGCTGCAGGGGTGACCGATTTCGAGGATCTGGACGGCCTTACCACCGAACAGTTGCGGGAGAAGGCCTTCGCCAAGGCACGGGAACAACGCGATATCGGGTTCTTCTGGGACCTCTTCCAGCGCCTGCCCACCTCTCCGGAGACCGAGGAGCGGGAGCTGGCCGACATCGGGGCGGCGATCGACGACGTCGTGGAGTTGTGGCGGGAGATGACCGGCCACCGATACGGCGACAACGAACCGATGATCCGAGCGAAATTCATTGACTACCTCACGACCGACTGACGTACCCAAGCGTTAGATTCGCGAGGAAACTTCTCCCCCGGGGGTGCTCAGGTGGCACACGCGAACGATCGCCTCGACCAGGCGGCGTCCTTGCACCGTCACGCCGCCGCGCTGGTGCAGGCGGCGGTGCGGGCACTCGACGACCACGTCCCGATGCCCCGCAACGACGTCGCCGAGCAGCACGACCTATCGGTGCGGCTGCGAGAGGCCGCCATCAAGCTGGTGCCGGGCTGGCTGGGCGCGCCGTTGGACAACGATCCCGGCCCGCTCGGCGAGCAGCGCCGCCCGCAGTTCGTGCGGATCGGTCACGGCCGACCGCTCGACGACGTCGAGTTCCCGGCGGTGGTCCCGCTGCTGGGCATCGGCCACCTCACGTTCAGCGCCGACTCGCGCGACCCGCGGGTCGCCGGTGTCCTGCGCTCGATACTTCTGAGGCTGCTTGCGACCGCCCCGGCCGGCGCGCTGATCGTCCGCGCCGTCGATGCCGTCGGCGGGGCGCTGTTCGCCCCGTTCCACGCGCTCTCCGACGCCGGGGTGATGCCACCGCCGGTGACCGACCGCGATGGATTGCGGACGATCCTGGCCGAGGCCGAGCACTGGGTGCGCCCCGCCGAGCCGGACAGCAGGCGCCGGCCCACCACCAAACCGCGCCGCCGCGACTGCACCATGCTGCTGATGGTCGCTTCGCTGCCGCCGTCTGTGACGTCTGAGGATCTCGGCCGGATCTGGTCTCTGGCCCACGCCGGGCCGGCCGCCGGGCTCCACATGATCATCGCGGGCTGGCCACCGCTCGCGCTGGGATGGCAGCCCCCGGCCGCGCCGCTGCCGTCATGCAGTCATATCTCCTTGCGCACGACGCACACCCTGCTGGGCGGCCAGCCTTTCGTCACCGGCCCGCCTCCGCCCGCGCACCTAATGTCCCCACCAGTCAACCCCCCCCCCCCCCGCCCTTTTCATATCCCCCCCCCCCCCCCCCCCCCCCCCCCCCCCCCGCCCCCCCCCCCCCGTGCCGCCCCCGCCCGCCCCCGCC
>Ga0075418_10002621_pt1 | contig 20636 bp, 22 predicted proteins | sample SoiMetdeltSBSDD2_FD_81776 | JGI IMG/M metagenome (GOLD analysis project Ga0075418, IMG submission 81776) | Bulk soil microbial communities from a Populus tree surrounding site in Tennessee, USA - Soil MetaG P. deltoides SBSDD2 | ecosystem: Environmental > Terrestrial > Soil > Tree plantation...
CTCGCGCCGCGCCGCGTGCAGCCTTTGCTTCAGGCCGCTCCATGCGTAGCGTCCCGGCGGCGCAGTCCACCGCACAGAAGAATTCCTGTCGAAAGGCTCAACAGGATCGCCCCTAGTTGATTAGAGCGAGTCATCCTCAGGCGGGCGGAGGGGAATCGGTCTTCGCGATAGGAATTACCGCTCATGCGGGACGCCACGCGTCAAAGGTGCCGTCCCACGGGAGCGCCTGTAGGACGGATTCAGCGGGCGTGCTGGTTCAGGTAGGCCAAAACGCCGCGCACCGAGATGAAACGCAGCGGCTTTCCTTCGGTGGCGATCGGCACATGACGATAATTGCCGACCGACATGCGGTGCAGTGCGAATGCGAGCGTGTCGTCCTCTCGCAGCGCTTTGGGATCGCGGGTCATCACGGTCGAGATCGGCAGCGCGTCGAGATCCCTCTTGACGCCCGTGAGCCGATTGACGATGTCCCTCTCGGTGAAGATACCGATCAGCCGCCCGTGATCGACAATCAGGACGCTACCCTGGCGCTGCTTTCTCATCCTGATGATGATCGCGGCGACCGGCTCCGCCGGCGAGGCCGTGACGGCCGTCACGGGGTTCAGATCGCGCAACGGCGTCTCCATGATGCAGCGCTGCAGGCCGCTCTTGGCTCGCGGGACGTCGACGGACATCAGCTCCTGACCGCAGTGGTCGCAGTGGTCGGCGCCCGCCATGTTGTCGTGACCGCAGTCGGGACAGTTCAAGGGCTCTCCTGAACGACCTGCTCCGTGACGGTCCAGGTCTCTCCGGCGTTGAGCAGACGCTCGAGATTGCCCGCCCCCATCCTGGCCGTGGCTTGGATTGCCTGTTCGTCGAGCGCCCCGTCGAGGCAGGGGCGATCGGCCGTATAGAACACGCCGAAGGGGACGGGGAATTCCGGATAGTTGAGCCGCGTCAGGAGATAGGCCAGCGTCGGCTCCTTCCGGGTCTCGTCGTGCACCAGGACGTCCTTTTCCGTCAGCCCGTCCTGGCCGATCGGCACCACCTCCGGCTCCAGCCCCTGCAGCCGGATCCCCTTGTTCCGGTCCTTTCCGAAGAGGAGAGGGCGTCCGTGCTCCAGCGTCACCGTCCGCTCGCTGCGCACGTCGCGCGAGGCGAAGGCGTCGAAGGCGCCGTCGTTGAAAATGTTGCAGTTCTGGTAGATCTCGACGAACGCGGTCCCCTTGTGGCGGGCGGCCCGCTCCAGCACAGAGGTCAAGTGCTGCGTGTCGCTGTCCAGCGAGCGCGCCACGAACGTGCACTCGCTGGCGATGGCCACGCCGAGCGGATTGATAGGCTGCTCGGCCGTGCCGAACGGACTCGACTTGGTCTTCTTGCCGTACTCGCTGGTGGGCGAATACTGCCCCTTGGTCAGTCCGTAGATCCGGTTGTTGAACAGCAGGATCTTGATGTCCAGGTTGCGGCGCATCGCGTGGATCAGGTGGTTGCCGCCGATGCTGAGCCCGTCGCCGTCCCCGGTCACGACCCAGACCGACAGGTCGGGACGGGCGATCTTGAGGCCGGTCGCCAGCGTGGGAGCGCGACCGTGGATGCTGTGGAAGCCGTAGGTGTTCATGTAGTACGGGAACCGGCTGGAGCAGCCGATCCCCGAGACGAACACGATCTGCTCGCGCGGTACGCCGAGCGTCGGCATGATCTTCTGGGTCTGCGCCAGGATCGAGTAGTCGCCACACCCCGGACACCAGCGGACGGTCTGATCGCTCGCGAAGTCGGCCCGCCTCAGTTTCGGCTTGAGTTCGACACCACCCGTCTGTGAAGACATCGTCCTACTCTCCCAGGAGCCCTTCGACCGCCTTGACGATCTCGGAGACCTTGAACGGTTTGCCCTGAACTTTGTTGAGGCCCGCGGCGTCCACCAGAAACCGGGCGCGCAGCAGCCATCGCAGCTGTCCGAGATTCAGCTCCGCCACCAGCACCTTCTCGAAGCGCGCCAGGATCTCGGGAAGGTTCTTCGGGAGGGGATTCAGGTAGCGCAGGTGGATCGACGAGACCGGAGCCCCGCGGTGCTGCAGCGACTCGACCGCGGAGGTGATGGCGCCGTAGGTACTGCCCCACCCGATCACGAGCACGCGCCCGGAGCCCTTGCCGTTCACCTGGACCGCGGGGATATCGTCGGCGATCCGGGCGATCTTCTCGGCCCGCAGATGCACCATCTTCTCGTGGTTGAGCGGATCGTAGCTGACGTTCCCGGTGCCGTCCTCTTTCTCCAGCCCGCCGATCCGGTGCTCGAGCCCGGGCGTGCCGGGAACCGCCCAGGGCCGGGCCAGCGTCCGCGGATCGCGCCGGTAGGGCATGAAATCCTGGCGATCGGTCCACTGCTTCACCTCGAACTTCGGCAGATCGGCCGGCTGCGGGATCTTCCACGGCTCGGCGCCGTTGGCGAGGTAGCCGTCTGACAGGAAGAAGACCGGCGTCATGAACTTCGTGGCGATGCGGAACGCCTCGATCGCGAGCGAGAAGCACTCGGCCGGCGTCGCGGGCGCCAGCACGGCGACCGGGCATTCGCCGTTGCGCCCGAACATGGCCTGGAGCAGGTCGGCCTGCTCCGTCTTGGTCGGCAGTCCGGTGCTCGGCCCGCCGCGCTGGATGTTGGCGATCACGAGCGGCAGCTCCGTCATGACCGCCAGGCCGATCGCCTCGCTCTTGAGAGCCACGCCGGGACCGCTCGTCCCGGTCAGCCCGAGGGCGCCGCCGTAGGCCGCGCCGATGGCGGCGCCGATGGCGCTGATCTCGTCCTCCGCCTGGAAGGTCTTGACGGGGTAGTTCTTGTGCCGCGCCAGCTCGTGCAGCACGTCGCTGGCGGGCGTGATCGGGTAGGACCCGTAGAACAGCGGACGCCCCGACAGGAGACCCGCGGCGATGAACCCCATGGCGGTGGCCTCGTTCCCCGTCAGACTCCTGTAGGTGCCGGGTTCGAGGCGCGCCTTGCGGACCCGGTAGTGGGTCGTGAACGCCTCCGTCGTGTCCGCGTAGTTGTATCCCGCGAGGAGCGCCAGCGTGTTGGCCTTGGCCATCTGCTCGTTCGACTTGAACTTCTTCTCGATCCAGTCGCGCGTGTAGTCGACCGGCCGCTCGTACATCCAGAACACGACGCCCAGCGCGAAGAAGTTCTTGCAGCGCGTCGCCTGCCGCCCGCCCAGTCCGGTCTCCGCCACCGCCTTGAGAGTCAGGCCCGTGAGAGGGATGTCGAACAGGCGGAAGCGGTTCAGGCTCCCGTCCCGGAGCGGGTTGGACTTGAAGCCGGCCTTGGCCAGATTCCCGTCCGTGAAGGCGTCGCCGTCGCAGATCAGGATCCCGCCCTCTTCGAGATCGGACAGGTTCGCCTTCAGAGCGGCCGGATTCATCGCCACCAGCACGTTGGGCTGATCGCCGGGCGTCCTGATGTCGTGCGAGGAGAAGTTGATCTGGTAGCCGCTCACGCCCGCCAGGGTCCCAGCCGGCGCGCGGATCTCGGCGGGGAAGTCCGGCAGCGTGGCGAGGTCGTTGCCGAAAAGCGCCGTGGTGTCGGCGAACTGCGTCCCGGTGAGCTGCATGCCGTCGCCGGAATCCCCTGCAAAGCGGATGACGACCTCGTCCAGCTCCTGAACGACGTGCCGGGGTACGGCCACTTCGGTCTGCGTACTCACCCTCAGGCCCCCTCCTTGGTGCTGAACTCCTGTTCCAGGCTGGGCGGCAGGTTCGCGACCTCGGTCGGAAAGTGCTCCGCCACGTACTGCACGATGTCCCGCGCCGCGATCATGCCGGCACAGGCCCCGTCGGCGTCGACCAGCGGAACGTTGCGGTATCCGTGCTCGGTCATGAGCCGCACCGCCTCGCCGATCGTGGCTTCCAGAGTCAGGACGGCGGGTCGCGCCGTCATGAGGGCGTCGATCGGCTGCGACTCGTCGACCGGCCCGGGGAACACCTTGTTGAGGACGTCCCGCTCCGTGAAGATGCCGACGATCCGGCCGTCCCGGCAGACCAGGACCGCACCTCCTCCCGAGGCGCGCATCACGCTCAGGGTCTCCCCCAGGCTCGTGCCCGAGGTTACCGACGCCGGCTGCGGCAGATCGAGACTTCCCAGCCGCTCCCAGCGAAGCGCGTCTTCGATGTCCACTCCCGACACCTCCAAGAGTAATCGACTCTACATCATTTTCGTGTCCCTGTGGAGTCGACTGATGTGGTATAAAACGCGGTTGATCGGGCTGGAGACGCATCCTACCTTGGCAAGAGGCGGACAGACGCAGCGCGGCAGCAGCGGCGGGGCGGCGCCCGGTGGAAGACCGGCGCTCGAGCCCTCGGAGCCGCTCCCTTTGCGATCGGCGCTGCTCCAGATCGTCGTGCTCCTCGGCATCCCGATCGCCCTGCTCCTGTTCGCCAAGGTCGTCCTGAGAGCGTTCTTCCCAGAACTCGGATACTGACCCGAGGCAGCCCGTGGCGACTCCCCAGCGCGAGCGCGGCGAGACCAGCAGCAAGGTGGCGACGGCCCAGCGCGAGCGCGGCGAGGCCGGCACCAAGCTGGTGGCCCATACCAAGGACGGACAGGTGTTCAAGGGCTTCTCGCGCGATTTCCACCCCGGACGCGAGTCCTTCCACCTGGTCCTGCGGAAGGGGGAGGTCGCCTCCTCCCAGGAAATCCGTCTCGAGGAGCTGAAGGCGCTGTTCCACGTCAAGACCTGGGGCCGGAAGGACCGCCACCGGGGCCGCGTCCCCTTCTTCCCGGCCGGCGACGTCAACCGTCCCCCCGAAGGGGTGTACGTCAAGACGGTCCTGGAGTTCTACGACGGCGAAAAGATCCTGGGCTACACCAGCGATTACGATCCCAGCCGTTCGGGCTTCTACCTGATCCCGGCCGACCCGGAGGACAACAACGAGAAGATCTACGTCCTCAGCTCGGCGCTCGTGAACATCCAGCTCCTGCGCGAGTGACCTCGCAGCATCTCCCGGAGGCGGCTCTCCGGCGCGCCCTGGCCGCGGCCCTGCTCCTGCTGGCGTCGACTCGACATCCGGCCCTGGCCGCCGCGCGCGGGCCGGGAAGCGGACCTCTCATCTATCTCTACTCCGCAGCACGTGGCGAGCGCGGCCTCGTCGCCGAGAACGTGTTCTTCGTCCACTTCGAGACCATCTACAGGCACCGGGCGGCGCCGCGCTCCGAATCGCCGACCGGCGAGAGGCTGGAGATCGTGGATCGCCGGCAGGAGTGCCGCTGCGTGCGGCTGGCGGACTATTCCCGGATCAAGATGTCGAAGATCCGGGAGATCGCCCTCTCCTATCCGCCCGGCGAGCGCGCGGCGAGAGTGCGCCTGACGCTCCGCGACGGCAAGGTGCGCGAGTATGCGGCCACAGAGCTGTACGGCGGCGACGGACTCTTCCCGCCCCGCTTCGCCGCCACCCTCTCAGGCGCCACGCGGGAATTCCCCCTCGTGCTGGGGGCGGAGGCCAAGGACGACTGGCCGGAGGAATCGCTCTCCCGCATCCTGCTGGTGCGCACCGAGCCGAAGTCGCGTTGATCGTCCTCGCCTACGTCCTGTCGGGCGCCGCCGGGTTGATCCACGAAGTGGCGTGGTCGCGCGCCCTGGGGCAGAGCCTCGGAGGATCGCTCCCGTCCCTCGCGATCGTCCTGACCGTCTTCCTCGCGGGTCTTGCGGGAGGATCCGCTCTGGGAGGCCGCGCGGTGGAGCGAATCCGGACCCCGCTCCGGACTTACGCGTGGCTGGAGGCCGGGATCGCCGTGTGGGGGCTCTTGAGCCCGGCGATCGCATCCCTCACGGAGCGGGCGGTCCTGGTGCTGGGGCCCCGCCTCCCGGACGGCGCGCCGCTCGTCATGTTGCGCGCGGCCCTCGCGGCGCTGGTCCTGTTGCCTCCTACAGCGATGATGGGGGCGACCTTCCCCGTCCTCGTGGCCTCCCGCCCGCGCGATCGGAGCGCGCGCGGCGTCGCCCTGCTCTACGGGGCGAACACCGTGGCCGCGGCCATCGGCGCCCTCGCCGGCTCGTTCCTGCTCCTGCCGCTGCTCAGCACCCGCAGGACCTTCGTGGCCGCCGCCGTGCTCAACGCGGCCGCGGCCGCCCTCGCCATCGTCAGCGCGCGACGCGGCGCGGACTCGCCTCCCCGACGGGAGCCGGACGCCCCGGAGAGAACCCCGCCGGTTCGCGGCCTGCGGCCGGGGATGTTGGCGGCCCTCTCCGGAGCGATCGGGGCGACCCTCCAGTTCGGCTGGAGCCGGGCCATGACGTTCGCCTTCGGCTCGTCGGTCTATGCGCTGGGGCTGACCCTCGCGGCGAGCCTCCTCGGGCTGGGCCTCGGCCCTCTCCTGTTTGCCGCGCGCGGTGCCGCCGACCGGGCGCGCGCGCGCCGCAACGCCGCCCTCGCCGCCTGGACCGTCGGAGCGACCTCGCTACTCGTCCTGCCGCTGCTCGGCGCGCTCCCCCGCCTGGCTCCGATCCTGAGCCTGCTGTTCGAGCGCTCCCCCGTCGCCGCCCTGCTGGCCCAGTTCGCCGTCGCGTTCGCGCTGCTCCTCCTCCCCGCGATGGCCCAGGGCGCCTGCCTCCCGCTGCTCGTCGCCTGCGCCTCCGAGCGGCGCGGATTCGAGCGCGCCGCCGGCGGTGTCTACGCCGCTTCCACCTGCGGCTCGGCTCTGGGGTTCCTCGCCGCCGGCTTCCTACTCGTGCCACGTGTCGGGACGCGGACGAGCCTGGCGCTGGCCGGAGCGGCCGCGCTCCTGCTCTGCCTCCTCCTGCAACCCCGACTCCGCGCGCTGCCGATCCTGGCCACGGCGGCGGCCGGATCCCTGGTCGCGCTCCCTGCCTGGGACCGCGATCTCATCTCCGGCGGGGGCTTTCTCTACGGCCCCGTCTACCGCGCCGCCCTCGCCGACCACCCGCTCCCGGAGGCGGTCCGGGCGCGCGGCGAGATCCTCTTCGAACGCGAGGACGGCGACGGCCTGGTCACGGTGCGCCAGGCCCGTTCGGGGATCCTGTCGCTGCAGATCAACGGCAGAACGGAGGCCAGCAGCGGGGCCGACATGGCGACGCAGATCCTCGCGGCCCATCTGCCGCTCCTGCTCCACGCCGCGCCGCGGGATGTCCTCGTCGTCGGACTGGCGAGCGGCGTGACCGTCGGCGCGGCGGAGCGCCACCCTCTCGGCAGCGTGCGCGTCCTGGAGATCGCCCGGGCGGTCCCGGCCGCGGCGGCGCTCTTCTCGGAGATCAACGGAGGAGCGCTCGACGATCCGCGCCTCGATCTGGTGCTCGATGACGCCCGCGCCCGGCTGCTGTCCCGCGACGATCAGTATGACGTCGTGATCTCCCAGCCCTCCAACCCCTGGGTCGCGGGCGTGGCCAACCTGTTCACGGCCGACTTCTACCGCCTGGTGCGGCGGCGCCTGCGCCAGGGAGGGCTCTTCTGCCAGTGGCTGCAGGCCTACCGGATCGAGCCGCGCGACCTGGGCGGCATTGTCCGCTCGTTCCTCGAGGTCTTTCCGGAGGCCACGCTCTGGGAGGAGTCCGCCGGCGGCGGGGATTACTTCCTGGTGGCCGGCACCGACCCCCTGCACATCGACCCGCAGCGCCTCGAGGGGGCGGCGCCCGCGGTGCGCGAGGACCTGAAGCGCGCCGGGGTGGACAGCGCCGCCGATCTCCTGGTGCGGTTCGTCGCCGGACCGCGGGGGCTGGCCGGCCTGGCCGACGGGGCCCGTCGCCACACCGACGACGACCTCTACCTCGAGTGGCGGGCTCCGCTCGCTCTCTTCACCGACACGCTGCGCGTTCAGGTGAGCGCACTGCAGCGCCACCGGGAATCGGTGCTGGCGTATCTCCCGCCCGGCGCATCGGTTGATCCCTCGTTCGTCGCGCAGTTGCGCCAGCGTCTACGCTCGCGCGAGGCCCGCCTGCTCATCGCGGACAGCCTGCAGGAAGCCGACCTCCTCGCCCTTCGCGAGCCGCACCTCGCCGCCGGCCTCGAGGCGCTGCGCGGCGGACGGTTCACGGAGGCGGCCGCGACCCTGGCCACGGCGGCCGCCGCCTCGCCAGGAAGCGCCACCACCCACTTCCTCCTCGGACAGGCGTACCGCGGCGCGGGACTCACAGCCCCCGCCGAGGTCGCCTTCCGGGAAGCGGTGGCCCGCGATCCGGGCCTGGCCGCGGCCTGGAACGCCCTCGGGCTTTGTCTCGCCGACGACGGCCGCCTGGAGGAGGCGCGTCAGGCGTTCGAGACAGCGCTCCTGGCAGCTCCGGGCTTCGGGCAGGCACGCAGCAACCTCGGGGCGGTGCTGCTCCGGACCGGAGATCGTGAGGGGGCGGAGCGCGAGCTCCTGGACGCCACGCGCGACGATCCGCTCCTGGCGGCGGCCCAGGCCAACCTCGGCCTCGCCCTGCGCCGCCGCGGCGACCTCGAGGGCGCGGAGGCGCGCTACCGGGAGGCCCTGCGGCTCGATCCTCTGAACGCGGACGCGCGGTTCAACCTCGCCGCGGTGCTGCGACTCCGCGGCCGGGTCGCCGAAGCCGCGGAGCAATTGAGGGAGGTCCTGGGACAGGATCCCGGCGACGAGGAGGCGCGCAGGATGCTGGAGGAGATCGGCCGCCCGCAGCCCGGCCGTCAGTCGCGCGGCCGTCCCGGGGGCTCGGATCCGCCTTTGGGCGTCTCGTCGGAGGGTGCTGCGGCCCCCGGCGCGGGAGCCCCGGGCGCGGCGGCCCCGGGAGCGGATGGTGCCGCGGCGGCGGCCGACGTTTCCGCCACGACGGCGTCCAGCTGCGCCCTGATCCTCGCCAGCACGCCGCCGTCGACGAGTGCTACTGGCTTCCAGGCCATGTCGCGCACCTGCATGCGACCATCCTTCATGGGCGAGCCCGCGACCAGGTGCTGCCGGCGCGGCAATCCACCCTCGGTCTCCGCCTCCTGCTCCAGCGTCAGGTCGAGGGCGGGATGCTTCGAGAGCGACGTCCGCAGCGCCTCCGTCGGCCGGTCGTCGAACGCCACCGCCTTGAGCTCGGCTATCGATCGCAGCAGGGAGTCGACGGTATCCGCCTTGACCGGTCCCCTGGCCAGGCCGGAGGCGCTCCAGGCGCCGTCCTTCTGCTTGGCCAGGACCAGCGCATCCCGGCCCTCCAGCGCCGCCGTCAGCGAGGTGGTGCGATACTCGTTGACGGCGAGCAGGTCCTTCCGCCTCAAGTCGGCCAGCGAGGTCGTCAGCTTCGGCCAGATGTCGGAGCCTACCGTCACGACCGGATCGCGGCCGACCGTGGCGGCGTAGCGCGACGCAGCCTCCTCCTTGCCGAACAGGATCGTCTTCGAGGTGTCCCAGCCTTCCTGCAGCAGCGTCACGCGGGCGGCAGGCGGCTCGAGTCCGTAGGACTTCAGGTCGGCCGGCCCCGGCTTCTCCGTCACGAACCGGTAGGCGCGCATCCGCTCCAGGGCGCTCAGGAGATCGGTGACCGTCGGGCCGTCGGCGGGCGCCTCGATCGGCCGCTCGATCTTCCAGCCGTCGTCCGGCTTGAGAAGGACGATCGTCTCGTGGCCGCGTTCGATGGTCAGGTTCTTGACCTTCCAGGGATCGACCGCCAGGAGGGACTTGTCCCGCAGGCCGAGCAGGTCCTTCTTGGCCGCGTCCCCCAGCGAGGCGCTGACGACGGCGATCTCCCGGCCGCCCGGCAGGAGCGCGTAGACGCTGCCGCCGATCGGGTTCGTGTCCCCGAGACCGATCTCCTGCGGGGTGCCTGCCGCCATCTCCAGGGTGAGGGAGACTCCGGGCGGATCGAGTCCGTACGTTTTCCGGTCGGCGACCTCGCCGAGCCGCCGCTCGATGCGCCCCGTCTCGAGGGAGGCCAGCAGACCCTCGACCGTGTCCCGGTCCGCCGGGCTCGCGAGCGGGGCCGTCAGCGACCAGGCCTCCCCGGATCTCTCCAGTCGCAGCGTTCCGCCGGCGTTCCGGATGACGATCGCCTTGAGATCGGAGCGCTCGAACTGGAGCGGCTTGTCCTTGGCCGCCTCGGCCTTCTGACGCTCCCCGGCGCCCCGGAACTCCTTGAAGTAGGCCCAGGAGCCGAGGCCGACGAGAAGGATAGCGGCGATCGCGGGACCGGGCTTGATCGTCACGGTCTCAGAAGTCTCTAGAGGCGCTTGCGGCGCCACCAGATGACCACGCCGCTGAGCGCGATGGCGATGGGCGCCACGGCGACGATGGTCCAGAAGTAGTAGAAGACCTGTGCGGGAGAGAGGATCGCGATGCGCGGCGTCGAGTTCCTGGGACGGATGGAAATCAGCTCCCCCTGCTCAACCAGCCAGGCGATCCCGTTGAGGGCGAGGTCGCCGTTGCCTCCCGAATTGACGTAGTTGTTGCCGGCGAAGTCGGCGTCTCCGAAGAGCACGATGCGGCTGTCGCCGCCCGAGCCTGCGGGCTTCGAGGCGCCCCCTTCTGGTTTGGAGGCCTCGGCCTCGGTGGCCGACTTGCGCTCCAGGGCCGCGCCCACGGTGATCGGCCCCCGCGTGTCGACCCCGTCGTTCATCTGGATGCGCCCGCTCCGGAACTCCTCCTGGCTCGTCTCGCCCCAGGAGAGCTCGGAGGTGTGCGCCAACGCGGTCGTCGTGACGCCCGCGGGCGCCGGCTGCTTGAGATCGATCGACGAGGCCATGGGGTAGATGGTCTGGTAGTCGAAGTTCTTGGTGATCGGGTGGACCCGATCGTAGCCGTCGCCGGGCACCATCGGGATCCTCGCGTCGCCGCCGAACAGCTGCGAGACCTTGTCGATCACGACGTCCTTGCGCACCGCCGCACCGTACTTCGCCAGAACGTCCGAGAAGCCGGGATCGGCGTCCGGGTCCTGCATCAGGAAGAGCCGGCCGCCGCGATCGAGGTAGTCACCCACCATCTTGACCTCGGCCTCGAGGAACGGCTTCCTGGGCCCGGCGATGAGGACCGCCGAAGCGTCGGCCGGGACGCCCTGGTTCAGGACCAGGGGCTTCACCACGTAGGCCTGCTTCTCGAGTGCGGACTTGAGGGCCGAAAGGCCGTCGCGGCCGGTGTCGGCCAGATCGTGCTCGCCGTGGCCGGTCGTCGCGTAGAGGATGCGCTCCTTGTCGCTGGTCACCTTGATGAGCGCGTTGGTGAGCGCCTCCTCGTCCGAGGTCGTGATCCGTGTCTCCTGCTTGCCGCTCTCCATGACGATGGTGCCCAGCTCGGTGACGTTGTAGCGCCGCACCTCGCCGGGGTTCTTGTCGGGATCGATGTACTTGACCGTCAGCTTGCGGCTGCGGTAGCCGTACTCCGACAGCAGGTCCTGCAGCTTCTGGCGCCCCGGGTCGGTCTCGCGCGAGAAGCTGGTGATGGCGACCTCCCGCGGCAGCGACTCGAGCACCTTCAGGGTCTGCTCGCTGAGCGAGAACTCGTGGTTCTCCGTCAGGTCGAAGCGGCGGTTGTGGCGCCCGGCGAGGAAGTTCGCCAGGATGACGACGGCCACGACGGTGAGCGTGTACCCGACGCTCGCCCCGGCAGCGCGCGCCGCCCGGCCGCGGAGCGCCGCCGCGATGCGGACGCGATCGAGGACCGCCCCCGCCACCAGCAGGAGGAGCCCGAACGCGGCTATGGTGAGGCCGTAGCTCCGCTTCTCCGGGACGATGCTCGTCAGGATGAGCCCGAGCACGCCCAGGAACGCGCCCAGGCCGACGCCGTAGTCGCGCAGGAATCTCACGAACCGCTCTCCCCCGGTCCGCTCACCGCCAGCGCCTCGACTCGAGAATCCGCTGCGTCACGAACAGACAGGTGACGATCACGCTCAGGTAGAAGACCAGGTGCTGCGTGTCGAGGACACCCTTACGGAAGTCGTTGAAGTGCTCGATGATCGACACCTTCGACAGCAGCTCGCCAAGCGTCGGGCCTCCCAGTCCCCACCCCAGCTTCTCCCACAGCCCCAGGCTGAGCGTGTTGGCGAGGCTCGCCAGGGTGACGGTGGCCGACTCCGACATCCAATTGATGACCCACAGCATCAGGAGCGCGCCGAACGTCCCCACCGCCGCGATCACCTGGTTGTCGGTGGTCGCCGAGATGAGCAGCCCGATGCTCAGGAACGACAGGCCCATGAGCAGCACTCCGAAATAGCCGACGAGCGTCGGCTTGACGTCGGGAGCGGCGCCGCTGTTCATGATGGCCGACGGATAGGTGAGCGTCACCGCCAGCATCGCCAGCAGCAGGAAGGAGGCCCCCAGATACTTCCCCAGCACGACCTGGCCGCTCGTGACCGGACAGGTGAACAGCAGCTCGGCCGTGCCGCTGCGCTTCTCTTCTGCGAGCAGGCGCATGGTGACGACGGGAATCATGAGCAGGAAGATGATCCCCATGGTCCCGAACAGAGGCCGCACCACCATGTCGTTGACGTTGAGCTGCGAGGAGAAGTAGGGATTGCTTCCAAACCGCAGGCAGAGCTCCGAGAAGCGCACCAGGGATGCCCAGAAGATGTAGCCGCTCAGGAGCAGGAAGACGCCGATCACGACGTAGGCCAGGGGCGACGTGAAGTAGGTCCGCACTTCGCGCCAGGCGATCGCGAACGTGTTCCTCATGCGGCCTCCCCGCGGATGATGCGGATGAAGATCTCCTCCAGGCTGAGGGTGAGCGGCCGCATCTCGACGAGGCCCCAGCCGCGGGAGACGCACAGGGACGCGACCGCTTCGCTCCCGTCCTGGCCCTCCTGCATCTCGAGCAGGAAACCGCCAGGCACGCCGTCCTCCGCCTGGGCGCGCAGGACGCCGGGGACCGTCCGCAGGGCCGCCTCGGCGCCGTCGCCGGGGCGCGCAACCCGCAGCGCCAGCCGCCGCGTCCGCTCCCCGCGCGCCGCCAGGCGCTCCAGCGTGTCCTCGGCGGCGATTTTCCCTTCGTTGATGATCAGCACGCGCGTGCAGGTGGCCGTCACCTCGGCCAGGATGTGGGTCGAGAGGACGACCGTGTGCTCGCCCGCGAAGCTTTTGATGAGCTGGCGCATCTCCCGGATCTGCGCCGGGTCGAGGCCGACCGTGGGCTCGTCGAGGATCAGGACGTCGGGCTCGTGCAGGATCGCCTGGGCCAGGCCGACGCGCTGCTGGAATCCCTTGGACAGATTGCCGATCAGCCGCCCGGCGACCGACGCCAGGCCGCAGCGCTCGATGGCCTTATCGACCCGGGACGCCACCTGCCGCCGGGGCACGCCGCGGATGCTGGCGACGAACTGCAGGTAGGGACGCACCAGCATGTCGCGGTACAGCGGCGGGTGCTCGGGAAGGTAGCCGATGCGCCGCTTGACCTCCAGCGGCTGCTCCTGCACGTCGAAGCCCGCCACCTTGGCGATCCCCGCGGAGGCCGGAACGTAGCCCGTGAGGATCCGCATGGTGGTCGTCTTGCCGGCGCCGTTCGGCCCGAGGAATCCGAGGATCTCCCCCTTGCTGACGGAAAAGGAGACGCGGTCGACGACCGTGCGTCCGCCGTAGACCTTGGTGATGTCGGTGACGTCCAACATGTCGCGTCTTCAGCCGTCGACTTGGGGCCGCCCAACGTATCCGAAGCCCATCGCGATGTCCACTCCCGCGACAACCAGCCCGGCGGAGCCGGACCCCCGGAGGGCCGGACACCGTACCCCAGCATCCGGGGAGAGTCAAGTCACGACGCGGTGCGCCTCGTCGACGGGGCGCCGCCCGATCAGCGCTCGGCTACCGCGTCGCCGACGTACCCTTCCCGAGTGGCGTAAAGGATGACGATCCGCCGCTCCGCGGGCCCGAACCAGGAGGAGGTCGCCTGGCGCACCGTCAGGATCGGCAGGAAGCGCCGCAGGCGCAGGAGGACGAGAGCGGCGCACGGCGGCGCGTCGATAGGCACCACCGGACGCGCCGCGCCCATCGACATTCCGGTCGTGTCGGCGCTCGCGACCAGGGCCCGCACGCGGTGTCCCGGGACCAGGCCCAGCCACCTCACCCCCGGCTCCCAGGAGATGAAGTCGCCGACGATCGCCCAGCGCGCGCCCGCGACCTCCCCTTCCAGAAGCCGCTGCTCCGGATAGATCGGGTCGGGGGCGAGCTGGACCGCGGTGCGCCCCCAGCCGCTCCGCCGCGCCTCGACGCGGCCGACCCGCACCGGCCCTTCGGGCCGCGTCGGTTGGAAAGCGTGCTGGGCCAGGCCCAGGAGGACGAGCAGCAGTCCCGCCGGGAGAAGCGGCAGCGTCAGCAGCAATCCGAGCGCGCGATCGACCGCGAGACCGCGCCTGTAGGGCGCGCCGTACGTGAAGCGCGCCCGGAGCGTGACCGCTAGCCTGAAGAGGGCGCGCCCCAGGAGGACACCGCCCGCGACGGCGAGGACCGCGCCGATGATCTCGCACCGCCCGGGCAGTCCCATGGCCGGCGCATCGTACGCGCGCCCCGCCGTTGCGTCAACGGACGGTCAAGTCGTGGGCCGGTGGGCCCGACCCACGACCTGATGCCCTCCGATCAGTCGGCCGTCTGGATCTGCCCCCGGACGACGCCGGAGGGATTGGCGACGGAGTGCACGTTGACGTACGCGCCGCCGCTGCGCATCGCGGCGGCGAGCGCCGCGACCGTCGCGCCGCACGACGTGTTGACGATGCTGCTGTCCTTGATGGTGGCGTTGCCGACCCACTTGCCGTCGACGTCGAGGCCGCCCGCATGGAGGCCTGCGAGGAAGACGACGACCGGCCCGTTCGCGCCCGCCGGGCCGCAGTGGATGTGGGATTGCGTGAGCCGCACTCCGGCGCTCACGTGGAGCTGGAACTCGATCGTCGTCTCGGTCTTGTCGAGGAGCAGGAAGGCCTTCCCCGTGGTCTCGGTGCTCACGGGCGGGACCTCCTCGTCGCCCGTGAGATTGGCCTTGAACAGCTCGTCGGCACGGGCGGCGCCGGCGAGGACGACGGTCAGGAGCACGGCCGTAATGGGAAGGATTCTGCGCATGGGAAGCCTCCTTTTTCAGGCGATGAGCCATGAGGCTACCTCGGTCCGTGGTCCTCGACCGTACCGGCAGGCACAGAAGCGCCGCCGCCCTTGACCTCGACCCGGAGCGCGTCGATACTGGGCCCCCGCGGCAGAGGACCGCGACGGAGCGACCCATGGAGCGCTGCAGTTTCACGACCAGCTGGGGAGGTGTGGTGCGCTGCGGCGAGGCCGCCTTCCGCGAAGGCTTCTGCCGCTTCCACTACGACTGCTACGAGCGGGGCGAGATCACGGGGCGGGGCCTGATCTCCGAGCGCCTCACCGATCAGGAGCGGCGGCGGGCCATCAACTTCCACGCCATCAGGACGCCTTCCGGGCCGCGGGCTGCCTGAGGAACGGCTTCTTCTGGTACAGCCAGACGTACTGGTTGTGCTCCTTGAGGCTCTTCGAGAAGGCGTGCCGGCCGTTGTTCATCGACACGAAAAAGAGATAGTCGCTCTCGGCCGGATCGACCGCGGCGCGCAGCGCAGAGGCCCCCGGGTTCCCGATCGGCCCCGGCGTGAGCCCCTTGTAGCGGTAGGTGTTGTAGAGCGAGTCGATCTTCAGATCGTCGCGCCGGATGTTGCCGTCGTACCGGTTGCGCATCGCCAGCGCGTAGATCACCGTCGGATCGCACTGCAGCCGCATCCCGAGGCGCAGCCGGTTGTGGAAGACCGAGGCCACCAGGCGGTTCTCCTGATCGTCGGCGGTCTCCCGCTCGATGAGCGAGGCCAGCGTCACGGCCTGGCGCACGCTCAGGCCGCGGCCGCGCGCCGCTTCGATCCACGCCGGCCCCATGACCTCCAGGAACCGGGAGACCATCATGGAGACGATCGCCTTCGGCTTGGTCCCCTTCTGCAGTCCGTAGGTGTCGGGAAACAGGTAGCCCTCCAGGTCCACGGCCTGGTCGTCCAGTTCCCGGATGGGCGAGACGTCGGCGAAGGCCGCGACGTACTCCTCCTCCGTCCCGAATCCGGCCCGCACGAAGAGCGCGAAGATCTCCTCCGAGCGCAGCCCCTCGATCACCGTGACGCGGTGCACGTAGATGTCTCCGGCGATAATCTTGTCGATCGCCTCGACGGGCGTCATCGGTTGACTGAAGTGGTACTCGCCGGCCTTCAGCCCGGAGCCGCGGCCGAGCGCGCGCAGCGTCGGCGCTCCCAGGGGGAAGCGACGCACGATGCCGTGCGCCTCGAGGATCCGCAGCGTCCCACCGAGGGACGTCCCGCTCGGGATGTCCACGACCGCGGACGAGGCGCCGTAGTCGCGATACGGCAGGGACACCCACAGCCAGACGCGCGCGGCGAGGGTGGCGATGGCGATCGCCAGGAGCAGCGCCGTCGCGATCGAGGCGCGCAGCAGCACGCGCCGCCGGGGCGCCGGTCGCCTCACATCCCCTCCGTGTCACGGCGCGCGTCGAGGTACGACTGGAGGAGGATGACGGCCGCCACCTGATCGATGACCGCCTTCCGCCGGGCCCGGCTCGCGTTCCCCTCCAAGAGCGCCCGCTCGGCCTGGACGGTCGTCATGCGCTCGTCCCAGGCCTCGACGGGCAGGCCGGTGGCCCGCGCCGCCCGCGCCATGAAGTCCTCCGCCCAGTCGACGCGAGCCCCGCGCGATCCGTCCATCCCGAGCGGCAGCCCGACCACGATCCGCCCGACCTCGTGCTCCTGCACCAGCCGGGAAAGGGCGCCGAGGTCAGCCACCCACGAGCGGCGGGTCAGGGTCAGAAGCGGCTGAGCGGTGAGCCCGAGCGCGTCCGAGAGCGCCACACCGATGCGGCGTTCGCCCAGATCGAGAGCCATGATCCTCATCCGGAGAGACGGTGGAGTGTCCTCGTGGCCTGTCGATCGCACCATGCCGCCCAAGTTACATGGCGGCGTTCGGGGGGTCAAGAATCGCGGCCCGGGGCAGGTCGCACAGCCCGGTCGGACGCCCCGGGCGGGAGGCGCCTCGGATCAGCGCGCCGCCTGGGTCTCCTTCCAGTGCCGCACCTGGGGGATGTAGGTGCCGGGATCGAAGTCGGGGCTGTTCTCATGTGTGTGACATCCGCGGCAGGACTCCGTCGTGGTCTTGCCATACCCCTGCGCCAGAGGGTCCGGGTGCTGGCTGGACGGTCCGTGGCAGGCCTCGCAGCCGACGTGCTTGAGCCCCGGCGTCGCGACCGCCGTGCGGAACCCTTGAGGCGCGCCGTAGCCGATGGTGTGGCATCCGACGCAGGTGGGGTTGAAGTCCTGCTTGGCCTTCACCAGGGTCTCGAAGGCGTGAGCGTGGGCCGACTTCGACCAGATGGTGAACTCGGCCTCGTGGCACGGCATGCAACGCTCCGAGCCCGTGAAAGAGGGCGTCGAAGCGGCCGGCCGCTCCGGGGCGGCGAAGGGGCTGTTGGCCTCCGCCTGGGCCTGGTTGTAGGCATTGACCTCCACCTTCGTGGACTCCATCAGGCGCGCCAGGACCGGCTCGTCCGGCCACTCCCGCGTCAGGGAGACGAGCGCACGCTGCATGGAGGCGATGGTCCGCTTGTCGCTCAGGAAGAGGCGGACCTCTCCCAGGTTCTTCCCCTGATCCCCGATGTACTGGATGCGGGTGCGGCCGATGAGGGTGTCCTCGGGGAAGTCGTCGAGCCGCGTCTCGCGGCCTCCCTGCCCGCCCAGGATGAGGTCGATCTCCTTCACCTTGCGGGCCACGTTCCGGGCGCCGTCCAGGTCGAGGCCGGAGAGGACCACGACCACGTCGGCCTTGGAGCGCATCTGCGGCACGTACTTGGCCGCCGCCGTCACCGGATCCGCGGTGACGATCCGGCGGCCGCCCGGCCCGGTCTTCAGGAACGCCGGATTACTCGCCGTCAGCCCAGTGAACGCGATCCGGATCTCCTTGGCCTTGGCCCCCTGGCGCACCGGGAGCCTCAGGACCACAAAGGGATCGACGAGCGGCTCGCCGCTGTCCTGCCAGACGATGTTGGCTGACACGAACGGGAAGGTCGCCTTCGAGCGCCTCGCAAGGAAGGTGTCGTAGCCGTGGGCCAGCTCGCGCTGCGACAACGCCGACACCTTGTAGCCGAGCAGGTTCATCCCCTCGATGAGGGAGTCGGTCTGCTTCTGGCCCGGAACCGTCGGTTCGCCGGTGAAGTCACCCGCGTCGACGAACACCACCGGCGTGCCCGGATAGGCGGCCTTGAAGGTGTCTCTGAAGCCGGCCCGCCGGGCCAGCCCGCCGCGCGGGTTCTTGGGTCACCCGCACGGCTCGATCCAGCCGATCACCTGCGCGGTGAAGGCCAGATCGAGATCGGGCACCGGCCCCGAGGCGAGGGGCGGAGGAAGGCTCTGCTGAGCCAGGCTGATGTCCGGCGCGGGCACGGGGGACGCCGGAGCCGGCGGCTGCTGCGCCGACCCACGGTCAACGACGAAAGCACCGGCCGCGGCGAGGAGCACCCCCGCGATAGCGATCGCGGGGAACATCCCGCGCCCTTCCGGCTTCCGTCCGTCCAACCTGTTTCCCCAGTGGATGCGGCCCGAGGCCGCGAACGCTGGGCATTATAGGGTCGACTCCCGGAGCGGTCAAACGTCGCGCCGTGCGCCGCCCGGCCTCCGCGGACGCGTTGCGCCGAGGTGTCCTTTCAAGTACAGTCGCCGGCCGGTACCAGGGAGGCGAAGCGACGTGGCGAAGGGCGGCCTGCAGTGGTGGCACCTCCTGGTGATCGTCCTCCTGGCGGCCATGATCGGCACGGCCCTGGGGGACATCCTGATCCGGGCGATGCCCGGGTCCCGCGCCGCCGAGATGATTGGCACCGGCGTCCGCCTGGGGACGACCTCGCCTCTGGACCTCGACCTCAAAGTGGCTCAGGTGACGCTGGGCGCGGGGCTGCGCCTGACGGTCCTCGGGGGCCTTCTGGCCCTGGCGGCTCTGCTGCTCCTCGTGCGGCGCGTCCATTAACCGGATGACGCGCCGCATCGTCCTCGCCTCGGCCTCCCCGCGGCGCGCGGAGCTCCTGGCGATGCTGGGCCTACCCCTGACGATCGCTCCGGTCGGGATCGACGAGAGTCCCCGCGCAGCGGAGACGCCCGAGGACCTGGCCCTGCGGCTGGCACGCGACAAGGCGCTAGCCGCCGCTCCCCCGGCGCTCCCCGCTCTGGTCGTCGCCGCCGACACCATCGTGGTCGTCGGCGGGCGTGTCCTCGGAAAGCCGAAGGACGCCTCGGAGGCGCGCCGCTTCCTGGCGCTCCTCTCGGGCCGGACGCACGACGTGATCACGGGGCTGGCGGTGCGCGCCTGCCCCGAGGAGGACCTGACCGGCGAGACGGCCACCTCGCGCGTCACCATGGCGCCGCTCTCCGAGCAGGAGATCGACTGGTACGCGGCGACCGGCGAGGGGATGGACAAGGCGGGGGCCTACGCCCTGCAGGGCAAGGGGGCCCTCTTCGTCACGTCGATCGAAGGGAGTTACACCAACGTCATCGGGCTGCCGCTGGAGCGTCTCCACCAGCATCTCCGTCGCTGGCACCTCCTGCCCTGAGGCTCTTACATTAGGTGGGGCCGTCCGCAAGCGCCGGGAGTCCGATGGAATCCGCCGTCCTCGAACCCTACGACAAGCTCATCTCCGTCACCATCAACGGCCGGGCCTATGAAGTGCCCTCGAACAACACCCTCCTGCGCGTGCTGCAGCACATGAACCTGGAACTGGCCTACACGAAGTACTGCTGGAACGGCGACTGTCGCAACTGCGCCTTCCGCTACGTCTCGCGGCGCACCGGCAAGGAGGTGGAGGCGCTGGGCTGCCAGATGCGCTGTTTCGAGAACATGACGATCTCGCGGCTGCCGGAGGGAGTCGTACTGCCGGGATGAGGACGACGGAGCGGGCCATTCCCAGGCGCGCCCGTCTGTAGCTGCGGCGTCGGAGCCAGACCCGGCGAGTCGAGGACCATGAGGCCGGCACCAACGCCGAGAGCGGCAACAGTTCCACCGCCCCAGCAGAAGGTGGTAGTTGCTTTGGGATTCAACCCACACGCGCCGGGCGCCCGCGACCTTGGACGGAGGTACCCCCCGAAGTCGTTTCAACCCACGCGCCCGCGCGAGGCGCGACGATCGTGAACCCGAACTCGGTGTTGAGGGCCTCGTTTCAACCCACGCGCCCGCGCGGGGCGCGACCGGCGTACCCGTCCACGGCGTCGTTGTTGAGGTAGTTTCAACCCACGCGCCCGCGCGGGGCGCGACCCGTACCGATACTCGGCCCAGCGCTCCTGATACCCGTTTCAACCCACGCGCCCGCGCGGGGCGCGACTCCGTCGAGTCACCAGGATTCACCTGCTCCCCGCAGTTTCAACCCACGCGCCCGCGCGGGGCGCGACAACTGCCCGTCGATGGCGGGGGATCGGATCATCGTGTTTCAACCCACGCGCCCGCGCGGGGCGCGACCTCACCGTCGCTGGCGGCGTCATCGAGACCAGCAAGTTTCAACCCACGCGCCCGCGCTGGGCGCGACGACCTGATCCGCATCCTCAGCAACATCGTAGTCCCGTTTCAACCCACGCGCCCGCGCGGGGCGCGACCGTCAGTCCTCGTCGTCCTTCTTGTTGACGATCTCGTTTCAACCCACGCGCCCGCGCGGGGCGCGACTCCCAACGCATCCAGTCGTAGGAACCCACCCACTCGTTTCAACCCACGCGCCCGCGCGGGGCGCGACA
>Ga0075418_10002623_pt1 | contig 20631 bp, 11 predicted proteins | sample SoiMetdeltSBSDD2_FD_81776 | JGI IMG/M metagenome (GOLD analysis project Ga0075418, IMG submission 81776) | Bulk soil microbial communities from a Populus tree surrounding site in Tennessee, USA - Soil MetaG P. deltoides SBSDD2 | ecosystem: Environmental > Terrestrial > Soil > Tree plantation...
CTTCGACAACTTGAGATCGAAGATCGTGTAGGCCTCGCTGTAAATGTCGCCTGGGTCGAGAAGATTGACGGTGGTCGTCGTGTTGGTGGTGGTCGTACCAAGCGTCACGAAGCATCCCGTCTGGCCCGCGTTTGCACCCGTGCACGTCGACGTCGACGCCGCGCGGTACGCGCTTGCCGGTTCCCACTGAATCATGTCCTTCGTGACGGTCGCGTTCGCGTTCAGCTCCGTGCCGGGCCGGTACTGAAAGACGGTGCTCAGGAGTACTTCGATCCGTGGGATCTCATAGGCGGCGCTGCCTCTCACAGTTGTATCGAAGCGGGTCTTGGGACGGCACGCGGGCGTGTTGCCCTCGCGTGATTTGACGTTGGGAACACGGAACTGCGAACCCCCCAGCGGGAGAACCTCGAACTCGCTGTAGCACAGGTCGCGAACCGCGCGGCCGGTGCTCGTGCCGCCGTTGACGCGGAGACCGCCCCACGGCGCGCGCCAGATGAAGTTGGTGTCGAAACCGCTCCAGGTGTACTCGAGTTCTTCCGCGAGCGTCACCGCGGACGGTTGACCCGTTGGCACGGTCGGCTTCGGATTGGAGACGCCGCGCACACGGTAGCCGCCGCCACCTGGGAGTCTCGCATCCGCCGGCACCTGGAGGTTGTAGAAGTCGTAGCTCTGGTTCGTGTAGTTGAAGTTGCCATCCACGCAGGTCTGGAGGTCCAGTGCGCCGTTGAACCGATCGCAGCCGACGCCGACTTGATCCGTAAGCGTCAGGTTGGAATGCTTGATGCGGACGTACGTCACCTCCCCTGACAGGCGCGGCAGAAGCTCGCGCTGGACGCCGAGCAGGAGCTGCCACTCATTGCGACGCCTGCCCCAGCCTTCGAGCAGCGTCTCGCCGTACGCATCGCAGTAGGTCTGCACAGCCGCTGGGATGCCCTGCTCGCGACGGCCGCACTGAGTCGTGGCCAGCCCGATCGGGGTGCCCGCCGAATCGAGGCTGAGCGGGTCACGGCCGTACCGGACGGGATCCTGTCCGAGGGTCGGATTGCCACACTCCCCGTTCGGGCTGAAGTTCATCAAATCGCAATCAACGACCCGATCGCCGTCCCTGTCAATCCACTCGCGTTCGAGTTCGTTGACCGCTCGCGCCGCCGGGTTCGCATCGGAGTAGATGCCGCCGATGTTGGCCGCGTTGAGGTACTTGCCCATGTTCCACTTGATCGACGTCTTGCCGTCGCCGAACACGTCCCACACGGCGCTCCATCGTGGGGTGACATCGTTGTAGCCGACGCCATCGGTTGGCGGTGTGCAGTACCGGTTCTGGCCGGTATATTGGCCGCCTACCTGCACCGGAACGTATGCGTCCGGTCCGAGACACGTCTCGAAGTAATTGCTCGTGGCGTGGTCGTACCGAACGGCGCCACTGAGCGTCAGCCGCTTGAGCGTCCACTGATCCTGGAGATAGAAGGCGTTGTACATCACCCGTGTGCCCAATTCGCCCAGGCCGGTGTTGATCGTCACTCGCGATGGAACAGGCCGGCGGCCATCGTCCAACGTACCCGCTACGCCATCAGGCCCCAGCGGCGTGTTCGTCGGATTGCTCGGAAAATAGAGGCTCGTGTTGCCGCACGATGCCGTGGCCGCGCAGGTTGCCGCTGGCCAGTCATAGCGGTAGGTCTGCCGCGAGTCGTTGACCGTGTTGTGTCTGAACTGGGAAAAGTACCCGCCGTCGTAGCCGAACTTGGTGTGGTGCGCCCCCGAGACGTACGACAAGGACGCGCGAGTCCGAAGGTTGTTGAGATCCCGCGATTCCGCCGCCATGCCGAGCCCATTGTTCAGCGCGGCGGAGGGAACCGCGGCGGTGGGGTTGCCCGCTGTCGTATTGACGCGCGCTGAGACGTCATCCATCCCGACCGTCTCACCGACCTCCAGAACGCGCGGAAGTTCTTTGTGACCCGCTACGTACCGGTGATAGGAGAAATCGTACAACTGGGTGTTCACGTTCACGCCAGCCTCGAGCAGGATCTTGTTGGTAAGCGGGTTGGTCCACGACACCTGGTTCAGTCTCACCGGGTGTACCTGACCGGACCACGTGCCCTCGGGAGGCGCCCAGCTCGCGACGCTGCCGTTACAGGGATCCTGACAGGTCAGCCCTTCGTCCCAAAAGACGTTGAACTTGTTCTTCGGCGTCATCTGATAGGTCACGCGAACGGCCGCTTGCCGCGTCAGATTCGTGAACGTGAGCGGCTCCTGCGAGCGATCCGGTTGGTAGTTGGCGCCCCATATGCCCGCGTTCTTGTTGTTCCACAACAGCAGTCCCTGGCCGTTGTACGCTTCCTTCCCCCAGGCACGGCCACTGGCATGGAACCACAATCGATCACGCTGGATGGGTCCGCCAAGCGATCCCGACACGTCGTGGTCGTGAATCAGCGCGTTGACGACGTTGACCGAGGTGTGCGTCCCGTTGTTCTTTCCGAACCACGACTGCCGCGTGTAGGCGGTGAAATAGCCTCCGCTGAATCGATTACCACCGGTGCGTGGAATGATGTTGATCGAGGCGCCGCCAGTTTCCGATTCGCCCAGCGCACCCGAGACCAACACGGTGACTTCCGCGGCGTTCGCAATGTCCGCGCTGTAACCACCAGTCATCCCCATGATCCCTGCGCCTGTGGAGTTGATGACGTTGCCGTCCACCATGACACGCCCCTGAGTCAGGGCATCAGTGTCAGTGGGCGAGGTGTGGGCGGCCAGGTTGTAGATGTTGTTGTTGCACCAGACGCCGGCGCCCCCGACGCAGTCCGCGCCGAGGCCGGCAGGAGTGAGCCCTGGGGTCAGCGTGAGCAGGCTGCGGATGTTTCGCGCCGTGGGCAGCTCGCGTATCTCGGCCCCGACAAAGGTCGTGGCTTGACGCGCGCTCTGGACGTCGACGGTTGGTGTGGTCCCTACCACCGTCACAGTCTCGGCCAGCTGACCGACCGTCAACGTTGCGTTAACGGGCGCGGTGAAGCCGCTTGTCAGGACGATGTCGTCATGCTCTTGTCTGGTAAATCCCGCTAGTGTGAACGTGGCCTTGTACGTGCCTACGGGCAGGTTGGTGATGCGATATTGGCCGCTGTCGTCGCTGGTCGCTGATCGAACTTTCTCGATGAGCGCGGGGCTCGTGACCTCAACGAGCACACCGGGTAGAACCGCCCCAGAAGGGTCCCGGACGGTGCCGGCGATCTGCCCCTGCTGGGCAAACGCATTCCCCGTCGTCCACAGAAGTACCGCGACTATCAAGGTAGCTGTCAGGGCTCGTGGCATCACCGATCCTCCTCAGCTCCCCGTGGGTCGAAGGCCCGCGGTTTGTGTCAATAATTTGTGAACGTTCCAAGAACTGCTATGTCATAGTGCCCCCCTATCTACGCCTATCGAATGGCGCTGTCAAGACCGGTGGGGTCTTATGGGTGTCTTGATTCGCAGCCTTTTCTTTGCGTCGGGCGCGTGTGTCGCGCTCGTCGTGTTTCCCGGGGTCGCTGTCGCACAACAAAGGGTTCTTGCCGACGGAGTCGTCGAGCTGGCCACGGTGCTTGAAGGCACATTCGGTGACGAAGGCGTTCGGATCGGACCTGCCCTGGACCGAATGGGCAACGCGCTCGCCGATTGGGATCGCGCCATTCGCGCTGTCGAGGATCATGTGGCGTCAGCGGTGACGAATACGTCAACGCAAGAAGCAGGCGACCTTCGCATGACGCTCGCCAGGATGTATTCGGAGCGAGGTCGTCTTCCGGATGCGATACGGCAACTCGATGCTGTCAGCAGCCTCGGGCCGCGCCGTCCCGAGGTCCTGGTGCTTCGGGGACTCGTTCTCGCCGCCTACTCGAAATCGACCGAAGCCGACGAGGCGTTCCGGTCTGCCTGGACGATCGAGCCGCACGATCCCGTTATCGCCTACTACGTCATTCATCACTCGGCGACGACGCGTACCCAAGAGGATATCGAGCGGGCCCGCGCAGTCCTGGCGGAAGCGTACCGGAGAATAGTCAAGGAAGCGGCACGGCCGAAGGATTTGCCATTCGGGATGTCGCTTCTTCAGCGGAACCCCACCGACGCGCCAGTGCTTCCACTCGCGCGATACGCGAAAGGCTACGCACGGCTCATCGCTCGTGATTACGACGCTGCGCTCGCGGAGTTGCGAACGGCCGCGGCAAGCGACCCCTTGGTCACCGATCCGACTGCGCGATCCGTTCCGATCATGCGAGCGGTGACTGCGCTGCGGGAAGGGCGCTTAGCAGTGGCGCGCTCGCTCTTCGATCAGACGAACACGCTACCGGACTCTTCGGAGGTGCACCGCATACTCGGGCTGATCTATTTGGCAAGCTCTGACTACGACAAGAGCGTCCAACAGCTCACCATGGCCATCGACAGGAACCCACGCGACGAGCGATCGCATCTGGCTCGTGCTCGAGTGCTGAGTTTGTCCGGGCGGGATGCCGATGCGCAGCGTGCCCTGGTCGAAACGATTCAGGCTTTTCCTGATTCTTCGCTGGCGCACTGGTGGCTCGCCTTGCACTATGAGCGACTCAATCGGCACGCAGACGCGAGGCGAGAAATTGAATACGCGACTGCGAGTGCCATCGTTGGACGGGAGGGCCTCTATACAGCGATAGGTCGCCTCGCCGGCGCCGCCACCGACGTACCGGCTGCGGTCGACGCCTTCATGCATGCGATCGATGCGAATCCGAACGATTCGGTCGCACACAAGTACTTAGCCGGTGCGCTTCTCCAGCAGGACCGCGTGAACGAAGCGTTCATCGAGTTCGTCGCCACGCTGATGATCGATCCATTAGACGCGGACGCACACGCAGGGATCGGTCGAATTCATCTGGATGCCGGCAGGTATGCCGATGCCGCAGAAGCGCTGAGACGAGCGGTCGAAGTGGCGCCAGACCATACCGAAGCGCGATATGCGCTGGCCACAGCACTCATGCGGTCGGGCAGGACGCAGGAAGCGGCCGGGGAGTTCGACCGTGTTGAGGAGGCACAGCGCCGGGCGTTGGCCGAGCGCAGGCGCAATATGTCTCTCGATGTCCTGAAGGAGGAAGCTGCGCTGCGCGCCGCCGAAGGCCGATACGACAGGGCCATCGAACTCTACGAAAAAGCGGCGACGCTGGGCAGTGATCCCGCGGTGTACCGGCAGCTGGCCGACCTTTACTCGAAGCGCGGGCGGATCGACGATGCGGCGCGTGCGCGAGCCATGTACGAGAAGGTGGGGAAGTGAATCAGTCGGCGTGCTCTGTCGTGGCGGTAATAGCGGCCGGCGCGCTCACCATCGCGGTCGTCGTGAACGGGCAGTCGGCTGGCGGAACGGTCTCCGCGGCCGGAGCACCCATGCGATTCACCGAGATCAGTCATGAAGCCGGTGTCGACTTTCTGCACGTCAATGGAGCGAGTGCGGACAAGCACCTGGTCGAAACGATCGGCTCTGGCGGCCTGTTCTTCGACTACGACAATGATGGCTGGATCGACATTTTTCTCGTGGACGGCGGATCGCTAACGGATCCGGCTGTCGCGCGGCGGGCGCGCCACGGTCTCTTTCGAAATCGTGGTGATGGCACGTTCGAGGATTCCACAGCCCGGTCCGGCATTCGCCATCGTGGTTATGGGATGGGCGCCTGCGCCGGCGACTACGACAACGACGGCTGGGTCGATCTCTACGTGACAAGCTTCGGGTCGAATACGCTGTATCGCAACACCGGCACGAGGATCTTCACCGAGGTCACAGCCGCAGCGCACGTCGGCTCGTCGTCGTGGAGCACGGGCTGCGCGTTCGCGGATCTCGATCGAGATGGGGATCTCGATCTGTTTGTCACCAATTACGTGATGATCGACCCGAAGCACAGTCCGTTCTGCGGCAACGCCAGCACGAAGACGCGTTTCTATTGCCACCCGCTCAATTTCGAGCCGCTGGGGAATGTCGTTCTCCGCAACAACGGGAACGGCACCTTTTCGGATGTCAGCGCGGCGTCCGGCATCGGCGCCTATCGCGGGAACGGCCTCGGTGTCGTCATTGGGGACTACGACGAGGACGGGTGGCCGGAGATATTCGTTGCGAACGACAGCATGCCGAATTTTCTGTTTCACCGCACCGACACGTGGCACTACGCCGACGTCGCATTACGCGGTGGCGTCGCGGTGGCCAGCGACGGACAGGCGCGCGCCGGTATGGGTGTCGACGCCGGCGACTACGACGGCGACGGGCAGATCGATCTGGTTGTCACGAACCTCGATTCGGAAATGCACAGCCTTTATCGGGGTCTTGGCCATCGGCTGTTCACGTACGCGACACCGGACAGTGGCATCGGGCCGGCGACACTGCCCTTCGTTGGATTCGGCGTAGTTTTCTTCGACTTCGACAACGACACGCAGCTTGATTTGGCCGTCGCCAACGGCCACATCATGGACAACGCTCCGCAGTATCGCGCCGGGGCAACCTACGCGCAGCGGAATCAGCTGTTCCGGAACGTCTCGCGGGGACGCCTCGCCGATGTGAGCCGCAATGCCGGAGCCGGCTTTGCCGTCGAGAAGGTCAGTCGCGGCCTGGCATCGGGCGACATCGACAACGACGGCGACTTGGATCTCCTCGTCACGAACAATGGCCAGTCGGCGGACCTCCTCCGCAATGAGAGTGTGAGCGGCAATGCGCTGCTCGTTCGAACAATAGGGAAGCAAAGCAATCGTGATGGCGTGGGCGCGCAGCTGAAACTGACGGTCGCAACCCAAACCCAAAGGCGCGAAGTGAAAGCCGGATCGAGCTATCTTGGCCAGAACGATCAACGGCAGCACTTTGGCCTCGGGTCGGCGACCCGGATCGATCGACTCGAGGTGCGATGGCCGGGCGGGTCGACCGAGGTCTTTCAGAACATCGAAGCGAATCAGATCCTCACCGTCCGCGAAGGCGACGGCATCATCGGCGCCCGGCGGGTCGCACGATGAACTCTTAATTCTTTAATTGACAAGCCGCCTGGCGATTGCTACAGTGCTCCCGCAACTCTTAAATAATTAAGAGATCGTAAGCCATGGCGAGAAAACGTTCACCGTCGCTCACCGACGCGGAAGCCAGAGTGATGTCCGTGTTATGGCAACGTCAGACCGCAACCGTCGGCGATGTCGTGGCGGCGTTGCAACAAGGACGTGCCGTCACCTACAGCACTGTTCAGACGATACTGCGCATCCTCGAGACCAAGGGGTACGTCACGCACGAGAAGGTGGCTCGAGCCTTCGTATATCAACCCGCTGTGGATGCGCGTCAGGCTCGACAGCGAGCGTTGCGGCATCTAGTGGCGCGTCTCTTCAACGGCTCACCCAGCCTGCTGATCTTGAACGTGCTCGAGGACGAGGAAATCGAGGCGGCGGAACTCAAGCGACTGAAGAAGCTCATCGAGGACGCCTAAAGGAGGCGCATCGTGGAATTCCTCGCGAACTGGCTCGTGCAGGGGAGCATCGTTGTTGTCGCCGCGGCTGCGCTCCTTCGACTGCTTTACCGCGCACGCGCGCACGCCCGTTATCGGGTGTGCATGGTGGGGTTCGCGCTAGTGCTCGCCCTGCCGCTCGTGTCCCAAGTCTCAGCGCTCGTGTGGCAAGAGGACGCTCCCGGCGCCATTGGTGCCGCGTCACCAGCGCTGGTCTCGCTGCCTCACACCCCGTCATCGCAAACGCTGATTTTCGCCGTCTGGTGTGTGTGGGTTGGCGCGTACAGCGCGCTGCTCGCGAGCGCGATCGTGAGAATCGTGCGGACAAGAAGGCGTTTGCGCGCATTTCCACACGCGGTCGAGGACCGGTTGTGCCATTGGGCGCGGGTGAAAGAACAGGGGCGCACGACGCGCCTGGTTCTTTCTGACGATGTGTCTGCGGCGGCCGTGATCGGAGGCGGATCGCCTGTGATTGCTGTCTCGCCACCGCTCGTGGAGCACCTCACGGCTGATGAACTCGATCGTGTCGTCATCCACGAGTGGGCCCACGTCCAACGGCGCGACGATGTGGCGAACGCAGTTCAGCTGATTGCGCGACTGCTGGTCGGTTGGCATCCCGCCCTGTGGTGGTTCGACCGACGACTGCAGGCCGAGCGCGAAGCCGCCTGTGACGAAACCGCGGCACGCATGACGGGCTCGTCGAAGGGTTATGCCGCCTGCCTCCTCAAGCTCGCGAGTTTCCCGTTGGCGCAGCGCCAAACCGTTCCCGCCTTGGGTGTGCTGTCTTCGTCAACTCTTTCAGAGCGGGTTCAGCGAATTGTTGCTCACGAGCACCAGGGCTCGTCGACGTGGTCGAGGAATGTCGCGAGCGCAGGCATCATCGTCCTGTTCGGAGTGTGTTGCGGAATCGGCTCCCTTCGTATTGTAGGTGCCGCGATTGTGCCGTCCGAGCCGGATAGGGCTCGTCTCATGGCAAGGCCGACACCGCCACCGTCGCCCTCACCGAGGGAGTCTCCTCCGGTCGCCTCTCTGGAATCCACACCCACGCCGCGAGATGCGCCAAAACCATCCCGACGAGGTCCTGCCACACGAAGTGCCGACGTCCGTGCGGTGGTGGCGCCTCCAAGGGAACCGTTGACGGACCAGGTCGTCGCCGACGCTCTGCATGACTCAAGAGATATCGAGCCGATCGATCCCGGCGGATCGCAACCCGATGAGCTCCTGCCCGCCAGATCGATCCAGCTACCGACCGTGCAACGAGTGTCGCCCTGGGCCGCAGCCGCGAACGCTGGTATCACGATAGGCGAGCGTTCCAAGAAAGGCGGCCTGGCAACCGCCGCAGCCTTCACCCGATTCGGCAAACGACTCGCCGACGCATTCTGAGGCCGTTTCATGCGCATTCATCTCGTCAATCCGAGCGACGTGTCTTTCGGCACGGCTGTAATCACGCCGCGGTGGCAGTACGTCCTCGCCGCGGTCACGCCGGAACGGTACGGTACGCCTCAGATCGTGGACGAGACGCTCGAGCCTTTCGATCCGGAGTCCGTCCGCAGCGGAGACGTCGTAGGGATCGGCATTCACACGGCCAACGCGCTTCGCGGGTATCACGTGGGTGGCCTCGCGCGTGCCCGCGGCGCCTTTGTGATCTTTGGCGGCATTCATGCCTCCCTCTTCCCCGAGGAGGTTCGCCAGCGCGGCGGTGCCCACGCAGTGGTGATCGGCGACGGTGACATCATCTGGGCGCGCGTGTTGAAGGACTGCGAAACCGGACACCTCTCTGCTCAATACGATGGCGGCCGGGTGGGTGGTGAGTCGCTGTCGCCCGCACGATGGGATTTGCTGCCGACCGATCGCTACATGTGGGGCTCGGTGCAAACCGTTCGCGGATGCCCGAAGCATTGCTCCTTCTGTTCAGTCTGGCGAACCGATGGACAGAAGCCGCGTCAACGCGACATCGACGCGGTCGTCCGCGAGATCGTGGCGCTCCGGCGACGAGGATTTCGATTCATCGCGCTCGCGGATGACAACTTCTACCCGGTGACATTCGCTGACCTCGCGGCCGCAGACCGTCGCTCCGATAGGAGCCGCTTCATTGAACTGACGATGCTTCGTCGCGAACGACTGGAGTTGATGGCACGGTTGGAGCAGTTACCTGAGGACATGGTGTTCTATACGCAAATCACCATGGAAGCTGCCGAAGATGCCGAGTTTCTCTCGGCCATGCGGCGAGCGCGGATTCGCGGTGCCCTGGTCGGTGTCGAGTCGGTCACGCCGGAAGGGTTGAAAGCCGTCTACAAGAACTTCAATGAAGCCGGTGATGCACTGGTTGGCCGCCTGCAGGCGTTTCGATCCGCTGGCATCCACGTGCTGGGATCTTTCATCTTTGGTTTGCCGACCGATACGCCAGATACATTTGCCGCCACGGTGGATCTGGCCCAGCGTGCGAACCTGTCCTTTGCGCAGTTCGTCATGCTCACGCCGTTTCCAGGGACCGTCGACTTTGCCGCGTGGGAACACAAGACAGCCGACGGTCCCACCATCGAGGGAGTTCCGCTGACTCGATACTGGCTGATTCCTGCGGCGAAACGACCGAGGGTCTACTCACCCCATCCGTCCATGTCCCCCGAGGACATCCGGACGCGCACGCAACAGGTCTGGGATGAGTTTTACACCCTGGGGTCCATCTGGCGGCGTTCGTCGTGTGTGCATTCTGTTCGGGCACGACTCGCGTTCATGTTCATATCGAAGCTGTACCGGCAGATGTACGCGAATACTGGCATCGCTACTGATAGCGCTCGCGTCGCCCGTTCGGCGCGGCGAGCCGGATGGCTGGCCAAGGCAGCACGCAGATTGTTCGTTGCACCGCCGATGCCCGACCTTCAGGAACCACCCGGGCGCAGGAGCATCGAAGGCGGCAAGCGGCTTGCTGTGACCGTCGTGCAGTAGCGGTGATGCGACCTTTCCTGTGTGCTGTCGCGACGATGATGCTGCTTCCTCTGGCGGAAGCGGATGCCATCCACAATTCCGCGCGTGCGTTCCTCGAGTCGTCGTTCGGTTTGAGCAGCCATGAGATCGAGACCGTCGCTGACGGACACGTGATGACTCGGACGGTTGCCGCGCGCGATCCGCGCGAGGTGGCGACACTGGGCCTCGTACGTGTGCGGGTCACGCCGGAGTTCTACGCGCAGCGGCTCGCCGACATCGTTCGCTTCAAGCGCACTGAGCCCGTGCTGCAGATCGGACGCTTTGGCAACCCGCCCGATCTTCGTGATGTCGCTGATCTGACGCTCGATGACTCGGATATCGGACGACTTCGCGACTGCCAGGTCGGTGATTGCGGTATCCAGCTGTCGGCGGAGGCCATCGCGCAGTTCAGAAAGGCGGTGGACTGGCGAAGGGCTGATGCTCCACTTCAGGCCAATCAACTGATGCGACGGATACTTGTGGAGCACGTCACGAATTATCAGAACGGCGCTGCCATCTCGATGCATTATGCGGATCGGGGCGACCCAGTCGATACGAGTCGCGAATTTGCATCACTCATGGATAGCGATGTCGCTACGTGGCAGCACTTCGCCGATTTACGACGACATCTTCTCCATTACCCGAGCGCTCATTTCCCGCAAACGAACGACATTCTGTATTGGTCCAAGGAGCGAGCGAGTCGACGGACCGTGGTCAGTGTCACCCACCTCGCTATCTCACGCACGACCGGTGGGCCCGCCGACTATGCCATTGCGTCGAAGCAACTTTATGCAACCCACTATTTCGATGCGTCTCTGGGCTTGACCCTGTTGCTCCGAGACAGGTCGGCCTCATCGCCCGCAACCTACCTCGTGTACGTGAATCGATCCCGTGTCGATCTTTTCAACGGGATGTTCGGCGGCATCGCGCGGAGGGCGGTCAGTTCGAAAGTCCGCTCGCTGGTAACGCAGGAGCTGGAGCGACTACGGCGGTCAATGGAGCAACAGGTCTCCGTGAATGAAAGGGGTCCAGGTTCAGCCGGGCAGTAGGCGCGCCGAGGGGATTTCCACGAGCGGTGTCCAAAGGGCCACGACAGAGTCAGGCACTACAAGATACACTCCTCGAACATGAGGCGCAGTGATCATCGGATTCTGACGACACACGCTGGACGGCTCGAAGGGCCGCCTGAATTGACCAAGCTCTCGCGGGACGTGATGGCCGGCCAGCTCGCAGACGTGAATGCGTTACGACCAGCCGTTCAACGCGGCATCGTCGACGTGATCCGCAGGCAGGCCGGCGCCGGCGTCGATGTGATCAGCGATGGGGAAGTCGGCAAGTTTGGTTTTGGCAGCCTGGCGTACTACGGCCGGCGGTTGAGCGGTCTCACCACGCGGCCGCTGAAACCCGGTGAAGCGCCGTTCATGGCGCTCGAGACGAATGAGCGCATCGAGTTCGCTGAGTTCTACAAGGACCTGCAATTCCTGCCGACGCCTTCGCAACGTGTCGTATGCAGCGATGCCGTGACCTATATCGGGCAGCAGGAGATCCAGGCGGACATCCAGCTTTTCAAGTTGGCGTTGACAGAGGCGAACGTGCGGACTGAAGACGCGTTTATGTGCGTGCTGGCTCCCGGCTGGCTGGAGCACTTCTTCTATAACGAATACTATGCGACCGATGACGAGTACCTGTTCGCGCTGGCCGACGCGATCAAGCACGAATACAAAGCCATCGTTGACGCCGGTTTCATACTTCAGATCGATGACCCCGCGCTCCCGGATACCTACGACATGATCGTGCCGGCCCCAGGCATCGACGAGTATCGAAAGTTCGCCGCGGTGCGAATCGACGCGGTGAATCACGCGTTGCAGGGGATTCCCGAAGACCGCGTTCGTTATCACATCTGCTGGGGAAGCTGGCACGGACCCCACACGCATGATTTGCCGCTGAAACACGTCATCGATCTGATGCTCAGGGTGAAAGCGGGTGCGTATTCGGTCGAGGCCGCGAACCCGAGGCACGAGCACGAATGGAAGATCTGGAAAGAGACCAAATTACCGGAAGGGAAGATCCTGATCCCGGGCGTCGTCAGTCACGCCAGTAACGTAGTTGAGCACCCGGAGCTCGTGGCCGATCGCATCCTTCTTTATGCGAGCCTCGTCGGCCGCGAGAACGTGATAGCCGGTACCGATTGCGGGATGGGTATGCGCGTCCATCCACAGATTGCCTGGGCAAAGCTGAAAGCGCTCAGTGAAGGCGCCGCATTGGCGAGCAAAGAACTCTGGGGCCGGTCGGCTCAAGGATCAGAGTGACGAGTTCCTCGGTCGCTGACCGTCAGCGAGGCGCGACGATTCCCATCCACCACAGCGGCTTGCGTGCGACCGCGATGTCGTAGCGCTGCACGAAGGCGAGCATTCCGTCGCTCCCAACGCGAAACACCGCGAGATTGGCGGGCACCAGTTTCGTCGACCCACCCTCACTGACTGACACCGAATTCTGGTTGCCGACGACGAGCACACCGCCGGAGGGGTCGAGCGCAAACGTCCGCGGCGTAAAGCCGTGTGTGTCGACATTCTGGATGAGCGAGGGCTCGCCGGTCGCGTCGTTGATCCTGAAGACAGCTATCTCGTTGCGCCCGCCCGCCGGAGCTCCCCGATTGCCGACATAGACGAACCGCCCACTCGGATGCACATGGACCGTGCTGGTCGTCTGCCCTTGTTTGACACCACCGCCGCCAGACAGGGTGCTTGCGCTGAACGAGGGCATTGGTTCGAGCCCCTCGTCTGTTCTGCGGTACATCTCGAGTCTGTTCTGCGCTTCGATCGTCAGAAACACCCACGGACGCGTCGGGTGGAAGTCGAGATGCCGAGAGCGGAAGCCCACTCCGTTCTGTGGCGCGATCGAGATCTCATCCGACAGCTTGCCGGCATCGTAGCGGAAGACCTTTAGAGCGCCAGGGTCCTCGCGGGACGACGCGGTCGGTTCGTTACCGCGAGTGACGAGGACGACCGCGCGGTTCGAGGGCAGGACGCGAACCTGATGCGCATAGACGCCGGCATCGAGCGAGGCGCGTTGAGGCACCTCTGCACCCACACCGCCGTCGGTGTTGATCGCGTGGACGGACACCCCGCTCGGATCGTTGTACGCCGTGAGCAGATATCGCCCGGGTTCATCGCCAGTGATGTGGATGGGACGTGAGCGCAGTGATGCTGGTGGACCTTGCTGGCGTAGTACACCGCCGGCATCGATACGGAATGCCGTGATGCCGTGCTGGTCTCCGCGCGGTTCGACTCCGGAGCCGGTGTAGCTGGAGCCGCCGTTGCTCCAGGCGATGTAGAGGAGGCCGGCTGAGGAGGCCCAGGCCTCCTGGACGAAGCCTGGAAGCATCAGAGATGATTGCCGACTGAGCGTCGCGCGCTCGACGTCGACCCCGAAGGTGATCAACTCTTCGCCTACGCTAGCGTACAGCACGACCTTCGCCGGTGCCTCCGCAAGACGCTGCGCGGACACCGCCACAAAACACATCGCAACAATCGTCGTCGCGATGCCGAGCCGGACCACTTGTGATGGAAGGACCGACACGCCCCGGATAGTAATGCCGAAGGACGCTGGCCGGCGCAGAAAGTTGGATGCTCTTTTCTTATGCCAGCAGCGGCCGTGTGCGGCGAAACAGCACCACGATTGTGGCGATCATCACTGCGAATGCCACCAACGCAAGCACCGTCGCCCCGGTTTGAAGCTGCTGCGATTCGATGAGCTGCCGCACACGGTCACCGTAGTGCCGAGCCAGCACCGCCAGGGTAACGAAGCGAATCAGGCGCATCAGGCCGAACACGATAAAGAACCGCCTGCGATCGAGATCGAGCGCGCCGCAAGTAAGAACAAACGGGGTCAGCGGGAATGGCGGCGGCAGCACAGCCGCAGCCGCTAATCTGCCGGCGCCCGCCTTCTCCACCCTGGCCTTCATGCGGTCGAGCTGCCCCGGTGCCAGAAGCCGCGGCAGACCCGCATCACCTGCACAGCGACCGAGCCAGTAAGTCAGCGCGTTGGTGGCGAGCGATCCCATCGTGACGATGAGAGGGAATATCCAGAAGACCTCGCCATACGTCGAGGCGAGATAGATCACGAGCGCGTCAACTCCAAATGGCATCCCTGCACCCACCCACGAGTTCGTTATGCCAGGAGGAGCGCGACCGCCCGGAAAAGAGGAACCCGACGTTGAAACCCCGCGGTCGCAAACGGCGCGACCGTCATGTGACAGGAGGGCAATGACTGTGCCAAACAGACATCAAATGATCGTTTGTAGCTTTCCAGAGGGGGGACAGAGTGGCGCCACGAACCGGGAAGAAGTTTTGGCGTGATTACGCGGTCGTCGTGGCCGCCACTCCACCGGGTTACTCGCGTACACCCGATGAGATGACGGCTTGACTACAAGCCCGCGAGTTCCGTCGCGAAGAACATAGCCATCCCGCCGCCGCGATCGTCGCGGCCGAGGATGGCGGTGCGACGGAGGTAGTCATTGTCAGTCAGGCCGCGCGTGCCTGTGCTTTCGCACACGTCCACCAGGCGGCCCTCCGCGCCGGTTCGCGCGAGGATGGCCTTCCACGCCTTTTCGACCAGCGGCTCATACGTTTCGCGATCGATCCAGCCGTTGCGGATGCCGCGCAGCATCGCCGTCGCGATCATGGCAGTTGCGGAGTACTCCGGATACGCGCCCGGCCGATCGATGACATTGCGCCACATCCCGTTCTCGTCCTGGAAGCGTGCAAGCGCGGCCATATGTGCGCGGTACGATGCGAGCAAGCGCGAATAGTCCGCATGGTCTTTCGGGAACTCCGATAACGTCAGCGCCAGGCCAAGGGCGGGGAACGCATTGCCACGCCCCCAAGCGGCGTCGGTGGACGCCTGGTGGCGATACAGACCATCCGGCCTGAGCACGATCTGCTGCATGAACACGACATGGCGCGCCGCCATGTCGAAGTAACGCCGTTCGCCGGTAAGTGCGCCGGCCATCGCGAGGATCGGTACGTCCATGAACAACGAATCGCTCCAGCCGCCATGCAGCGGCATGAACTCACGAAGCTCGCCGTTGTCTGTGAAGCCGCTGGCGGCTGCGCGCACGACCAGCGCCTTCGCGCGTCGCGCGCGCTCATCGTCGCGGGCTCGACGCGCGTACTCGAAGAAGAGCATATGGGCCGCGAGCGAGGACTGCGACGGGCGCTCGAAACTACTTTTGGCGCCATCGAGGTAGGGCGCCAGCATGCGCGCGACCTCATCTCGTTCGCCGAGTCGAAGACGGCTGATGAGGGCCATCGCGGCAATGTAGTTCGGCGCCGTGAACTCGTGTCCATAGATGCGCGCCAGCTCCTCGGCGAGCGCCTGCGGCGATCGAGTGAGCCGGCGATCGATCTCCCGGTGCGCGCTCGAGGTTGTGCTGGCGTCCGTCAGCGACCGCAGGAACGGCGTCGATGCATCCACCCGCCGCGCCGGAATCTGTCCGACGTCGATCACGGCGTTCTGCGAGAGCGCGTCCACGAGTCCCTGATCTGGGCCGGCGACGAGGACCAGGTCAGGTGCATGCGTGCCGATCCATCGCCAGAGAACGTGGGATTCGATGTGCTCGCGGTAGGCGACGCCTGACGGCGGGAACTGCAGCGGCTGCGCGTCTGGATTCGCGCGTGCGATGGCGATCAGCCGGAACGCCCGCCGGTTCTGCGGGATTTGTTCGAAGGCGGCCACCTCACGGGCGACCGCGTCGCTGGACGGATCCGCGCCCTGAAGCCCACCGACGAGGAGCACCGTCGGTGAGGCGATGGAAGGACCTTCCAGCGTCACCGCCTCGATGGGCGCGAGATTCGTCGAAAGGCCAATCGTGGATCGCTCGACGGCGATGGCCAGTGCAGGCACGAGTAGTACAGACGCGAACACCCAGGCGAGAAGAGGTCGTGGAGAGGGGTGGCGAAAGCCTGTCATTTGTCGTCGTCGGCGCTGTAAGCAAACGGGTTGGTGTCGTTCGGCTTGCGGTGCACCGGCATGCGCGGCAAAGGTTGTTCGTTCTCCGCGGCCATCCACAGCACCGATCCCATCACGACGGCGGCCTGCTTCATGTCCGCGATTTTCAAGTGATCGTAAGTGTCGATATCGCTGTGGTGGACGCGCGCTGAGTAATCGAGCGGGTCCTGGATGAACTGAAACGCCGGAATGCCGACCGCCTGCATGAAGACGTGATCGGTGCCCCCGGTCGGAGCGGTGACCACCTTGATGACCCCCATGCTCGCAAACGGGGCGAGCCATTCCCGGAAGATGGGTACCACTGCGAGATTGCCTTCCGTGTAGATGCCGCGCACCTTGCCCGATCCGTTGTCCAGGTTGAAGTAGGCCTTCAACTGCTCGCTGCCGGGCAGAGGCTTGACCGGCCATCGCGTCTCCCACGTGTAGTACGGGTTGATCTTCGCCAGGTTCGGATCTGTGATTGGCGGCCGCTCGGCCAGGTACTTGTCGACGTACGACATCGAGCCGAGCAGCGCCTGTTCTTCTCCTGCCCACAGTACGAATCGAATCGTGCGCCGCGGCTTCGCTCCGAGCTCGTTGAGCACGCGGGCGATTTCCATGACAACCACAGACCCCGCCCCGTTGTCGGCCGCACCATCGCCAGCAGCCCAACTGTCCAGGTGCGCGCCGGCCATGACGTAGCCTGCGTTCGGATCGCGACCAGGGATCTCCGCGATGATGTTGTACGCGTTCCGGTCGTCGTCGTGGTACCGAACCACGCTGGTCAGTTCGACGGTCGGCGTCTCTCCGGCCTTCGCCAACCGCGCCAACCGCCGGTAGTCTTCCGCGGCAATCTCCATCCCGGGTACCGTTGGTGTCTGACCGACGCGATATCCGTAGCCTTCACCGTGCAACAACCCGCCGTCGCGATATGCCTGGCGCACCCAGGCCACCGCGCCTTCAGCTTTCAGGAAGGCGTCGAGCTGCGCGTCGAAGGCCTCCTGTTTGAGCGTCCGGGCCACCTCCGACTCCGAGAACTTCGGCTGCACGTAGACGTCGAGCCTGCCGAGCTCTTCATCGGTCAATCGGCGGAATGGCGGCTGTTCGGGTTCGGACCCTTCGCTCGGCAGATCCACCAGCACCACCTTGCCCCGCAGTTGTCCTCGCCATTTTGCGAAGTCGCGCTCGCGCTGCATCGGCGCGACGACGATTGGTGCCCTAACAGTACCGGGTGTTGAAGGCGTCCATGCAACCGGAATGGCGCGTAGCACCACGACTCGAGGTGTCAGCATGCGGGCTTCGATGCGTTCGATCGACCAGCCGCGACCGAACTCGAACGGCTCGGCGTGCACATTCGACAGCCCCCACTCGCGAAATTTCTGTTGAGTCCACCGTTCGGCCAGCCGCATTTGCGGTGAGTTCGTCATGCGCCCGCCGATCCGGTCGGTCAGGTATTCGGCCGTGGCCGGGATTTCGCTGTGATTCAACGCCTCGTCGATGATGCGATTGATCATCGGCCAGTCGGCGCCGCCGACTGCGCTCGAGGCAGCGGCGACGAAACACGCGACCAGAGCGGCCTGGAACGTTCGCATGGCGGGAGTCCCCTTGTCAGAACGGAGAGGTGACCACGAGTATAGCGCGGCGCCCTCGCATGCAAGCCGCGCCATCGCGCAGGCTTTTAGCCTTCGCGGTCATCGCTCTACGTCGTTCTGCAAATGCGCTAGTCGGTACGCAGCGCTATCATCGGCGGCAGTGCTGCCGCTCTCGACGCCGGGACTACGGAGGCAACGAAGGCGGCGAACGCGAGCGCGGCAGCGGCCACGCTCAACGCCACCGGATCCCAGAAGGACACGCCGTAAAGCTGCGCGGAGAGCAGGTATCCTGCCCCCACAGCGAGAGGCGTCCCGAGCGCCAGCCCGATTGCGACCCGCTTGAACGCCCCGCCGAGCACCAAGCCGATGACGTTCGCGCCATCCGCGCCGAGCGCCATCCGCACGCCGATCTCGCTCCGGCGTCGCGCCACGCTATACGCCGTTATACCGTAGAGGCCGATCGCGGCGAGAACCAGCGCAATCACGCCGAAGAGTCCGGCAAGGCTGGCGACGGCGCGCTGCTGGTCGAAGGACCGAGCCACCTGCTCTTCCAGCGTGCGGATGTTGATGACGGTCATGTTGGGATCCGCCTCGGCGAGCGTGCGCGCCACGAGTGGCTCCAGTGCGCCCGGCGGAGTGTTCGTCACCAGCAAAATGCCGCCGACGTAGTGCGAGGCTGTCTCCACGCGCTGCATCAACGGGCTCGCGTACTTCACGGTCTGCGCCAGCGGGACGAAGAACATCGGACGCGCGGGCCGATCGAGTTGAAAACCCGCGAACCTGGAGTCTCCGACAATCCCCACGATGCGAAACGTGTTGACGTTCTCGGGCAGGTTCAACCCGAACCGGCGATCGATCGGATCCTCTCCAGGCGAGAAGAAACGCCGCACGAATGCTTCGTTGACGACGGCGACGTTCTCCGACAGCTCGTTGTCACGGTCTGAGAAGTAGCGACCGCGAACGAGCTTCACGCCCAGGTCCTGGAGGTAACGAGTACTGACGCGGTCCCACGATGAGCCGTTGTCCGTGCCTGGCGCAGCCGGGGGCTTACCGGCAACGAGCACTCCCTCGCCCCAATTGTTGGTGAGCGGGTTGTAGAGCGCCAGACCGGCGTTTCGCACTCCGGGAATGCGGGCGAGTCGCCCTTCGACGTCGCGGTACAGCGCGGTGAGGCGATCGCCGGTTACTGCCGCCGACGGGCGGCCGATCGCCACGAGCACGCGGCCAGTGCGATCGAAGCCGAAGTCCTGCCCTTCGAGATTGCCCAGGCTGCGGCCTAGCATCGTCGATCCGGCGACGAGTACCACGGACAGTGTGGCCTGCAGGACGAGCAGCGTCGTGCGGGTCAGCGCCGCGCCGTCGCTCGTCGAGCGTCCTGTGGTGCGTAGCGCCTCAATCGGATCGGTACGAGTCGCAAACCATGCGGGCGCGGCGCCAAACAGCACGCCGGTTATCAAAGCCAGACCAACGGCAAAGGTCAGCACCAACGGTGAAGGCGTGACGTCGATAGGGAGCATCGTCGCCCCGGCGAACGCGAGCGAGAGCAACAGTCGAGCGGCGCCGATCGCGACGACGAGCCCGACCACGGCGCCACCAACGGCCAGCAGGACGCTTTCCGTCAGCGCTTCGAGGATGATCTGTTTGCGCGACGCGCCGAGGGCGAGACGTACGGCCATCTGGCCGCGCCGTGCCACCGCGCGCGCGAGCAGCAGGTTGGCGACGTTCGCGCACGCGATGAGCAGCACCATCACGCACACCACGAGCAGAATCCGCAGGCTGCGCCCGTACTGCTCCTTCATCACGCCGACACCTGCGCCCGCTGGCACGACGGTGATCATCTGCTCGGGCAGCCGGCGCTCGATTTCCGGCATCCAGTTCGCGGGGTATCCGGCATCCTGCCGCATCCATTGCCGGAGCAACACGGTGAGTCGCGCATCCATGTCGTCGATCCTCGCATCCGCGCGCAAGCGGCCGATTACACGCAGCCATGCCGACATGGGCTGCCGCAGCAGCGACGTGTCGGCGCCGACAATAAGCGGTTCGTGCTGCAGCGGAAGCCAGAGATCTGGCGGGTCGGCACGCAGGGTCTCGCCGAAGAATCCCGGAGGCGCGATTCCGGAAACGGTGAACGCGCGTCCTTCGATCATCAGCGTGGAACCAACCAACGACGGATCGCCTCCGTAGACGCCCTGCCAGGCGTGGTACGCGATCACCGTCACCGGTGCTGCGGCGGCGTGGTCATCGGCGGCCGTGAAGACGCGCCCTGTGAACGCGCCCACGCCCAGCGTCTTGAAGTAGCTGCCTGTGGCATACATCGTCCGGAGCGGCCGCGGCGCCTCGGCCACCCCTTGACGACGGACGCTCATGCGGCCGACGAATGTCTGAAAGGCCGTGATGTCCTCGAATTGCGGGGTTTCGGCCTTGATGTATTCGAACAGCGGAAACGAATAGAAGCCCCAGCGGCCCTGGGGGCTGCCCTGCACGCAACAGTTGTCGCCGTCGCCGATTCGATACAGCCGTGACGGATCGGCCACTGGGAGTGACTTGAGCATCACGGCGTGCATGAGGGTAAAGATAGCCGTCGTCCCGCCAATCCCCAGCGCAAGTGTCAGCACAGCCGTCACCGCGAAGACTCGCGC
>Ga0075418_10002625_pt1 | contig 20630 bp, 15 predicted proteins | sample SoiMetdeltSBSDD2_FD_81776 | JGI IMG/M metagenome (GOLD analysis project Ga0075418, IMG submission 81776) | Bulk soil microbial communities from a Populus tree surrounding site in Tennessee, USA - Soil MetaG P. deltoides SBSDD2 | ecosystem: Environmental > Terrestrial > Soil > Tree plantation...
ATCGAGGTACACCCCGACGAGCCCAGCGCCGTCAAAAGCTTCGGAGCGTAGACCGATGCGCACGATCAAATTGACGACCGGCGCCGAGGTGCCGCTCGACGGCGACCTGATGACCGTCATCGAGAGTCTCTACCTGGAGATCACCGCCAAGCGCGAGCTCGAGCGGACCTTCGAGGACACAGTGAAGGAGATCCAGGAAATCATCGACCAGATGACCGACGATGAGCGGCGCCAGTACCTCTCCGAGAGCCTGTTCCTCAATTTCGTTTCCTTCGAGAATCAGAAGCTCGGCGCGCTGATGAAGAAGCTCCGGAAGGACGACTGACGCTCAACCCCAGTGTCCCTGAACTACCTGGCCACCCGGTTCACGTGCAGCTGGCCGTGGAGCACGATGGTGATGCTCTGCGATGGCCGCCTGGTGTGCGGTTGCGCCGACCCCTACGGCCGGCGCGTGCTCGGCGACGTGCGTCAGGACACGGTGACGGCGGTCTGGACTGGCGCGACCGCCGCGAACCTGCGCCGCGACCTGAACGCCGGCGGCTCGAAATTCTGCGGGGACTGCCCGCTCAAGCTGCCGCTCCAGAAGGATGAGACACCGCCGCAGCGGGATCTGAACGTTCCGCAGCTGCCGTCGCGGCTGTACATCGAGACCACCGCCGCCTGCAACATCTCGTGCGAGCAGGCGTGCTGCGCGCCGGAAACCGGCATCACGCGCACGCGTCAGGCGGGGATGCTCGATTTCGACGTCTTCAAGCGGGTGGTGGACGAGGCCGGGCCGTCGCTGGTCCGCATCGACTTCTTCAACTACGGCGAGGCCTTCCTGCACAAGCGCGCCGTGGAGATGTGCGAATACATCAAGCACAAGTTCCCGCACATCTATCTCTACACGAGCACGAACGGTCTCGCCTTCAGCGAGGAGCAGGTCCGACGGTTGATACGTTCGGGCATCGACGAGGTGACGTTCTCGATCGACGGCGCAACCCCGGAGAGTTACGTCAAGTACCGGCGCCGCGGCGACTTCGAGAAGGCGATCCGGAACCTCCGTTTTGCCGTGGACGAGAAGCGCGGAGGCGGCAGGGACCTGCCGTTCATCAACTGGCGCTACATCCTCTTCACTCACAACGATGGCGAACAGGAGATGCAGCGCGCCCGTGAGATGGCCGCCGGGATCGGCGTCGACCGCCTCTGCTGGGAGCTGACCGATCATCCCGAGGACTTGTACTCACGGCGCTTCGTCCGCGGGTCGGAGGACCTGGCGCGTATTCGCCACGAGATCTGGGACGACAACAACCTGGGGAACGCCATCCCGGGCGCTACGCCGCGCGCGGAGATTGAGGTGCGCGGCCCCATTCCGCTGGCCGGGCTGCCTATCGTGGCGCGTCACGGACGGCCGCTGACGCTGCGTGCAAAGGTCCGGAACGCCTCTACGCGGCCGTTCCCGGCGCAGGCGACCTACGGGCGCCGGCTGGTGAGGCTCGGGGCCCAGCTATGCGGTCCTGATGGTTCGCTGGTCAACCGTGACTACGAACGGGCGTGGCTGCCCAGGGCGCTCGGACCGGGCGACCGTGCCGACGTGCGGATGAAGATCACCGCGCCGTCCCAGCCGGGGCGGTACATGCTGAAGTTCGATCTGGTCAGTGAGGGGATTGACTGGTTCGAGTCCTGCGGCTCGCCGACGACGACGAAGACTCTGGTGGTTATCTAAAAACTGTAGGGCCGGGTCTTCAGACCCGGCCGAACCAACTAATTCGCCAGCCTTGCCGAGGCCGGAACGGTGTTCGCGGCGGCCCCGACGGGTGCCAGCACCGATGCGTCCGGCGCCTCGACCATCCGCCAGGCATCTGGTTCTTCCAGAATCCGTGCGGCAAATGCAGTGTGCAGGGCGTGACCGCCGCGATGCGCCACCAGGTGACCGATGACCGGATGCCCGACGAGCGACAGGTCGCCAATCACATCCAGGATCTTGTGGCGGACGAACTCGTCCTCGAACCGGAGCGCATTGTTGAGCACACCGGTTTCCCCGAGCACGATGGCGTTGTCGAGCGAGCCGCCGAGTGCGAGTCCGCGCTGCCGGAGCATCTCGACTTCCTTCAGGAACCCGAAGGTCCTGGCCGGGGCAATCTCTTCGACGAAGCTGTCCTCGGTGATCCTCATCGTCCGGGACTGATGCCGGAGCAACGGGTGATCGAAGCTGATGCTGTAGGTGACCTTGAAATGGTCCGAGGGATAGAGGGCAATGCGCTTGTCCCCGTGCGTCAGGGAGATCGGCCGCAGCACCTTCAGGAACCGGCGCGGGGCTGACAACTTCTTGACACCCGCCTCGTTGAGAATCAGGTAGACGAACGGCGCCGCGCTGCCGTCCATGATCGGCACTTCGGAGTGATTCAGCTCGACGATGGCGTTGTCGATCCCGAGGGCGGTCAACGCCGCCAGCAGGTGTTCCACCGTTTCGACCGACACCGCCTCGCGGGTCAGGCCGGTCTGATACTGGATGCCGCCGAGATGCGTGACGGTCGCAGGGATTTCAAGCCCGCCAAGATCGCTGCGCTGAAAGCGGATGCCGTAGTCGGCAGGGGCCGGTTTGAGCGACAGGGTGACCTTGTTGCCGGAATGGAGACCGATTCCGGTGCATGAGACGGTTCGACGGAGGGTGCGCTGCGCGTTCATGACCTCTCGGATGGAAAAGGGCTAAGCCAGTCTGGCTTCCTCAGCGTCTTCCACCTCAGCAAAGCGTCTGCCACCGCACCCGTATTTGTAATATCCCCCGTAAGTGACTGATTTTCTGCGGCTTTCTGAAGGAGTTCGGGACTCGCAAAAGGCCCAGGAGGAGCAGACTGTGGCTTTTCGGCCACAGCGCCTGACGGCGAATTCGTGGCTCGGTTACCACAGTTGACGAGCGGCTTTGAAGGGGCGTTGACCCTCATTCACGACGCCAGCGCGGGCGGAACTCGCAGGATTTCCGCCAGAAACTGTCCCGTATAAGAGTCTCGGCTCCGGGCGACATCTTCAGGAGTCCCCTGCGCCACAATCCGGCCGCCGCCCGCGCCACCCTCCGGACCGAGGTCGATGACGTGGTCAGCCGATTTGATGACGTCGAGGTTGTGCTCGATGATCACAACTGTGTTGCCTTGATCGACAAGTTTGTTGAGGACGTCGAGCAGCTTGTGCGTGTCTTCGAAGTGCAGTCCGGTCGTCGGTTCGTCGAGGATGTAGAGCGTCGTGCCGGTCCCGCGCCGCGACAGCTCCTTCGCCAGCTTCACGCGCTGCGCCTCGCCGCCGCTGAGCGTCGTGGCTGACTGTCCAAGCTCGATGTAGCCCAGACCCACGTCCTGGAGCGTCCGCAGCTTCCCGGCGATGGGCGGGAAGTTCTCGAGCAGGGGGAGCGCCTGGTCGACGGTCAAGTCGAGGACATCGGCGATCGACTTGCCCCGGTACTTGATCTCCACGGTTTCGCGGTTGTATCGCCTCCCCTTGCACTGTTCGCAGGTCACGTAGACGTCTGGCAGGAAGTGCATCTCGATGGCGATGACACCGTCCCCCTGGCAGGCTTCGCACCGCCCCCCTTTCACGTTGAAGGAGAAGCGCCCGGGCTTGAAGCCCCGGGCCTTGGCTTCCGGCAGCATCGCGAAGAGCTCCCGGATGAACGTGAACAGCCCGGTGTAGGTGGCTGGATTCGAGCGCGGGGTGCGCCCGATCGGCGACTGGTCGATCTGAATCACCTTGTCGAGATGCTCGGTGCCCTCGATCGCCGTATGAGGCCCGGGCTCGTCAGCCGCCCGATAGAGCTGCCGGGCGAGCGATCGGTACAGGATCTCGTTGACGAGGGTCGACTTCCCCGAGCCGCTGACCCCGGTGACGGTCGTCAGAACGCCGAGCGGGATACTGATGTCGATGTCCTTCAGGTTGTTCGCCCGCGCACCTCGGATCACGACGCTGCCTCGCGACAGCGGACGGCGCGCCCGGGGCGTCTGGATGGCGCGCTCGTTGCGGAGGTACGCCGCGGTGAGCGAGCCGTTGCCATCGGCCAGGAGTTGCTGGGGCGTGCCCTGGAAAATCACGTGGCCGCCGTGCTCACCCGCGCCCGGCCCGAGATCCACGACGTAGTCCGCCGTGCGAATCGTTTCCTCGTCGTGCTCCACGACCAGCACCGTGTTACCGAGATCGCGAAGACGCGCCAGCGTCGAGAGCAGTGCCCGGTTGTCGCGCTGGTGAAGTCCAATCGAGGGCTCATCGAGCACGTAAAGAACACCGGTGAGGTTCGATCCGATCTGCGTCGCCAGGCGGATCCGCTGGCCTTCTCCGCCTGACAGCGTCGCGGCGCTCCTTCCCAGCGTGAGATACCCGACCCCGACGTCGTGGAGGAAGTGAATCCGATCACGGATTTCACGCAGGATGCGGTTCGCGATCAACGATTCGCGATCGGTCAGCTCGAGTGAATCGAACACGCGGACCGCCTCGGCAATCGGCAGCGCGACGTACTCCGAAATCGTGCGCCCCTTGACCTTGACCGACCGGCTCTGCGGCTTCAACCGCTCGCCGTTGCAGGCCGGGCAAGTACGAAGAGCGCGGTACGGCTCGAGATTCTCCTGCTCGAGCCAGCTGCCGTCTTCGTATCGACGCCGGAGATTTGGAATGAGCCCTTCGAACCCTGCGCCGAATGGGTCCTTCTCTCTGGCTTTTCCCTTCTTTGGCGCTTCGTCCCCTCTCTTCGCTCCCATGGCGCCGAAGAACAGGAGGTCCCGCACCTTCTTCGAGAGTCGGCGGAAGGGCAACGTGAGATCGATGTCGAAGGTGCGGCTCAGCGACTCCAGCGCTTCACGAACGAGTTTCTTGTCGCCCTTCGCCCACGGTACGATCGCGCCGTCATTCAGGGACAGCGACTCGTCGGGGATGAGGCGCACAGGATCAAAGTCGTAGACTGCGCCCAGACCCTGGCATTCCGCGCAGGCCCCGTGCGGCGAGTTGAAGGAGAAGGCGCGGGGCGTCATCTCCGGCATGCTCACGCCGCAATACGTGCAGGCAAGCCGCCTCGAGAACAGCCGGTCGCCGCTATCGTAGGTGTTGATCACCACGATGTCGTCGGCGAGGTTGAGCGCGATCTCGACCGATTCGGTCAGCCGGCGCTCGATGCCTGCCTTGAGAATCACGCGGTCGACGACGACGTCGATGCTATGGTTCTTCCTGCGGTCGAGTTTGATGTCCTCGTCGAGCGAGCGCAGCTGCCCGTCGACCCGAACCTTGGTGAAGCCGCGCGCCCGGAGAGCGGCGAGCTCTTTCTTGAACTCTCCCTTGCGGCCCCTGACCACCGGCGCGAGCACGTTCACCCGCTCCTCGTTGGGCGACAACATCACGATGTCGATGATCCGCTCGAGGGACTGCGAGGCGATCTCACGGCCGCAGAGATGGCAGTGCGGGATGCCGATGTTTGCAAACAGCAGCCGCAGATAGTCGTAGATTTCGGTGACTGTGCCCACGGTTGATCGCGGATTGGAGCCCGTGGTCTTCTGCTCGATGGCGATTGCCGGCGAAAGCCCGTCGATCAGGTCGACGTCGGGCTTCTCCATCTGCTCCAGGAACTGGCGGGCGTAGGAGGACAGTGATTCGACGTAGCGGCGCTGCCCTTCCGCATAAATCGTGTCGAAGGCGAGCGACGACTTCCCGGAGCCGGAGAGGCCGGTAATCACGACGAGCTTGTCCCGGGGCAGCTCGACGTCGATGTTTTTGAGGTTGTGGACGCGGGCGCCGCGCACCGCGATCCAGTCGTGCGCCATCTCTCCCTACCGGCTGTACAGGGGGTTACCCAAAGGGGTAATTGTACCATCCGGCAGCTCGAGAAGCCGGATGTCTAGCCGGGCAGAGCTGGTCCGTTCGACACCTTGAGCCGGCTGTGCCGGTAGCCGTAAACGAAGTAGAGAATCAGGCCGATCGCGAGCCAGATGCCGAATCGCTCCCAGGCGTGCGTCGGAAGCCCGACCATCACGTAAATGCAGGCCGCGGCACCGATGAGCGACACCGGCCACACGAGCGGCACGCGGAAGGGCCGCTCCCGCGAAGGGTCCTTGTAACGCAGCACGAGGACCCCGAGGCACACGATCGCGAACGCGCACAAGGTCCCGATGTTCGTGAGGTCGTAGATCTCATTCTCGTCGGCCACGAGGCTGCCCAGGGCAACGACCACGCCGGTGACGACTGTCGTGATGTGCGGCGTGCGGTACTTCGGATGAACCTTCGAGGCCCACCCCGGAAGCAATCCGTCGCGCGCCATGGCAAAAAAGATTCGCGGCTGCCCGTACTGGAAGACCAGCAGCACGGCGGTCAGCGACACCACTGCACCGAACGCGACGATCCAGCTCGCGGTCGTCAGACCGGCAACCTCCAGCGCGCGAGCCAGGGGATCGGCCGCCTTCAACTGTTGATATGGCACCAGCCCGGTGGCGACGATGCCGACGATGACGTAGATGAGCGTGCAGATCGCGAGCCCGCCGAGGATGCCAATGGGCATGTTGCGTTGAGGATCGCGCGTCTCCTCTGCCGCCGTCGAGATCGCATCGAAGCCGATATAGGCGAAGAAGACGATCGCGGCCCCCTGGTGGATCCCAATCCATCCATTCGGCGCGAACGGCTTGTAGTTCGCCGGATCGATGTGCGTCGCACCGAGAACTACGAACAGACCGAGCACGAGCAGCTTCACGACGACCATCACGTTGTTGGCGCGCGTGCTCTCGCGCACACCGATGTAGAGCAGCCAGGTGATGGCCATCACGATCAGGGCGGCCGGGACGTTGAGCAGAACCGGGATACCGGCAAGCCGCGGGGCCGCCTGCAGCAAGCCGTGCACTTCGGGGTTCGAGCTGAGGAGCGCGGTGCGATACCCGTGCGTCAGCCAGGCCGGAAACTCGACGCCGAACCCGGACAACAACGACGTGAAGTAACCGCTCCACGCGATCGCCACCGCGATATTGCCAACCGCGTACTCGAGGATCAGGTCCCAGCCGATGATCCAGGCGATGAGCTCTCCGAGCGTCGCGTAGGAGTACGCATAGGCGCTGCCTGCCTGCGGGATCATCGACGCCAGCTCCGCATAGCAGAGACCGGCCAGTGCGCAGACTCCGCCGAGCAGCAGAAACGAGAGGACGAGCGCCGGGCCGGCGCCATAACGAACCACCTGGCCGTTCGGGAGGACCTCTCCGGCTGCGGCGGTCCCGATCGATGAAAAGATGCCCGCGCCGATGACAGCCCCGATTGCGAGCATGATCAGATCGCCCGCGCCCATGACGCGTTTCAAAGATTGTTGGGTTTCGGCGAGGAGCTCGGAGATGGGCTTTCGGGCGAACAGTTGGCTCATACGCTCAACCGGAAACGGACGAGAGAAGGCCGCGGACGGCGACGTTCAAGCGGTAGGCCGTGTCCTGCGACACCAGCACCAGTCCGCCGCGGGGATCGAATGCGAGGCCGATGAGATCACCGCCCGCGATGAGCTGGCGCGGAGGCTCTCTTCCATCCAGCGGAAGCCGATACAAACCACTCCATCCGGCAACCGCGTCGACGACGAACAACTGTCCCTGGTCGTCGAACGCCAGGCCCTGCGGACGGCCGAAGCCGTCGTAGAACACGTCGATGTCGCCATCCATCGAAATCCGATAGACGGGGTCCCTCGGCGCCATCGTCGGCGCCGTGACGTAGAGGCGCTGGTCCGGACCGAACGCGAGATGAAACGCGGCAACGCTCGGAGGCAGGCTGGCGAGAAGCGTGGCGCGTCCGCCGTCGACCCGCAGCACCGAGCCGGAGCGGTCGCCCACGTACAACGCCTGATCGGGACCGAATGCAATTCCGCACGGCACTCCGAGATCGCTCGCATGAATCGAGGCGCTGCCGTCGGGGCCGACGCGGTAGACCGTACCCTCGAACCGCGAAGAGACGTGCAATACCCCCTCGTGATCGAGCGCCATCGAGGTCGGGTTTGGAACGTCCCCGGCAAAGGGCTCCCGGGTGCCGTCCGGACGGACGACAAAAATCGAGATTGGCGCCTGCTGACCTCGGGACCCGCTGAACGTGACGTAGAGGTTCCCGTTGCGGTCGAACACCGGACTGTCAACCAGATGAAGGCCGGTCGCCAGCGGTGTCGCCACGTCGATATACGCCGTTTCGCCGGGCACATCGTCCACGCGGACGGGCGTAGAGCCGCCCTCGAGACCGGGAGGCACGGTCACGGTCACTGCCTGGGAAGAGACGAGCGTCGGACGGGCGGGCTCGCCGCCAATCCGAACCTGGACCGGCGGGTCGACCGGAAACCCTTCCCCGAAAATCACGACCTGGCCGCCTTCGACGGCCCAGAGCGGCTGGACGGAGGTGATACGCGAAGGCGAACTGACTGCGCTCATTACTGTCGTGTGGCGAATTATGACCGGCCTGACGGGCGCAAGCTACCAGTCGGCCACCGCCGATCCGAGGGGCGTACCGGGATTCAGCGGACGCGAGGGTCCCGTCGCCCGATGGTGAGCACCGGGCAACCGGCTAGCTCTCGTCGAGCTCCAGGTTCCAGTAGAAGTAATCTCGCCAGGTTTCCGGCGCGTCCTTGAGGCCGACCGTAATGCGGATGGCAGGCGCCTTCTCCGGACGTCTGGGGACGCGAATCAGGTGCATGCCCGCTTCGGCAGGCGTCCGTCCCCCCTTCCGGCGATTGCAGGAGACGCAGCAGGTGACGATGTTTTCCCAATCTTTTCGGCCGCCCTGGGCGACCGGCACCACATGATCGAAGGTCAAGTCCGCCGTCGGGAAGGCGTCTCCGCAGTACTGGCAGGAATGGTTGTCGCGGGCGTAGATGTTGGCACGCGAAAACGGAACGTAGTCGATGTTCCGCTTGATCTTGATATATCGCAGGAGGCGAATGACCGACGGGAGCTTGAAACTGAAGGACGGCGAGCGGACCTCCCGCTCGTACGAGGAAATAACCTCGACCTTCCCCTGGCACCAGAGCGTGACCGCTTTCTGCCAGTGGACGACCTTCAAGGGCTCGTAAGTGGCGTTCAGAAGGAGCGTCTGCTCCATATAAGCCTGAGTCATTCTGCACGATGACGGCCCAAATTGTCAATGTTTGCAGGGGCTTACGGAGATTTCACGGTCTGGAGGGCGCCGCGGGGATCGAATGATCAGCTAGAAAACCCGCCGGATTCCGACGAACCGCGAGCTCCAGTACGGCGTGGTAAGGCGTTCAACCCGGACGGCGCCGCTGGAGCTCGGCGCGTGGACGAACTCGCTGGCTGAGACCGCAATTCCGACGTGGGATGGCCCCCTGCTGACCGTGCTGAAGAAGACCAGATCGCCCGGTACCAGCGCCTCCGGCGAAATCTCGCGGCCCGCGTCGTATTGTTCGGATACCGTCCGCGGCAGGGCGAGACCCTGCTGCGCAAACACATACGCCACGAACCCGCTGCAGTCGAAGCCGGAGGGGTCGCTTCCACCATTGCGGTAGGGTGCTCCCTGAAGTGACAGGGCTGTGCCGACCACCGGGGGCAGTGGCAGGACGACAGGGGCACGCTCATCAGGCGGCGGCACGGGCTCGGGGATGGGGGCGGAAGCCGAAGGCGTGGGGGTCGGAAACGGCGCCGGCACGGCGCCAGAGGACGCACATCCCCCTGCGAGCAGGGTCAGCAGAAGGGGAACAGTAAGTCCCGCCTTCCCGCTTCGCACTACGGGGAGGCAGGCTCGACCCATCGGGCGACGGCGTGGCTGGATCGACATCGTGCTACGGGCCCCGCCTTCGCGCTTTGCGCTACGGCGAGGCAGGCTCACCGCTTCGCGCTACGGCGAGGCTCACCGCTTTGCGCTACGACATGGCGGGTGCGCCGAGGAAGGTTATCACGCGGCCTGGTGTGCGCCCTTCCTAGTCAGGCGACGAGTCGTCTGTTCGAGGAACTGGCGCATCTGCAGATCGTCGGCCGTGTAGATCACCGGTTGGGACGGCGACTTGATGCGTTCGATCGGTACGTTCGGATCGATGGGCATTTCGACCGCCTGCATATAACGCTGCGGAAAAGACGGGAAATTACGGAACGTCGTTGACACGACGCCACCGAACTGCGTCGTCAGGGTGTTGAAATCGTATTGGAGGAAGTCGAAGAGCTCGGGATCCGCGTCGCTCGTAACGTAAGCCTGCACCATCTCGGCGACTTCTTCGTAGAACTCGGGACCATGCGAATGCGGTGAATCACTGCCGTCCGCGCGAATGAGCTTGCGAATGCCGGCCGCGTCCGGATCGATGTGATAGAGCTCGTGAATGACGGTGTCGAGCTTGGCGAGCCAGCCTGGAGCATTCGCTGGGTACAGGTCCGCTTTTCGCGAACGCTCGAGCGACTGATCGCAGAATCTCGGCAGCACGAAAGAGATCAGGTACTTGATCCTGGTGCCGGCGATTCGCACATCGGGCGACTTCGTGACGAACCATTCAGAACGTCTCGTCAGCTGACCCGTTGCGCGGTCGCGCCAGAAGTAATAGCCCGGCTCGCTCTCGGGAAGCGTCAGGCAATGGCAGGTCGCGAAGGCTCCCTCCGTGTGCGACCTTCCGAACCTCCCGAAAATCAGGACCTCCCTGAGGTCGATGAATGACAGCCGCGACGTACGGCGGCAGACATCCTCCATCAGCAGCGCAATGCGCTCCGTGTAGTTGATCATCGAGACACGCCGCACCGGCCCGCACAGCTACGCTGGCCGGCTCGCGTCCTTGCCGCTTCAGAAAGGGAGCTATGTGAAGCAGGAAACGATTGTGACTATACGGGGATCCGACAAAAGTGTCAAGGTGAGCCTTACCAACCAAAGGCCGAGCTGTCAGTGACTTAGCCGCAAGGAGGGCGCTCGCACGGACGGGCCGGCGGAGCTGGTGGCGGCGGTACCACCTCGCCCGGAAGTGCCGTCGGTGCACCAGGTTGGGGCACGACGGGGGTCGGATCCGCCGTGCTGCCGTCCGGCGCCAGCGGTGTTGGATTTGGCGTTTCGGCGACGATGGGCGGCGGCGTCGCGGCCCCCATACGACCCATGATCATCTGTTGCCGGCGGCGCAGTCGAGCGGTCGGCCGTCCCGGCGTCAGGACTCGGGGGTTGACGATTGCGCCGGCGAGCAGCGCGGACTCCGACGGTGCGAGATCGGCGGCGGATTTCCCGAAGTAGGTTCGAGCGGCGGCCTCCGCACCATAGATCCCGTCTCCCCATTCGATCACATTCAGGTACAGCTCGAGGATCCGCTGCTTCGTCAGCTCCGCTTCGAGGCGACGCGCAATCAGCAGCTCGCGAACCTTCCGGATCGGATTCTTTGATGGGGACAGGTACAGGTTCTTTGCGAGCTGCTGTGTGATCGTGCTGCCACCGCGCGCGAACTCGAGCCGCTCGATGTTCACTTCCATCGACTCCTTCATCTGCTCGAAGTCGATGCCTTCGTGCTGCCAGAATCCCGAGTCTTCCGCGACGAGCACCGCCCGTTTCAGATTGGTCGAGATGCGCGCGTACGGGACCCAGTGCTGCACCCGTCGAGGCGGCTGGCCGTTGGCACGCGCCTCGCGCAGCCGCAGTTCGATGAAGGCGGTGGTCTCAGGGTTCCGCGTGCGCAGCGGTCGCACGTCCGGCAGGGAGAGATAAAGATAAGCCCCGGCTGCGAAGCCGAGAGCGAGGAGCGCCGCGAGGGCGCGTCCGAGCTTTCGCATTGCTTGCAGTCTACGCCGCCCGCCGCCAACGCGACGAGTGCGAGGCAAAAAGCGAGAAGGCGGGGCGACATCGCGTCGCCCCGCCTTCCGTTGTTCGCACCCCAGCCCACGCGGCCGGGATGCGCGACCTCAGTGGATCCGGGCACCCCACACCAGCCTGGTCTGACGCCAGTCGTCGTCCAGGATGGTCCAGAGGGTCTGATCCAGGTATTCGCCGTTGCGGAGGAAGGACTTGCGCAGCACACCCTCCTGAACCGCACCGACCTTCCGCAACGCGCCGTTGCCGCGACCGTTCGCGACCGCTGCGCGAGCTTCGAGCCGGTGGGCACCCACGACGTCGAACGCAAAGTCGACGACCATCTTGGCGCCGTCGAGGAATGCGCCCGAGCCCCAGAACGCGGACCCGATCGCGAAGCCCCATTCGGCGGTCGCGAAGCCCGGTTCCAGCTGCCGTACCTGGAAGATCCCGATCGGCGTGTCCATCCCGTGGGGCACGACCGCGAAGCAGACATAGTTGCCCGCCGTCCGCTCACGGTGCGTCCACGCGATGAACCGCTCGAACCCCTCGACCGTCGTCGGCGGCGGCGAGATGAAGCGCGACACTTCGTCGGTCGAGAGCATCGCGAGGAGTGACGGCGCGTCCGAGAGCCGCAGCTCCCGCAGCGTCACCATCGTTCCCGTCAGCACCGGCAGCGCCTGCCGCCAGTCAGACGAGGTGGTCGTGCTTTGACTGCCTGCAATGACGGCGTGCACGTCCAGTTGTTCGCCGTCTCGATAAGGCATCTTTTCCATGATTAGAGACCCCCCAAGACGCCCACCGCATCGGCGATGGAAGTTACCGTTTGTGTGACAAGGTTCTGTTCCGAAACAGGTACCGTAACGAGCGGCACTTCGAACAGGCTGTCGAAGACGGTCTGATCGAAGTTGACTGGCGGCTCAATCGGGTCATCGAACATTGGTGCGTCTTCACCCGAATTGCCCCAGGTCATGTTGTCGTCCTCGGAGGCGGTTCCCCACACGAGGTTGTCGACATCCCCACTCGTTCCCCAGACCAGGTTGTCCCCAAGCGCCGCCGTCCCCCATACGAGGTTGTCGGCCGAGAGAGACGTGCCCCAGACCAGGTTGTCACCGGCGATGGAGGTTCCCCACACCAGGTTGTCGCAGTCGGCACCGCCGCAGTCGGTCCCCCAGACGATGTTGTCGTCGCCCGAGAGGGTGCCCCACACGAGGTTGTCGCCCGAACGCGACGTGCCCCAGACCAGGTTGTCGCCGTTGCTGTCGCGCACGGTGCCCCAGACCAGGTTGTCAGCGCTCAAGAGGTCGGCGGTCCCCCACACCAGGTTCTCGCCATCGTTCTTGAGCAGCGTGCCCCAGACAATGTTGTCGCCGTCAGCATCTCTGGCGGCGCCCCAGATCGTCCCGAGCTGGAAGGCACTCGCATTCGGCCGAATTGCGCCGCCGGTGATGCGATGGTTGCCCCAGATGATCTGCTTGCTCCACGTGCGCGGCATGGACAGTTTCGAGCCCTGCTGGGCGGTTCGGAAGAACCGGGCCAGCTGCACAGCGCCGTAGGAGTTCAGGAAGCCCGCGCCCTGCGTGAGCGCGTTGTAGTTGGTGTTCGATTCCGCCGTGTACTGCAGGATGGCCTTGACCATGTTCGGGGTCAGCGCCGGGTTCGCCTGCAGCATCAACGCAACGGTTCCGGCCACGACCGGCGACGCCATGCTGGTGCCGGTGAGGCTCAGATACGGCTTTTCGCCCCACAGCAGTGAGCCAGTCAGGAGATACGCCGCCTTCGTCACATACATCGCGCTCAACGGATCCGACAGCGAAACAACCCCGGTGCCCGGAGCGACCAGGTCAGGCTTCGCCGCGAAGTCGATGAACGTCGGGCCTCGCGAGCTGTACCCGGCCATCACGTCATCGCTGCGGACCACGGTTCCTTCGTGGCTGTACGCTCCAACGGTGAGCACCCAGGGCGCGTTACCCGGGGCGGTGATGCCGCCGTACTGCAGCTGGCCGTTGTCGTTCTTCCCCAGGTTGCCCGCCGCAGTCACCACGACGATTCCGGCGTCGACGGCGTGCTTGGCGGCCAGCGTCAGGGGATCAGTGTTGAAGGACTCCGTCACCGCCGCCCCGACCGAGAGGTTGACGACGCGAACGTTGTATGAGGCCTTGTTCGCAACCACCCAGCCGAGCGCCGCGATGACATTACTGATCACACCGCGACCGCTATCGTCCAGCACCTTCAGGCTGACGAGATGAGCCGACGGAGCGATCCCGGCGCGCGTGCCGAGCGAGTCCTTCCCGTTGCCGGCGATGATGCCCGACACGTGCGTCCCATGGCCGTTGTCGTCGTACGGCGCGGTCCGCCCGTTGACGAAGTCAACGAACGCGGCCACCCGCTGTCCGTTCTTGACCCGGACAAGAGATGACGAGCCCTGGTAGGTGAGGTCGTCGTGCCAGCTGGTCGTGCCGGAGTCGATGACGGCCACGCCGACACCCGCCCCGGTATACCCGTAATCGGCCTGCGCGGCGCGCGCGCCGACAGTGACCGCGACACGATTCATTTCGCCGCTCGTCGAGCGGTCGTAGTGGAGGCTCTCGACGGCCGGATGATCTGCCAGCTTCCGGATAACCCCGTTCGGAAGCTCGATCACCAGCCCGTTGATGAGCCCGAGTCGACGCCCCAGCTTGCCACCGAGACGTTTGACTTCGTACGAAGCATCCGCGCCCGGCTTCAGCGTCACGATGACTCGTGACCATCCGGTCTTCCCGGCACGGTCCTTCAGGAGCTTGTCGAGTTTTTCGGGCGTGCCGGACTTGGCGAGTGCCGGCCCTCCGAGCCCGACAACGAGGGCCAGCGCGAGCGCTCCCCTCGTCAGATTACATTTCCATCGAATCACGATTGCTGTTTCCTTTCGCTGCTGGATACCTCCCGCGACTTGCGGGAGCGAGCACGTCTCTTCCTGCCGTTACCTGCCGGGTGCCGATCGGCAGTGGTGACCCTGTTCAACGCCCGACCTGCCGCGTTGCGCAGCGTCGGAACAGCCCCTCGCCCACACGATGGACAGAAACTGCCGGCGCATGGCAGAGCAAGGCCAGGGCCAGAACGGCCGGGCTAGCACCAGATCCGTATAAACCAATGCAAATGTGGAATTTGTAGCTCTACAGGAGGGCGAGGTCGCGCACACGCGTGCGGCCCGCGTGGCTCGTTCTGGCACACGCCGGAAACGATTTCGGGCCCACAACCCAGCTAAGTATCTGAAAAACCTGTTGAGTACGCCGCTGTGTTCCAGACCGAGTCAGAGGTACCGCTATGGAACACCTGAGCTTAAGGGGCAAACCGCCTTGACCGAACGGCTTACACGGTTTGACGCGGAGAAACGGTTTCCGCAGCGTCTCGCGACCCAAGCAGCTGCATCACCAGAACCGTCACGGCGACCGCCGCCGCCGGCGCCATGAGCCATGGCGCGTCGCTGAAGGCGGCGCCCTGCCAGGCGTCCCGGAGCATCGCCCCCCAACTCGCGGACGGCACGGGAAATCCGAGGCCGACGAGGGTAAGCGTCCCTTCCGAAATCACGAACGCCGGCACCAGCATCGTTTCAATGGAGAGCAGAAATCCGGTGCAGGCAGGCACGAGATGACGTAGCAGAATCCGCGATGGGGCCGCCCCCATCGAGTACGCAGCTTCTACGTACTCCTTCCTGCGCTCCGCCGCGATGATGCCCCGCACCCCGCGCGCCACCAACGGCCACCCGGCGGCAGCGAGGACCACGCTCAACGTCCAGAACACCTGCGGGACCGACAGGACGAGGGGCATCGCCGCCCGCAACGCGAGCACGACATAAATTGCGGGCAGGACGAGCACGAAGTCAGCGATCGCCATCAATATGGTCTCGGGCCGCCCGCCGGCGAATCCTGCCACCCCACCCACCGCGACGCCGATCAGGAGAGCGCCCAGCGACGCGACGAAGGCAACCGAGAGCGACAGTCGGGCTCCGAACAGCAGGCGCGAGAAGGCATCCCGTCCCAGCGGATCGGTGCCCAGCGGAAACCACGGCCCGCGTGATTCGTCGATCGAGAGGAGCACGCCGTCCTTGAACAACCGAATCGGCACCTCGTCTCCCGTCGCTTCGAACCGCCGTTCGAGCCGATCGATCAGCTTCAAGGGCCTGACGTAGGGCCAGACGACTGTGCCGTCCGCCGCAATGATGTGAGGCCGCATCGGCGGGGCGTTTTCGAAGTCAGTGAACTGGCTGAGCGGGCCGTGCGGGGTCAGAGCAGGCGCGAACACCGCGGCAACGATCAGCCCTGCCAGCAGTGCCGCACCAATCAGGCGGTTTCCGCTCATCGCTGGCCGGCCACTCGAGGGTCGGCCGCGGCGAGCGCCACGTCCGCGAGAAGGATCCCCGTCGCGAGCACCGCTGCACCTGTTGCCGCGCACCCGGCGACCACATTGGCGTCGCGGGCGATCAAGCCGTCATACAGCAGCCGGCCGAGGCCGGGCCACGTCATCACGTACTCGACGGCGAACGAACCGCTGATGAGGGTTGCAGCGATGACGCCATAGACCGCGAGGACCGGCGTCAGCGACAGCCGCAACGCATGCGACCACACGACGCGTCTCTGTGGAATGCCGCGGGCGCGCGCCGCCTGCACCGACGGATGGCGAAGCGCATCGCCCATGGCGCGCGATTGCAGCCGCTCGAGCGTCGCGGCCACGGGTAGTCCCAGCGCCAGAACCGGCAGCACCAAATGACGAAGCGTCGCCTCTGCGCCGCCGCTCGACGGCAGACCGCCAACGGGAAACCACCCGGTCGTCGAAGCGAGGAACAGAAGCCCGAGTGACAGGATCACCGGCGGCAGCGCCAGCAGGACGATCGACACCACGCGCGTCGTCAACGCGAGCGGACCGCGGCGGTTCGTGGCACTGAGCACACCAAGCGGAATGCCGAGTGCCGTCGCGAGCACCAGCGCCGCGAGGCCAAGCATGGCTGTGTTCCCAATCCGCTCGGCGATCAGATCGCTGACCTTGCGGCCCGGATACCGGGTCGACTCCCCGAGATCGAAGCGCGCGACACGGCGCAGCCAGCCGAAATACTGGACATACAAAGGCGCGTCGAGCCCGAGTCGATGTCGCTCCGCGGCGATCTGGGCAGGCGTGAGCTCGAACTCAGAGAGATGATCTCCCGGCGCCAGCCGCGCCAGGATGACCGCCGCCGACGAGACCACCAGCACGAGGACGATGGCTGATACCGCGCGGCGCAGGATGAAGGTGCCGAGGTGCGGCGTCACGGCGGTTGTTTCGGCGCCTCCTGTGTACGGCGTTACTGGCCGCCCCGCGGGCCCGAAGCCGCCAGCGTGTCGGCACTCCAGAGCAGCTGTGGAATCTGCGGCACCGGAGTCGGGTTGAGCACCCGCGGATTCAGCGCAATCGTGACCTTGGGAGCAACGAAATAGAGCGCCGGCACGTGCTCGCCTAATACTCGCTGGGCCTCGAGGAAGAGGCGCTGACGCTCGGCCGGATCCTGGGCCTGCACCTGCTGCCGCATCAGGTCGTCAATCCGCGCTTCCCACTCAGTGGCGGGCCGCGCCTGCCCGGGGTTCCAGAAATGACTGTTCCCCGAACTGAGCCAGAGATCCAGGTTCATTGCCGGATCTGTCGCGCTCGCTTGAAAGCCGTGGAAGATGCTGTCGTAGTCGCCGGCGAACCAGCGTTTCCCGATGCTCCCGAGGTCGAGCCCGACGACGTCGAGGGAAACGCCAAGAGCCCGGAACTGCTCCTGGAGAAGCGCCACGGTGCGTTCTCGAATGGTGGCGTCCTTCTGGACCAGCACCGAGAATCGCACCGGTACCCCCGCCGCATCTTCGAGCTGACCGTTACCATCACGATCGGTGAGGCCCGAAGCTGCCAGCAGCCGGCGCGCCTTCGCCGGATCGTACGGGTAGGCAGGAATCTCGGTCGAATACCACTTGCCGTGGCGCGGCGTAATCGGTCCGAAAACCGGCACTGCCGCCCCCAGATAAACGATGTTCGCGATCGCCTGGCGATCGACGCCGAACGACAGCGCCTGCCGGAACTCCGTCCGGCGGAGCCAGGGCTTCGGATCCGTCGAGGGTGACGCCTTGAGGTTGAACCAGAGAACGTTCGGATCGAGCCCGATGCCAGCGTCCAGGAGCTTGAGGCGCCCCTGGTCGGCGAGCCGCTTGAACCGCGCGTAATCGTCCGGCCGGATGTCGGCGTTCGACATGAGATCGGTGGCCCCCGACTCGAGCCGGAGGGCTTCCGCATTCTGGTCGGGGATGACCTCGATCGTCAGCCGATCGAGGTATGGAAGCGGGTTCTGATTCTGATCTTTCCGCCAGTAGTGCGGGTTCCGCGTGAACACCAGCCGCTGGCCGGCGACGTGTTCTGAAAGGACGAACGGCCCGAGCCCGACGATCTCGGTCAAGGGTGTCGACGCGGTCCAGGCTTTTTGGATGCTTTTCGCCTGCAGTGCCGCCTCCAGCTTGTGCCGCGGAAGGATCGGCAGGTTCTCGAGCAGCCTGACGCCTGGCGCGAACGGCGTCGGAAATTTCACGATCACGCTGGATGCGTCGGGTGCCGTTACCTCGAGCCGCTGTCCCGCGACCGTGAGACTCTCGCCCAGCTGACTGCCCGGTGCGTCATACGCCACCGCAAACGAGAACAGGACGTCTGCCGAAGTGAACGGCGCCCCATCCGAGAACGACACGCCCGTCCTGAGCTTCAACGTCTGCGAGCGCCCGTCCGGAGAGGCTTGCCAGCTTTCCGCGAGGGCTGGCTCGAGCGCGTCGGTCGTCCGATTCACCCGCACCAGACGCGCCTGCGTCAGAAGGCCCACGACGTCCGCCGCCGCGCTGGTATCGAAGTAGCGGTTGTAGTTGGCCGGCTCGCTGCGAAGCGACGCCACCAGTTCGCCTCCGCGGACCGGCTCCGAGCCGGGCGCGGACGCAGGCTGGCGGCGACAAGCCGCGCCAATCGACAACGAAACCGCGAGCAACAGGAGCCGTTTGCGTGTGGTGGTCACTGGCGACCCGACCGGCCAATTTGTTGGCCTGCGAAAAAAGGCCGTGTTTTGCGAATTCCGACAGGGTAAGCCCTACCCTCCGGGCTACGACCGCATCCTCAGCCAATCGATTGGCTGGAACGGACGCGCTTCATTGTGCCCGGATCGTACGTGAAGGCGACGTCGATGGCAACAGAAGTTCCTCAGTGTCATCTACTGACCGCCATTGCACCATCGCCTGTTGCCATCGCGTTCCAAAGCTCGGCCGTGGCACGTGCCGTGCTCTAGATGGTGACGTCTCCCCCCAAGGAAATAACCGGCCGCGTTGCTGATCAACGCGTTTGTTGATTCGAGTTCCCATGACTGACACCACAGCCATCCGTTCGTCGCGCCTGTTCCGATCGGTCGCCCTGATCGCTCTCGTGGCTCTTGCCGGTCTCGACGCCGAGGCGGCGGGCCGCGCGAAGCTGTCGCGCGATCTCGTCGAACGGCTTGGCTCGGGACGCGATCGCGCCGTTCGCGTGATCGTGTCGGGCGACGACGCGCGGATTGCGCGGCTGGCGGCACGCCATGGAGCGCGCATCGCCAAGCGGCTGGATGGAGCGGCGGTGCTGGAAGTCGCGGAGCGAACGCTCGACGCCCTGAGCGAGGACGCGGAGGTCGCGCATCTGTCGGGCGATGTCCCGGTCCGCCGGTTGATGGCCGTGACCACGGCGGCGATCGGCGCCGACCAGGCGTGGGATGGCGCGCTGGCTGGCATCACGGGCGTGACCGGCCGGGGAGTCGGGGTCGCGGTCATCGATTCGGGGATCGCCGCGCATCCGGCCCTTCGCGGCCGGGTCGTCGCGGCAGTGGATTTCACGGACTCGCGGGGCTCGGCGCAGGACGACTACGGCCACGGCACCCACGTCGCCGGCATCATCGCGGGATCGCAGGAGTCGGGCTACGCGGGGGTCGCGCCGAACGCGCACCTGGTCAGCCTGAAAGTGCTGAAAGGCGATGGGTCGGGCGACACCAGCGATGTCATCGCCGCGATCGACTGGGCCGTCAAGAATCGCGCGCGCTACGACCTGCGGGTGATCAATCTATCGCTCGGGCATCCGGTGTTCGAAAGCTATCGTGATGACCCTCTGTGTCAGGCGGTCGAGCGCGCGGTCGGTGCCGGGATGGTGGTAGTGGCAGCCGCGGGAAATTTTGGGAAAACTGCGGAAGGTAAGGCGGTGGTTGGCGGCATCGTGTCACCGGGCAACACCCCGTCCGCGCTGACGGTCGGCGCGAGCAACACGCGCGGGACCGCGCAGCGGTCGGATGACGTGATGGCGACCTACAGCTCGCGTGGCCCGACCCCGATCGACGGCCTGCTGAAGCCCGAGCTCGTCGCCCCCGGCAACCGCATCGTCGCGACCGCGGCGCCGGGGGCGTACCTGACGAAAACCTATCCCGAGCGCCTGGTCCTCGGCGCGGGTCAGGGACGCTTTATCGAGATGAGCGGCACGAGCATGTCGACCGCGGTGGTCTCGGGGTCGGTCGCTCTGCTGCTGGCGTCGAAGCCGCAACTGACGCCCGCGGAGGCGAAGCTGGCACTGCAGGTGACGAGTTCCCGGCTCGCGGGGGCGGGACTCATCGAGGCAGGAGCGGGGCAGCTCAACGTCGTCGCGGCGCTGGGCCTGGTGTCGGGAGAAAAGAACTTCCGCGAAACAAAAATTGGCGGTGAACTTGTCACGACATCCGGTCTCGGCTTCGCGACGTCGGCTGGAAACTCGAGCTCTACTTCGAGCCGACTTCCAACAGCGGGCAACACGATCGTATGGGGTGACACCATTGTCTGGGGCGACACCATCGTCTGGGGCGACACCATCGTCTGGGGCGACACCATCGTCTGGGGCGACACCATCGTCTGGGGTGA
>Ga0075418_10002626_pt1 | contig 20628 bp, 12 predicted proteins | sample SoiMetdeltSBSDD2_FD_81776 | JGI IMG/M metagenome (GOLD analysis project Ga0075418, IMG submission 81776) | Bulk soil microbial communities from a Populus tree surrounding site in Tennessee, USA - Soil MetaG P. deltoides SBSDD2 | ecosystem: Environmental > Terrestrial > Soil > Tree plantation...
AACGTAGTGTCGATGTCGACCGCAGCGTATGGCGCGATTAGCGATATTTACCCAGACTATATCGTTGAAACAGGCGAACAGCATCTAGCTACCTCGGTCATGAGCACTAGACATCCAATTCCTGTTGAAGATATAGAAAATTCACCCTACCTCAGCCCGAATGTCGCGGCCCTTTTTCCAAGTCGTTCCATGTTGGGTCTGCCACTGATCGCGCAGGATCGGAAACTTGGAGCGCTGTTGTTAGGATACAACACAAGGCGACAATTTGATGATAACGACATCCTGCATGCCGAAATCACAGCCGAACAGGTGGCGCTGGTTATATCAAAATCCTTGTTGCTGGAGGAAGCGAGAAAACAGGTAAAGCAATTAACTGCCCTGCACGATGTGGCCGTGACCTCCATTGAGGCCGATAACGAAGACCAATTGATCGAACGCGTAACGGATATCATCCGTCAGAATCTCTTTCCAGATAATTTTGGCATCATGCTGTTGGATGAAGAGGCTGGGCTGCTCCGGGCGCATGCCTCCTATCGCTTCCACAGCAATAACAAAATCGAAGTAAAAGGAATACGGCTCGGAGACGGAATTACAGGGGAGGTTGCAAAAAATGGGACTTCGCAGCGGATTGGGAATGTACGACGCAACTCGCAATATTTGGATATTGATGAACGCATCCTCTCCGAGTTGTGTGTACCTGTCAAATTCAAAGAACGAATACTGGGTGTCATCAACGCAGAAAGCACAAAAAGAAATGCCTTCACGGCTGACGATGAACGATTGCTTACAACGTTGGCAGGACAGCTCGCCACTGCCATCGAACAATCCCGCAAAGCACAAGCGGAACACAATTTAGTTGACCAGCTTGCCCATTCCAATGCCCTGATCTATGCAATTGCGGAGATTACAACCCAAATCGAAAGAGCTCTTACAGTTAATGAGATCATCGAAACTTTGGGGAGAGAACTGCGAAAGCTCGATCTCACCTGCATTATGGCCATCCATGATTCGAACCGCTCATTATTCACGATCAATTACACGTCCCTGCCACCCGATTTTCTTGGGATCGTCCAACAGGGGCTCGGCTACCCATTATTGGAATACTCTTTTTCAGCGGATCAGTTGAATCAAGCCTTGAAAGCGGAAGATCTTCTTTACCCCACTCTGATACATCATCCTGAAGAGGAGATCCTAATCCTTTTCCGTGAGGCAGAAAAACCGGGAGTTATCAGAATCCTTGGGGAGATTGGAGTTACTCCTGGCCTGGCGCCTCTCCGTTTGCCTTTGACTCTTGAAGAAAGCTTGCTGGGAATTTTATGGGTATGGGGGAAAGATTTCAGAAAATCTGATATTCCCATCATGTCTATCTTTGCCAAGCAAATCGGAATTTCCCTGGAACGCGCCAGGTTGTTTCAGGAAGTGCAAAACCTCGCGCTTACAGATCCACTGACCGGTTTGCATAACCGACGCAGTATCTTTGAACTGGGCCGTGTTGAGTTCATGCGAGCGGAGAGAATGAAGCGTCCGTTCAGCTGCATGATGTTAGATCTCGATCACTTCAAACAGATCAATGATAATTATGGGCATCATGTTGGGGACGAAATATTGCAGGAATTTTCTAACCGTTGCAGAAGTGCAGTTCGGGAAGTGGATTTGGTTGGCAGATATGGTGGTGAAGAGCTCATTATCATTATGCCTGAAACAGATCTTACAGAAGCTCTGCCAGTGGCCGAACGCTTGCGGATTTCAATTTGTGAGCAGCCTGTCTCGATATCTGGCCAGGAATTGTGCATTACCGTTAGTATTGGCGTTGCTCAGAAAGATGAAAATACGCTTCGCCTGGAAACGCTTGTGGCGCGCGCAGACCAGGCCATGTACATTGCCAAGCACAAGGGTAGAAATCGGGTGGCGACCAGTAAGTAAAGTTTTAGTTGGAGATCTTCAAGGCGACCATGGTGACATCATCAGCCAGTGACTTGTTATCCCCGAAGGCACTGGTCTGTTGAAGCAGGGTTTGAAGAATGTTCGGAGCGGTCATATGAGTGCTTTGCAAAAAAAGCTCCGCCAGGCGGTCAGGTCCGAATTGTTCGTTGCTGGTGTTTAGAACCTCGGTCACACCATCGGTGTAGAGCAACAGCGAATCGCCCTTGGAAAGCGTCACCGTTTCCGTTCGCGGGAAAAACGACTCAGCCAAACCAATCGCGGGTGCTGTGGGCCTCAACCAGTGAATATCATTGTTCCCGCTCCTGTATACAGCCGGCGGATTGTGCCCCGCGTTGACATAGGTCAATTTCAGCGTGATCGGATCAAAACGAGCCAGAAACACAGTGACGAAAGTTGTGAAGTTAATATTATGGATGTAGAAGCGATTGATCCGTTCGAGGATTTCAGCGGGTGAGTCCACATACGGTGCCATGGTCTGTATAGCAGTTTGCAGGCTGCTCATCAACATCCCCGCGGAAACGCCATGCCCGCTCACGTCTGCGATCACCAGTCCATGCGACCCATCACGGAACTTGAAGAAATCAAAATAATCGCCACCGATGATCTCTGCGGGTCGGCTGAACGCGGCTAATTCCACGCCTGATATTCGGGGCGCACTTTGAGGCAAAAGCGCGCGCTGGACAACTTGCGAAAGTTCCAGTTCAGATTCAAGGCGACGGCGTTCCTCTTCTGAATAGTGATCCAAACATACGGCGGCTGTATAATCCATCGCCAATATCTCAGCCTCCACTACGCCGTGACAGATCTCACAAATCCCCAGCGTATGATTATCTATTTTTTCGAGACTTTCGTCTATTACGTGGATGTGCTCTTCGATACAGGTATCGTCGTCACACAGGCAAACATCCTTCTCTTCTTCAGAAGCTGTCTCAAGGAATTCGGTCACGTTTTGTCGTTTTTCATCCAAGCCCCACTGGATCCGCTGAAAGATATCTATTGCCATGCGATTCTCCGTATAGCATGCCGCCGGCCTTCTGAAAATCACGGGACAAAACCCGCGGCACGTTCAATGATTTAGAACATTTGTTTAGACCAAGCAAACCCGGAGAATCTTACGAAGAACGCTTCCAAAGCTGATACAAACTTAGATTTCCCGTTTCGCCATCCGAGTAAAAAGTGTCAATTACTTTGAAACCTGTGGCTCCGGCCAATTCATTCAGCTCTCCTTCATTAAAATGATGGACATATCGGAGGCCGTTCCCGCCGCTCCGCCAGTCCAGCAGATAATCCCCCGCGTCCACTTCGGGCCCGGTAACTGCCGCGGCCTCCCAGGGCTGTATCCTTGACCGGAGCTTTTCGCTGTTGAGGAACTGCCAGTTGGAGTGGATGAAGAGGCCACCAGGTTTGAGCAGGGTACGAACCGTTTGAAGAATGTCCAAACGTACTTCATGAGATGGGATGTGATGCAGAACTGCAAATGCAGTAATCAACGACCATGGACGGAAAGCGGACAGCTTCTCGCGAAGCGCTGACCGCTGCGTCATATCTACTTGCACAAATTTGGCAGAAAAAACTTCAGGCTGCAAAGTGCCTAAAGAGGAAGACTCTGCTTCCCGGAGCAGGGGCAGGCTAAAATCCACGCCGAGATACGAGCCGCGCTGGCCGCGCTTTGCCAGTTCACGTGCCAGTTCCCCATTGCCGCATCCCAGGTCCAATACGTTTTCATCCCCATGGAGCGTTTCGAGCACACGCCTGACTCCGGGCTGAATCCGATGGCGGGTGGCGGAGAAGGAGTCGCCAAAGCGAGTGTAGAACTCGCGGTTCAGTTCGATAAGGCGGGCTGCTGTGACCGAATCCATGCTAGGGATTATACCTAGCGCTGTCACAAATTGCGCTTTTGCAAATCGGGAGAGCGCAGTTTGGGACGGTGGGCATCTTATAACGGGTATAATCCCGCCATGCTTACGCCGCTGCAGATCGAAGAACTCTCAAACCAGTTTGAGTCGAAAACGCCGCAGGAAATCATTGGCTGGGCGGTGGATACGTTCTGGCCCCAGATCGCGCTGAGTTCCTCCTTTCAGACCCAGTCTGTGCCTTTGCTGCACATGGCTTCGGAGATTAAACGCGATATGCTGGTCCTGTTTCTGGATACCGGTTATCACTTCTGGGAAACGGCTATTTTCCGTGAAAAACTTGCCTCCGAGTGGCATTTGAACGTGCTGGACCTGTATCGTGACACGCGCTGGGATCATTTCGCAAGAGGTCAGACTCGCACCCTGCCGCTCGAGGACCCGAACTTGTGCTGCTTTATCCATAAAGTGCAGCCGATGCAAAAGGCGATGAAGGATATGCTGGCATGGATCAGCGGTATCCGCCGCGATCAGACGACCGTGCGCGCGAAAGCAAAGATTTTGGAATTGCAGGAGGACGGGTTGTTGAAAGTCAATCCCCTGCTCAATTGGACAAAAGCGGATGTGAAACGATATATGAAAGAACATAATCTCCCATCTCATCCGTTACTTGAGAAAGGGTATCGCAGTGTTGGGTGCGCTCCCTGCACTGTTGCGATCGGCATCAATGACGATGAACGCGCTGGTCGCTGGCAGGGCCGCAGCAAGATCGAGTGTGGCTTGCACACCGATATGTTCAAACATAAGGACGTTTCGGAATTAAAGAGTGACTTCCATATAAATGTTGCTGCGGTGGAAGGCAGCCAGGGAAACCCGTAGACAGGTTTGAGATGCAGGTAGACAAGCGAGAACGCTGGAGAGAGACCCATCTCCTTACACCCGATAAAAAAGATCTGGCACGCGATGTGCTTGATCAGATTCGTCGCGGGCGCGATGTGACGCAGACTCTGCGCCATCATCCCTTGAAAGATGGCGGGTATCTCAATAAATCCATGCTGGTTTCGATTTATAACGAACTGGTCGCGGCGGGAGAGCTGGAACCAGACCCGCGCCTGCTCGAGCGGATTCGTATGAAGCCGATGCGGACACTCTCCGGTGTGACGACGGTCACCGTTCTGACGAAGCCCTATCCCTGCCCAGGCAAATGCATCTTCTGCCCCACGGATGTGCGGATGCCTAAGTCTTATCTGCCCGATGAGCCCGGCGCGATGCGCGCCGTAGAGCATCAGTTCGATCCGTATGCTCAAGTCCGTTCTCGCATCATGCAATTGGAATCATTAGGGCACCCAACTGACAAGATCGAGTTATTGATTCTGGGCGGCACCTGGTCGTCGTACAAAAGGGATTATCAGGAATGGTTCGTCAAACGTTGCTTTGATGCGATGAACGACTTCTCAAATCTCCCCGCAGAAGAGATAAAGATTGGAAAAGATGAATTAGGCAAAGCGCATACAGATAATGAAATGACGCATCATCGCAACGTGGGGCTTGTGATCGAGACGCGACCCGATGAGATCACACCGGATGAAATCCGCTGGCTGCGCCATCTGGGCGTGACCAAGGTGCAGATGGGTGCGCAGAGCTTGGATGATCGCATCCTGGAGATGAACAATCGCGGTCACGACGTGGAATGTACGCGCAAAGCTACCGCCCTGCTCCGTGCGGCAGGCTTCAAGATCGTGTTGCATTGGATGCCAAACCTCCATGGTGCAACCCCTGAATCAGACCGCCAAGACTTTGCCCGCCTGTGGAATGACTTCTGCCCGGACGAGATAAAAATCTACCCGAATCAATTGCTGGCAAATGCTGAGTTATATGAATACTGGCAGCGCGGCGAATTCAAACCGTACACGACGCAAGAACTCATTGACCTGATCGCGGATATCAAGCCAACGATTCCGCGATATTGTCGTGTAAACCGTGTCATCCGTGATATTCCGTCTACGAATGTAGTAGAAGGGAATCGCCGCACGAGTCTCAGGCAAGACGTGCAGGATGAGCTAAAGCGGCGTGGAACAAAGTGTCAGTGTGTGCGCTGCCGGGAAGTGAAAGGCAAGTCAGTTAGCTCAGGGTCCCTGCAGCTGGATGATTTGGTTTATCAGGCGGGTGCGGCGGAGGAACACTTCATTTCCTATGTTACATCGGATGACAAACTGGCAGGGTTTGTAAGGTTGTCACTGCCCGGTAAAGATTCACCACAAACTGGAATATCCGACTTGGATAGCGCGGCATTAATTCGTGAAGTACACGTGTATGGACAGTCCCTCCCAGTGGGTGCAGAGAAGGAAGGCGCAGCGCAACATGCCGGGTTGGGTACGCGATTATTGGAAGAAGCGGAACACATCGCCGTAGTGAATGGCTTTAGACGGATGGCTGTCATTTCGGCTGTGGGCACGCGGGGATATTATCTACGGCGCGGGTTTGAACGCGGGGAATTGTATTTGACAAAGAAAATCAGCGAATAATTGTTTCGTTGCGAAAATCATCTCATTTGCTGTTTCGCTGATAATTCTCGTTCCTTTGTTTTCGCTGAGATTTAGGCAGGGAAAACCCTATCGTGCAAATCGTTCTATTCGGATGGAATCAGCCGCCAGTTGGGAAAGAAGCGGTTCGTCATCCGCATCCAAGGAATAGTTCTTCTCCAGAAGCAGAGTGTTGAGAGCAATGGTGTAACATCGTTGCAAACGAATTAGAATTTTGTTAGACCAATAGATGGGCGCTTGACGTGCATCTGCCGCAGTGTCACAATAAGAATATGGAATACAAGGATTACTACAAGATTCTGGGTGTGGAGCGCAAAGCCAGCGATGACGAGATCCGCAAGGCGTACCGCAAACTGGCGAAGCAATTTCACCCCGATTACAACCCAAACAATAAACAAGCTGAGGAACGCTTCAAGGAAATTAACGAAGCGTATGAAGTCCTTAACGACCCTCAGAAGCGTTCCCATTATGACCGCCTGGGTTCTGATTATTCGCAGTGGCAAAGGCGCGGTGGAAGGCCCGGTGATTTTGACTGGAGCCAATATGGCGGCTATCCAGGTGGCACGCGCGTCAATATGGATGATCTCAACGAGATGTTCGGAGGTGGGTTTTCAGATTTCTTCCAATCCGTTTTTGGCATGGGTGGACGAACTTCCACGCGTACACAAGCGCAGGGCTATCAACAGGATTTTGAAATCACGCTTGAAGAGGCCTATCAGGGGACTACCCGCCGCATACAGGCCGATGGCAGCAAGGAAAAGATTGTCCGTATTCCGGCCGGTGTGCGCACGGGTTCCAAGGTTCGTGTTGCCGGGGCCGGCCCGAATGGCCTGGACCTGTATTTGATCGTGCATGTCATTGATGATAAAAGATTTGATCGCCAGGGTAACGACTTGCATACCACTGCTACAGTCGACGCATTCACCGCCATTCTCGGTGGTGAAGCAGAAGTTGAGACAATGGAGGGCAAGGTGAAACTCAACATCCCGGCTGGCACACAGCCCGATCAGATTTTTCGGCTGGCAGGTCGCGGCATGCCGCATCTAAAAGACATAAAACAGAAGGGTGACCTCTACGTAAAAGTGAAGGTACAGATTCCGAAATATCTTTCACCCAAACAACGTGAATTACTGGATGAAGCCTCACGCATTCGATTTTAGAAAGGAAAGTATGAAACACGTATTACTTGCTTTATCAATAGTAGTGATCGCATCTCTCGCCTGTCAGGTAACAGGCGTTTCGCCCCTTGCTCAGCCGACGGCTGTTTCTCAACCTCAGGCCATTCCTCCCGTTCAAGTGGATTCTGCAATCGTGATGCCGGAAGAGGGTTCCCTCGAAGCGCTGTACCAAAGTGTTCTCCCTGGTGTCGTTTCCATTCGCACGGATATAGCCGAAGGCTCAGGCTTTATGTTCGACCCTGAAGGTCATGTGGTAACCAACGAACATGTCGTCGAAGGCGCCAACACGATCGAGATTAACTTTTCGTCGGGTTTCAAGGCCTATGGCACGGTCGTGGGCTCGGACTCCTATGCCGATATTGCTGTTATCAAAGTGGATGCCCCGACGGAGGAAATCCATCCACTGCTCATCGGAGATTCCAGCGTACTGCAGGTTGGACAACCTGTTGTAGCGGTAGGTAACCCTTTCGGGTTAAATGGAACAATGACCCTGGGCATTATCTCCGGATTGGGTCGAACTCAGCCAGTCGGCGAAGCGACCACCAGCGGCGGTTTCTTCAGCACGGCTGATATCATTCAGACCGATGCGGCTATTAACCCTGGTAATTCGGGTGGTCCATTATTCAATTTAAACAGTGAAGTAATCGGAATCAATCAATCCATTTTCACAAACAACGCAAACCCGGATGGTCAACCGACGAATTCCGGCGTGGGTTTCTCCGTATCGATTAATCTGGTGAAACGTATTGTGCCATTTTTGATCCGCGATGGCTCTTACACGTATCCATATTTGGGCATCTCATCCAATAGTGATTTAAGCCTGTCTGAAATTGAAGCATTAGGTCTAACCACATACAAAGGTGCGTATGTCAGTTCTGTAGTGGAAGGTGGACCTGCGGACCAGGCAGGCATCCGAGGCGGAGAAACGCCGACCAGCCTCGACTATTTGCAAGCGGGTGGCGATTTGATCGTAGCCTTTGACGGCCGCCCGGTTGACACCTATGAGGAAATGTTAAGTTACCTGCTCACTACAAAATCGCCGGGTGATACAGTGGTGCTCAGCCTCCTGCGCGATGGCCAGCCCATGGATATTACCGTTACCCTGGGTGAAAGGCCCTAAACGACAAAAATTTGATGCGGCAGTGATTTTGCCGCATCAACCTTCCTTCTATCCAAACCGTTCTTCCCTCCACACATCTGCGCGGTTGTGGTAACCAGCCTGCTCCCAGAATCCACGGCGGTCGCGCGACATGAATTCCAGCGAACGAACCCACTTGGCACCTTTCCAGAAATATGGCGTTTCGATATCCTCGTGGCCCGGGATGAAACCTACCACCCCTCGTAGTGGATAGCCATGATCAGGAGCGATGGGTTCTCCATTTAGATGCGTAGCGAGCAAAAAGTTATCCTGCATTACAACTTCCAGCGGAAGATTGACAGTGAATCCATATTCCGCATGCTGCATCACATGCGTGGCTGTGGGTTTGATTCTGAACAGTCCATTCTCCACCATGGTTTTGACGGAGACACCCTCCCAAACCGTATCGAACTTGCTCCAACGCGTCACACAGTGAATATCCATTTGAATCTTGGTGCGCGGCAACTGATTGAACTCATCCCAGGTCCAGCGTTTCTCCTCCTCCACTTCGCCCCATACACGGAAATCCCAAGTCGCAGGGTTGAAGTGCGGAACCGGTCCATAATGTAGGACAGGGAATTTAAGTGTCAGCGACTGCCCGGGCGGTAGCCTGCCTTCCTTGCGGACACGCTCTTCCTCCTTGCGCCGATCGATTCCTTCGAAAGAAAACATAGTGATCTCCTCTCTCAAAAATTATATCAATAACTTCCCGGCTAACTGGATTAAGGAATAAGAAGAATTACATTTGAACCTTTATCAGAGCCTTGGAGTAAGCCCGAATTATTGTAGTATAGACTCCCATCCAGTCTGGATTGTTACAGAAGAATTGTTACAATTTTCTTACCTAAAATCACACATATCCGGGCCGGATTAGGTAGTAGGTACTATAGAGCCCGTCTTAATTGACTTTGACCCCATAAAAAGGTATATAATACTGGTACTTTGGAAGTATCTGCAATGATTCTTAGTAACTTTTATTCCGCAGTTATCGTCTTATTTATAGAAAGCGACCAAAGGAGCAGCCACCTATGATCAAGGATGGTATTGCTCTGCTGAAAGCCGCACAGAAACTGGATGAAGAAGCACTTACTGCGATCTTCGATGAGTTTGCGCCTGCAATTTATAAATATACGCTGAGACTCTGTCATGACCCGATTGTGGCAGACAATATCGTGGGTGATGTATTTGCCCAGCTATTGGAGCAGTTTTCCGCAGGGAAAGGCCCCAGGACGAACCTGCGTTCCTATCTTTACCAAACGGCCTATCACCTAGTCGTGGATCGGTCTCGCTATAATCAGCACACTGCCCCGCTGGAGATTGCGATCAACCTCAATGAAAGAGGGCAATCATTGCCGACACAGACTCAGATCGAGGAAAGAGTTTTGATGGAAGCGCTCGTATCTGCAATGAATTCGGAGTTGACGGAAGACCAACGACATGTCGTCATTTTGCGGTTTTTGGAAGATTTCAGTCTCAAGGAGACCGCAGAGATTATCGGCAAGGATGTTAATAACATTAAGGTAATTCAGAATCGCGGCATTGCCAAATTAAGAAAGGCACTTGGGCTTCATTTGGAAGATGAGTAAGTAAAGTATGGAAAACACGTACGAGAACCAAAAGGTCGTTGACCTGCTCTCAAAAATAAAGAACTCAGATGGAGGATATCCGTCTGATATGCTCGCGGCACGTCGCCAGACCTACCTCAAACAGATGGCGAACGTTGGCTTGGGGATTGGTATCGGCGCGGGGCTCAATGAAACCTTGAAAGGCGCGGGCAACGGTGCCACTACGACTACCACCGTCGCAAGCAAGGTATTGGAAATTGCGCTGATTACGGCCATTGCGCTTGAGGCCGGTACAGCAGCCTATTTATACCGTGACAAAATCGCTAACGCAGTCAGCTCCTATTTTAGCGCACCTACTGTTCACGAGGTTTCTGCCTCATCGGGAGATGCTTCCTCTACCCGTCTTGAAATAAGTGAAGTTGTTGGAACGCCATCGGTAACCGCTTCGGAAGCTCCGTCGAGTACGCCTTCCGCTCCACCTTCGACTTCGGTTTCTGGAGGCAATAACCAGAACAGTAATACTCAGAATAATCATGGTAGCGGTGAAACCAATACCAATACAAGTGTCAATGCCAATGCTACTCCCAACCCGAATGGAAATAATGGCAATCATTATGGACAGACGCCAATGCCGCTGCGAACCAAGGAGAATAATGGTGGAGGAGGGAACGGTAATAATGACGACGGCGGCAATGACAATGGCGGAGGGGATAATGGTAACGGAGGAGACACCGGCAACAACGGTGGAAATAACAACAGGCCCTAGGATCACAAACGAACGGCGTTCATCAGAAAGATGGGCGCCGTTTTTTTTATCAGATGTGCTTATATTTCGCTAACACAGCCATGCTATAATCTTTGCTTTGTAAAGGATTATCATGCTGAAAAGTTTTGTCAAACTCTTTGGGGGAGACCCCAACAAGAAGACCATCGAAGAGATTCGGCCCATGGTCGAAGAGATCAATGCACTCGAGTCAGAATTCGAAGTCCTGAGTGATGAGGCACTACGGGCTAGGACCGACGATTTCCGCGCACGGATCACCCACAGCATGGGCAATGTGGAGGGCCTGGAGGCGAAGGAGCAATTCAAGGCTCAGCAGGACGCGTTGGACGAAATCCTGCCTGAAGCTTTCGCGGCAGTCCGTGAAGCCTCTAAACGGACAATTGGCCTGCGTCACTTCGATGTTCAGATGATCGGTGGCGTTATTTTGCATCGGGGCTCGATTGCGGAGATGCGGACGGGGGAAGGGAAAACACTGGTTGCCACTCTCCCTATTTATCTCAACGCGTTGCTTGGCAAAGGTGTGCATTTGATCACCGTCAATGATTATCTGGCACGCCGTGATGCGCGCTGGATGGCGCCGATCTTTTCCATGCTTGGGTTGACGGTCGGCGTTCTACAAATGGCAGCGGTGACCGAGAATGGTAAAAAGGCTTTTCTGGTTGATTTTGAAAAAGAGTCACCCCATGAAGACCAGCATCATTTGCGGATGGTGGATCGAAGGCTCGCTTATGAAGCCGATGTAACCTATGGCACGAACTCCGAGTTCGGCTTTGATTACCTGCGCGATAACATGACCATGCGCTTGAATGACCGCGTGCAACGTGGACATCACTTTGCGATCATCGACGAAGTGGACAATGTGCTCATTGATGAAGCGCGCACGCCGTTGATCATTTCCGGTCCGGCTTCCGGCAATCTGGATTGGTATGGAAAAATGTCGCAGGTGGTGAACCAGTTCAAGCCGGAGGATTATGAGATCAATGAAAAGGATCGCAATATTGCGCTGACCGAAGTGGGGTTGGCGCGCGCGGAACAACTGCTCGGTTTCCCATTGATGGATCCGGATCGCCCGGAAGATGTTTCACCAGAACAGGGACGTTTGCGCGGCTATCTCGAACAAGCTATGCGCGCCCAGTTCCTGTTCAAACGCAATAAGGATTATCTGGTTCAGGCGGGCAAAGTCGTTATCGTGGATGAGTTCACGGGCCGGCTCATGCCCGGGCGGAGGTGGAGTGATGGCCTGCATCAGGCGGTGGAGGCCAAGGAAGGTGTTCGCATCGAGCCGGAAAATGTCACGTATGCCACCATCACAATTCAGAACTATTTCCGTATGTATCAGAAACTGGCGGGGATGACCGGCACGGCCCTGACCGAAGCCGAAGAGTTCAGCAAGATTTATAATCTCGAGGTCGCTCCCATCCCGCCCAACCTTGAATATCTGGCATTCGGAAAAGAAGCCCCACTGGTGGAAATCAAAACAAAGGATGAGGAAGGTTATGCCTATGCATACTTTTCGAAGCGCGAAGACTCAGACAAGTCGCCGCTCTTCTACCGCCGCAAGGATTATCCCGACGTCATCTATAAGTCAGGAGAGGCAAAATTACGCGCCATCGTCATGGAGATCGTACGTGAACATGTGCTTGGGCGTCCACTTCTGATCGGGACGACCTCGGTCGAATCCTCTGAAAGGCTCTCGCAACGACTGAAAGCCGAACCCGTCCGCCGGTTGTTACAGGTTCTGCTAGTACGGCGTGTTTGGATGCAGGCCAATAACCGCGAAGAGGATGGCCGCCTGATTCCTGAGTTGACTCAATTCAATGAGCCGGTAGAAAAGATTTCACCCGATGCTCTACGCAAGTTCATTCAACCGTTTGGAATCACCAGCATCAGTTTGGAAGACCCATCCAATCTTGGTACCCTCGTAGATATTTTGCGACTCGCTGACCGTGATACCGAACGCTTGAAAAAGGTGATGCAAGGGGGGGTGCCTCATCAGGTGTTGAACGCGCGTAAACATACCGAAGAATCACAAATCATCGCCGGCGCCGGCGCCTTTGGGGCCGTGACCATTGCCACGAATATGGCTGGCCGCGGCGTGGATATTAAGCTGGGTGGCGAGATCGCGGAAGAGGTCATCTCAGCGGTGAACCGCGTGTTACGCAGGGCAGGGCATGAAAATCCATTCGATATGATACTGGAGGAACGCCGTCAGCATTTGAAAAATGTTGACCCATCCAATTACGGAATTTATGCCGCAGAGGTCAAGCTCTTCCTGCAATATTTCGAAGATATGGAGCGCGTGAAGGAACTGGGTGGTTTACATGTGGTTGGCTCGGAACGACATGAAGCGCGCCGCATCGATAATCAGCTGCGCGGACGTGCCGCTCGTCAGGGCGACCCGGGCTCCTCCCGTTTCTATTTATCGCTTGAGGATGATTTGATGCGCGTGCAAGGTGGCTCGCAGGTCAGCAGTCTCATGGAACGCTTGCGTGTGGATGATTCGCTGCCTCTCGAAGCGCGGCTGGTGGGCAGTGTCATCGAACAATCACAGCATCGTATTGAGGGCGCCAACTTTGACGTGCGCAAACATCTGCTCGAATACGATGACGTGCTTAACAAACAACGTGCCCAAATCTATTCCCAGCGCGACCGCATCTTCCTCAAAGAAGATCTGACGGAAGACATCGATGAAATCCTGGAACTCGAAATCAGGCAACGCGTCGCCACGGGCCTGGAGGACGAAGAGGGTCCCTGGAAATTGCTGGCCTGGCTCGAAGGAGTTCAGCCGCCGTTGATGTCCGGCGAACGACTCTTTCCCAGTTTCGGCCTGGCTCTGTTACTCAAAGAATTATCTAACGCTGACGATCTCAAACACGCGCTATTGGACTTAATTACCCGCGCTGTTGATGCCGAAAGCGAGCATCACCTTAAGGCCATCGAAATGATGATCGATCGCACCGAGGAAACTTTCGAAGCGCAGATCTCCACCCGCATGGATGCAGTGGACGCTTACTTCGATGGCCTGCGCGATTTGGAGGATGAGGCACAGCCAAGACCGCAGAAGATGCTGGAGGAGATCAATGCCCTCACGGGTGTGCCAGTCCGGCTTTCGAACGAGCAACTCCGTAGTTTTGGCGAAGAGGTCGTCGACTCAAAAGAGACCATCAAGACACTTGTCACCGGTCAATTGACCGGGATGTACACTTCCCGTTTGCTGGCATCCATTCAAAACCGTATCGGAGAGTCCCTGGGAGACCGTTTCGAAATCAGAGATTGGGATGAAGCCGCTGCCCAGATCGAAGAGGCAGCCCAAAAAGCGCTCGAACGTCGCCGCGAACGACTCGTCGGCACAAATGGACAGATTGCGAATGACATCGATGGTTTAATGCCATCGACGATCAACGATACGACCCGGTCTCAGTTGTTGCTCAACCTTTCTCAAGGCTCACGCACCGTATTCGACCAGAAGACTCATCGACAGGTGAAGCAGGTCTTCAACCGCTTTAGTTATATCTTTCTGCTGGCACAACTTTTGGATGGACGCGAGGCAGAGGAACTCACGGAAGAAATACTGAACCACCTTGAGGAGGCGGATGAAGCCTTGCGATTTGCTATTGGGCAAGGCGAATTCAACCGCCTACTGGCAAATGCCACACGCCTGGCAGATTTCGGTGCGGCAGCCAAAATGGCTTTCGGCGAAGACCGGCTCAATGAAACCGTGACAGATCTGGGTGAGTCTGACCGGGAGGCGTTGATTGAATCCATTGGTAAATATATCCTGAATGAAGTCCGTCGCCAGTTGTTGCTGGGCGCCACATCTGAATTATGGGTGGAGTATCTGACACGGATCGAGGCTCTGCGCGTGTCAATCAGTTTGGAGGCTTACGCACAACGCGACCCACTGGTACAATATAAGGCGAAAGCATCCGAATTGTTTGCACAATTGGTGGAAGATATTCGCGGGCTGGTGGTCAGCCGGGCCTTTGCTGTGCAGCGACGACCCGTCGAAATTATGCCTGTGGAAACGGCAGACATCCCGGAAGAGACTCAACGCGCGGAAGTGGATCACAACGGAAAGAAAAAGAAACGCCGCAGGCATTAATTCATATATGTTCGACGCACGCCGAACGCGTCGCATGTGTCCATTGGCGATAGGGAACGTCGATCACCCAATCGTATGACAGAACGAGCCACTGCATCACTCCACACATATCGTGCCCTCCCGAAGGTGGAATTACACCGCCATTTGGAGGGCTCGTTACGTCTGGATACAATGGTGGATGTCGCCCGCCAGCACGGCATCGTGATTCCGGATGACGTGATACGATTGAGCACCCTGGTACAAGTTCAGGAAGAGGACATGTTCACCTTCCAGAACTTCCTTTCCAAATTCAATACGCTTAGGCTGTTCTACCGCTCGCCTGATGTAATCCATCGCATTACCCGTGAGGCCATTGAAGATGCGGCGAAGGATAACGTCCGATATATGGAGTTACGCTTCACGCCCGTGGCGTTAAGCCGTGCGGAGCGGTTTCCTCTCCACGATGTGATGGATTGGGTGTTAACCAGTGCCAGGGCGGCCGCCGAGCAACATGGAGTGATCGTGAGAATGATTGCTTCTGTAAACCGCCATGAAAGCACAGACCTGGCCGAACAAGTTGCCTGGCTGGCAGCCGAACATGCGAAGGATGGGATCGTGGGTTTGGATTTGGCTGGCAATGAAGCAGAATTCAAATCCGAGCCGTTTTATGGTATCTTCAAAGAAGCTAAACAGGCTGGTTTGCACGTAACCATCCACGCCGGGGAATGGGGACCGGCGATCCATGTGAAAGAGGCCATTGAGTCCTTCGAAGCCGAGCGCGTTGGGCACGGTGTGAGGGTGCTGGAGGATAAGAATATCACGGCACTGGCACGGGAACGACAGACGGCTTTGGAAGTATGTATCACCAGTAATTACCAGTCCGGCGTGGTCGATGCACTGGAGAAACATCCCATCGTGAAATTGCTGGAGGAGGGCCTCAACGTGACCATCAACACCGATGACCCGAGCATCTCACGCATCACGTTAAGTCACGAATACCACGCCGCTTGCGAAGACCTGGGTATGCCGCAACGCAAACTACGCGAATGCATCGTGGCTGCCGCGCAAGCCGGCTTCCTGCCGGAGCAGGAAAAGGAGAATTTAGTGGACCGACTTAAGAAAGACCTCAAGATATAAATCACACCACAAGGACCCCAAGGGTATCAAAGGCGCTCCTTTGTATTCTTCGTGATTTTGTGGTGACACTCCCTCACCCTCTGGGCGAGGGCATCAATCACCAAAGGAGTAGCACATGGAAGATTTTTTTAATGCACGTGAGAGTTTAAAAGTCGGGGATAGGGAATACGTCATCTTTCGGCTTGAGGCGTTGGAAAAAGCGGGGCTGACTCAACTGAAACGGCTACCGTTTTCGATCCGGATCGTGTTGGAAGCTGCCCTCCGTCAATGTAACGACAGAGAAATCACTCAAAACGATGTAAAAAATATCGCGGCCTGGACGGCGAAAGGTACTAGGCCGGGCATTCCCTTCCTGCCTGCTCGCGTCGTGATGCAGGACTTCACCGGCGTGCCAGCCGTGGTGGATCTGGCTGCGATGCGCGCGGCGGTTGCACGGCTGGGGGGTGACCCGAAGAAGATCAATCCGCTCGTACCTGTAGATCTGGTTATTGACCATTCTGTGCAGGTGGATTTCTTTGCCACTGCCGACGCGCTCAACCGCAACACCGAGATGGAATTCCTGCGCAACCGCGAACGTTATGAATTTCTCAAATGGGGTCAGCACGCGTTCAGAAATTTCCGCGTTGTCCCGCCGATGACGGGCATTGTACACCAGGTCAATCTCGAATATTTGGCTGACGTTGTGATGACGAAAACAGAGTCCGACGGCACCGAACTACTCGCCTTCCCGGATACTTTGGTTGGGACCGACTCGCACACCACCATGATTAATGGTCTGGGTGTGTTAGGCTGGGGTGTGGGCGGAATCGAGGCCGAAGCCGTGATGCTCGGTCAGCCGATGGACATGCTCCTGCCGGATGTGATCGGTTTCAAGCTGTATGGCAAATTGCAGGATGGCGTTACCGCGACGGATCTCGTGCTCACCGTCACACAGATGCTGCGCAAGAAAGGTGTTGTCGATAAGTTCGTCGAGTTCTTTGGCCCGGGCCTCGAAACGATGAGCCTGACCGACCGCGCGACAATTTCAAATATGGCCCCGGAATACGGCGCGACCATCGGCTATTTCCCGGTGGATACCGAGACACTCCGCTATATGAGGCTAACCGGTCGCTCCGAAGAGACGATTGCCCTGACCGAAGCCTATATGCGCGCGCAGGGACTCTTCCATGAGCCCGGCCTGCCCGAGCTCGAATATACCGATACGCTCGAACTCGACCTCGGAGCCGTTGTACCCTCCCTGGCGGGACCCAAGCGTCCACAAGATCGGGTGCCGATGTCTGAACTCAAAGAGACATTTAACAATGCATTGACCGCGCCCATCAAAGAACGCGGCTTTGAGCTGACGGCTGAAGCATTGGCTAAGGAAGCAACATACGGAACCAATGGCGGCTCGATGAAGATGAAGCACGGCGCGGTCGTCATCGCAGCGATTACCTCCTGCACCAATACAAGTAATCCCTCGGTGCTCGTCGCGGCGGGACTTGTCGCGAAGAAAGCCCTTGAAAAAGGCCTCAATGTCAAGCCGTATGTGAAGACATCGCTGGCACCCGGTTCACGTGTCGTGACTGAATACCTCAAGCAAGCTGGTCTGATCGAACCTCTCGCACAACTGGGCTTCAACGTCATCGCCTACGGATGCACAACCTGCATTGGAAATTCGGGGCCGCTTCCGGCTGAAGTCGCCAAAGCCGTGATGGGGTCCGATCTGGTGGCGGCGGCGGTACTCTCGGGCAATCGAAACTTTGAGGGCAGAGTCCACCCCATGGTGAGGGCAAACTTCCTCGCCAGTCCGCCGCTGGTTGTCGCATATGCACTGGCAGGGACGGTGGATATTGATCTCGACAAGGAACCGCTCGGCACCAGTTCCGACGGTCAGCCTGTTTATCTAAAAGATTTGTGGCCCACCCAGCAGGAGATTACCGAAGTCACCACATCGAACGTAAGAGCCGAGATGTTCAAGGATAAGTATGCAGATGTCTTTGGCGGCTCTGAGATGTGGAAGGAGATCAATGTTGCCGGAGGCGATTTGTATGCATGGGATGAAAAATCCACTTACATCCATCACCCACCGTATTTTCAGGAACTTTCGGTGGAAGTAGGTTCTGTAAAGGACATCAAGTCAGCGCGCGTGCTCGGTTTGTTCGGGGATTCCATCACCACCGATCACATTTCCCCTGCCGGCAATATAGCCACCGACAGTCCGGCTGGAAAGTATTTACAGGAACGCGATGTATCTCCGCAGTACTTTAACTCATACGGTTCCCGCCGCGGCAATGACCTGGTGATGGCGCGCGGTACATTTGCAAACATCCGCCTGAAGAATCTGCTGGTGGCTCCCAAGGAGGGCAATTGGACCAAACATTGGACATCCGGTGAGGTCATGCCCATTTTCGACGCGGCCATGAAGTATCAGAGCGAGGGCCTGCCAGTCATCGTGATCGCGGGAAAAGAATATGGAACTGGCTCCAGCCGTGACTGGGCGGCCAAGGGACCACTGTTGCAAGGTGTGAGGGCCGTCATTGCCGAATCCTTCGAGCGCATCCATCGTTCGAACCTGGTGGGCATGGGCATCTTGCCGTTGAAATTTATGGAAGGTCAAAACGCCGAGTCACTTGGTTTGAAAGGCGATGAAGTCTACGATATCGCCGGCATGAGTGACAATCTACAGCCAAAATCGGTCCTGACCGTGAAAGCGACAAAAGTGGATGGTTCCGTCACTGAATTTCAGGTCACCGCGTTGTTGAACACAGAAGTAGAAGTGAACTACTATCGCAATGGAGGCATCCTCCATACCGTGTTGAGAAATTTAGTGAAATGACCTATATCGCCTGGAAGCAATGAGCCGTAAACGAAACGAAACCCATGGATATGGGTTTCGTTTCGTTAAAATCAGAAAATCGAAGATAGAGGATAACGGTATGACCAAAAACATTTTTATGAGCTATTCCCGCCGTGAATTAGGTTTTGTAGATGATCTGGTCAGCAAACTGGAAGGCGAAGGCTACAACGTCTGGCTTGACTATCGAGTACTCATTCCCGGCTCACCCTGGAAAGGTCAAATCGACAAAGGACTACAAGACGCAGATAGCGTCCTGCTGGTTGTGTCAAAAGCTTCCCTGGCATCCAAATATGTGGCGCTGGAGTGGCAGCACTTCCTTGAGACGAATAAGCGTCTCATCCTGTTGATTTTCGAAGCAGTTGACCTGCCCAAGGAGCTTGAGAAGTATGAGTGGGTGGATTTTCGCGGCAGTTACCAGGCTGGTCTAAAGGAGTTGCTCTCTCAGCTCAAACAACCGATCAAGGAGGAACATCCTGTACCGGAGACAGGTTTTAAGGCGCCGGCGATCGTCTGGGTGGCGGTCGCAGTGAGCGTGCTGGTGGCGCTCTTGTCGCTTTCTGAGATCTGGACGATCTTTCTCCCCTGGGTCCTGATTCCTCTACCTTTTAAAATATTCCGGCGAAACTTCAACTTTACACAGGTGCAGACCTCTTTATGGGCGCTGCCAATCGCATCCATGCTCTCCCTTGTCGTCTACGATGATCCATCTCTGGATGCTGTGGTGGGAGCCGGATTCATCTTCGGCTTGATCCTGCTCTTCATCCTGCGCTCGGCCGCTATGCAGCGTTGGGGCAGGCCGGAGGCCATCATCCCCAAGTACATCAATCCTCGGGATCCGATGATCAAAGACCCCACGCCGGTCCCATTCTATGTCGATTATGCCAGGGAGGATCGAGTCATCGCGGAGGAGTTGAGTAAAACGCTGACAAAATACGGTCACCCACAAACCAAACAGCTTCAGGATGCCCAGGCGGTCTTTGCGTTGATCTCGCAGTTCAAGTCAGACACTGAAGCGGACACAGCCAAACAAATGGTCTTCCCTATTTTGATCCAATTCAATAACAATATCTCAGAGAAGTTATCCAGGATCCAGTGGATCGACTTTCGCCCCGGCGTGCGCGGGCTTGATACCATCGCGCAGTTGTTGCCGAATCCGAAGGAGCTGCTCAAAGCTTTGGGCATGAGGCCGGTCAGCTCGCAGACCGTGTATTCGCCTCTGATCACGGCCATATACTTTTTCGTGATTCTTTTGGCAGTGATTAATGTCGGCGCATCATTGGATTACATCTTCTATTCTGATATCCTAAATTATGCCTCTGACGAGACATTCGGCTCTACAATCCTCTCGTTCGTGATCAACCTGCTTTTGTTCAGCGGCCTCACCTTTTTTATGGTGCGGGGCTTAACGAGTCGGAAAGGGCTCTTCTCAAGTTTCCGCTCCATCATTCTGGGCGTCATCATACTGGGCATCCTGCTCTTCTGGCAATCGGTGCTGGACGGCAACATTTTATTGGAAATGGAGGAAGCAGGAATCGATCTAAATGAAGCGGGAATCAGTTTTTCCAACCT
>Ga0075418_10002629_pt1 | contig 20617 bp, 18 predicted proteins | sample SoiMetdeltSBSDD2_FD_81776 | JGI IMG/M metagenome (GOLD analysis project Ga0075418, IMG submission 81776) | Bulk soil microbial communities from a Populus tree surrounding site in Tennessee, USA - Soil MetaG P. deltoides SBSDD2 | ecosystem: Environmental > Terrestrial > Soil > Tree plantation...
ATGGTCCACCCCGGGCGGCGACTTCAACTCCTCGGCGAGCGCCACCACGTCGGTGAATCAGCTCGGCGACTACACTTGGACGGGCAGCGGTCTCGTCGCCGACGTACAGGCCTGGGTGAACGGCACGGCAAACTTCGGCTGGATCCTGCGGGGCAACGAAGTGTCCATCCAAACAACGAAGCGTTTCGACTCGCGGCAGAATCCCACTGTGTCTTTCCGCCCCCGGCTCGTCGTCGTGTTCATGCCCCTGCCGGTGGAAGCGACCACCTGGAGCCAGGTCAAGGCGCTCTTCCGGTGACGTAGGCTGCCGCCTGAGCCCGCACCCTTCCACGCCATGGCGGCCCAGGCGCGCACGTCACCGCCCTGCCGCCCGGCTTCCCAGACGTGGAAGCTCCTGCCACCTTCGATCCGCGCTCCCTTGGCGGGAATTGTCGAGCCCCGTGCGGCTCCATGCGGGTCCATGCAGCCTCCTCCGCCCTTTCCCAACCGGTGCGACGTTTGCACGAAGAGATCCCCAGGTAGTCGCCGGGGAGGTTCCGTGCAGCGCGCCGGGTTCCATGCCGCAATTCTCCTGGCGGTGCTCCTCGCGAGTGCCGCCCAGGACCGGGACGTGTACGCCGAGCCGTCCCGGCCCTTGCAGCTGGGCTTCCTCTTCGAGCGCCACTATGGCGCCGATCTCGCCGCGGTGGAGAAGCGCGTCGCCTGGATCAGCGAGTACGACCTGCTGGTGGCGCTGCATCTCGAGCGCGCCTCGGCCCGGAAGCTGGACGAGATCGTCACCTGGCGGCGCGAGGGTGGCAGCTGGGACGCCATCACCCGCCGTGTGGGCCTGCGCTGTGGCATCTATTATGTGGAGCTACCGGCCGAGGAACAGCTGCCCGCTCCCTACTCCCGCCCTTACCTCGCCTGGCGGGAGCACCCGGGCGCCGACCAGCGTCTCACCGACGAAGAGGTGCGCGAGTTCGTCCTCTTGCGCGCGCTGCGAGACACTTGCCGGCTGTCCGCCGCCGAGATCGCCCACTTGCGCGCCGCGGGGAAGAGCCCACGCGCCATCGGCACCATGCCTCCATCACAGCCGTAGCGCGGTATACTGAGGCCGCATCATGCGGCCACGAAAGCACAGACCCGCTGCCACCTCGATCGCCTGGGCGACGGCACCACTCGCGTGGGCCGCGGCACCACACCTTGGCGTGCTGGGCCTCCTGGCTGCTTGTGCCGTCATCGTGCCCTCCCCACTCGCAGGCGCCACCGTCACCCAACTCACCTCGCCTGCGAAGGGGGAGAAGAGCTGGAACAGCGAACCGTCCTGGTCGCCGGACGGCAAGCGCATCGTTTACACCCATGCCACATGGACGGGGGCGAACGCTTTCACCTCGTGGATCGAGGTCGTCGAGGTCGAGAACGGCAAGCGCTCGCGCTATCCCCGACAGGAGACGGGGGACAACCCGGCGGCCAATACTCACGCGAGCTGGTCCCCCGACGGCAAACGCATCGTCTTCACCGCTCCTACCGGGGTCATGCTCACCACCGGTGACGCCGGAAGCCCCACCCTCCTCGTGCCCGGTCCGGTCCCGGAGGCCCATCCCGCCTGGTCGCTCGACGGCGCCTGGATCGCCTTCGAGAAGGATGGGGGTGAGGGTCGGGTGATCTGGCTCCTGCCGCCCATCGGAGGCGAGTCGCAGTTGCTCAGCCCACCGAAGGGCCCCATGGTCGACCCTGCCTGGTCGCCCGACGGCAAGCGCATCGCCTGCGCGGTGTGGGGCGAACGCGGCCGCGACCTCTGGATCGTGCCGCTCGGCGGTGGCACTTGGCGCGCGGTGACGCGCGATGCCCACGACGACGCCTCCCCGGCCTGGTCACCCGACGGCAGCACGATCGCTTTCGTCTCCGATCGAGGCGGGAACCGCGATGTCTGGCTGGTGCCGGCTTCAGGTGGCGAGCCGGTGCAACTCACCGATGCCCCTGGCGACGACATCGACCCCTGCTGGTCGCCGGATGGCAAGCGCCTGGCTTTCGCCTCGACGCGCTCCGGCGAGCTGCAGATCTGGATCGCCGCCGACCTCCCACCCGCGAGCCTGTTGCAGCGCTCCTGGCGGGCGCCGAAGACCGTGGAACGTTAGGCGCTGGCGATCGTAGGCGCGCTCTCTCGGCCTGGGCCGGCGCATCGAGGATCCTGAAGTCGAGCCTTTGGTATCCGCAACGATGTGGTATCCCGACTACGTAGCCTACGAGCCAGGCTGATCACGAGCGGCCTCAGCAGCTCAGGCCGTGCTCGCGGCGCGGAGCACGGCGGCATAGGCAGCGAGGGCCGCCCTTGAGTCCGCCGCCCGAAAAACGCCGCTCGCCACCGCGACACCGGCGGCTCCCGCCCCCAGGCACGCGGGCACGCGCTCCGGCGTGATGCCGCCGATGGCGAGCACTGGAACCATGGCGCGCGCTGCCAAGGCCCCGAGAGAATCGATCCCGCGCCCCGCGAGCTTCTTCCATCCCGGCGACCACACCGGTCCGTAGAGGACGAAGCTGGCGCCGGCATTCTCGGCGCGGTGAAGCGCTGCCTCGGAGTGCACCGAGGCGGCGGCGGGCAACGGCAGCGCTCCCGGGCGGTCAGGAATGCGCCGTTCCGGCCAGTGCACGCCGTCGTACCCGAGGCTGGCCGCATCGGCCGCGGCGTTGAGGAAGAGGTGCACCGCCGGTGCCGCTTGGTGTACGCGCTCGAGCGCCTGCGCCGCGAGGTGCAGCGCTCCGAGTTCCGTCTCGATCCGCACTTGCAGCGCCACCTCGAGCGCGGCCCCCGGAATCCGCGCCGTGTCGCGGTCCAATGCAAGCCGCGATAGCGCTTCGGCAACTCGCTCTAGAGATTCGAGCCAAAGCTCGTCGGTGGCGAACAACTCACGGGCAGCAACGAGATAAAGATGTGGGATGCGACGCGGCTCTGGCCGAGCTGTGTTCGCTCCGTCGCTCTCGCCGGGGTCGCTCACGACGGCGGCGGGCCCTTGTGGCCGCCGATCCGCCCTTCGAGGGCCGTCGAGGCCTGGGCGCGGAAGAGGCGCGGAATGCGCCCGGCGCGGCGCGCCAGCCAGCCGGCGCGGGCCGCGGCGTGCATCGCCGCCGCCATGGTCACCGGGTCGCGGGCGCGGGCCACCGCGGTATTGAGGAGGACGGCGTCGCAACCGAGCTCGAAGGCCACCGCCACGTCGGACGCCGTGCCGACGCCGGCATCGACGATCACTGGCACCCGGGCCCGCTCGACGATGAGCTCGATGTTGTGCGGGTTGCGGATGCCGAGACCCGAGCCGATGGGCGCACCGAGCGGCATGACCGCGAGGCACCCCAAATCCTCCAGCTTCTTCGCCGTGATCGGATCGTCGTTCGTGTAGGGCAGAACTTGGAAGCCGAGGCGGACGAGCTCGCGCGCCGCTTCCAGCAGGCCGGCCACATCGGGAAGCAAGGTGTCCTCGTCGCCGATGACCTCGAGCTTGAGGAGCGACGTGTCCAAAGCTTCTCGCGCCAGCTCGGCGGTAAGCACTGCGTCCCGCGCGGTGAAGCACCCCGCCGTGTTCGGTAAGACCCGATACCCGTACTGGCGCAACAAGCGGTAGAGATTCTCCTCTCCCCCGGCGCTGGGGCTCACACGGCGGATGCCTACGGTGGCGAGCTCCGCGCCGGCGGCGGCGAGTGCGTCGAGCAGCGTCTGCGTGCTCGGGTAGCGCGCGGTCCCCAGGATGAGACGGCCGGTGAGTTGAAGGGAACCCAGCTTCCAGCCCTCGTCGGTCTGAGCCTTCAGTCCCGGCCCCTTCTCAGCCCCCTTGGACGGCCCGGACGATCTCGATGTCGTCGCCATCGCCAACCTCTCTTTCCTGCCATTGCGCCCGTGGCACCACGGCGCCGTTCACTGCCACGGCGATTCCTTCATGGGCCGCTCCGGCTGCCCGTTGGATGAGCATGGCCAACTTCGTTCCCGCTTCGACGTTTCGCGGCTCACCGTTCACCCGCACGCTCGCCTGCGTTCCCATGCTGTCTCCCTCAGCGCCGGCGCGACACGAGCTGGCTCGCATCTTCGGGCCCGCTGATTCGTTCCGGATCGAAATATTGCAAGAGCGGCGGCGCCGGCTCGCCGCAGAGGAGCGCGGCGAGAAGTCGCGCTGTTCCCGGGGCCTGCAGCACACCGTTCCGGTAGTGCCCGGTGGCAACGAAGACACGCCCCTCGACGTGTCCGATGAGGGGCCGGTGATCCCGCGTGCACGGCCTGAAGCCGACGCTGATCTCCTTGAGGGGTGCATCGTAGATTCCAGGGATGGTGCGCCAGGCATGCCGCAACAGGTCGAACACCCCTCCCGCGGTGGGGCTCGCGTCGAAGCCCTGTTCTTCCACCGTGGCGCCCACCACGAGGTCCCCGCCCCAGTGCGGCACCAAATAGACTTCGGGGATGCGAATGACTCGCTGCAAGAGACCCGGTGCATGCAACCGCACCACCTGTCCCTTCACGGGCCGAACCGGCAGGTTCGCGCAAGGAGACTGAAGCTCGACGTTCGTCCAGCTGCCGCCAGCAACGACGACGTGAGCGGCGGTGAGCGCGAAGCTCACCCCTTCGGGCCCGCGCTTCCCCTCGACCTCTCCCGCCGCCGTGACGCGCTCCACCCTTGCATCGCGGATCACGATGCCTCGCTCCGCCTCCACGGCGAGCCGGAGAGCCAGCAGCAGCCGGCGCTGGTCGACGTGGAAATCCTGCGGCACCAGCACGCCGCCCACGATGCGCGGGCTCAGAGCCGGCTCCATTTCCAGGACCTCCGCCGCCTCGAGCGGCCGCGTGGCGAAGCCCTGGCTGCTCATGATTCCCCGCAGGCGCTCGACTTCAGCGACATGATCGCGATCCAGAGCCACCAGCAAGGTGCCCTCTTGGCGGAAGCCGCACTCCATGCCGGATCGGCGCTCCACACGCGAGACGAACTCCGGGTAGAGCGAATGGCTGAAATTGCGGAACTCGGCGAGTCCCGGCAGCTCCACGTCGGCCTCTGCGGCGGGCGCCAGCATGCCGGCGGCGGCGAGGGTCGAGATGCCGGCCCGCGCCCCGTCGTCGAGAACGACGACGCTGCGGCCGCGCGTGCAGAGCTCTTCGGCCACGGCGAGACCGATGATGCCACCGCCGACGATGGCGACATCGACACGCGCCGGGATTGCCACATTCATCCTGGAGGCCGACGGTTCGATGTGATCGGAGGTCAGCTCTCGCTCCTTCATGACTGCACCCGTCCTCGTTCCAAGGATCGCTCCAGGGCAGCGCGGTAGCGAGCGGTGGCCGCCAGAGGCTCGTCGCTGCAGGTGACGCCGGAGAGCACGGCCACACCCCAAGCGCCAGCTTCCAGAACGGCCTCCAGGTTCTCCGGAGTGATCCCGCCGATGGCGATGACCGGGAGCGGCGATTCGCCGGCGATGCGCCCGAGCGCCTCGAGTCCGAGAGCTGGCGGCGCTTGCGCCTTGGAGCGCGTGCCGAACACCGGGCCGACGCCGAGGTAGTCGAGGTTCAGCGCGAAGCTCCGGCGCGCTTCCTCGAGGCTGTTCGCCGTGCCGCCGATGAGGAACCGCGGGCCCAGCAGGCGGCGAGCGCGGTCGGGAGAAAGGTCGTCTCGACCCAGGTGCACGCCGTCGGCGCCGACGGCAAGTGCCACCTCGGCGTGGTCGTTCACCACGAGCTGCACGCCCACGGGCAACGCCCGGCGCAGCGCGCGAGCCACGAGGACACGCTGATCTGCCGGCAAGGAACGCTTGTCGCGATACTGCACCACGTCGGCGCCGCCATCCGCGGCCAGGCGCGCCAGATCGAGATGGCTCCACCGGCTCTGCAGGACCTCGTCGGTGAGGATGTGCAGGCGCCCGAGCGGGCGGCGCGCCGAGAGACTCTCCTTGTTTTCTTCGCTCACTGCTCCTTCACCTCTCGCGCTGGGAGCTCGGGATCGTGCCATCCCAGCTCCCGCACCCAGCTGTCGGTGTTTCCACCGCGCAGGTAGAAGAATGGGTCCGTCGGCCCTTGGCCGCTCCCGATGGCGATTCCGCCGCGGATCGCTTCGGTCACGAACCGCTTCGCCACCCGCACGGCACCCACCAGGTCGTAGCCCTTGCCGAGGTAGGTGGCGATGGCAGCGGCAAGCGTGCACCCGGTCCCGTGCGTGTGGCGTGTCTGCAACCGCGGTCCTTCGAAAACCTCGACCGCCTCCGGCGTGATCAGCACGTCCATCGCTGTCGGCCCTTCCAGGTGACCGCCCTTGACGAGAACCGCCTTGCAACCGCCGTCGAGGAGGATCCGCCCGGCGGCTGCGGCTCCTTCCGCGTCTCGCACTGGGATCCCGGCCAGGGCTTCCGCCTCGTGCCGATTCGGCGTCACCAGCGTGGCGAGCGGCAGGAGCTCGCTGCGTAGAGTGTCGACTGCGTCTGCCGCCAGCAAGGCATGACCGCTCTTCGCGATCATCACCGGATCGAGGACGAAGGGAAGCGGCCCGATACGGCGCAACTCCCGGGCGACGGTGCCGACCACCGCCGCACTGGAGAGCATCCCTGTCTTCACCGCCGCCACCGGCAGGTCCTCGAAGACGGCGCGCAACTGCGCCTCGATCAGATCCGTCGCCAGCTCCTGGGCGGCGCGCACGCCGCGGGTGTTCTGCGCCGTGATCGCGGTGATCACGGTGGCGCCGTAGCCACCGCAGGCGGCGATCGCCTTCAGGTCGGCCTGGATGCCGGCGCCACCGCTCGAGTCGGAGCCGGCGATGCTGAGAATGACGCGCAAGAGCGTTCGCCTCCTCGGGCGGCAAACTGCAGCCGGCAGCGGCGAGGGGATGCGTCGTGCCTGCAGTGGAAGGTGCGGCAGGAGGGCCTCGAGGCGTCGTGAATTCCCTGCGCCGGCATGATCCGGATCAGGTTCGACGGGTGTGCTCTCAGGCCCAGCGTCGTTTCCGCGCCGCCGGTCCACCCCGATTCACGGCTGCATCCTAGCACAAATGGAGCTCCGAGAAATCGCGCCCTCGGTGCTCGCGCCGGCGCTCACTGGGCCTCGTCGCCGTCCGGCAGACCCTGCATCGGTGTGCCCGAACCACCGTTCCGCAGCATCACGATCTCGCCGAGGATGCTGAGGGCGATCTCTTCCGGGGTTTCGGCATTCAGTTCGAGACCCATGGGCGAGCGGACGCGGTCGAGCTTCTCTCGTGGGATCCCGCGCGCCTCGAGCGCGCGGCGCGCGGTGAGCCAGCGCCGGCGTGAGCCGATGACGCCGAGATAAGCGCAAGGTTGGTCCAGGAGGTGCGGCAATCCCTCGACGTCCAACGGCATGCCGCGCGTGGGCATGACGACCCAGGTATCGGCGTCGAAGCGCAGACGCTGCGGCAGTGCCGCCATCGGCGCGCAGAGGTACTCGTCGGCGCCTGGGGTCGCCTCCGGCGTGCACTGCTCCGCCCTGTCGTCCGCCAGGACGACACGGAAACCGAGCCAGCCGCCGAGATGCACGAGCGCCCTCCCTACGTGGCCGGCGCCGACGACGAGGAGCGTTGGCCGGCTCGTGAGCGGATCCATGAAGATCTCGACCTCCCCGCCGCAGACGCCGGGGTCGCCGGCGCTCGGATTGTGCAGGGCGTAGCTCACCAGGCGCGGAGTGCGCTGCTGCAACGCCTCGGTTGCCGCCTGCAGCACCCGCGCTTCCATCTCGCCGCCGCCGATGGTGCCGGAAAAGGTGCCGTCGGCGAACACGAGCATCTTGGCACCGGCATGACGCGGCACGGAACCATGGGTGCGGACGACGGTGCAAAGCACGACCGACTCCCCGCGCTGCCGCGCCGCCGTGATGTCTTCGAACATCCCCATACACACCGCCTCGGGAGCGCGCCACGCCCACTCTATCACGACACCGTGGCCCGTCAGCTCCGCAGCAAGCGCAACAGCTTGCCGAGATGCGCGGGCGAGTAGAGCGACAGGTGGTAGCTCCGCCGGCCGCTCACGACGTCCACCATGGCCTCGCAGAGCGGCTCACCCGCGCGCCGGAAGAGAGCCGTGCGCAGCGCCGGACGCTCGAGGATCTTGCCGAGACGCCGCGCCCAGCGCAGCTCGCCCAGAATCTCCTGTTCCAGTGCACGGCGATAGTGGGAACGCACCCGGCTCGGCTCCGGGGCGCCGGCGAGCACCGCCGCGGCCGCCAGCGCACCACTCTGCAGCGCGTAGGAGATCCCTTCGCCCGTGACCGGGTCGGCGAATCCCGCCGCGTCGCCGCAGAGGAGCACGCGCCCGAGCGCCGCGCCTCCGGGCCGCGGCGCCACCGGAAGCAGCGCGCCGTGACGCTGCACCGTGCCGCTCGGTTCGATGCCAAGTCGCTCCATGTAATGTTGCAGCACGCCGTTCAGGTCCTGTGCCCCGCGCCGGGTGCTGAGGACACCGACGGAAAGATGTTCGCCCTTGGGAAACACCCAGGCGTACCCCGCTGGCACGACCTCGAAGTCGAAGCGCGCGGCTCCGGCGAAGCGGCGGAGCGTTTCCTCGCGCACCGGTACTTCCCACTCCAGGGCGGGCACCGCCGGCACGTCCGCTTCCCAACCGGCCCAGCGCGCCACTCGGCTCCTGGCACCGTCCGCGCCGAGGACCCAGCGCGCCCGCAGTCGCCCCGAGGGCGTTTGCACCTCGACGCTTTCACGCTCCTGCACGAGGCCCTGCACGGAACAAGCGTCGCGCACCTCGGCGCCGGCGGCGCGAGCCCGATCGCACCACCAGGCATCCACAGCCGCGCGCATGGTCATGAAGAGGAACGGCTCGGGTCGCTGCACCTCGAAATGCAACCCCGCGGTCAGGAGGTGCAACGTCGTCGCAGGCAGCGCCCGTTGCACGACCGGTGGTGCAGGCAGCTCGCCATACTTCGCGGCGCGCGCGACCACCGCGCCGCCGCAGGTCTTGTAGCGCGGCAGCTTCTCTTTCTCCAGGAGCAGCACCCGGGCACCCGCAGCCGCCAGACGGGCCGCGGCGTTGCAGCCCGCCGGACCCGCGCCGACCACGATCGCATCGAACACTGCAGCTGCCGAAGGCTGCTCCATGACCACCTCGTGCGCACCGCACGCCCGCGCGCCTTGACGTCCCTGGCGGCGGCGCGTAGTGTGCGCTGCGTCCCTTACGAATCCTGTTCTCCTCTGACCTTGCCGCGGAGCGCCGCATGATCAGCACCGAGAACCTGACCAAGATCTTCAAGGACCGCAAGCGTGGCAAGCGCGGCCTTCTCGCTTCCTCCCTGCGCCCGGCGCGCTCGGGCGACATCCGCGCCGTGGACGGCGTGAGCTTCACCTGCAAGCCCGGCGCTATCTACGCCCTCCTCGGCGCCAACGGCGCCGGCAAGACGACCACCCTCCGCATCCTCGCCACCATCCTGACGCCGACGGCGGGAACCGCCGTGGTGGCCGGTCACGACATCCGCTCCGCGCCCGAGCAGGTGCGCCGCAGCGTCGGTTTTCTCTCCACCGCCACCGCTCTCTACGGCAGGCTCACGGCGCGGGAGATGGTGGAATACTTCGGACGCCTGAACGGGTTGGAGGGTGGCGTCCTCCGCAGCCGGGTGGACGAGCTCTTCGCTCTCCTCGACGTCGCCGACTTCGCCGACCGCAAGTGCGACAAGCTCTCTACCGGGCAGAAACAGAAGGTGTCCATCGCCCGCACACTGGTGCACGATCCAGCCGTGATCATCCTCGACGAACCCACCCTCGGCCTCGACGTGCGCGCGGCGCGGACCATCGTGGACTTCATCCGCGACTGCCGCCGGCGCGGCAAGACCGTCCTCTTCTCCACCCACGTGATGAGCGAGGTGGAGAAGTTGGCGGACATGGTCGGCATCATCCACCAGGGCAAGCTTCTCGCCGAGGGCAGCGTCGAGGAGCTGCGCAGCCGGAGCGGCTCGCACGACCTGGAAGACGTCTTCATCCAGCTCCTGGAAGCGTCCGAAACCGCCCCGGCGCTGGAGGCGCGGCGATGAACCTGCGGCAGATCGGTCTCGTCTATCGCAAGGAGATGACGGACACGCTGCGGGACCGGCGCACCCTCGTCTCCATGATCGTGGTGCCGCTCCTCGTCATCCCCGGGCTCATGTTCGGTCTCACTGAAGTGGGGCTCCGGATGGTGAAAAAGGCGGTGACCGAGCGCGCCACGGTGATGATCCTCGGGGAGAACAACGCCCCCACCCTGGCAGCGCAGCTGCGCGCCAACCCGCTGCTGGAGGTGCTGCCGGCGCACGCCGATTTCGCCCAGCGCATCGCCGACAAGCAGCTGCGGGCCGCCATCGAGCTGCCGCCGGGGTTCGAAGCGGCGCTGGCCACCGAGGCGGCAGCGCACCCTACGGTCCGCATCAGCTATCACGAGGGCGAGCTGCGCTCCGAGCAGGCACTGCGCAAGATCGAGGCGACACTGGAGAGCTACAAGAACGTGCTCGTGGCCCAGCGGCTGGCGGCGCGGGATCTCACCGTCGAGGTGCTGCAACCGTTCGCACAATCGCCGACCAACGTGGCCCCGGCAGAACGGGTGAGCGGCGCCGCCCTCGGCGGCTTCATCCCCTACATCATCATCATCCTGACCCTCACGGGCGCCATGTATCCCGCCATCGACGTCACCGCCGGCGAGAAGGAGCGCGGCACCATCGAGACCATCCTGGCGAGCCCGGTGTCGCGCGGCGCGCTGGCCGGCGGCAAGTTCCTCACCGTGCTCACCACCTCCCTGGCCACGGCGCTGCTGTCGTTGCTGTCGCTCAGCGTGTCGGCGCGTTTCACCAGCGGCGGCGGGCTCGGGCCCCTGTCGCTCAAGCTCAGCCCCCAAGGTGTGGTCGCCATGCTCGTGATCATGGTGCCCGTGGCCGTGCTCTTCTCCGGCGTTCTCCTCGCCATCGCTCTCACCGCGAAGAGCTACAAGGAAGCGCAGAGCTACGTCACGCCGCTCATGATCGTGGTCATCCTCCCCGCCGTCGCCGCCATGCTGCCCGGTGTCGAGCTGGACACGCGTCTCGCCCTGATCCCGATCCTGAACGTGAGCCTGGTGAGCAAGGAGCTGGTGGCGGGGATCTACGACTGGCCGGTGATCGCTGTCATCTTCTCCACCTCGTGCGTCTACGCCGGCATCGCCCTCGCCGTCGCCATCGCCGCCTTCCGGCGCGAATCCGTCCTCTTCCGCACCTGAATCGCCGCCAAACAGGGAAGGACCCAGTGATGAAGCATTTCCCGTTGTTCTTGGCCCTGCTCGGGGCGATCGCCGGCGCCCCTGCCATCGCTTCCGGCCAGCCGCGCAAGCCCAACATTCTCATCATCTGGGGCGACGACATCGGGTACTGGAACGTCAGCGCCTACAACCAGGGCATGATGGGTTACCGGACACCGAACATCGACCGCATCGCCAAGGAAGGCGCGCTCTTCACCGACTACTACGGCCAGCAGAGCTGCACCGCTGGCCGCGCGGCGTTCATCACCGGCCAATCGCCCTTCCGCACCGGTCTGCTCAAGGTCGGTCTGCCCGGCGCCAAGGAAGGCCTGCAGAAGGAAGACCCGACCCTCGCCGACCTGCTCAAGCAGCAAGGCTACATGACCGGCCAGTTCGGCAAGAACCACCTCGGCGACCAGGACGGGCACCTGCCCACGGCGCACGGTTTCGACGAGTTCTTCGGCGCGCTGTATCATTTGAACGCCGAGGACGAGCCGGAGCACCCTGACTACTTCAAGGACCCCGAGCTGCGCAAGAGGTTCGGGACCCGCGGCGTGCTCCACTGCTGGGCGAATCCGGACGGCACGCAGAAGATCGAGCTCACCGGGCCCCTGACCAAGAAACGCATGGAGACGGTGGACGAGGAATTCACCCGGGGCGCGATCGACTTCATGCAGCGCGCCAAGAAGGCGGACAAGCCATTCTTCCTCTGGTGGAACTCGACCCGCATGCACATCTGGACGCGGCTCAAGGCGGAGAGCCAAGGCAAGACCGGCCTCGGCATCTATCCCGACGGCATGGTGGAGCACGACGCCCTGGTCGGTCAGGTACTGAAGTCGCTCGATGAGCTCGGTCTGGCGGACAACACCATCGTCATGTATTCCACCGACAACGGCGCCGAGAAGTTCACCTGGCCCGATGGCGGCCAGTCGCCCTTCCGCGGCGAGAAGAACACCAACTGGGAAGGCGGCTTCCGCGTGCCGGCGATGGTGCGCTGGCCGGGGACCATCAAGCCAGGCACGGTTCTCAACGACATCGTGGCGCACGAGGACTGGATCCCCACCTTGCTGGCGGCGGCCGGCGAACCCAACATCAAAGAGAAGCTGCTCAAGGGCACCAAAGCCAACCGCAAGACCTTCAAGGTTCATCTCGATGGCTACAACCTGATGGATTACCTTTCCGGCAAGGCTCCCGACCCACGTCACGATTTTTTCTACTTCAACGATGATGGCTCACTGGTGGCGCTGCGCTACGACCAATGGAAGATTGTCTTCGCTGAGCAGCGCTCCCATGGCTTCGACGTCTGGCAGGATCCGTTCGTGCCGCTGCGCCTTCCCAAGCTCTTCAACCTCCGCTCCGATCCTTTCGAGACCGCCGACCACGAAGGGATGGACTACGGACGCTGGCGGGCGGAGCACATCTTCCTGCTCGTACCGGCGCAGCAGTACGTCGGGAAGTTCCTCGGCACGTTCAAGGAATTCCCGCCGCGGCAGAAGCCGGGGAGCTTCTCTCTCGATAAGGTGCTGGAGTCGCTGCAGCAAGGCAGCGTCAAGTGACGCGGCGCTGACCGGGCATTTCAGTGCGTCTCCCCGCCCGGCCCGGGGATCTCGAGCTCGTAGGGCTGCTGCACGGTGCAATACCATTTGCCCCCCAGGCGGCCCACGGTGCGGAGGCGCGTCGGATCCACCCGCCCGCGGGCGTCGAGGATCTCCGGCGCGACGTGCACGACGCGCACGTCCCCGAGCACGGCGTTCCCGCCTCCCGGGCCGGTGCCGAAGCGGAGCACTTGCCGGAGCGTGCACTCCAGGTTCACCGGGGATTCCCCTACCAGCGGCGGCTTGACCCGCGTCGCCGGAACCGGCGTCAGGCCGCTCCAGTCGAACTCGCTGGTCGAAGCCGGGACGTCGGCGGCGCAGGCCACTACCTGGCGCACGATGGCTTCAATGACCGTGGCAATGACGAATTCTCCCGTCGCTTCGATGTTCCGGAGGGTGTCCTTGGGGCTCCCGTCCCTGCGGAGGGCGGGACCGAAGATCACCACAGGCGGCTGTGACGAGACCATGTTGTAGAAGCTGAAGGGAGCCAGGTTGGTGGCGCCCGCGGCAGAAAGGCTGGAAACGAGGGCGATGGGCCGCGGGTTCACGAAGCCGATGAAGAGATGGTAAAGCTCCCGCCACTGTCGCGGATCCGCGCCGATCTCGATGGTGGTCATGGCACCTCCGTGGCCGGCGCGCCCGTGGTCACGGCACCCTCCGTGGCCAGCGCGCCCGTGGTCAGGGCACTCTCCGCAGCCCCGGGGCGCCTCTGGTCACGGCAGCCAGCCAGCTCGCCCATGCTCCCACGCTGGTGCGCTCCAGGTCCACGGGCCGGCTCCATTGACCGGCGACGGGGAGCAGCTTATACCTGGTGGAGCGGAGGAGCGCCCGCAGATCCTCCCCGACGCATCCCACTCGTCGCCTGGCAGTGCTCCGGCAAGCCGCCGCGCCTCCCGCCGTCCGACGGGTGCCAAGGAGGGACATATGCCCGAGGACAAAAGCACGAAGGAACGCAGCCGATCCAGCGGTTCCCGCCGCGCGCCGCGGAGCGAGGCGGCCGCCGAAGCGCCCCCTGCAGCGCGCGAGAACGTACTCACCCTGCCGGTGCTCCCGATCAAGAACACCGTGGTCTTCCCCTCCATCATCATGCCCCTCTCCGTCGGCCGGCCGATGTCGGTGGCCGCGGTGGAGGCCGCGGTGGGCACGGAGGAGAAGGAGATCCTGGTCATCACCCAGCGCGATGCCACCATCGACGAGCCCAAGCAAGAAGACCTCTTCACCATCGGCACGCGCTCCATCATCAAGAAGCTGCCACGCCCGCACGACGAGGCCCTGCAGGTCATCGTGCAAGGCGTGGAGAGGGTGGTGCTCATCAAGCTCGAGCGGGTAGGCGATCTCCTGCAGGCCCGGGTGCGCCCGGCGCCGGTGCCCGAGGAGAAGAGCGTCGAGATCGAGGCGCTGCGCCGCGAGGTTTACGAACTCGCCACCCGGGCCAACGAGCTCTCCAGGCCGCAGCTCACCAGCGAGTTCGAGAAGATGCTGAGCGAAAGCGACGAGCCCATGCGGCTCGTCTATTTGCTCGGGTCGATCATCACCCTGGAGCTGGAGAAGGAGCAGTCTCTGCTGGAGGCCACCAGCTGCTCCGACGCGCTCCGTCTCATGTACGCCTACCTGCGCCACGAGGTGCAGGTGCTCGAGCTGCGCAACAAGATCGCCAGTGAAGCGCAGTCCGAGATGTCGCGCCAGCAGCGCGAGTACCTGCTGCGCCAGCAGCTGCGGGCCATCCAGCAGGAGCTCGGCGAGGATCCCGAGAGCACCGAGGTCGAGATGCTGCGGCAGCGTCTCGAGGAAGCCCAGGTGCCGGAGGAGGTGCGCAAGGAGATCGACAAGGAGCTGAAGCGCCTGGAGAAGGTGCCTTCGGTTTCGCCAGAGCACCACGTCATCCGCTCCTACGTGGAGCTCGTGCTCGAGCTGCCTTGGACGCGCACCACCGAGGACCGGATCGACATCCCGCACTCGCGCCAGGTCCTGGACGAAGACCACTACGATCTCAAGGAGGTCAAGGAGCGCATCCTGGAGCAGCTGGGGGTGCTCAAGCTCAATCCCGAAGCGAAGGCGCCGATCCTCTGCTTCGTCGGGCCTCCCGGCGTGGGCAAGACCTCGCTGGGGCAGTCGATCGCGCGCTCCATGGGTCGCAAGTTCGAGCGCATGAGCCTGGGCGGCATGCACGACGAGGCGGAGCTCCGCGGCCACCGGCGCACCTACATCGGCGCCATGCCGGGCCGCATCCTCCAGGCCATCCGGCGTGCCGGGGTGAAGAATCCCCTGCTCATGCTCGACGAGGTGGACAAGCTGGGCCGCGACTTCCGCGGCGACCCGGCAGCGGCGCTGCTCGAGGTTCTCGACCCGGAACAAAACAAATCCTTCCGGGACAACTATCTCGATCTCGCCTTCGACCTCTCGAAGGTGTTCTTCATCACCACGGCGAACACGCTGGACACGATCCCGCGGCCTCTCCTCGACCGCATGGAGGTGCTGCGGCTGCCGGGGTACAGCGAGGAGGAGAAGACCGAGATCGCCAAGCGCTACCTGATCCCGCGCCAACTGCGCGAAGCAGGGCTGAACGACGAGAAGCTGGTGATTTCTCCCGCCACGCTGCAGACCATCATTTCGCGCTATACCCGCGAGGCGGGGGTGCGGCAACTGGAGCGCACGATCGGCCGCGTGGCACGCAAGGCGGCGCTGCACTTCGCCGAGGGCAAGATCGAGCCGGTGCGCGTCGAGCCCCAGGACTTGCCCGACATGCTCGGGCCCGAGATCTTCTCCATCGAGAAGATGCGGCGCGAATCGCCCCCCGGAGTGGCTACCGGTCTCGCCTGGACCGAAACGGGCGGCGAGGTGCTTTACATCGAGTCGAGCCTGCTGCCCGATGCGAACGGCCTCACCCTGACCGGACACCTGGGCGAGGTCATGAAGGAATCGGCCAAGGCGGCGCAGAGCTGGGTCTGGGCCCATGCGGACGAGCTCGGCTTCGACCGCAAGATCTTGAAGGAGAGCGGCGTGCACATCCACGTGCCCGCCGGTGCCATTCCCAAGGATGGCCCCTCGGCGGGCGTGGCGATCGTCACGGCCCTGGCGTCGCTTTACTCCGGGAAGCCAGCGCGCAGCGACACCGCCATGACCGGGGAGATCACGCTCGCTGGTCTCGTGCTCCCCATCGGCGGCATCAAGGAAAAGGTGCTGGCGGCGCGTCGCGCCGGCATCCGCCGCGTCGTCCTGCCGCGGGAGAACGAGAAGGACCTGCGCGACCTGCCGCCGCACGTGCGGCAGGAGATGCAGTTCACCTTCGTGGAGCGCATCACCGAGCTGCTGGCCGCTAGCCTGCCGAGCCTCACACCGACCACCGCCTCGACGCGCTCGCCGTCGACCCGGCCTCGCCCCGCCGCTGCCGCCAGCCCGCCGGAGTGAGCATGACACGGGTCGAAGTGTTCCACCTCGACAACTTGCAGCACGAAGCCACGGTGAACGGGCACTCCATCGTCCTCGACGAGCCCGTGGAAGCCGGCGGCGGCGGGCAGGGCATGAACCCGTACGAACTCCTCCTCGCCGCCCTCGGTGGCTGCATCGGCATGACGCTCAGGATCTACGCCCGCCACAAGGGCTGGCCCCTGGAGGACGTGCGCGTCGTCCTCACCCACGACAAGATCCACGCCAAGGACTGCGAGGACTGCGAGCACGAGGACGGCATGCTCGACGTCATCCGCCGCAAGGTGGAGATCGAGGGCCCGCTCACCGATGAGCAGGTGGCGCGTCTGCAAGAAATCGCCGCGCGCTGCCCGGTGCATCGCACCCTCACGGGCACCGTCGAGGTCCTCCGCGACGATTCGCTGTGAGGCGGGACGACTCGAGCCACGCCAGGCCATGCCTCGCCTAGATTCATTGTGCTTTTACCTTGTCCTCATGAAAGGGAGCAGACATGTTCGAGAAGCTTCTCCCTCATTCCATCGACAACACGTATCGAGGTACCAAGGCCGGGCTCTGGCTCTTCGGGCTGGTCGTGGGCCTGAGGATCGCGCAGAGTCTAAGCGTCATCTTCAACGGATACAGTACAGCCAAGGGCGCTGACGGGATCCCTGTCGACACCTACACGCCCGAGGCAGCGCAGCAGATCGTGGCTCTCTTCGCGCAAGGGTCGCTCTGGCGACTGACGCTCGGTCTGCTCTGCGTGATCGTGTTGGTGCGGTATCGGAGCGCGGTCCCCCTGCTCTTCGTGGTGCTCCTCCTGAACTATCTCGCCAGCCAGCTGATTTTTCAGTTCGTCCCTCTGGTCCGTACGGGAACGCCGCCGGGGCCGTACGTGAACTTCGGATTGTTCGCTCTGATGATCGTCGGCTTGGTGCTATCGCTACGGAGTCGGACGATCCGCGCCTAGCAGAGCACGGAACCACACGCTTCCGGACTGTCGCTTGCCCGAGGGCGCCCGCGGCTGCTAACCTGAAGTGTCTTCGCCCGGATTCCCGTGCCACCGTCGCCCCGTGGGGAGGTCCTCGTGACTTCGCATCGCCGCGCTGTTCCTAGGCGTTCCGCCCAGCGCTCCGCCGCGCTCGCCGCTTGCGCCGTCGCCCTCGCGCTTGCTTCTCCCACCCAGGGCGCCGGAGCGCGTCTCGACACCCAGGTCGTCCCCACCTTCCAGTCCGTGACGCTGCGCCTCGACGCCGGGACCACCGAATACACCGGCAGCACCACGGTGGAGCTGCGGGTACGGACGGCGACGCAGAGCTTCCGCTTCCATGCCGAAGAGATCCCGATCACGAAGCTCACGCTCGCCGGCAAGGGCGGGCCCGTCGCGGTGGAGCACCAGAGCATCGACAACGCCATGGTGGAGGTGCGCGCCGCCCAGCCTCTCGCGCCCGGCGACTACAAGCTGCAGATCGACTTCACGAACGAATTCGGCACCAAAGCCGTTGGCCTCTACCGCATGGAGCAGGACGGCCAGGGTTACCTCTTCACCCAGTTCGAGGCCGACGATGCCCGGGAATCCATCCCCTGCTGGGACGAGCCGGGATTCAAGCTCGAATGGCAGCTCACCCTCGAGGTGCCCGAGGCGCACACGGCGGTGACGAACACACCGGTGGCAAGCGAGAGCGTCACGAACGGCTGGCGCAAGCTCGTCTTCAAGCGCACCAAGCCGCTGCCGTCTTACTTGCTCGCCATCGCGGCGGGGCCGCTGGAGAAGACGCCCATTCCGGGCATGTCCATTCCGGGGAACGTGATCACCATCCGCGGCCAGAGCCGCCTGGCGGCGCTCGCGGCGGAGACCACGCCTCCCATCCTGCGCGCCCTGGAGGCGTACTTCGGCGAGCCCTATCCCTTCGAGAAGCTCGACCTCGTTGCCATTCCGGAGTACTGGCCGGGCGCGATGGAGAACCCGGGCGCGGTGACCTTCGCCGCCAGGCTCCTCCTCGTCGATCCGGAGGCCGCGAGCCTGTCGCAGAAGCGCACCCTCGCCCGCGTCACCGCCCACGAGCTGGCGCACATGTGGTTCGGCGACATGGTGACCATGCAATGGTGGGACGACCTCTGGCTCAACGAGTCCTTCGCCGACTGGATGGGTGACAAGATCACGCAGCAGGTGTTCCCGCAGTACGGCGTGGGGGTGGCCGAGCTGCAGCAGTCGCTCGGAACCATGAACGGGGATGCGCGGCCGTCTTCACAGGCCATCCGGCGGCCGGTGGAGTCGACCGAGAACCTGCTGCAGAACGTCGGTACGCAGTACAACAAGGGCAAGGCGGTCCTCGCCATGTTCGAGCAGTGGATCGGCCCGGAGAAGTTCCGCGCCGGCGTGCTGCAACACCTGGCGGCGCATCGTTTCGGCAACGCCACGGCGGAGGATTTCTGGCGCGCCCTCGGCCGGGCCTCCGGCAGCGACGTGAGCGCCGCCATGGCCACGTTCATCGAGCAGCCCGGGCTGCCCTCGGTGCGTGTCGAGCTCGAGAAAGACAACCGGATCCGGCTCAGTCAGAAGCGCTTCGCCAACTATGGCGTCGAGTTGCCGGCGCAGAACTGGAAGATTCCGGTGACGCTGCGCTACTCCGACGGCAAGGCCGTGCACGTCCAGACCGTGCTCCTCGACAAAGCGACGCAGTCCATCAGTCTGGACACCGGCGGGCCTCCCGCCTGGGTACTGCCGAACGCCGACCAGCGCGGCTACTACCGCTGGGAGGTGCCGCAGGAGATGCTGCGTGCCCTGGTGACCGGCGGCTCGGAGCAGCTGAACGTGCGCGAACGCGTCGGCCTCATCGGCAATCTGTCGGCGCTGCTCGACGCCGGCGCGGTGTCCGGAGGCGACTATCTCTCGGCTCTGGGCGGCTTCGCCGGCGATCCGAGCCCGATGGTCATCAACGCACTCCTCACCGGGCTCAACAAGGTGCAGACCGCGTTCGTGCAACCCGAGAACGCCGACGCCTACGCGGCCTATGTCCGCCGTACCCTCGGCCCGTCGCTCCAGCGCTTCGGCACCGAGCCGCGAGCGGGGGAGGAAGAAGAAGTCGCGCTCTTCCGCCCGCAGCTCCTGCGCAACCTGGGTGACAAAGGGAAGGACGAGGAGATCCTCCACCTGATGGAAGGCATGGCAAAACGGTACATGCAGGATCCGCACGGCATCGATCCCCAGCTGGCGGGCGCTGCCCTGGAGCTCGCGGCGATTCGCGGCGATCGGGCCCTCTTCGACTCCTACCGGCAACGCTTCGAAACAGCGCAGGTGCCTGCCGAGCGGAGCCGGTACCTCGATGCTCTCGGCGGCTTCCGCGCTCCCGAGCTGGTGGATGAAGCCCTGCACTACTGCTTGTCCGGTCCACTCCGCCCGAACGAGGTGCTGGACATCCCTTTCCAACTGGCGACGCATCCAGAGCAGCAGGACCGCACCTTCCGCTGGTTCACGACGAACTACGACGCCCTCAGCAAGCGCCTCACGCCGGAGATGCTCGGCTTCATGCCCTTTATCGCCGGCGGCTGCTCGGCGGAGCGCCTCGCCGCGGCCCAGGAGTTCTTCAACGCACCGGACCGGCAGGCACCGGGCACACAGAGAGGGCTGGCCCGGGTCACGGACCAGGTGAAGGACTGCGTCGGGTTGCGCGAGCGCGAAGGCGCCGCCGTCGCCGCCTTCCTGACTCAGAACCTGGGGTCACGCTAGGGCAGGAGCACCAGCTTGCGGACGCCGGTGAAGGCCGGGGCGTCGGTCCCGAGGCCGCGGGCTTCGAAACGACAGAAGTAGATGCCGGCGGCGACGAAGCTCCCGGCGTCGTCGGTGCCGTTCCAGGTCACCTCGTGCGCGCTCGGTGGTTGCACCGCGTCGAGGAGCGTGCGCACGCGCCGTCCGGCGGCGTCGTAGATCCAGAGTCGCACCAGGGAAGCGACCGGCAGCTCATAGGCGACTCGCGTCGACGGGTTGAAGGGGTTGGGCACGTTGGGGCCGAGCGACCAGGTCGCGAGGCGCGGCAGCTCGCGGCTGTCGGTCGTATCCAGCCAGTGCAGAGCGGCCACGGCGTTCACCGTCCCCCAGCCGGAAAAGTTGTCGGGAGTGCCGGCCTGGCTCGCGGTCAGGCGCAAGGCGTCGCGGATCTGCAGCGGTGTCGCCGCTTGGCGCGCCGAGAGCAGGAGCGCCGCCACACCCGCCACCAGCGGGCACGAGAGCGACGTACCACTCGCGGTGGAATAACTGGTGGGATCGCTGGCGCTGGCGCGCCACACCTGGCTCCCTTGCGCCATGACGTCGGGCTTGAAGCGCGGCGGGAGGTCCGTCGTCGGACCTATCGAGCTGAACCCGCTGCGGGCGCCGTTCGGATCAAGAGCGCCCACGGCGATGACGTTGTCGCCGTCGGCGGGGGCGA
>Ga0075418_10002631_pt1 | contig 20610 bp, 21 predicted proteins | sample SoiMetdeltSBSDD2_FD_81776 | JGI IMG/M metagenome (GOLD analysis project Ga0075418, IMG submission 81776) | Bulk soil microbial communities from a Populus tree surrounding site in Tennessee, USA - Soil MetaG P. deltoides SBSDD2 | ecosystem: Environmental > Terrestrial > Soil > Tree plantation...
CCGCAGGAAGCTGCCGATGTCGCAGGTGCGGACGCGGAAGTCGTCGTCGAAGGCTTCCTGTTCGTGCTCGGCCAGATGGTAGAGCTGCTGCTTCCGCACTTGATCGTAGCGTGCGTACTCTCGGTTCGTGGCCTCGAGGCCATGCTGCTTCTTGTCGTCCATGCGGTCCCCCGTGGGTCGAGGCCTCGCTCGCCCGTCCGCCGCCGCAACTCCCATGATACACGCCCGACCGCAGCTCGGCATGCCGCAGCCAGGAGGCGTGCTCGCCACGGAAGTCCGAGGTGCGGAGGCTGATGCCGAAAGCGAAGCGGCCGCGCCGTCGACGGACGGCGCGGCCGTGTGGTGGACAGGAGGAATCGTTCCTAGCGGTAGAGGTCCTTCACCGTCGACCAGGTGCTCTGCTCGGTCGCGACGAAGCCGCACGAGGTGCCGGAGCTGGAGGTGCCGTTGATCACCGAGACGAAGGACACCGGGTCCTCGCCGCCCAGGGCGGGGTCGCCCGTCTGCAGCGTGAGGGCCACCTGGGTGGGCTGCGGGCCGTCGCAGAGGAGCACGGACGGGCAGTCGAAGTTATCGTTGTAGATCACGTCGGACGGCTTGACCTTGAGCATGTGCTCACCGCTCAAGTTGTAGAAGTTCACCGTTCCGAGAATGACCTTGTCGCCGGCCAGGCCGGTGACGGTCTGGCAGGTGTTGAACGTCACCATGGTGCCGCCACCGCTGCCGTTGTCGACCGGGTCGCCGACGTTGCCGCTGACCTGCACGTTGGGGTTCCATAAAGTGGTCATTCCAGGCGCCGGGGGCTCGACGGAGATCTTGAACGCGGCGCCGCTGATGCCGGCGGAGCTGGCGCCGGCCGTGACCATGTACACGTACGCCCTGCCGTGGCCCGCCTTGTTGATCTTGATGTTGCAGTCTGTCCCGGTGTTGTCGTTGAAAAGGCCGATGTAGCCGTTGCTGGGCGGGGGGGCGGCGAAGGCGCTGCCGGCGGCCAACACACCCAGGACGGCGAAGAACGAAGAGCGACGCATCGAGGGATACCTCCTGAACCGAGTAGGATTCACGCGCTCGCGAGTCGCGAAACCCGCGATGCCTGCTCCCTAACAAAGCACGTGCCCGCGCCTGGACGGGTGGAAGCAGAAGCGATACGACACTCCCGCGAAGGTCCCGAAGCGCGTCGTCGAACGAAATTGAGGGAATCCACGCCGACGATCGGGGTTCAGCCCCGAGCTCGCGGCGGTGTGGGCGCGCACGGCGCCGAGGTGCCCCCGGACATCCGAGTCCGACCGGTCGGGGTGCATGGGGCCCGAAAGCGCGGCGGCCGCGCCGTCGACGGACGGCGCGGCCGACTGGTTGACCGAGGAGTCGTTCCTAGCGGTAGAGGCCCTTCACCGTCGACCAGGAGTTCTGCTCGACGGCGACGAAGCCGCAGGAGCTGCCGCCGCAGGACTGGGAGTTGACGGTCGCGACGAAGCCCACCGGGTCCTCGCCACCCAGGGCGGGGTCGCCCTGCTGGAGCGTCAAGGCCACTTGGGTGAACGCCGGGCCGTCGCAGAGGAAAACGGACGGGCAGGCGAAGTTGGGATTGCTCGGGGTGTCGCTCGCCTTCACCTTCACCTGGTGCTCGTCGTACAAGTCTTTCACGCGAACGACACCGAGGAGGATCTTGTCGCCCGCCAGACCGGTCTGCGTCTGGCACTGGTTGCTCGTGATCAAGGCACCGCCGCCGCTGCCGTTGTCGAACGCGTCGCCGGAGCTATGTTGGAAACCGTTGTCGGGCTCCCACTGGTGCCAGGTTCCGGGAGAGGCAGGCTCGAGGGAGACCTTGAACTCGGCGCCCGAGATCCCGGCCGCGCCGGCGCCGCCGGTGACGTAGTAGATGTAGAACCTGTCGTTGCCGTTCTGTTGCGCCGGCAGCGAAAAGCAGCAATTGCTCCCGAAGGCATCCCCGAAGATGCCGATGTAGCCGTTGCTGGGCGGCACGGCCCACGAGACGCTGGCCGTGAGCAGAGCCAGACAAAGGATGAAAAACGAAGAGCGAAGCATCGAAGAGTACCTCCTGGTCAACCCACTTCCACGCGCTGGTCGCCGACTCGCGCCGTGCCACTCCTACAAGCCGCGTGCCGCAGCGTGATGCGGACGCAAGGGGAACGACGCGCCCTCCTGCCGGCGCGGCCGGGCGCCTGGATCGACCTATGTGGGGCGATTTACAAGTGGCTGCTTGCCAGAGAGCTTGCGAGAAGGGTGCCTGCATGGTATGCCTCGGCCTTGCATGCGGTTGCGCCTCCCGGCGGAGCCGAGGGAGCCGTCTCGCGCCCTCGGGCCGAGAGCAGGCAGGTGGCCGGCGCGCCGGGTTGCCGCTGGAGATTTGTCAAGTTATCGTAGCTACTGGTTGTAGGTGCCGGCGTAGCTCAGTTGGTTAGAGCAGCGGAATCATAATCCGCGTGTCCGGGGTTCGAATCCCTGCGCCGGCACCATCCCTCCTCGCCCGAGCCGCCATGGCTGTGATGCAAGCGCAAGACGGTCTCACGCTCCTCCAGAAGGCATGCCGCAATCTCGCCGGCCCGTGCGGCGTCCGAGCGAACGCGCACCTCCTGCTCGGGGTCTCCGGCGGCGCGGACTCGGTGGCGCTGCTGCGCCTCCTGGTCGAAGCGGCGCCGCTCCTTCGCCACCAGCTCCTGGTGGCCCACTTCGATCATCGCCTCCGCCCGAGCGCGCCAGACGATGCCGAGTTCGTCCGCTCTCTCGGGGCGCAGCTCGGTCTCGAGGTGCAAGTCGGCGTCTGGGGGGAGCCACGGGCCGGGGAAGCGGCGGCGCGAGAGGCGCGGCACGAGTTCCTGCAGCGGACGGCGTCACGGTTCGCTTGCGACGCCATCGTTCTCGGCCATCAGCTCGACGATCAGATCGAGACCGCCCTCATGCGTCTCGGCCGCGGCAGCGGACTGCGGGGACTCGGGGGCATGCACTGGCGCCGCGCGGCGCCGGTGCCTTTCATCCGTCCGCTCCTCGATTGCCCGCACGAGGAGCTCGTCGCGTACCTCCACTCCCTGGGACAACCCTGGCGCGAGGATGCCTCGAACCAGGACCTCTCGCGGACCCGGAATCGGGTGCGGCATCAGGTGCTCCCTGCCCTCGATGCCGCTTTCGGTGTGGGCTGGCGCGGCCGGTGGAGCGCCAGTCTCGAGGACCACCGCGCCCTGTGGTCCGTGCTGCGGAGCAAGGCGGAGTCCGTCCTGGAAGGCGCCCGCTCGACCCCGCCGCAAGACAGCATTCCTACTCCCGCCGATCAGGCCGCACGAAACAGCACACGTCCTCCCGTGCGCGCAGCACCGACGATCGAAGACACCGGGAGCCTCGACCTGGCACCTCTCCGAAGGCTCGAGGAACCCTTGCTGCGGGTTCTCCTCCAGCTCTGGCTCGATCCCGCAGGGCAGCTGGGTCTCCGCCGGACCCATCTGAGCCTCGCCTCTGAATTCGTTCACAGCGGTCGAAACGGCCAGGAACTCGATCTCCCCGGACCGCTCGCACTACACATCGAGGGCACCAAAGTGATCCAAAGTGCGGCCGCGATCGTCCGTTCGGCGCCAGGCGCCAGACTTCACCGGCTGCTCGCCACGAAAACGTCCGAACCGCCCGTTTTTTCCTTCCACGCCCACGCCATGGCCGCGTACGAAGCGTTGCGGGAACTGCCCATCCCCGAGGCCGGTGCACTGCCCCCCGACACCTTCCCCTCCACCACAGTCACCGTCGTTTGCGCCGACAAGACCACGGCGCCGCTCGTCCTGCGCACCGGCGGCCGCGGCGAGAAGGTGCGCCTCCTCGGCGCCCCAGGGTCCCGGCGGCTCACGCGGATCCTGCAGGATCGTCGCATTCCCGCCCGCTTGCGCCCTGGCTGGCCGGTCGTCGCCGACTCCAGCGGCATCGTATGGATCCCCGGGGTGGGCATCGCCGAACGCTGCCGCCTGGACGGAAAGAGCAGGAGCGCCATGCGTCTCGTTCTCTACCTTGCGGAAGTGCGTGAAGAAACGTAGGTTCGGTTGATTTGCAGGGTTTTGGGAGGATGCCGTAAAATGTTAGGATCCGCGGTTGTGCCGGTCGAATCCGGCAGGGAAGCCCGGGCCAGTGACCAGGAGGCCCGACCCCCAGCCCCAATCACGCGAAGCGTCCGTCCAACTGGAAAGGTCATCGTGCCGACTCAGAGGCCCGCCGCCCCTGCCCGCCCGCATTCCGGGAGCGCGGCTGCCCCGCCTGCTGGCACCACCTCTGCCCCGCAAACCGGCGTCGTGACCCCGCCATCCCATTCCGGCGCCCCGCACCGCGGCGCTTTGCAGTACGAGCTGGACATCCCGATGCGGCGCGTCCTGATCCCGGCAGAAACCCTGATGACACGGGTGCAGGAGCTGGGGCAGGAGATCTCCGACGCCTACCGGGGACGCCTGCCCCTCCTGGTCTCGGTCCTCAAGGGGGGAGTCGTCTTCCTCACCGACCTGATGCGGTCGATCACCATCCCGCACCACATCGATTTCCTGCAGCTCTCCAGCTACGAGGGCGGCACCGAGACTTCGGGAACCGTGCGGCTGCTCAGTGATCTCGGCACCAACATCGTCGGGCGCGACGTAGTCATCGTCGAGGACATCGTGGACACCGGCCTCACCCTGCGCTATCTACTGAAACAGCTGGAGATCAGGCAGCCGCGGAGCCTGCGGGTTTGTGCTCTTCTCGACAAGCACACCGCCCGTCAGGTCGAAGTTCCTCTCGACTTCGTGGGCTTCACGATCCCCAATGAATTCGTCGTGGGCTACGGTCTCGACTACGACGAGAAGTACCGGAACTTGCCCTACATCGGCGTTCTGGATCTGTGACCGGGCAGTACTGAACCGTGATGCCGGGCGGTGGCCCGCCGCCGGCCGTCCGAACGAAAGAGCGACATGGCCGATCATCCTCGTGGCAACCAGCGCCGGCAGCGCCAGCGCCCGTCTCTCGGGCTCCCGGGCTCGCCGCGCCGCAACCGCCCCTTCCGGCACGTGGCCTTGTGGCTGGTGCTGTTCATGGCGGTGCTCCTCTCCTTCCAGCACTACTACTACGGCAAGCCCCGCCACGAGCAGATCAGCTACTCCGAGTTCCTCCAGCAAGTGGACGGGGGCAACATCCGCAAGCTCACGTTCATCGAGAAGGAGATCGAGGGCGAGCTGGGACGCGAGAAGTCCCTCGCCCAAGGGCAGGGGAAGGTGAGCCACTTCCGCACCACCATCCCCTTCGAGGATCCGGATCTGTTGCAGCGCATCAGCGAGCGCAACCCCGGTGCCGTGCTCGAAGCCAAGCAGCCTCAGGCCAATTGGCTGGGCATCCTGGCTTCGGGCCTGCCCTTCCTCCTTCTCATCGTCTTCTGGCTGTTCCTGATGCGGCAGATGCAAGGTGGCGGCAACCGCGCCTTCAGCTTCGGGAAGTCCCGCGCCAAGCTGCTCGAGGGCGATCGTCCCAAGGTCACCTTCCAGGACGTGGCCGGCTGCGAGGAAGCCAAACAAGAGCTGCAAGAAATCGTCGAGTTCCTCCGGGACCCGAAGAAGTTCCAGCGTCTCGGCGGCCGCATCCCCAAGGGCGCGTTGCTCCTCGGACCGCCCGGAACGGGCAAGACGCTCCTCGCCCGCGCCGTGGCCGGTGAGGCCTCGGTGAGCTTCTTCAGCATGAGCGGCTCCGACTTCGTCGAGATGTTCGTCGGCGTCGGTGCCTCGCGCGTCCGCGACCTCTTCGAGCAGGGCAAGAAGAACGCGCCCTGCATCGTCTTCATCGACGAGATCGACGCCGTCGGCCGCCATCGCGGCGCCGGTCTCGGCGGCGGCCACGACGAGCGCGAGCAGACCCTGAACCAGCTGCTGGTGGAAATGGACGGCTTCGAATCGAACGACGGCGTCATCCTCCTCGCCGCCACCAACCGTCCCGACGTCCTCGATCCGGCCCTGCTGCGTCCCGGCCGCTTCGACCGTCAAATCGTGGTGGACATGCCGGACGTGCGCGGCCGCGAGGGTATCCTCAAGGTGCACTCGCGCAGCATCCCGCTCGCCGACGGCGTCGACTTGCAGCGCATCGCCCGCGGCACCCCCGGCTTCAGCGGCGCCGACCTGGCCAACCTGGTCAACGAGGCGGCGCTGCTCGCGGCGCGTCACAACGCCGATCGCGTCGGCCATCTCGACCTGGAGATGGCCAAGGACAAAGTGATCATGGGGCCCGAGCGCCGCAGCCGGGTCATGAGCGAAGAAACCAAGCGCATGGTGTCCTATCACGAGGCTGGCCATGCCATCGTGGCCTACAACCTCCCGCACGCCGATCCGGTGCACAAGGTCACCATCATTCCCCGCGGCCGTACTGGTGGCGCCACCTTCACCCTCCCCGTGGACGATCGCGACGAGGTCTCCCGCGAGTGGGTGCTCGACATGGTGACCATGGCCATGGGCGGGCGCGTCGCAGAGAAGCTCGTCCTCGACCGCTTGGGCAGCGGCGCGCAGAGCGACATCTCGATGGCGACGAAGCACGTGCGTCGCATGGTGACCCGCTGGGGCATGAGCGACAAGCTCGGTCCCGTGGCTTACGGCGAGCCGGAGGAAATGGTCTTCCTGGGCAAGGACTTCTCCCACCGACGCGATTTCAGCGAGGCCACGGCGGAGCGCATCGACGAGGAAGTGGCCGCCATCATCCAGCAGTGCTACCAGCGCGCCGAGCGCATCCTGGTGGAGCACATGGACCAGCTGCACTTGCTGGCCAAGACGCTCCTCGAGCGCGAGACCGTGGACGGCGACGAGCTGCGCAAGCTGCTCACCGGCGAGGAGCTGCCGCCGATGAATGGCGCCAGCGGCAACGGCGCCGGGGCGCGCAACGATGGCAAGGCGTCCCGCGACGACGGCCGCTCTCCGGCCACCTCCGACACCGCCACGGGCACCGCCGCAGGGGCCGCCGCGGGCACCGCCGCGAGCCCCAGCGCCGCTGCAGACGCCACCGCGAACGCCTCGGCGCTTCCCGGTGCAGGTGCCGAGCGGACGCAGCCTGCGGCTTCGGCGCAGAATCCGCCCGAAAAGCCTGCGAACCCCGACGCGGATGGCATCCTCGACACTCCCTCCTGAGGGCGTCTCGGCACCACCTGAGCGACGGCCGGAGTGATCCCCGTTGACACCCCGTGTTCGCTGGCCATTGTCTCGCTTCGGCTCGCTTGCGAGGTGTTCGCCAAGGGCACGCGGTGGATTCCGACCAGCCTCCGACTCATCGGCATGAGTCTTTCATACTCATGGGCATGAGTAAGAGGCTTCAGGTCCTATTCAGCGAGACAGAGGTCCGCGATCTCCAGCTCCTCGCCCGCAGCCGCGGTTTCACCGTGGCCGCATGGGTCCGGCAGGCGCTCCGGGCGGCGGCGAGAGAAGAGCCGCGCGGCGACTTCAGGAAAAAACTCGCCCTCGTGCGACACGCCTCCCGCCACGCCTTCCCGTCGAGCGATCTCTCGACCGCACGCGCGGCAGCCCACAGCAGTGAACCCGGCAAGGTCTCGCGGTGATCTTCGTCGACTCCGACGTTCCCATGCTCCTCGTCGGCACACCCCATCGGTTCAAGGTCGAGGCGCAGAAATGGCTGGAGATCTCCATCACCGAAGGCGGTCCCTTGGTGACCGACGCCGCAGTGCTGCACGAGATCCTGCGCCGGTACGTCGCGATCGACTGCCGCGAGGCGATCCAGCCCTGTCTCGATGTCCTTCTCGGTGTGGTGGACGAGGTGCTTCCCATCGACGCCGGCGCCGTCGAGAGAGCCAAGACCATCGTCTTCGGCCACCCCCGGCTCTCGGCGCGGACCGCGCTCCACCTCGCAGTGATGGAACGGCACGGCGTCGACCGCGTCATGAGCTTCGACGCGAGCTTCGACGACTTCCCGGAGATCCAGAGAGTCAGGTATTGACCGCGGTCACGGGGGCGTGGTGAAGGTGCGATCACTCGAATATGCAAACCCGATCTCCGGCCTGGTGGTGTGCCGTTCCTCGAAGCTGGCCAGCTCGTCCACGTTGGCGTACTGGAAGTACTTGTAGACGGCCCACGTGTAGTACCCGCCGGGTCGCAAGCCGAAACCATGCTCGCGAAGATCGGGTATCCGCGTGCTCGTTCCGTTCAGGAAAAGGACGAAGTTTGTAGGCCCGGTGATCCAGACACAATAGACACCCGGCCCTCCACCCTCCATCCAGCGAAACTCTGTCCAACGGCCCACCACCGATGCATTCGCTGGCGCAATGATCTGCGGCGATAGGGGTAGATCGAGAACGATTCCGGATTCTGGCGGTGTGATGTGGGGCCGCCGTCGGAAGGTGTGCTGGCCCTCCTGAGAAGCGAACGCTTCGACGGAGAATTCGGCGTCAGGGAGGATCGGAACCGTGTAGTCGAAGGTCGCTCCGGGAATCGGGCGGCGATACTGCCAATTGTAGAGGAAGGATGCCCCGCCGATACTCATCATGGTGGTGATCGATTCGAGATCGTAGCCGCTCGGGATCCCGACGGAGCCGCTGACCTGCGCCTCTGGAGGATCGGAGAGATCCGCCCCGGTGAATCCCTCAGTGGTGGAGCTACCGGCGGTGAGGACGAGTGGACGGCTGGCGAAGGCATCGTATTGCGCCGGCAGACCGTCCGCTCCGGCCGTCCAGCGCAGCAGGTAGAGCGTGCCCTCGACCGTCGGTCCCGACCACCGCACCTCAAGGGTGAAGTCGCCGGTGGAAGGGCTGGCAATGGCCCCCGAAACCATGTCGTTGGGGGCGAAGTACACCTTGGTCGTCTTGTCAGCTGCAGAAGGTACGACTCCACTGATCGTGGCCGTAGAGAATGAAACAAACGGAGGGTTGAATCCGCCTCGGCCAAGGCCTCCGCCCCAGAACTCGAAGAACGGGTCTCTGCGGGTCAGGCCGGAGTAGACGAGGGCCGAGGCCCCGTTGAGAAGCGTGATGTCATAGGTGGGGCCGACACGGTCGACCCGAAACATGCCTGCGGCGTCGCTGTTCACCGGGGGCTTGTTGCCGACGATGACGACGACTCCCTCGGCCGGTTGGCCGTCCGTGTATTGGATCCTGCCTTCGATCGAACTGCGTGCCGGGGCTGCAGGATCCTCGGCGCAAGCGCCGAGAATCGCGGCGAAAAGGGAAACGCAACAGGCCCGGAAATGCTTCATGGCGGTCCAACCCGAGAATTGCGCCAGGCAGTCGCCACAGCCTAGCAGGTACCCGCCTTGTAGGGGGAGTGGACGGCTCCGCCTCAGCTCCCGGTGCTGCCGGCGGCCGGCTCCTGCCCAGGTGTTCCGGCGGCGACGTCCTGACCGGGTGTTTCGGCAGCGGGAGGCTCCGCCGTGGCGGGGGACTCGGTGGGCGTCGCGCCGAGCTTCAGCTCCTCGACGTAGTTCATCCGCAGGTCGAGCAGCAGCCGCGACAGGAGCTTCTCCTCCTCCGCATGCAAATTGCCGCGGGTCTTCTCCTGCAGCGCCCCCAGCAGATCGATACTCTCCTTGGCGGCGTCCAGGTCGCGGGCGGACTTGCCCGTCACCGGGTGCGACACCTTCCCGAGCTGCACCCAGGTGGTGTAGTGCAGCTGCATGATCAGACTGACGAACAGCTCGTTCACCGACGTCTCGCTCATGCGTCGACTCCTTCTGCCTCGGAACTCGTTCTTCCTCAGAACTCGCGGATGAAGCGCGCCGCATAGCTGCGCACATCTTGATCGTTGAGCACGTGGAAGTGGCGCAAGCGCTCGATCGTCTGCCCCGAGAAGCGGGCCAGCGGGATGTAGAGCAGCTTGCGGCGCCACCGGCGTGCGAGCAAGCGCCAGCGCGCCCGCGGCGGCCGCGGCGCCACCAGCACCACGTGCCGCTCCTGCGAGTGCAGGAGCGCCCCCGCCACCAGCCGGTCCGGCGCGGTGCGGGTGAAGTCGAGCCGGGCATCGTGCCAGATATCCGGGAGGAGCCGCGGCGGGAAGAGCAGGAAGAGCCCGCCGTATCTCGCCAGCGCCACACCCGGGCCCACGAGCTGCTCGCGGAAGGGCGTGGCGAAGAAGCAGAGCGTCGATTCCTCCTCGTGCTCGGCATACCAGGTGGAACGCCAGGCATAACGGTCCTCGTCCACGGGATCCTCGAAGAGGAATACCACCACCTCCACCTCGCCCCGGCTCGGCGGCACCTCCTTCACGTAGAGGTCGCCGGTGTGCCAGTTGCGCAGCGTCTCGCGCATGTCGATCCCGTCCTTGAGGGAGCTGGTGAACTTCTCGCTCCGCGCCAGATCCTCGGCGAGCAATGCACGCGCCTGCTCGCGGACGTGGGTGTTGAAGCTCTCGATGCGGTCGTCCTCGGGAGGCCAGGAGCACTGGCGGAAGGGATTCCAGCGCTGCACCCAGCGCTGCCGCCGCACCGGATCGGGCTGCGGTTTGAGCGCTAGGTGGCGCCAGAAGCGCGGCGGCCCGGGCAGTCGCGACACGAGCTCCATCTGCCCGCCGCCGCCGAGGATGCCCTCGCCGTCGCCGACGCGCGCCGCCTGCAACGGCGCCGGCTGCCCTTGGTAGGGATACTGCTTGGCGGTCTCGACCAAGGCGACGGCGAAGGAATCGCCGGCCACCTGCTTCGCCGCCACTGCCAAAGTGTAGAGGTCCGGCGTCAGCCGCCCGTCCATGAGGGTGAGATTGCGAACGTACTGCAGGAGCACGCGCAGCACCTGCGGCGACACCCAACGCTGCTCCGGCGGGCGATCCTTGTCCCAGAGGGAGCGGGCCGCGAGCAGCAGCTCCTTCACCCCGTCCACCGACAGATGCTCGTCGCTTCGCAGCTCCCGCCGGAACTTCTCGTAGAGTGCGGTCACGAAAGGCAGCTCGCCGAGAGCGAAGTAGAGCGTTTCCGGCGTCACCTTCCAGGCTTGCGGGCGCTGCCAGGAGCGCTGGTGTTCCGGGTAGCTGGCGCGCTCGCGATACGCGTCGCGGATCCACGGCCAGTCCTGCACCGCCGGCAGGAAAAGGATCGCCTCGTGTTCGAGCTCGAGCCGGTGCAGCTCGAAGGCCATCCGCCGCAGCCGTCCTTCCCGCGGCGCTCCCGGCTCGGGCGTGGCGATGAAGGGCAGGATCGCCGCGGCGAAGCGCTCGGGCTTGACGCGTTTGAGGGCGTACGGATCGGGAACGGGTTCCGAGTACGGCTCGTAATGCGGCTCTTCCAGATCCACGAAGGCCCGCGGCACGTGCTCCTGCAGCGCCACCCGCAGCCCCGCGATCACCGGCTGGCACGGCTCGACGGGGACGTAGCTGCCCCGTTCCCCATCCGGGGCCGCTTGGACGACGAGGTGCACCTCGGGCAGCTTGTGCACCACGGCTTCCACTGCGGCCTGGAACGACGCCGGCAGCGGCACGGCCAGGCAATCGAAGTGGCGCTCCAGCAGCAGGCGGCGTACTTCCTGGGCGAAGTCGCCGCTACCATGCACCACGGGAAACGCGGTGATGCGCGGGGAGAAGGCGAAGATCGGCTCTGTGTCCTGCTTCGTCATCGTGGCTCGTCGGCGGCGCGGCGCGGGGGCCCGGCCGCCCGGCGCCCGGCCGGCCTGCACCCGCCAGGCGCCGTCCTATTCCTCGTCCTCTTCATCTTCGGCCAGCCGGTCCGGGTGCAGCGGATCTTCGGGATCGAAGAAGAAGTCGCCGAGACCGAGGGGTCCCCGTGCCTGGCCCTGCGCCCGCCGGCGCTTGGCGGCCAGCGTCTCCAGTTCCAGGGCTTCCTCGCCGAGGACGCGCAACACCGCCTCGCGCCACGCCGTGTCCTTGGAGAGCGGGTGCCCTTTCTCCTGGGCCCGGCGCTTCACGGCGTACTGCACGATGTGCGCCCCATCGCGGGGCGAGAAGTCGAGGCCGAGACCGTGGGCCCGCTGCAGGAAATCCACCGTGAGGTTGATGAGCTCCGGTTCCGCGAAGGGCAAGTGGTACTGCAGGATGGCGATCTCATCTTCCCGATTCGGGAACTGCACTTCCAGCGTCGGCTGCAGGCGCGACAGGATGTAGTCCGGGATCTCGAAGGTGGACTCGTCCTCGTTCATGGTGACGCAGGCGCGGAAATCCGCGTGCGCCGGCACCATGATGCCGGCGATGATGCTCTCGACGTACCGGCGCTGGTCGAAGAGCGGCGCCAGGGACGCCCAGCTCTTCTCGTTCATGCGGTTGCCCTCGTCGAGGATGCAGACGCCGCCGCGCACCATGGCGGTCACCAGCGGCGAAGCGTGGTAGACGATGCGGCCAGCCTCGGCGAGCACCGGAGTGATCAGGAGATCCTCGGGGCGCGTGTCCGCGGTGCACTGGAAGATGTAGAGCTGCTGTTCCCGCTCCCGCGCCGCCGCCATGCCGAGAGTGGTCTTGCCGATTCCCGGCACACCTTTGATGCGGGGCACGAGGGGTGCGTCCTCCGCATCCACGACCAGCCAGCAGGCGAGCAACTGGCGCAGGACCTCGTCCTGGCCGATCCACTCCCGCTGCGTCTCGTCGGGCCGGGCGAGCTGGAAGCGCACGCCATCCTGCTCCGCCCAGCGACCGTCTTGGCTCAGGGCCACCGGACGCGAACGACTGCGCCGCGGCGGCCGCTTCGCTTCGGCCACGGAACCTCCTTGCTGTCGAATGGTATCACGCCTTGCCTTGACGCGCCTCGGCACCGGACCTACCGTCGGCGCATGACCCCCGCGACGCCGAGAGCGTGGCACGTGGGCGCGCGCCGGCTCGTCTGCGGCCGCAGCCCGCTGTTGATGGGCGTCGTCAACGTCACCCCGGACAGCTTCTCCGACGGCGGCCGCTTCGAGGACGCCGAAGCCGCCGTGCGCCACGGCGTGCAGCTCGTCGAGGACGGCGCCGACCTGCTGGACGTGGGCGGCGAGTCCTCTCGCCCGGGCGCGGCCCCCGTGCCGCTCGAGACCGAGCTGCAGCGGGTGCTCCCGGTGCTGCAGGGCCTGCGCCGCCGCCTCGAGGTGCCGCTTGCCATCGACACCACCAAGGCCGCCGTCGCCCGCGCCGCCCTCGACTGCGGCGCCGACATCGTCAACGACATCAGCGGCCTGCGCTTCGACCCACAGATGCTGCCGCTCTTGGCCGCTTCCCGTTGCGGCATCGTCCTCATGCACATGCAGGGCACACCCCGGACGATGCAGGTGGCGCCGCGCTACGACGACGTGGTGCTCGAGGTCCGCGCCTGGCTGGACCAGCGCTGCAACGACCTCAGCGGCGCCGGGATCGCCGCGGAGCGCTTGCTGCTCGATCCGGGCCTCGGCTTCGGCAAGCGCTACGCCGACAACCTGGCGCTCCTCCGCCACCTCGACGCGCTCCGCGTGCACGAGCGGCCGCTCCTGGTGGGTGCCTCGCGCAAAGCCTTCCTCGGCTGGCTCCTGGCCGAGCCGGAACCGCTGGCACGTCTGGAGGGCGACCTGGCGGTGAGCGCTTGGTGCCGGCACCATGGGGTGGAATGCTTGCGGGTGCACGACGCCCGCGCCGCGCGGCGGCTGTTCCGCGTCCTCGAGGCCCTCGAAGGCGGCAGCGCCCTCCCTTGACCCGGGGCGCCGGGGAGCCGAAACTCGCGGCGCTCACCGTTGCAGACCGGGAGACAGGACATGACGCGATTCCGCCTCCTCTTCGAGATCCTCGACATCCTCCTGGTGGCTTTTCTCTTCTACCGCGTCTTCTTGCTCGTCCGCGGCACTCGCGCCGCCCAGATGTTCGTCGGTCTGGCGCTCCTCATGATCACCTCGATCGCCGCCGAGATCCTGGGACTGGAAGCGCTGCATTGGATCGTCTCCAACCTCGAGACCGTCTGGGTGATCGCCTTCGTCATTCTCTTCCAGCCCGAGCTGCGCCGGGCGCTGGCGGCCTTGGGCCAGAATCCGCTCTTCCGCAACTTCGTGCGCACCAACGAGGCCGGTCCCATCGGCGAGATCGCCCAGGCGGCGCACCGCCTGGCCGAGCAAGGGCGGGGCGCCCTCATCGTCGTCGAGCGCGAGGCGGAGTTGCGGGCCATCCAGGAGACCGGGACGCGCATCGAAGCCCGCGTCACCAGCGAGCTCCTGGAAACGATCTTCACCCCGCCCACGCCGCTCCACGACGGCGCCGTCCTCATCCGCGGCAACCAGCTGGTGGCAGCGGGATGCATCCTCCCGCTGACCACGGATCCGCACCTGGCGGCGACGCTCGGGACGCGACACCGTGCCGCCCTCGGCCTCGCCGAGGAGACCGATGCCATCGTCGTGGTGGTGTCCGAGGAAACCCGCAGCCTCTCGCTCGCCCTGGACGGACAGCTGCGCCTCAACATCGAGCCCACCGCGTTGCGCAGCGAGCTCACCAGCCTCTTCGTGGTGCTGCCGAAGAAAAAGGCCGCCTGAAGCGTCCGACGCCTGCAGGGAGACCTCAGTCCTCCGCCAGCGCCTTCAGAGCCTCTGCCCGGTTGGGATAGACCACGAAGATGTTGAGCAGCATGAGTGTCAAGAGGACGCTCTGGATGCGGGACTCGATGTTGCACATACAGAACCGCAGCCCCTTGGTCTTGGCGCTGGCGTGCACCCCGGTGAGCACGCCGATGGCGAGGCTGGTGATGTGCGAGGTTTTCGCGAGATCCAGAATGGTCTTCTTTTGCCCGTCGTAGATGAGCTTCCGCAGCACGTTCTGCAGCTCGTCCGTTTCCTTGCCGCCCCTGAGCATCCCTTCGGGCACGACCACGGCCACCTCGCCGACGCGTTCGACGTGCAAGCTCATCGCGCCTCCTCCGGCTCGGATTGCGAGCAGCGTTCCTCGGGATCTGCAAGCGAGAATACCACGCCTTCCCCACGACGTCAGGCGGAATCGCAGGCGGGGAGCGCACGCGGGCGACGGCGGCGCTGCATGCCTCCCACCCGTTGGGTGGGCGCGCCGGGCCCGGCCGATTGACCGGCCGCCGCGGCGGACGTACCATTCATTCGACTTCCGTGACGGAAGGATCGTGTCCATGCGGCACTTCGCTCTCGCCGTCCTTGCCTCGGGTCTCGTGGCGGCCGGCGCCCTTGCCGACCCGCGCCCGCCAGGGGAGACCATGGCCCTCCCCTGGCACGTGCAAGGCGAGACCGCCGGCAACGTCTTCGCACCCATCGACGACGACTTCCTCACCGCCGAGGCGGACAGCGAGACCTACACCAACTCGGACCTGTTCAACTTCCTCTACTGGAGCCCCGGCGAAGACATCACCTTCGCCGACGACGCGCACCTGCTGTTCGCCGGTAAACTGACGCAGTTCTATTTTTTCTTCGCTCAGCCGGTGCGCACGGGGACGCGCTTCACCATCGCTTTCTATGCCAATGATCCCGACGATAGCGGCGTCGGACCCCTGCAGGCCGGGCCGTACGAGTTGGGCCCCTACGTCCCGGGCGCTCACGTCGTGCATTACACCGTACCGGGCAACAAGGTCGTCATCGGGCCCGATGTCTGGTTCGCCGTCACGATCCACAACCCGAGTGCGGGCCTCGCCCTCGCCAACCCACCGCGCGTCGGCACGACGCACCCGACTTTTTACGACTTCGGCGCGGGCGGCCTCCGGAGCTTCGAAGACGCCCCCGGAAGCTTCTACCTGCGCATCAAGGTGATCCCCGCGCCGCTGCCGGTGGAGCAGGTCACCTGGTCCGCGGTGAAGGCCCTGTTCCGCTCACCCCATGGAGGGAGAGGCCCATGAGCCACTATTACGACGACAAGGACTTGCCGCGCTTTCCGGAGATGGGCACCGAGGCCCCGGAGCTGTGGGAGAAGTTCAGCGCCTGGTACGCCGCCGTCTTTCGCGAAGGCGCGCTCTCGGAACGCGAGAAGGCCCTCATCGCCCTCGCCGTCGCCCACGCAGTCCAGTGCCCGTACTGCATCGACGCCTACAGCCAGACCTGTCTCGAGAAGGGCTCCAATGCCGAGCAGATGACCGAGGCGGTGCACGTGGCGGCGGCGATCCGCGGCGGCTCCTCCCTCGTGCACGGTGTCCAGATGCGGCACCATGTCGAGCGCCTCTCCATGTGAGCACGACGGCTCCCGCGCCGGTCTTCGGCCCCGCTGTGAGCGAAAGCAGTGATGCAGCCATGCCGACGACGACCTCTCTCCTCCGGCGCTCCCATCCCCTGGCGGACCCGGCGCTGCAGCGCCAGCGCTTGGAGGGCACGCCACTCCGCCGGAACTTCGCCGCCGCCCTGGATGCGAGCGGCCTGCTGCCGTTCCGCGCCACCAGCATCGACACCCTGCAGATCAACCTGGGCAAGCTCTGCAACCAGACTTGCCGCCACTGCCACGTGGACGCGGGACCGGACCGGCGGGAGAGCATGCCGCCGGAAGTCGTGGAAGCTTGCCTCCGCGTCCTCGAGACAGCGGCCATCCCGACGCTGGACATCACCGGCGGCGCCCCCGAGCTGCACCCCCAGTTCCGTGCCCTCGTGACCCGCGCCCGCGCGCTCGGCCGCCGCGTTCTCGATCGCTGCAACCTCACCGTGCTGCTGCTCCCCAAGCACGACGACCTTCCGACCTTCCTGGCGGCGCACCGCGTCGAGGTGATCGCCTCGCTGCCCTCCACCAACGCGCGCCAGACCGACGCGCAGCGCGGCAGCGGTGTGTACGAAGGGTCCCTGGTGGGTTTGCGGCGCTTGAACGCCGTCGGCTATGGGCGGGATCCGGAGCTGGTGCTCGACCTGATTACCAATCCGGTGGGCGCTTTCCTGCCGGCAAACCAGGCCGCCCTCGAAGCGGAATGGAAGCACTGGCTGAAGCAGCACCATGACATCGATTTCAACCATCTCTACACGATCACCAACATGCCCATCAGCCGCTTCCTCGAGTACCTGCTCGACTCGGGCAACTACGAGTCGTACATGGAGCGCCTGGTGAATGCCTACAACCCGCCCGCCGCCGCCGGCGTCATGTGCCGCAACCTCCTCTCCGTGGGCTGGGACGGCAAGCTCTACGACTGCGACTTCAATCAGATGCTCGAGCTGCCGGTGGAGGCGGCGGTGCCGACCACCGTCTTCGGCTTCGAAGCCGAGGCTCTCGCTCGCCGCCGCATCGTGATCGGCAACCATTGCTTCGGCTGCACCGCCGGTGGCGGCTCGAGCTGCGGCGGCGCCACGGTGAGTTGATCGCTCCTACGACGCCCACCGCGTTGCGGGGATCCATCAATAGAGACGTTGGATCTTTTGGTCGGCGGCGCGCAGCAGGGCTTCGGCGCCGCCGGCGCGCAGGTGCACGATTACCTGGACGCGGATGTCCGTGTCCCAGCGCGGCCCGTCGCCTTCGGCCCGGCGGCCCAGCACGTACGGTTCCAGCACCGCCGCAGGCACGAGCGTGGTTTCGCGCCCTTCGGCCTTCTGCACCACCCAGACGCGGTCCGCGTCCAGTGTGGGGTCGACGGGCAGTGAATCCGTGGCCACCACGCCCAGCAGCGCTTGCAAGGGTCCACCTTGGCATTCCTCGCCTTCGAGGCCGAACGAGGGCATGAAATCGCGGTACAGATCGGTGCGCAGGGTGTAGGTCCGCGACCCGATCACCACCGTCTCCGGTGCGGTGAGAAGCGAGTCCAGTGGGACTGGGGTGAGCGGCCAATCGGTGCGGTCGCAGTCTTGGCGGGGCTCGCAGGCCCCGAGGGTCAAGAGCAGGACGAGGATCGCAAGATTTCGAGGAGGACGCATCGCCTTCCTCCACGGGAAGGTTCAACCTCTAAGATAGTTTCCGTGCCCGCGGCGTCAAGCCGGTGGCGCGCCAGGATGACGGCGTGCCGGCACGATGCCCCGCAACGAGGCGTGTGCGGCAACGCTGTGGCGAAAACTGCAGCGGCGCGGATCGCCGGCCTCTGTGCTGCGAGAGCCAGAAACCCACGCCGTCCCGTAGAGCGACCGCCCCGTTCGGCCGCCGGACATCCTTGCCCGCCACCGTGGGCGCCACGATCCCGGTCGACTCCGCAGGCTCCTCCCAGCGCTTGCGTGCCGACTGCGCCGCTGCACTCGGCACACCAGGCAAGACCCGTCCCAGTCGCCCCCGCCTAAGCAAGTCGCTGCGCCGGCGTGACTTTCCCCCGCCTGCTTGAGCCGCACCGGTCGCCGTGATGGCCACTCCCTGTCGTCGGCGACGACAGTCACGGCGATATCTCACGAGGGAGTGAGCGCCCGCCAGGGCCTCATGGAAGCCAGACGGCAGCGATCGTCTGCTTGAGGCGCGGCGTCGCCAGCTGGAAGTTCCGCCCGACGGGACGCGGGTTGGGGAACCACTTCCAAAGGAAGACCCCGGCCACGCTGGGCTCGCGCTCCACCGCTGCCAGGGCGACACGCAGGCAGGCTTCCTGCACTGCCTCCGCTTCCTCGCCGTCCACGTGCGCGTCCCACGGTCGCACGGGCGCCGCGAAGGCGCGGTTGTAACCGAGCTCGGTGAAGACGATGCGGCGGTTGTGCTGGGCGGCGAAGGCGCGCAAGGTGCGCATGCGCTTCTCCCAGGCCTTTTCGATCTCTTTCGCGCTTGCCCCGGTGCTGTCGGCGAGCGGGAAGTAGGCCTGGATCCCGATGGCATCGAGGGCGTCCCAGAAGGGCACGCGCTGGTAGTCGCTCCAGTTGGCGCCGTAGGAGAGCGGCGCTTTGGTGACGGCGCGCACCTGACGGATGAGCTCGCGCCAGCTCTCCTCGTGGCCCAGGGTGCGGTCGAGCTCGGTGCCCAGGATGAAGCCGTTGGCCTGGGGACAGGCCTGCGCCAGCGTCACCACCCACTGGGTGTAGGCGGTGAAGAAGCGCTCCCAGGACGCGTCGTCGTGGAACTCGATGTCGCCTGCCCAGCGGAACGGCGAGCCCCAGTAGGCCAGGTGCGGCGTGATGGCGATCTCAAGCCCCGCCTCGTGCGCCGCGGCGATGGGTCGCGCCAGGTGTGGCGGAGGCGCGGCGGGATCGATGGGGCGGAAACCAACGTTGCCATCCCCGTCGATGCGTGCATAGGGATGGATGCTCACCCAGGTCGCACCCACGGCCCGCAGGTCCGCCATCGTCGCCCCGATGTCCGGCGACGCCCAGTCCGAGCCGTTGGTGTGGGTCGAGAGCACGATGCCGCGCACCTTCGCCGCGGCGGCGCGATCGGTGCTGCGGGCGGCGACGCCATGGCTCTGCCGCTCCAGCGCGCCGGCAGCCCTCCCGGCGCTCGAGCCGCGCTCGCACGCCGACACGAACACGAGGAACCATGCCGCCAGGACGACTCGCCGCATCGACACTCCTGCCGGGAAAGGAAGCGGCTTCCGCCAGGACGCCGCTCTACATCTGGGACAAGAACTCGTCCCAGGGGATCGCCTGCATCGTTTCGGTCGTCGCCTTCCCGAAGCGCCGGATGATCATCGCCACCCGCTGCGCTTCCCGTTCGCTCGGGGCCTCGAAGACGTCGATCACATCGAAGCGGCCGAAGGTGACGTAGCTCGACTTCCACTCCACCTCGGGACATTCCTTCTGGATGGTCTTCTTCACCTTGTCCGCGATCTGCCGGAACGACCCCGCGTCCGCGGTGGCGTCCGGCGCGATGCGACTCAGCAACACGTAGATGGCCATGACAACCCTCCCGTCGTGTGCACATTCCCACCCGGGAACGACAGTGCCAGCGCACATGCATCGGAAGGGTATCACAGGGTCCGACAGCGGCCAGGGAGGGAAAGGCCGGGCAGCCGTCAGTCACTGTCCTTGACGCAGAGCCACAGGCTCTGGGCGCTCAGAGAGGTAGCGGCGGAGTCGCGAGAAAAGCTCCTCCGGACGGCCGACCAGGGCGTTCCACTGCAAATGCAGCTCCGAGGTGGCGGGCCCATAGAAGGAGTACAAAGCCCGCTCCGCCAGGAATGAGCCTGACGTCTCATAAAGCCGCATCCAGGCTCCGGGCTTCAGACCACCATATTCCACCAGGACCATGCCCCCGTGCGCCTCGTAGGCGCAGAGCATCAATCTTTGGGAGGGGACGTCAGGCGTTTGGACGCAGCCGAAGTTCATCTCTTCGTCTGCGTTTGCAATCGGACCACTCTCCTTCGTCGCAGCCTCGAGCGCGGCGGCGTACACTGCCGGCAGGTCGGGAACCCGGTCGGCGAGCTGGAGTTTCCCGTCCAGGAGCTGTCGCACGAACATGAGGTGCTGCTTTTTGAGTTGCACTGGGGCTTTCGAGTAGGGCAGCCAAGGATCCTCGCGGGGCGCTACCGCAGAATCGCTCACCCCTGGCCGGGGGACAGATCCCGTCGAATCCTCGTACGCCGCTTTCCACCACTGGATTCCCGACACCGGCGCACGTGGCCGGATACCGGCGAACGAGTGCATCGCGCTCGACAGCGCCACGATCGCCGCCACGAGAACACTGGTCCTCATTCTCTTTCATCTCCCGTGATTGCGAGAGGGTATCACAGTGTCGGGCGCTGGCAAGGAGATCGAGGCGGCGTGCACGCTCGCAGCGGCGATGCACAAGGGCGTGGAAGGGAGGACGCGGCAACGGCTACGGCCTGACCTCGATGCTGCCCGCCTCGAGGAGGTCGATGAAGCGCTCGACGATCTCGGGATCGAATTGCCGGCCGGCGTTGCCGCGCAGCAAGGCGATCGCCTTCTCCACCGGCATGGCCTGA
>Ga0075418_10002633_pt1 | contig 20607 bp, 15 predicted proteins | sample SoiMetdeltSBSDD2_FD_81776 | JGI IMG/M metagenome (GOLD analysis project Ga0075418, IMG submission 81776) | Bulk soil microbial communities from a Populus tree surrounding site in Tennessee, USA - Soil MetaG P. deltoides SBSDD2 | ecosystem: Environmental > Terrestrial > Soil > Tree plantation...
CTGTACTGCTGTAGCTGCTATCTGAAAGAGAGAACTCCTGGGGGCAACAGCGGTTGCGCTAGTGGAATCAGTTTTGTGCAAGGATACGCAATTGTTTCTAGATGGATCCATCGCAGCCTGATTCCGACTCTAAAATCCGTTGAATTGATAGTTTACAGTTCACCAATAATCGATGCCGAACTACTCTACCGACCCCAGGCAAGGTATTTGAGCTTGAGGCCCAATCATGAATGAATTTTCTGCCGAAGATGTTGGAAATATCGTACTTCTTGAGCACGTAAACCTCCAAGTTCCTGACCAGGCCTTGGCGACGATTTTTTACATTGTCGGTCTGGGGTTGACACGCGACCCCTACTTCAACATCGGCGTGCGCAACATGTGGGCGAACGCAGGCGAACAGCAGTTTCATCTTCCCGTACGACCGGCTCAGGTGATTCAAGGGCATGTCGGTCTCGTCGTACCGAATCTCGACGCTCTCAAGGAGAGGTTCGCGTCTGTGGAAGAGCCGCTGGCAGGAACAAAGTTTCGTTGGTCGGCTGAGAGCACATATGTTGCGGCGACTTGCCCTTGGGGAAATCACTTTCGCTGCTACGCCGCTGGTCGACAATTCGGCGACATGGCACTGGGAATTCCCTATGTGGAATTCTCGACCGAGCCTGATCACGCTGCTGGAATCGCGCGCTTCTATGATCAAGTATTAGCCGCTCCAGCTGTAACCGAGACCGATCACCAGGGAACTTTGGCGCGCGTGAAGATTGGCCGCAATCAGGCGCTTATCTTTCGCGAAACCGATGAAGCGGCCAGGCCATATGATGGCCACCACATTGCCATATATGTTTCAAACTTTTCCCGTCCGTACGCTTATCTGAAGCAGCGCGGGCTGATCTCGGAAGAGGTGCGTAATCATCAATTCCGCTTTAAAGAAATCATTGACCCCGAGAGCGATCGTGCCGTTTTTGTCGTTGAACACGAAGTGCGAAGCCTGCATCATCCCATGTTCAATCGCCTGATGGTCAATCGCGATCCCAACGAATCGGCGCGCCGTTACCGTCGCGGTCGTGATGCACTTATTCCTTACAGTTAACTCCGGAGGGGAAGAATGTATTCTCGACTTCACGCGACCGGGAGACGTTGAAATTTCCACCGTTTGTTTGATCACAGCGTGTTAGTTGAACTCCCTCCCGAAAATGATTCATTGCGGTCTTCCTCGGACAAAAACATCATTCAATTGCAACGTACTGCGACCAACCCGTAACCGACCTCAGTTCGACTTGATCCCTTCCACGAAATCGCCTTGACAATGAAAAGCCGCTCAAAATAATATGCTGATACATTGTCTCATATGGTGAGACAGCCAATCACAGTAATGATAATAAAGACGAGCGTAAGAACTTTCGCCGCAAGGATCCTGCCAAGGTGCTTACGCCTTAGAAGTTCCACAGCATCGTGCGAGTGTTCCGATTTGATGCGCATTCGCGCTTTATCTTGCGGCTTTGTTTCGTGGTCGCGAAGATATCGCGACGAACAACCCTGGACTATACAGCCGGGCAATTTCGGACCCTTACGAAAAAAACACCGGTCGTAATATCGTCGCGCGTCGATTTCGGCTACGAGCTGTGCGATACGCTAGGCAATCGGCGCCTTCCATGTTTTCCACCAGTCGGGCCACCGGGTGCAAACCAACGAAGGCAAAAGTTCAATATACTTGTTGTTGATTCTCTGAAGGGAGAGTAAGCGTGTCTCAAGTCGAAGAAAACAAACAGAGTGAAGATCCCAGACGGTTCCGGAATATCGAACTGAGTATCAATGGTCAGGGCCACACCCTACAAGTCGCCACCACGTGGACGCTCAACGACGTACTTCGCAATGTGCTCGATCTGACGGGAACCAAAAGAGCTTGCGACTACGGCGGCTGCGGCTCCTGCACCGTGCTGCTCGACGGTTTGGATGCTTACTCTTGCGTGACGCTCGCCGTCGAAGCCGAAGGTAAAGATATTCAGACCATCGAAGGACTTTCCGCCGCGCCGGAGCCTCATCCTTTGCAGAAGCATTTTGCCTCAACCTATGCCGCGCAGTGCGGTTGGTGCACCCCGGCGATGATCATGTCGGCGAAGGCCTTGTTGGACCAGAATCCCAATCCGACGGACGACGAAATTCGCGTCGCTCTTTCCGGCGTTTTGTGCCGCTGCACCGGTTATACCTCGGTGGTCCAAGCGGTTCGGGATGCAGCCGTAGAGCTGCGCGGAGGTCGATGATGAAAGACAATCTATCCGTCGTCGGACAGAATTTCGTCCCGGTCTACGCCGCCAAAAAATCCGACGGGACGGTCAAGTTTCCTGCAGATGTTTCGCTGCCGGGGATGCTCTGGATGAAGTTCACGCGCAGTCCGCACGCGCACGCTCGGATCTTGGAGGTCGACACCTCCCAAGCGGAAAAGTTGTTTGGCGTCGTGAAAATACTCACCTACAAAGACGTGCCGCGCGTTCTTTTCGGCCCCTATAAAGACGAACTGTATCCCCTGGACGAGGAGGTTTCGTTTGTCGGCGACTCGGTCGCGGCCGTGGCGGCCGAAGATTGGAACATTGCCGAAGAAGCAGCGCGCGCGATTCGCGTCAAGTACGAGCAGCTTCCCGCTGTGTTCGACACCGAAGCCGCTACTAAAGATGATTCGCCGATGTCGACCTTGCATCTGCCGGACTCGAACGCGGATTGGTGGAAAGACACTCGTCGCAACAATGGCGATGAAAAACCCACCAATGTCATGGGTGGCACTAACGAGAAACCCACCTGGGTCAACCAGCGCGGCAATTTGGACGAAGGCTTCAGTCAGAGTGAACTCATCGTCGAACGGGTTTTCCACCAGGCTCACGTCAGCGGCGTGCCGCACGAACCGCGCGGCTGCGTGGCAATCTACAAAAATGATCAGTGCACTCTGTGGTGTTCCGTCCAAGATCCATTCAAAGTTCAAAGCGCCGTCGCCAAGGTTCTCGGTCTACCGAAGGAATCGATCAGGATAGTCTCAACTATTATCGGCGGCGGCTTCGGCGTAAAAGTACTCGGTCGCTTCGCCGTGCTGGCCGCGCTCATGGCGCGAGAAACCACTAGGCCGGTCAAGGTTTGGTTCACGCGCGAGGAAGAGAGTCTCGACTCGCACAACCGCTCGGCATTGGTTCACTATGTGAAAGCGGGCACAAAAAAAGACGGCAGCCTGACCGCGTTCAAAGTTCGAACTTACATGGACAACGGCTTCTGGATGTTCGGCGGGCTGGGGGAAAATATAGCCAAATCGATTTGCACCCGGCCGATGGATCTTTACCGGAAAATTCCCAACGTGCTCTGGGAAGTGTTAACGGTGCGCACCAATCACCCCTCCACCGGCCCCTACCGAGGGCGAGCCGATGCCGAAAGCCATTTCGCCGTGGAAACGGTAATGGATGAGCTTGCTCACGGCATCGGCATGGACCCCCTCGAGTTCCGGCTGAAGAACCGCATTCATCCGGGCGATCCACTCTGCTCAGTTCCAGGCAAAGTCATGTCCGCGGTCGGGGTGGAAGAAGCCGCGCGCCAAGGCGCCGAAACTATTGGCTGGGATCGCCGCAATACAATTGCTAATTCAAACGGAGCCGCGCGCAAACGCGGCATCGGCATGGCGATGGTTATCCACAGCTGCGGCAGCAATCCATCCGGCTCCTCCGAAGCGCGGGTGGAAATCGACGACGGGGGCGTACTTTCCCTTTTTTCCGGCACTCCGGATCAGGGCGCCGAACAACAGACGACGTTGCGCCAAATGGTCGCCGAGGTGCTGCGGGTACCGCTCCATACCATCGGCGGCAACAATGCCGATACGTCCAATTGTCCTTTCGACTCCGGTCCCTACTCTAGCCGCACGGTTTACTGCGCGGGGATTGCCGCCACGCGGGCTGCTGAAGCGATGAAACAAACTCTTTTCGAGCTCGCCGCCGAGAAATTGGAAGCGCCGCAGGATCAACTGGTGCTGGCAGATGGATTTGTAACCGTGATTGGCACACCGTCGCGCAAGGTCAGTTTCGCCGCGCTGGTCGCCGCCAACGGCGGCTTGCTGAAAACCAGTTATCGCTACAACTCTAAGGACGAAGTGCTGTTTGCCTACGGCTTCGCCGCCGCATTCGCCGAAGTCGAGGTGGACACGGGAACCGGCGAAGTAAAAATTTGCCGATTCGTCTCGTCCCACGACGTCGGTCGTGCGATCAATCCGATTATCGTCGAAGGTCAGATCCGCGGCGGTGTTTCTCAAGGCCTCGGTTATGCGATGAGCGAAGGCTTTCGCTTCGACCCACGCACCGGCACAGCCCTCAATCAATGGTTTCTCGATTTGAAGACGCCGAGCATTCTCGACATCCCGGACATCGAGCCGATTATGGTGGAACTCGGCGAACCGACCCACCCGTTCGGCGCTAAAGGCTGTTCGGAAATTCCCTATGTCGGCGTAGCGCCGGCGATCGCCAACGCCATTTACAACGCGACCGGCGCGCGGCTTTATGAGTTGCCGATGAGTCCGGATCGCGTGCTCAGAGCGCTAGCGGCAGTCAGCGGAGGCGGACATTGAAGGATTTTGAACATTATAATGCGGCTTCCGCAGAACAAGCAGTCGCTTTGCTCGGAGAACATGGCGAGGCTGCTCGCGTCATCGCCGGGGGGCAGGACATTCTTTTTCGTATGAAGAAGTACATCGTCACGCCCACCGTCTTGGTTAATTTGAAAACCATTCCCGGATTGAATCAGATTCTTCACGAGAAGAACGTTGGTTTGAAAATCGGTCCTCTCGCCACACTGTCGCAGATCGCCGCTTCAGCCGATGTCCGTGCCCACTACAACGCCCTGGCGCAAGCGGCCCATGTCGTCGCCTCACCGCAGATTCGTAACTTCGGCACCATCGGTGGCAATCTCTGTCAAGACGTGTGGTGCTGGTATCTGCAAGACGGATTTTCCTGCTGGAAGTCGGGCGGCAGATTCTGCGATCTCGCCGGTGGTGACAGCAGTCTATATGGAAGCGTCATGGGCGGTCATTTATGCCTGGCTAATCATCCTTCCGACCTGGGGCCGGCACTCGTAGCCTTGGATGCCAACATCCACATCGCATCGCCCAGAGGGGCGCGAGAAATCTCAGCAGCAGATTTTTTTCCCGGCCATATTTGGGTCGGCAGCCGTTTGCAGTGCCACGTCTTGCAGCATGATGAGATCATCAGCGAAATCGAGATCCCCTTTCGCCCGGCGCGCAGCACCTACATTAAATTTGCCTACCGCAAGTCGTGGGATTTCGCCGTGGCCAGCGTCGCCGCGGCAGCCACGGGAAACCCGGCAGAATGTGACGACGTTCGACTCGTATTCGGCGGCGTGGCGACTCACCCGTTCCGTAGCATCGATGCCGAGAATTTTCTCCGCGGCAAGAAAATCGATGACGACTCTGCGCGTCAGGCCAGCGAGATAGCGCTCGCCGATTCTCGGCCGCTGAAAATGAACCAGTATAAAGTCGATTTGGCCAAAACCCTCGCTCGGCGAGCGCTCCTAGCGGTGGCGAATTAGCGAACCTAGCTATGGCGGCAAATGCGGAAAAACCCAGCGGCGCCAAAACGGTTACGTTCGTCACCCAGCAGGCAAATCATCCCTGGTGGGTCATCGCCACTGAAATCGCGCGCGTTCTCAGCAGCTATGGCAGCGGTCCGCTGCGCGGCTATTCCGTGGGCGTGTTCACGCCGCGTTTTGGCTTGGGCGCTCTGGGTAATCCTGCCGTCGTCGCGAGCGGTGAATTCGATTTGGGAATCACCACGCCCACGGCCTCGGCGTGGTTGGCCATGAAAGGCGCGGGACCGTTTAAGACCCCGCACGGGAATCTCAGAGCGATCGCCAACTATCCGCATCATGATTGCGTGCTGTTCGCGCTCTCCAAAGCCACGGGAGTATCGTCCCTCGATGAGCTTGTCGAACGTCGCTACCCTTTGCGTCTTGCCACCGGACGAAAAAACAACGACCAGTTGGATCTGGTGTCGTTCGTCGTCGATGAAGTGCTCAAGCAATATGGCGGCAGCCTTGCGATGATCGAGGAGTGGGGCGGACAAGTCAATTTTTCCGGCAAGACCACCGAAGGCATTCCGCTCATGATCGCCGGCCAGGTCGAGGCGGTGTTCAATGAAGCGCAGATGATGCCGATGTGGGATCAGCTGATCGCCAAGACCGATGTTAACTTTTTGTCGGTCGACGAGGAAATCATCGATCGTCTGGACCAAAAGTACGGTCTGGGCAAAGTCGTCATCGGCGCCGAGCGTTTTCCAAGCTTGCCGAGTGAGATACGCACGGTCGGCTTCGGTGGCTGGCTTCTTTTCGCCAACGCTGAGCTGCCCGATGAGATCGTTTACAAAGTTACTCAGGCCGCCATCGAGACGCGCCCGGTGATCGAAAAGAAATACGGCGGCGGCAAATTCGCCTCCCTCGCCGCCGAGATCCGGCCGGAAGCGATGTGCCGCAATTGCTTGATTCCGCTTCACCCCGGCGCCGAGGCCTATTATCGCGACTGCGGATACCTTTAGAGCCGCAAGACAGCCAGGTTTTCGCGGCGAAAATAACAGAGGATTGTATGCGAGGTGATCAGCGAAGCAAATTTTTGACGGCGGTATTGCTGACGTTAATCGTAATCGGCTTTCCCGGAATTCCATTGACCTTCGCGGCGTCCGTGCCGGCGGCGCAGGGCGAGTGGAGCCGGACTGTCGAAGCCGCCGCAAAAGAAGGCCAGGTCAACGTCTATATGTACGCCACCTGGGGCAACGCCATCCAAAACGCCAACGTGTTTCAGAAAGCGTTTCCAAATATTCGCTTGTCGCTGGTGACCGGCAGCGTATCGGATTTGTCCCAACGGATTATGGCGGAGCGACGGGCCGGCAAATATCTCGCTGACGTAATCGTTATTGGAGTCAATGTCAGCCGCGAACTGTTACAGGCTAAAATGCTCGACCCGGTGAAGCCCACGTTGATTCTTCCGGAAGTGGTGGACGAATCGAAATGGTGGGGTAGCAAACACCTCTACGCTGACCCGGAGAATCAATTTATTTTCAAATTCTCCGGCAATCCTCAATACGGCTCGATCTCCTACAACACCAAGCTGGCGAAAGAAGACGATTTCAAATCGATTTGGGACTTCGTCAATCCGAAGTGGAAAGGGAAAATCATCGCGCGCGACGTCACGCGGCCCGGACCCGGTAACGGCGCCATGCGGTTTTTTTATAACAGTCCAAAAATCGGCCAGGAATTTATTAAGCGTCTCTACGGCCAGATGGATATCACGTTGTTCCGAGACGGGCGGGTCGGTGTGGACTGGTTGGCGAACGGGAAATACGCGATTTGTTTTTTCTGCGCGTCGGACGTTTATAAAGCGGCGAGCCAAGGGCTTCCGGTAGACGTTTTCGGTCCCATGAAAGAAGGCGCCGGTCTGGTCTCCGGCTATGGCGCCCTCGTGATCCCGAAAGCGGCGCCGCATCCAAGCGCAACCAAAGTATTTGTCAATTGGCTATTATCACGGGAAGGACAATTGACGCTGCAAAAAGCGCTTAGCGGCAGCCAAGAAGAGCCCCCGGATTCGTTGCGGATCGACATTCCCAAAGACGAGATTCCTGCCGACAACCGGCGGCGCGACGGCATCGACTACATGGATTTGGACAGCCGCGAGGAATGGATGCAACGAGACGGCTACGTGAATTTAGTCAAAAGCACGATGGGCAAGAGTTCAAAAGAATAACCGCAAAAAGTTTTCGCGAGGAGTATCATGAGCAATTTTCGAGATCTTAGACAGCTCGTTCAGCATCTAGAGTCATGCGGCAAGCTTTACCGCTTCAAAGAACCGGTCAACAAAGACACGGAGATCGGCGCGCTGTTTCGGGTGCAGATGCGCGGCGTGCCGGAAAATAAACGAAAAGCCTTGTTGTTCGAGAACGTGGTCGGCAGCGCCCATGGCCGATACGACATGTCCGTTCTGTCCGGCATCTATGGCGCATCCACCGATATCCTGGCGATTGCGTTGGGCTGCGAAAATTACGTCGAGCTGCTCGACAAGTGGCACATGGCCCTAGTCAATCCTATCGCGCCAACCATCATAGAAGGTGGCCCGGTGCATGAAGAAGTCCATACCGGTGACGCCTTGCAACAAATCGGTCTCGACGCGTTTCCGGTGCCCGTGGAAGAGCCCGGCTTCAGTGGCATTCTTAGAACCGGCTTACCCATGATCACGCGCGATCCCGCCACGGGCGTGCGTAATGTCGGAACCTATAATGCATTCTTTCGCGCCAAAGACCGGATGGTCGCGGCCATCGGCTCAGTGCACGATGCCATGCGCTACCACTGGCAAGCGGCCCGGCGGCGCAACGAGGGGATGCCGCTCGCCATCCTGATCGGCTGTACGCCTGAGGTCATGTTGGTCGGTTCCGCCGACATTCCCTACGGCGTCGACGAATTGAGCGTCGCCGGCGGTCTGGCCGGTGCGCCTCTGGAACTGGTGCGCTGTAAAACGATTCCGCTCGAAGTTCCCGCCCATTGTGAAGCGGTGATCGAAGGCATCGTTTCGACTGAAGTCGCCGAACCGCGTCTGCCGTTCGGCGAATATCCGGGATACTTAAACGTCGATTACAACGTGCGGCCGGTTTTTAAAGTGACGGCAATCACCCATCGCAAAGGCGCGTGGTTTACTCCGGTCACCGTGGGTTTTCCGCCGAGCGATACCAATCTCGTCTGGGGTTTCACCCACGCGGCGCAGCTGTATCATATTTTGAGATACGAGAAGAGCTTGCCGGTGGCCGAAGTGCAATTCCCCCAACTGGGCGGCGGCAGCGACTTTTGTTCGCTTCGCATCGACGATGGCGTCAGCCAAGAAACCGTGCAAAAAATAATTGCCGAGCTCGAAAACAGCGGACCGGCAAAATATATGGTTATCGTCGATCATGACATCGCATTAAACGATCCGGAGATGATTATCTGGGCAATGAGTTTTCGTACCCGACCGCGAGAAGATCTCAAGATTTTCACCGGCGGCATCGGTGGATTGGATCCATCGGCCGCGGTCACCGGTTCGGGTCAAGGCAAGATGGAATCGGCGGGCAGCCGAGATCAATACAGCCGCGTGGTCATCAACGCCACGCGCAAATACCCCTATCCGCCGCTCGCTTTGCCACGCAAACAGTTTATGGATAAAGCGCTGGAAATCTGGCGCCAACAGAAAGATCTGCCGGAACCGGAAATGCGTCCACCCTGGCATGGCTACGAGTTGGGCTACTGGACCGAAGAGATGCAACGCTTCGCCGATATGATCGTCGACGGACAATATCTCAAAATCGGCGAAGAAATGGCCAAGCGCCAAAAGCCGATTACCGAGGACATGTTTGGCCGGCGGACCGAAAAAGCCGCCAGCTGATAGGGAGGAATGGGTTGATGCCGAATCGTGTTGGTAGATTTGCCCTCTCGTCGTTCACGAGCGTCGTTCTTGTGGTTTTGTTTCTGCAAGCAAGCGGCGCTCCGGACCCGGCGCGAGCGCAAGCTCAAAGCGAGAGAGATTGGAAAAAGATCGTCGATGCGGGCAAGAAAGAAGGCCAGGTGTCGATTTACATGGGTCAGTGGGGACCGGTTATCGACGCCGGCGTTTTTCAGAAAGCATTTCCGGAAATCAAAGTCGTGCGCACGGGCGGCGGCCCACCGCAGATTATGCAGCAGATCACCGCCGAGCGGCGCGCGGGAAAATATATCGCCGATGTCATCGTCGAGGGCATCAATCCCAACTTGACAGTTTTTCACGCCAACAAGATGCTCGACCCGATCAAGCCTGCCCTCGTTCTTCCCGAAGTGCTCGATGAATCGAAGTGGTGGCAGGGAAAACACCACTACGCCGACTCCGAACGGCAGTATGTTCTTCGATTCGTCGGCAGCCCCCAATATGGCTCTATCTATTATAATACCAATCTGGTGAAGCCCGGCGAGATCAAATCTGTCTGGGACTTTTTAAACCCGAAATGGAAAGGCAAGATCGGCGCGCGCGATATTCGACAACCCGGGCCGGGCAACGGCGCCATGCGCTTTTTCTATTATAGTCCGAAGATCGGCGCCGCTTTTATCAAGCGGCTCTTCGGGCAGATGGATGTGGCGCTGTTCCGGGAAACCCGTCAGGGCGTTGACTGGCTGGCAAACGGCAAATTCGCCATCTGCTTTTTTTGCAGCGCGGATGAAGTACGCAAGGCCAACGCGCAGGGATTGCCGGTCGACACTTTCGGTGCCATGAGCGAAGGCGCCGGCCTCGTGTCTCTCTACGGTACGATCGTGATGCCGACCAACGCGCCCCACCCGAATGCCGCGCGCGTTTTCATCAACTGGTTTCTCTCACGCGACGGACAACTGGCATTGCAGCGGGAATTGAACAAATCGAGTCTCGGCGGCGTCGATTCGCTGCGGATCGATATTCCAAAAGACGACGTCACCTCTGATGAACTGCGCAACGCGAAAATCGACTATTTGGATCTCGACGCGCGCAAAGAGTGGCTGGAGCGCAAGCCGATCCTCGACGCTTTCGAAGAAGGTTTAGAAATGGCCAAAAAACGCTGACGAGGAAAATCCATGGACAAGGCTGAAAACGATCTACTGACACAGACCCATCGTGGCACGCCTTGCGGCGAGTTCATGCGCCGCTATTGGCTGCCGGCCGCGCTTTCGGAAGAACTGCCAGTCGGAAGCACCACCGCCTTGCCGGTACGTTTGTTAGGCGAGGATTTGGTCTTGTTTCGCGATCCGAGCGGTCATCCAGGCCTGCTCGACATTCACTGCGCTCACCGAGGGGCGGATCTGAGTTACGGGCGAGTCGAAGACGGCGGCCTGCGCTGCATCTACCATGGTTGGCTGTACGATATTCACGGCCGCTGCATCGACCAACCCGGCGAAGCGTCAGGCGGAGCGAATCGCGATTCAATCTGCCAAACCGCCTATCCCTGTGAAGAACATTCGGGCACGATCTTCGCCTACATGGGACCCGGCGAGCCGCCACTATTTCCCAGATATGAATTCTTGAACGTGCCGGAAGAAAATGCTTTTTCGATAAAGCTTTTCAGCGACTGCAACTATCTGCAAGGCAACGAAGGCAACATCGATCTCGGCCACTTATCGTTTTTGCACTACAACGCCAAAAACCGCGATCAGGAGGCGCCACCCGAGAATGGCAGGATCAGTTCCCGCGGCGCGGCGCCCGAGCGCGAATCCTATGAAGTCGAGCTGAACGGCTATGGCGTTAGGAGCTACAAAATCCGTCGTCAAGCTAAAGACCCTCAGCACTATAGGCTCTATATGACCGAGTTCGTGCTGCCGAGCTTCACGGCGTTTTACGGCGAACAGTATGACATCGACGGCACGTACTCGATCAACTGGCATGTGCCGATCGATGATACCCATCATTGGAAATACACATTTATTTTTCGCCGCAACGAACCCATCGATAAAGCCGCGACCAAACGCCGACGCGCCGATATGATCGAGGGCTACCATCCGACGCGCAACAAAGCGAACCGCTACCAGCAGGATCGCGGCTCCATGACAGCGGAAAGCTACAGCGGCATCGGCTACAATTTTCAAGTGCAGGATCTTTGCGTTACCGAGGGGATGGGTATTGTGCAAGATCGCACGAGAGAGCACTTAGTAGCGATGGATCGGCCGGTTATCATGGCGCGCAAGGTGATGATCGGCGCGATCCGCGATCTGCAGGAAGGGCGCGAGCCAAAAAACATCGTCCGCGATCCGGCGCGCAATCACTTTGTCATCGACACCTGCAATGATCTCGTGCCGGCTTCCACTTTTTGGAGAGATCACATGAAGGGAAAAACCGCCAAACTGGCAGCCCGGCTCGGCTACGACAATCACGACCGCTAAGCCGCCCTCAGGCGAAGTTTAATCCGGCGCGCGCAGGATTCCCATCCGTCCTGTCGTCTCACGGCTCCGGCGGTGAGGGCCGATCGCTGTCGCCGGGACCAGAGCCTTATCCCACAAGGCCAATCCTTCGCAGGTCAAGATTTCACTTAAATATCTCTCGAGCAATTTTGTTGATCGTCAATCGTTGCGGCGTCATATCTTCGCCTTGGGGATTGATGACTTTTTTTCCTTCAGGCGGCACCCGATCGGGTTCCGGCACCGGGACATCGACTCGGATGCTGTTTTCTTGCACGGCTTGAACGACCGCGGCCTGTCCGTTCTGCGATAATAACCAATTTAAGAATACCTTCCTTGCGTTGGGGTGCGGCGCTTTGTTGACGAGGACAATCGAGTTGGAGCCGGGATTGGCCGCGATCAGTCCGGGCAGCGGCAGCACCTTCACGTTGAGCCCGACGCCGTTGACTTGAAACGTCGCCTTGAGCTCCCGTTCGATCAAGCCGGCGGCGACCGGGTAACGTCCGCGCACGGCCCACTCGATCAGCTGCCTTTGGTCGCGCACGACGGCGATCTTCTGCTGCGTCCACAGCTCCCGCAGTTTTTTTTCGCCGTAGTTGAGCATGATCAACAAACCACCGTTGACTCCCGCGCCGACTTCGCGCGGATCATGCCAGGCGATCTTACCTTGCCATTTCGCATTCCATAGGCCGTCAACATCGCGCAATTCCGTCTCTGCAATCGAGTCTCGGTCGACGAAGAAGCCTTCCGTGATTCTTCTCACAAAATTGAACGCGAAAGTTTTACCCGTGTCGGAAAACGCGCCGTCGAGACCGCCGCGCCATTTGCCGTTGTCGAGCACCTCGGGCAACAGGAGATTCGGTTTGATCGGGTCCCAGTATCCTTGTTGCGCCGCGCGATAAATATCAGAGTCCGGCCCGCCGATCAGCGCATCCCAAAGAATCTGGCCGACCTCGCGCTCCTTATGATAGCGCGCCATGAAGTCTCTCGTATGCGTGCTGAAGGGCTCAGCCTTGATTTCGGGATAGGCTTTTTGAAAAGCGCCAATCACTTTCGGGTACGCCTCCCCCAGAGGAATCGCCACCACCACTTTCCCTTCTTTGCGCGCGGCAGCGACGACCTGCTCCCACTCCGCCTGCGGTGCGGCAGCCCCAAGAGCGACGTCATAATCCACCGCCGCAAGATTCATGGCCGAGAAATTCACCAACAAGAACCAAAGAACGGATCGCAAATTTCTCGCGCCCATGGAACCTCCCGCTAAACTAGCAAAAAGATAAGACTGTCTCCGCAAATTCATTATCAGATTGGCGAAATCGCGGCGTCGCGCACCGAGACTTGATGCGACACGGTCAGCTCCTTGCCGCTGCGCGCGGACTCGAGGATGCCGAGACAAACTTCGAGGGTTGCCTCGCCCCACCGGCCGTCGTGAAAAAGCGGCTGGTTGTTGAAGACCGCTTCGTAGAGCTCGTCGAATTCGGCTTGGCGTCCGCGCACGCCGCGGGCAACGGAGACTTCTCTTTTCGCGTTTTCTCCGTAAATAGTCAGACCGTCCGGCGATTGTCTGATGTCCCCTCTTTCGCAACTCACTAACGTAAAGCCAAAAAACGGCTGATGCACCTCCGCGCGCGCGGGACGCTGCACTTTTTCCTCCCAGCCGTGATGCGACGGCACTTCGGCCAGCCCTTTGGCGCCATAGCGCATTTCACGTTCCTTGAGATCCTCCATCTTGGTCTCGCGGTCGACGCCGGCAAGCTTCCGCAAGTTTGCCCGGGCGTTGAGATTGGTATCCGACGCTCTCGGCTGGCCGCCCTCGCCGATCCACCAGAAAAGTTCAGCCGTGTCGAAATAACCGCGGCCGTTATAGACAATCGTCCCGGCGGTGCCGTCTTCGAACTGCAAAAAACAAGCGCTCGCCCCCTCCGAAGTTCGCAGCGAATCCCACACGCCGGTGACGGCGCGGACGCTTTTGACCATGCCGCCGCCGATGAGCCTTACGATGTCCACTTGATGCGGCACCTGATTCAAGACGATGCCATGAGTCGCCGCCAGATCTTGATCGGTGAACCGGCGATACATGAATTCGTTATAGTTCCAAGTATTGATCATGCAGAGCTTGCCCAGCTCGCCGCTGCGCACGATCGCGCGCATCTTGCGCACCGGCGCGTCGAAGCTATGGGTATGTCCGCAAAGCAGCTTGACGCCATGCTTCTCCGCCGTTTCGTTCATCCTCTCGGCGTCGTCCAGGGACAAAGCCATCGGCTTTTCGACGATGACATGCTTGCGATGCTGCGCCGCGATCATCGCATGCTGCGCGTGCAGTTCCGGCGGCGTGGCAATATAGACGGCATCGACGTTGGGGCTTTGGCAAAGCTTTTCAATACTGTCGTAGGTTTCAGCGTCGAAATCGGCGCTGAACCGATCGAGCGCGGCGGTTCGCTTCGCATCCGCGGCAGCGGCAAGCTTGATGTTGGGCAGCCCGGCGACCTGGGTCAAGACTTTGGTCGCGTCCATGCTTAGCCCAGCGAAACCCATCCGCAAGATGTCCGTCATTTATCCTCCCGATAAAAATTGCCGGCATAGCACAGGTAAGCTGCGATTCTGTTATCGGCATCTTCCCAACAGTACCGTCATCGACTTTACACTGCCGATACATAGCTCATTCTGATTGTTTGCGGCAACGGTTTGCGTCCTTGCTTCAGCGTGAAACCTCAGCGGGCCTATTCACCCAAATTTCCCAGGCGAAATCCCAACAGCCGCGCCAGTAAAATTCCTCCCGTGCTCAGGATGACCACGAGAGTCGCGACCACCGCGGCATTTTCATATTGGCCGCCGACCATAAAATCCAATTGCAGCAGCGCCAATGTCCGGCTTCCATGGGTCGCCAGGAGCGCGATGTGACTGATGTCGCGCGCGGCGGCAACGAAATTGACGATACCCACGGTCACCAGCACGGGTGTCATCAACGGCAGTACGATCTTGCGATAAGTGAGCCACCAATTCGCGCCGGCAGCCAACGATGCCTCCTCCATCTCGGCTCCGATTTGCAGGAGATTGCTCTTTATCACCTGTGTTCCCAGCGGCATGCCGCTGATCACCGTGGCGATAATGAGAAGCGCAATCGTGCCGTAGAACGGGCGAAAGATCGGCGTGCCGAGAAACAGCCACATCAGACCGATGCCGACAAGAATGCCGGGCAGCGTAATCGGCAACCACGATACCAGGTCCAGGAGCGACTTGCCGGCGAATTTCGAGCGAACTGCCATATAGGCGACCAATGAAAATAGAACAACGCCGACGATGGCGGCGCCAGTGCCCATGACCACAGTATTAAAAAGCGACCGGATGAAGATCGGATCGCCGAGCACGCGCAGCCAATTGGATATCGTCCACGGATCGCCGATGTGAAAGAAACCGAATAGCTTCATCACCGTGCCCATGAACAAAAAAATCACCGGCACCACAGTGAGAATGATACCGAGTAGAAGAACCGACGCGAAGGCGGGATAGCGCCAGGCGCCCAGACGCGTCACGCTGCTCTGATACCGGCTCTCAACGGTGGTGTATTGTCTGCGCCCGATCATCCAGCGCTGCAACAAGATGAAGGGCAGCAGGATCAATAACGTCATGGTGCTCAGCGCCGTGGCCGGCGCGATTCCCTGCGGTTCTTGGAACAATAGGGTGTAGATCTTGGTACTGTAGACGAAGATGCCGACGGGAGCCCCTAAAATCATTTCGATCTCGAATGTCTGAAGACCGCGAATCGTCGACAAAAGAAACACAATCACAATCGCCGGCGTCATCATCGGCACGATGATTCTCAACAGCGTTCCCAGGCCGGAAGCGCCACAGATGCGCGATGCCTCCTCGAATGACGCGTTCATGTTGCGGAAAGCGGGAGCTAAAAGCATGACCTTCAAGGAAATCCCGTAGGTCGCCAGATGGGTCCAGACGATGCCCCAGAAAGAAAATATATCGAACGGACCGCCCGCTGCGTGAAAAAACCTTTTCCAGACTTGGTTCAAGATGCCATAGTCAGGCGCCAGCAGAAGAATCCAGCCGAGCGTCACCGATAAGGGCGGCAGAAAAAAAGACAGCCAAAATAAAAACTCCAGAAAACCGCGCCACGGTACATCGGTTCGCGCGATGATCCACGTCACCAATATGGCAATCGGAAAGGCGATCGCCTGGCGAACTAAAAGAAGCGTCAGAGTGTTGTAGATCGAGCCGCGCATGCCCGGTTCTGACAGCGCCGCGCGCCAACCATCCCAACCGAAGACTCGCGGCCGTCCCGGCGGTGCGGTCTGAAAACTGTTTAGAACGACCAGAATGATCGGATAGACAACCAGAAACAGAACGGTGATTAAGACAAAGACAAACAGCAGAGTTTGCAGATCGATGGGCTTCACCGCGCGGTGAAGACGGGGCCAGATCACGGAAATCTCGAAGTCGGAAAGTGCATGTTTGCAGGTCGTTTAATACGTTCCCGTCGCGGAATCAACCTAAAAGTATTCCCCAGGATCGTACAGATTCGCGCCGGCAATTACGAAGTTCGTGCGTTGATTTGTTCTCGCGGCGCATCTTTGCGCCGCGGCAGAATCGTAGGTTACCTCGATCGTTGACCGTTAGATCAACTCGCAGTAAAGAAGAGACGTTGCGCGGGAGGTGGTTATGAAGTTTCGTGTCGCTCTCTCAATCGTTGTGCTGCTCTTCTGCGGGTCATCAGTTCACGCAGCGTCCGCACCGCAGGCGATACGCGTGGCCTACACTTCAGTGACCGGAAACCGCGCGCCTTTCTGGATCGCCAAAGAGACGAAGCTTTTTGAAAAGCACGGTTTGCAGGTGGAGTTAATTTACTTGCAAAGTGTGGCGGTGGGAATGCCCGCGCTCCTCGGCGGCGACTTTCAAATTCTGGCGGGCGGCGTCGCCGCCTATCTCAGTGCCGCTTCCAGAGGCGCAAAGTTAATCTTGTTCGGAACCTTCGGTCCGACGCCGTACATCTTATTCACTCGTCCTGAGATTCAAACCGTCGGCCAACTCAAAGGCGCCATTATTGGCGTCAACCGCATCGGCGCGAGCGACTATTACGCGGTGCGCCGTTTGCTGCAAAAACTCGAGTTATCCCCCGATCGAGACGTCAAGATCATAACAGCGGGATCGCCTCTGGATCGGCTCATCTCAATAGAAAAAGGCACCGTACAAGGTACTCTTGGAACCGACATGGGTCTAGCGACCAATCCGGTGAAAGTACGGCGATTGGTCGATCTGACCCAAATGGGAGTCGAAGACCACGGCAGTGCATTAGTCACTACGTTGAACTTCGCCCGCAACCAACCCGAGGTTTTGGAGCGATTCGTCCGCGCTTTTGTCGAAGCGATCGCGCTCGGAAAAAGAGACAAGAATCTGGCGAAAAAAGTCTATGCCAAATATCTCCGCCTCACCGACGACAACCTGCTCGAACTCAATTACAAAGTCTATCTATTGGGCTCGATTCCGAAAATACCGACCTTTCCGGTGGACGCGCTGAAGAATGTCATCGCCGACTTGGCCGAGGAAAATCCCAAAGCAAAAGAAATCAATATTGATGAAGTGCTCGATAATTCATTCATCCAGCGCCAGGTGGAAAGCGGTTTTATCGATCGTCTGTATCGTTGAGATCTGGCTTCCATTGCCGGTCCTCGCCTCCTGCCGAGAAACTGCAGTGTTGGAGTATTAGAAACCGAAGAGATGATCGAAGATCGAGATTGTTTGCAGCTGCAGCTGATGAGACGAACAGCTAAACTTTTAATCGCCTACAGCGCCTTATTTTTCTCGCCTCTGGTGATAGGCGATGCGGTTCTTGCCGCCAGCGCCATGTTCCGCCTGCGCGTCGGTTATACTTCAGTCGGCGGGAATCGAGCACCACTATGGATCGCCAGGGACCAGAATATTTTCAACAAGTACGGTTTGGACGTGGAACTTGTATATATTCCTGGCGCGGCCACCGCGGTTCCCGCGCTGTTAAGCAATGACCTGCAAATCCTCGCCGGTTCGGCGGCGACGACACTTCAGGCCGCTTCCCAGGGCGCCAAACTCGTCATCTTCGGCACCTTTGGGCCGACGCCGTACATTCTTTTCACGCGACCGGAAATCAAGACGCCGGCGCAGCTTAAAGGCGCGACCATCGGCATCAGCCGCACCGGATCGAGCGACTACTATGCGTTGCGCCGCGCTTTACAGAAACTCGGACTCGCGCCCGATCGCGATGTCAAGATCGTTACCTCCGGTGACGCGTCGGTGCGCTGGTCGGCACTGGACAAAAACTTGATTCAAGCGACATTGACATCGGCGTCGACGATGCTGCGCAGGCCGATTCAGGCCAATCCGTTAGTTGAATTGATCAAGCTGGGGATAGAAGACCACGGCAGCGCGCTAGTGACGACGCGCGAATTCATGACTGGTCCTGGGCAAACCGTCGATCGTTTTGTCCGCGCCTTTATCGAAGCTATCGCCTTGGGTAGAACCAATAGTCGAATTTCCAAGAGCGTCTTCGCGCGCAATTTACGCGAATCGAACGAGGCATATCTCGATTTTCTGCAGCGCGTTTATGTTTTGGGGTCCATTCCGAAAGTGCCGCTCTATCCGTCTGAGATTCTCAAAAATTTTATCAGCGATCTCGGCGAGGAGTCGCCGAAAGTACGTGCGCTTTCGGTTGCGGAGATCCTCGACAACTCTCTCATCCGGCGCCTGGACGAAGAAGGATTCATCGACCGGCTGTATAACCAGAAACGCGAAGGTTCATAGCGGAACGTTAATTGTTCCGTTCGATCGGCGCCATCCTGAACGGTACGCCTTCCTTTTTCAGATCGGCTTCATACATGGCGCGGATCGCCGCCGGCTCGTCTTCATGTTCGAGTAAATTGCCGCCTTCATGCTCGCTCACCGTTGCGAGCCAAATCGGACCGACCCCGCGCAGGCCGCGGCGCAGCGCCAGGTGGCGCGCGGGTTCCGCGCTGGTCGTGAAGTGATGATGGTACCAGCCCTCCGGCGGAACCAAGAGACTATTTTTCTTCCAGTCGACGCGGACGATCTCGCCGCCCTGCGGCCACATGAGCGAGTAACCCTTGCCGGCCAACACGATCACTTGCGCGCCGGCAGCGTGCCGGTGCGCTTTTTTGTAGGTGCCGGACTCGATCGCCATAATATGCCCGACCATGGCATTGCCCGACAGATGAATGCCGAGGCGGCTGAATCCCACACCGCGCTCGGGATATTTAGTTAGTTGCACGGCGTAGACGTCTGGTATGAAGTTTACCGCTTTGTCTTCGAGGTCGCTCGGGCGCAGCTCCGTGCTGAAATAATCCTTCTCTCCGGTAAACCGGTCTTTGAACTGAAATGAATTCTCGAAGACAAATTCCGCGGACTTATAGGTATTGAACACTAACGGAGCATTGCTGGCGGCGACGAATCTGACCGGCTCGGACGATCCGTTGAAGTGTTGGTGCTTGGCATTGAGCGGCGGAGAAAAGAGACTGCCGGCCTGCCATTCGACGGTAATCGGCGGCTTGGAGTCGTCATTCCAAAACTGCGTCGCTCCCCTGCCTTGGAGAATCAGAATCTGTTCTTCATACATGTGACGAATCGGTTTGAGATTTTTTCCGGCAGGTATTTCGACCGCGAGCGCGCCGACAAATCCTTGCGAGCCTTCCAGGTGACAATAAGCGGCCGGCCCGCCAAATCGTTCCCAGTGCGCCAACTCCGCGGTAGTCAAATCTTCGACGCCGAATCCTGAAATGACTTTCAAGCCCTCGGCATCGCACCATTCGAGAAAAGGTGATTTGCGCATCGCCCGCTGTTTTTCAATGCTCTCTGCCATGAATATGAACCTCCGATTTGATGGTCTGTCTTACTGAAAAGTTGCCTAACCTCTGCCTTGATCCAACGGCTTCAGTCTCAGGTCAATGCCGTTTTTTTCCAATTCTCTGTAGTACTCTTCTCGTATCGCTGGATCCTCCTTTTCATAGGTGATCTTGAATGCAAGCGCGTGCGGATCCTTGTCCTGAGCAGTGAGGGCCGGATTGAATGCGGTTCCAGTTCCGTACCGTAAGCCACTGCCACGAAACGCCAACATTCTGTATTCTCCGTTGCCCGTGTTGAAGTGTTGATGAAACTCGTTGTGCTTGGGCGCAACTACCGCGTAAGGATTGGCGGGAACTCGACGGCGGTTTTTTTCTTCGCCCGGCATGAAGAATAGCTCATAGCCCCGGCCTTTAATAACGATCACATGAGCGCCGGCGCCGTGCCGGTGGGCCGTCACGTAGGTGCCTTCTGAAACACCCATGACGTGGAGGCCAAGGGAGCTGCTAGACATGGCAAGGCGCAGGATGGACGTACGATTGCCTCTTTCCGGGTAAGGGTCAAGCGCAAGGCTGCGGATGTCGGGAACAAAATTGGTCTCGCTCAGCCGCACGTTCCAGTGCTTGCCCTTCTCCGAAAAAAAACTCTGCATAGCAGACGAGTAGCGATCCTTGAATGAGAATGGGTTATTAAAGATAAAGTCAAAATTATGGTAGAGGTTCATCACGTGGGCCAAGTTCGTGCCGAAGACGATCCGGCATGGCTCGTCGGCCGAGCTGTTGAACTCCTGATGCCAGGCGTTGAGCGGGATGGCGAGCAGCGATCCCTCCTCCCATTCGA
>Ga0075418_10002635_pt1 | contig 20603 bp, 22 predicted proteins | sample SoiMetdeltSBSDD2_FD_81776 | JGI IMG/M metagenome (GOLD analysis project Ga0075418, IMG submission 81776) | Bulk soil microbial communities from a Populus tree surrounding site in Tennessee, USA - Soil MetaG P. deltoides SBSDD2 | ecosystem: Environmental > Terrestrial > Soil > Tree plantation...
GCGGCCTCCAACAATGCGGAAAACGCCTTTGCGCGAGAGTGCGATGCGCACTGGCCGGCCGATCTCGCGGGCCGCCATCGCGCACAACTGGTTGTAGAACCACATCGTGCCCTTGCCGCCAAACCCCCCGCCCACGAAGGGCGCCAGCAGCTTTACGTTCTCCTTCTTCAAGCCGAAGATGTCCGCCAGGCTGTTCGCCCCTCCAGCGGTGAACTGACTGGTATCGAATACGGTCAGCCGATGGTTTTCCCAGACCGCGATCGCCGCATGCGGCTCGATGGCGTTGTGATTGTAGGGTGGCGTCGTGAACGTCAGGTCGACCCGATGCGGTGCCGATCGCAGAATCGCATCCGGATCTCCTTTGACCAATTCCGGTGATTCACCGAGCACATCTTTCGGCGTGTGCGCATGTGCGATGGCGCTCTCGAATGACGTGACGGCCTCCTCGACGGAGTAGCTCACCGCCACCAGTGAGGCGGCATGTTCCGCACGCTCCTCCGTATCGGCGACGACGACGGCGATCGGCTGGCCGTTCCAAGAGATCCGATCGGTGTTCAGGATTTTCACGGCCGAGCCGCCCACCGACGGCTCGGCTCCGATGGAGAACGACCGCGGCACCTTCATCGGTGGCGCATTGAGATGGGTAAAGACCTTGATGACGCCGGGCGCCTTTTCCGCATCGGTCGTGTCGATGTGCGAGATGATCCCTTTTGCGATTGTGCTGAAGGCGATCGCGCCGTACACCAAGCCCTGGACCCGATACTCCGCCGAGAAGCGTGCCTCGCCAGTCACTTTGTCGATTCCGTCCAGTCGATCCACCGGCTGGCTGAGATATCGGCGAGCGCTGGGGAGCTCGTCCTGCTGGCGATCCGGCAAGACCTGCGCGACACGCTCGATCACTCGTCGCATGATGCTCATGCCGCCCCTCCGTCGACTCCCGCGAGCTCGGAGAGCACTGCGACGATCGTGCGTTTCGCCAGCGCGATCTTGAATCCGTTGTGTGCCTGCGGCACGGCCGGCGCAAGCTCCGCGTCAGCCGCGCGGGCAAACGCATCAGGCGTCGGGGCCGCTCCGAGGAGCGTGCGCTCGGCCGCGACGGCGCGCCACGGCTTGTGGGCCACGCCGCCGAGCGCGAGACGCAGGTCGCCGATCCGCCCATCCGCGATCCGCATCGCGGCCGCGACGGAGACGAGGGCGAAAGCGTAGCTGGCACGATCCCGCACTTTGCGGTAGGCAGAGCGCAGGCCGGCGCTGGAGCCGGGGAGATCGACGGACGTGATCAATTCGCCGTGCAGCAGATTCGTGTCGACATCCGGCGTCTCGCCTGGCAGCCGATGAAAATCCGCAAATGGCACCGCGCGGGCGCCCGTTGGGCCTTCGATGTTGACGGTGGCATCGAGCGCGGCCAGCGCGACACACATGTCGGACGGATGCGTCGCGATGCACTGTGACGACGCGCCGAGGATGGCATGGATTCGGTTGAAACCGTCCAAAGCGTCGCAGCCGCTGCCCGGCTCGCGCTTGTTGCAGTGTGTCGCCGTGTCGTAGAAGTAGTAACAGCGCGTGCGTTGCATGAGGTTGCCGCCGGTAGTCGCCATGTTGCGAAGCTGTGCGGAGGCACCGTTCAGGATGGCGTGCGACAAGAGCGGAAATTGCGCGCGGACAATCGGGTGCGACGCCAGATGGCTGTTCCTGACCATCGCGCCAATCCGTATGCCGCCGCCGGGGCGTTCCTCGATCGTCGCCAAAGGAAGCCGGGTGATATCAACGAGGAGTCGAGGCTGCTCGACGCCTTCACGCATGAGATCGATCAGATTCGTGCCTCCGGCGAGAAACCGCGCGGGTGCCGCCGGGCGGGTTGCGGCGTCGATCGCCGACTGATGATCGGTGGCCCTCACGTACTCGAAGGCGTTCATCGCGACATCTCCGCGACGGCTTCGCGAATGGCCGCTCGGATACCGACGTACGCACCGCAGCGGCACAGGTTTCCGCTCATGCGCTCGCGCAACTCCTCGTCGCTCATCTGAGGCGGTGAGTCCGGCTTGGTGACCGCGCTGGGCGCGCCCGTCTTCCATTCAGCCAACATCGCCACCGCCGAGCAGATCTGACCGGGGGTGCAGTAGCCGCATTGAAAGCCATCGTGAGTGATGAACGCATCCTGCATGGGGTGCAGGACTCCATCTTGTGCAAGCCCCTCGATAGTCTGTATCTCGCGATCTTCGTACTGGATGGCGAGGGTCAGACAGGAGTTGATGCGTTCACCATCGACCAAGACGGTGCAGGCACCGCAAGCGCCCTGATTGCATCCTTTCTTGGTCCCGGCGAGACTCAGGTGATCGCGCAGCGCATCCAACAAGGAAACGCGGGGCTCGATCGTAAGCGCGTAGATCGACCCGTTGACCCGAAGCGAAACCTGTGCGAGATCATCCGACATAGAAGCTCCTTCCCACGATCCTGTTCCTTTATCGCTGGGCGTGAGTGTCATCGGACACACGAGCTGACGGAGACAATCCTCCCGGACGACGCCACAATTGGTGACCAAAGGAGCGATGCACCGGCACAATCCCCCCGCCATGCGTAGTCGCAAAAATTCGCGTCAACTCCGCACCGAAGAAAAAGACTTGGGCTGAGTAATACACCCACGCCAACAGCGCGAGCACGCTGGCCGCCGTCCCGTACGGAGACGCCCCGGTCTGAGTCACGAATGTCGAGAGCACCAGGCTCCCCAGATTGAAAAGGAGCGCCGTGACGACAGCGCCTACCCATGCGTCGCCCCACGCGACGTACGCGTCAGGAAGCGTCTTGTACACCAGCGTGAAGACCCCGGTCATGAGCACGAAGCTGACGAGAAAATTGATCAATTGGAGAACCGCCGCTGGAAGCGGCAGCGAGCCATGAAAGTACGATCCGGCGATACCAATCGCCGTATTGACACCCAGCGAAAGCAGAACAAGCACGGCCGCACCGACCGCGATCAAGAAGCTATAGAGACGATCGGTCAGCATGGTGCGCAACGCGCGGAACATGCCTGCCGCCTCGGATGGCGGACCCTGTACTCGCCACACCAAGTTCAGTGACTGGCGCAGTTCGTTGACGAACGCGGACGTCGCTAGAAATAACGTCACAAGGCCGACGAGCGTAGTGACAATGCCGCCGGTCGGCGACACGTGCTGTTCAAGCATCAGTTCGGCCGCTCGGGCGCCCGTTGGACTGAGAAACCGCTGCAACCATGGCGTGAGCTCTGCTTGGGCGGCTGCGCGGCCGATGAAGAACCCAGCAATACCGATGATGACGATGAGCAGGGGGGCGATCGAAAAGAGCGTGTAGTACGCAAGGGCCGCGCCCAGCCGGGTGGCGCTATCTGCCGACCAGTCTGAGTAGGTTTGCATCAACAGGCCTCCCAGCTTCTGTGGACGCATGCGGCAAATCGCGCGGAGCTGATGCAGCACACTGAATCGCTGCTGCGTCTGGACGGGGGCCGCCTGATCGGTGGTGGTCTGGTTATGCTGCGGGGCGGTCATGGTTCCTGGAGGCTGCCGACCGACAGGTCGGGCATCTCGCACGTATCAAGGCAAGCCAGCGCTGTGCCATCGAAGCGGTCGAGTCGTCGACGTTCGTGTCGCGGCACTTCAGGTTCAGTTATTTCGCTGCGATTGCGACTTGACCGAGCGCTTGGGGAGCCTCCGGCATTTCGTGGGCGATGCGTCTCAAGGCGGCGAGCCTTGATACGTTTCACGGTTTTTTGGCCAGGTCGAGCAAGTCGTCTAACGTCATCGTGAGCAAGTTCTCTTCGGGCACGTTGGTCCCGCGCTCAAGAAGCATCATCACCAAGCTTTTCTTCTGGCAACCCTCGCAAAGCCGCTCCTCGTTGCAGTCAATGAGCGCAGGCCGGTCACTACCCTGGAGCGCCATTTCGTACGCGCGACCACAAGCGGCACAGAGGTAGTCGAGCAGGACTACTTCGCCTGGACCGATTGTCAGGGTGCCATCGCCTTGCCGAAATCGTCGCTGGTTCGCCATGTCAATTCGTTCGGCAATCTGTGTGTCCTTGCCGGGGAACGTGGCTCTGCGATTCGAATTCGAACTGACCAGCATCGGCAATCGATCGCTCACCGGCCACCGCAGGGCTCCCTTCCGCGTTCATCAATCGCGAACGACTGCCCGGCCGAGCATGAATCCCACTGCCGCCGCGATCAAGAGCGCCGGCCCGGGTTGTTCCTGACGACGGTCTCGACGTCGGTGATCATGCGTCTCGCGTCGTGCGAGCGGACATAGTCCGCCGTCGTGCTCAAACTATCTGCGGCTGCCTGTGCGAACTCTTTGACCTTCTGTCCACCAGGAACTCTCTCAGCTCGTTCTTCGATCGTGGATGCGGCCGTTTCGAGTCGTTCAGCGACGACCGGCCGCGCTTCGTCGACCTTCTTTGTTGCTGCATAGGCGGCATCGAATGTTGCGTCCCTCGCCTCTCTCACTTGGTCAGCCACTTCTCGGCCAAAGGCCTCGGCCTGTGCACTATCTGGTGAGGTGTGCTTCCCCGCCATGAATCGCTCCTCTTCGCTCGCAGTGTTGTCCCGGCTCGTCTCGCTTCACTCGGGTCATTTGCGCGTCGCGGCACGTCAGGCAGCATTTTGCGTACCTAGAAAGAAGTGCGCGCTCACTAACACAAGTAGAGCGATCGCGACCAAGGTCTCTGGCGCAGATCCCCGAACTTCTTCGTTCTTACAATTCACACAGCAGGTTGTGCTCACTTTGCAACCAGGATTGCCTTCGCATGCAAGACAGCACAGGCCGGGCTCCGCCCAAGCCTGGATTGCTTGCAGCCGACACACGGCGCGATGAAGACCGAATCGTTCCACTCGAACCGGGGCATACGGTAAACCGTTAAGCGGGGAGACCGTTGGCTTGGCCGATCGCGATCGGTACAAGTGTCCTCCGGAGGCCTAGAAGTCGAACTCGCCGTCAGCTGTTTGTTCTCAATGGGCCGGTAAGGCACCGAGAATGCCCCGGATGCCCCGGAGCGGGATGTGCACCCATTCGGGCCGGTTGTTGATCTCATACTCAAGCTCGTACAGCGCTTTGTCGAGCTCGAAAAACGACAGCCACTTCGCCGTCTCCGTTCGATCGTTCGGAACCGACGTGGTCCTCAATGCAGCTGCGGATTGGAAATAGCCGTCCAGGAACCAGCGCCGAGGCGTGAGTCCCGCCGGAAGAGAATCCACGAGACTTGCACCCTCACGCTCCGTCGGCGATGAAGCGAATGCAGTCTCGATCGCATAATCGAAGGAGCGGAGCATACCAGCGACGTCCTTCAGGGCGCAGAGCTTTTGTCGTCGATGGGCGATCGGCGTCAGCGGCTCACCTTCAAAATCGATGATCGCGAACCCCGAAGACGTCTTCAACGTCTGGCCGAGGTGGTAGTCCCCGTGAATGCGTATCTTGTGAAAGATCGCGCCTGACGGCGCGACAACATCGACGGCGCCCGTGAAGCGCCCGTTCGCAAGCAGCGACTCGCCGAGGCGCCGAGTCTCATCGGGCCAGGTCGCTACGCGAGAGTGGACGAGATCTGCGGAGCGAGCGAGGCGAGCACGTAGCCGGGCCGACCAATTCTCGACGTCGCTGGCGTGCACCGCCTCTGGCCGGAACGCCTCGAGCGAGGTATCCGACTGGAACGCCGCGTGAAGTTCCGAGGTGATCGCGCCCAGTCGAGTGATCTCCGTTGGTAAGTCGGCTGGAACTGAACCCGTGTGCCGATACGCGCGAAGGGCCGACAAGAAATAGCCCCACCCGTCACCGTCGCTCTCAATCCAGCCCTGCAGCACACCCAGAGTGGCCGGCGGGCCCGTTGGTGGCTCGTAGGTGAGCGAGCCCTCGAGCGCAGACATAGCGCGGAACGTCGTGCGGGACGTGAGGAATCGGCCGACCTCGAGCTCGGGGTTCTCTCCGGGTTGAAGTCGGCGGAACAACTTCAACACAAGATCGCTACCGACCCGTATGGACGTGTTGCTCTGTTCGCCCCCCAGGCCCGTGACGGGCACGTCAGGACGAACCAGAAGCCGCGCGGCGACGTTCCCGACGTCTGCGTAACGGAGGCTGCCGGCGCGATGAGTGGCGATGGTGTCGGTGTGCCCGAAACCCTTGAGCAACGCACGCACCGCCTCAGGGTCGGTCGCGACCTCCACGATTTCCAAGTCGTGGCCAATTACGAGGCGGTCGCCACCGGGACGGCCGAGTGCCTTTTGACGCTGCGATATGACAAGCACATAGCGTTCATGCTGCCCCTCGGCATAAGACACATTGGTAATGACCACGGCCGTTCTCTCGATGGCCTGGGGCACTTCCGCAAAGTCCTCGATCTCGCATCGGACAATCCTTCGGCCCTTGCCACCAAACCAACGTTGTCGACCGAGAAACGCGGGCAGTCGGTCTGGAAGGACGTTGATGACGTGTATCACCAGTGGCTCCTCTGCCGCTTTACAGAGTCGTGTGGTTAGAGATGTCTGAGCCGGAACCAATAGAAGGCGTAGGGCCCCATCGTAAGCAGGTAGGGAAGTGTTCCGATGCGCGGAAACAGGCTCCTCCCAAACATCTCGATCGGCACGGCTCCGGCCAGTGAGCGGAGATCGAGTTCGACGGCTTGGGCGGTGCTCGAGAGATTACATACCACCAAAACCTGTTCTTTGCCGAGCGTGCGGAAGAACGCCAGCACGCGGTGGTTCGCGGGGTTCAGGAACACTGTCGAACCGCGGCTGAACACGCGGGTCGACTGGCGCACCGCAATGAGACGGCGCATCCAGTTCAACAGGGAGTGCTCGGATCGCTTCTGCGACTCGACGTTGACGATTTGGTATCCAAACAGAGGATTCGAGATGAGAGGCTGCGCGAGTTGTTCAGGGTCGGCCGAGGAGAAGCCGGCATTCCAGCCGCCGTTCCATTGCATTGGCGTACGGACACCATTGCGATCTCCCAAATACACGTTGTCACCCATGCCGATCTCATCGCCGTAGTAGATGATCGGGCTTCCTGGCAACGACATGAGCAGCCCGTTCATGAGTTCGATGCGCCGCCGGTCGCCCTCCAGCAGGGGCGCCAGCCGTCGTCGGATACCCACATTGATGCGGGCCACCGGATCGCGCGCGTATTCGTCGTACATGTAGTCCCGCTCCACGTCGCTTACCATTTCAAGCGTCAGCTCGTCGTGGTTGCGCAGGAAGATGCCCCACTGGCACGTGTCGGGGATGTTCGGCGTACGTTCCACGATCTCGACAAGTGGTTTTCTGTCTTCAAGGCGCACCGCCATGAAGATGCGTGGCATCACCGGAAAATGGAATGCCATGTGGAATTCGTTCCCGTCGCCGAAGTAGTGACGCACATCTTCGGGCCACTGATTGGCTTCCGCCAGCAACATTCGGCCGGTGAAGTGTTGGTCGAGGCGCGCGCGAAGAAACTTCAATACCTCGTGCGTCTCCGGCAGGTTCTCGCACGACGTACCCTCACGTTCGATTAGGTAAGGGACGGCATCCACGCGGAAACCATCGACCCCTAAATCGAGCCAGAACTTCATGACATTCCACATCTCCTCGCGAACGAGCGGGTTGTCGTAGTTGAGGTCCGGCTGATGGCTGAAGAAGCGATGCCAGTAGTACTGCTTGGAGTCGGCATCCCAGGCCCAGTTCGACCGTTCCGTGTCGACAAAGATGATGCGAACTCCGGCATAGCGATCGTCTGTGTCGCTCCAGACGTACCAATCTCGCCGGGGATCATCGCGGGAGCGCCGCGCTTCCTTGAACCACACATGCTGATCGGACGTATGGTTGAGCACCAATTCGGTAACCACGCGTAATCGGCGCGAGTGGGCCGCGTCGAGAAACTCGACAAAATCATCGAGTGTGCCGTAGCTCGGATGAATACTGCGGTAGTCCGCAATGTCGTAGCCATCGTCACGGAATGGCGATGGGTACATCGGTAGCAACCAGAGGCAATCAACCCCCAGGTCGCTGAGGTAGCTGAGCTTTCCGGTGAGCCCCTTGAAATCGCCGACACCATCTCCGTTGCTGTCGGCGAACGTCTTCACGTGCAGCTGGTAGATGACGGCATCCTTGTACCAAAGCGGCTCAGCGGCTTTCGGCACTGCGGTAAGTGAGCTGCTCATACGAGACTGGGTTGCCTCCTTGCCGTCGTGCCAAGCATGCGAGCGAAGAGCGCGGTCGTGCTGGCATCAGTAATGTTCCACGCGAAGAATGTGGCCCGGCTCGCCACTGAGCGCGTCCAACCGCACGTAGTTGTGCTCTCCCCATTCATAACGCGCGCCGGTCAGGAGATCGCGCACCCAATACCTCGCGCCGCCGGGCATGGCTACTGCCTCGGGGGGCACGTATATGGTTGCCTCATGCGCCCCGTGTGGGTCGACGTTGACGACGACAATGACCCGATTCGTGCCATCGTCGGTCCACTTGACATACGCAATCAGCTGGTCGTTGCTGATTTGCAGGAACCGAAGGTTTGTAAACTGCTGGAGCGCCGGCTGCTCGTGTCGTGCTCGGTTGACGCACGTGACGAAATCCTTGATATGACCAGGGTTGTTCCAGTCCCTGACCTTGATCTCGTACTTCTCCGAATCCAGGTATTCCTCTCGACCGCTGATGGCGGCATTCTCGCAGAGTTCGAATCCGCTGTAGATCCCATATGTCGGCGAGAGAGTCGCGGCAAGAAGTAGTCTCGACTTGAATGCAGGGCGGCCGCCAAGCTGAAGGATTGGCGGGAGAATGTCAGGAGTGTTCACGAAGAAGTTGGGCCGGAAGTACAGCGACGTGTCCGTAGCGGTGAGCTCCGTCAGGTACGTTTCGAGTTCGAGTTTGGTGTTACGCCACGTGAAATAGGTGTATGACTGGGTAAAGCCCCGCTTGGCGAGTGCTTGCATCATCGGCGGCCGGGTGAACGCCTCCGCCAGAAAGATCACGTCTGGATGTTCGAGCTGGACCGTCTCGATGAGCCAGGTCCAAAACCCGAGCGGCTTCGTATGCGGATTGTCCACACGGAAAATCTGCACACCACGAGCAACCCAGAAGAGGACGACATCCCGCAGCGCTTGCCACAAGTTCTTCCAGTCTGGAGTATCGAAATTCAGTGGGTAGATGTCCTGGTATTTCTTTGGTGGGTTCTCGGCGTATCGGATTGTTCCGTCGGGACGGCGATAGAACCAGTCCGGATGTTCGCGCACCCACGGATGGTCAGGTGAGCATTGAATCGCGAGGTCCAGAGCGATGTCCATCCCCATCGAGTGTGCCACCGCGACGAAACGATCGAAGTCGCCGAGTGTTCCGAGCGACGGCTCCACGGCCATGTGGCTGCCATGCTCGCTGCCGATGGCCCATGGGCTGCCAGGATCGTTGGGGCTTGCGTCAAGCCGATTATTGGGACCCTTGCGGCCCGTTCGACCGATCGGGTGAATAGGCGCGAGATACACCACATCGAACCCCATGCGGTGCAGATCGGGCAGCCGGGCTTCAGCGTCAGCGAATGTGCCCGGGCGCCCTGGAACTGGAGATTGCGAACGTACGAACAACTCGTACCAAGCACCATAGCGGGCGCGCAAACGATCGGCGATCACGACAAGTTCGGGTTCATGAGCGGTCTCGTCGCCGGCAAGAGCGATTCCCCTCAACATTTCGAGGGCGGGCTCAGAAGACGCGAGTTCGAGGAGCGCGGTCGGTTCCGAGCTGAGACTTTGCAGGCGTTCCAGTAACACTGCGAGTTGCGGGCGCGTTGTGTTTGAGACCGCATCCAGCGCGCGCTTCACGATCGACAGCCCTTCGGCAATTTCACTAAGGACGTCGGGCTGAGCGGCGAGCACTCGTTTTCGGAATTCGTCAACCCAGGATGCGAAGACGTCAGTCCACGCGACAATCGTGAAGCGATACCGCCCGGCATGGTCGAGTCTGAGGTGACTACGCCAGCGGTCCAACCCCGGGTTCACGAGTGTCATTGGGATTTGGTCGTGCGTGGCACTACCGGGGGCTGCCCAGCGGAGGGCTGCGCACACGCGTTCGTGACCGTGCCTGAATACGGTGGCTTCGACAGCAATCAAGTTCCCGACGATTCCCTTTACGGGAAGTCTCCCGCCATCGATTGACGGCTGGATGTCTTCGATGACGACCTGTTCATAGCGAATCTTCACGTGACGGTTCCTTTCGCGCCGCGCTGCGTGCTCGGATTCGGCGTGCAGTGTATCGGCAGCGTCCGATCGGCACCGACATGCACTATACGTGGCTGCAGATCACGTCATGCATACCGTCGGACGATCGTACCGCCGTGAAGTGGGGGATGACATGGTTGCCGCAGGCATCAATGAACCGCTCTTAATGCGCCGGCGCGAGGGAGAGCGCGAATTCCTCGAGAGCTCCACTCAGTGAGGGAGTGGCGCGGCAGATCGAGTCACCTCAGTCGGAGCGCCGACAGCGACGCCACAATTGGCCGACCGGAGACATCCGGAGTAACGTGCAGTACGAGATCGGTTACGCCGACAAGGTCAACGGCATAGTGCTCCACCTCCCGAGTCGCGCCCGCCGGGCTGAACGAAAACTGCTGTCGGACGATGGGTCGAAACGTGCGACCACTATCATCGGACCACTGCAAGGCAAACTCCTGGAGACGCTCTTGCTCCGCTTCCTCGAATTCGAGATGGATCGCGCTGAGAGCCTGAGGTTCATCGAAGCGTAGCCTCAAGGTCTGCGCCCCCGCATGTGCGGCTCGCCAGCCGCGGGTCGTCTCTGGCAGCAACGCTCCCTCGATGGGCCAGTCCGGATCCTCGCTCGACACTTCGATCTCCACGTTCTCCTCGAGCGGCAGCCAGTCCGTCGGAACTATCTCCTGATTCGTGCGCGTTCGTTTTCGCAGTGGCATGACGCTCGACCGCCTCTCTGATCCCGTCCCACATTATCGCAACCCGAGCCCCAGTAGAGATCAACGCCCCACCGCGCCCGCTGACGGTTATCTTTCGGTAGCACAGCCGGAATAAGGGCGCGCAGATGCACTGAGCCTTAGAGCGAATCATGGTCGATCGGGTATACTCACGGCTCTGCTTTTTTGAGCCCTAGGCCATCCGGGCCCAGCCCTCACCAAAGCCTACGCGTGAGGGTCGAATGGGAGTCGAACTTCCTCCTAGTGCAGCACCACAACTGTCTCAGCGAACAACCGTGGCCGTCGCCGCAGTCGTGTTCCACGCGTTAATCGGACGCTGAGGTGCCGGTCGCAAGGCGTACTGGAGGGCTTGTGAATTCGTCCGACTTCGGGAACGGTGCGGCACGTCGATTACGTTTGGCTCGGGTGACCATTCCAACGACGTGTCCCGGCTGCCAGTCGCCGTCAATCACCACCACGGCGCGGAATCCCGACGAGAGTACGTATTGGCGTTGCGGTAGCTGTGGCGAGATCTGGAACGTCTCTCGACGCGATACCGCACCGACCAGAGTCCACTCATGGCGGTGAGCGGGAGCGAGCTCGCGCGCGAGCTCGAAGAGCTGATCGCTGCAATCGACCGGCGGGGGCCGCGCCTCGACCGCGTCGGCGAAGCCGCTAATGCACGAGAAGCGGCGGCGCTGCGAGCGAAAACCGTCGAACGCCTGGCGGAGCTCGCCCACCGTCCGACCATCGATGCCGTCAAAAGGGTCGGCCCGACTTAGACAGGGAGCGGCCAAATGCAGACGACGCCTTCCCGGCGAGGCCGTGCGACGTGGTGGCGCTGACAGTGGCGGAGTTCACGCGTGACCTGGACCTGCACGCGACGGTGTCGATCGACGCCGTCTGCCGACGGTTTCTCGACGATATCAACAAGGCGCTGGTGTGGGTGATCCGCTTCCGCGCGCTTGCGGCCTGGTGCGTACGCGCGGACGTGGCGGCGTGGCTGGGATCGCGCCCCTCGCGCATCCAACACGCCTGCGAGGTGGCGGCGACCTTCGAGTTGAACAGCGAATGGGAATTCGACGCCGACGCGTTCCGTTCGGCGGTTGAATCTGAGGCCGCTCGAGGCGCGCGTCGGGACGCGTGAGAGCAGCGCCCGGTCCGAGAAATGTCCGGGCGCTGACGGTCTTGAACGCCGCGCCATCTATTGCTCATGGGGGGTCCTTCCTCCAAGCTCATAGTTGGCGCGCCGTGTAGATGCAGGACAAACAAGCAGTCTTTGTGCCGCGAGCAGAGATTTTTGGCACGGAACATGGCGCTTCCACGCCCCGTGCCCTATCTGACTACTGCTTGTCGAGAACGATGACGTTCTTGATGGCTTGGGCCTTGATGTCCTGACCGGTCTGAGTGGCAGTCATGGTTTTGCCACCGGCTGACACCACGACGCGGGTCGTGACGGTCGGTTTGCCACCGACTTTGCCCTGGGCTTCGAACGTCCGGCCGTCTATCCGCTTGAGGGCCGTGGTCGTGTTCAGCGCAGGAGCGCCGTCGACTGGAGTGTCTTTCCCGTCGAACGTAGAGACGCTTTCAGTGTGTGTCGGCTGACCCTTTGCGTCCGCTCCGTCGATTATCGTTTTGATCCCATTCGGAGCCGACTCGATCTTGACAGTCCCGGCCGTCTTCGGCGCCGGCCCAGGGGTGTAGGTGGATTTGGCGAGGTTGACCTTCCAGGTTCCGACCCAGGGATCGGCAGCTTGCCCCCGCACCGTGGCCGAGACTATGACGAGCGCCGCGGCCACGAGCATGCTGATGATGAGCGAATTTCGCACAGTGACCTCCTTTCAACCGGACTGGGTGGATGGCTCGAATCTCTTAGTTCCGCCACTCTCGCTGCGGCTCCCTGCTTTGCATATGTCTTCAGAACGAATGCTACGAGTAAACGAGCGATGAACGAACCACAACAGCAGCCGTGTAAGCCGCGGGGGCGCTGACAAGGGAGCGTGGATTCTCACCTGGAACACGTTGGGCGCGTCGTGGTGACGACCACCGGCGCCTCGCGTGCTTACTGCTGTTTACGAAAGACCGTTGTCGCAGTCGACACATTCGGCGCTTTCGATTCACCTGGTGCGCCAGCCCCCCCGTAGCCATGTTCTACGCGCAAGGTGGTGTTCACGGTCATCTCGGTGCCCTCAGGATTAACGCTGAGGGTCTCTCGCACGGTAATCGGTGAGTTGCGAACCTCGTAAATGGTTTCCGTGATCAATGCCCCGCGCTCTCGCAACAAGCGTGAGATCGCTTTACCGGAACCAAACGCATTCACCGCGTCCTCGCCATCGAATCGATACGTGAGTACAGGAGGGCGATCATCTTCCGCGCGTAGGATCTCTATCCGCAGCCACTCGGGGGAGACGGTGATCACGCGCCGCTCGCTCGAAAGCGACGTACTCCCAGAGGCGTCGATCTGCCACGTGCCAGTGAGTCGCGCGAAGTCCGCCGCAGGATCGGACACTTGCGCCCCAGTAACGTTCGAGGCGAGCACAAGTGCTACGAGACCAAGTACTCCGAGTGCGCTTCCCATGACAGCCTCTCTTCCTACAGGCCCTTGACGATCGCGCTCGCTGAGTCAGCTCAGCTCCAGTGCGATCACTCCGATATGCGTTCGAATGCATCATGCGCGCCGCGAACCCAGCTGAAGCATTCTGATCAGAACAGCGGGCTGATCGAATGGACTTCTCGATAGGCACAAGTAGAATCCAGCGCATGCGACATCAGTTGTCGTCGCGGAGCCATGCTTGCAACGATTTGTCGATGTAATGTCGGGCTGCAACGAAGTGCAGCTCGCGCGTCGCACGACCGCCTGACGTAGGAATCGCCATGGCCAACGTACATTTCGTGGGCAGCGTCGCGCTCGACACGCCTGAGGAAGTATTTGCCGCGATCGGACAACACTGCCGCCGGTACTTGAAGCGGGTCCCGGATGGCGAACCAGGCGGCAGACGGCTGTGGATTAGCTGGCAGATTCCAGTACTGCGTGCGAACCCCTCACTTGCACCCGTGGGTGAGGGATTGGTTCCGCTGAAATTGGCCGAAGGTATCGCACCCGAACAGCTGCATTTCGGCGAACTGGGGTACTACCGTGAGGCGCGCCCTTCGTACCAAGACTTTCTCACAGCCCGCAAGGCGGGTCACCTTCCGCCGACTGTCCGCTTTCAGGTATCGCTCCCGACTCCCCTTGCCGTTGTGATGCCGTTCTGCCGCCAGCCTGAGCGCAGCAGATCCTTCCCGCGTATGAGCGTGCGATGTGGCGCGAGGTCGAGCGCATCTGCACGGCAATACCGCATCGAGACCTGGCAATCCAGTGGGATGTGTGTATCGAGATGATCCAATGGGATGGCCGAGTTCCGACCAGGCCCCCGTTCCCAGGCATGGAAGACGTGTTCGCCGACAATTTTCGGCGCCTCGGTGCGGCGGTACCTGATGACGTCGAACTCGGATTCCATCTGTGTTACGGCGATCTCGACGCTAAACATTTCATTGAGCCGGTCGACGCAACGAAGATGGTGGAGCTGGCGAATCTCATCACTCGCAGCGTGTCACGTCCGATTACGTGGCTGCACATGCCGGTGCCGATAGATCGGACCGACGATGCGTTCTACACGCCGCTGAAGGACCTGCGACTCCACCCGGAGACCGAGCTGTATCTTGGCCTCGTGCACGCACAGGACGGCGTGGAAGGCACAAGACGAGGTATCGAGACGGCAAAGAAATACGCTCCGAGCTTCGGCATCGGTTCAGAATGCGGCATCTCCCGCGGGCGGGATCGCAACCTCGCGCTGGAATTCATCAAGACGTATGCAGGAGCCGCCGCAGCGGCGGTGTAGCGCGACGTTATCCAGACCTCAATCGTGATCTGAATTTCCTTTCCACCGACATGGCCATGAACCTTTTTAGAGCGCGTGCCACGAAGGCAACTACGTCTTGCAGAACATCCTGAGCGCGGCGCGTGCCGAGGAGCGAGGGCGGACGCAGGGCGGGCATTGACTGCGGCACCGAACCGCATCGAAGAGTGGTGCTATTGCGTCCAGTCCTCGAGCCGAAGCCCGGGGATACGTCCCATGTGATCAGTGTTCGTTGTCACGAGTGTCGCACCGATCGAGACGGCATGCGCCGCAATCGCTGCATCGAAGTCCTCGATACGCGTTCCCCTGCGCTCGAGAGTCGCTTTGATGCGTCCATACGCGTGACTGACATCGTCAGTCCATTCTGAGCGGGGAATCTCGGAACAAATCAGTTCAAAGCGAGCCTGGAGCGCAATTCGGCGTCTGGAACGAGGTAGCCGCTCAATACCATGCGCGAGTTCGGCGATGACCGGCTGCGGAATCGCCACATCGGCTGGCGCGTGCGAGGCGAGCCGGTCGACGAACGCTTCGTTACCTTTCATGAGGGCCGATACGGCGTTCGTATCGAGGACGTACGTCACAGCTCACGCGGCGGTTTCGACCGGCGCGCCTGCGTCACGTTGTTCAGTAGTTCATCGACGGTTTCAACCGTGTCGTCGTCCACTTGGCGTAACTGTTCCAGAAACTCAGGCGCCCATTCACCCCGTTCGCTGATCGCCCGCTCGAGCGCCCTCACTATGAGACGGTTGCGGCTGATACCAAGGGCCTTCGCGCGTCGATCAACCGAGTTCAGCAGGGGTGCGGGAATATGGATCGTCGTCGGCATGGGAATACATTTGTGAATATATCATGCCGCACTGCCCGCGGGAACTCTCGGATGGCGCTAAGTGATTGACACCAAAGGGGCAGATTGGCGCGGTGTCCGGGACGGGAGTTTTTTTACGCGCCTTCCCGAGCGCGTCGGGTAATGTGTAGGCCATACTTATCGGGTACATCCACAAGACGCACCCGATGGCGCTCGTCGACGGCGAGCTCGACTCGTCTCGGGCGGGAACCGTGTTCGATTAAACGTAGGCGTGGCGATGCGTAGAGCGCCAGCGTCGGCCCATGCCATAGCCCCCACAGCGAGGCAGCCATGCGAATCGAAGATCAACGCAGATCCAGCAACTTCGAAGATCGCGGCACCGGTCGCGGTGGTGGCGGTGGCGGTGGTGTTCCGATTCAGGCGCTGCTCTCTCTCGTGAGCCTTCTCGGATTCAAGGGCACCCTGCTCGCGGGGGGCGTGCTCGCGATAGGGTTCTTCGTGCTGCCTGCGGGGCTCAAGCAGGAGCTCCTGGGAGCGCTGACGGGCGGTGGCCAGGAAGCGCTTTCGACGCCAGGTGCCGGCAGCGTGTGCGACGCGTCGCAGGCGAACGGCGCCGCGTGCGATTTCTCACGTGTCGTCCTCGCGTCGACCGAAGACGTGTGGACGCAGCAATTCGAACGCGAGGCGCTGCCGAACTACGGCACTGCTCCGGGCGCCTACCAACATCCTACGCTCGTCGTGTTCGCCAATTCAGTGTCCACCGGCGGATGCGGCGACGCGACCTCCGACGTCGGCCCCTTCTATTGCCCGGGTGATCAGAGGCTCTACATCGATCCGAGCTTCTACACCGTGATGGAACGGCGCCTGCGTGCGCCCGGCGACTTCGCCCAGGCGTATGTGATCGCACACGAGGTCGGTCACCACGTGCAAAACCTGATCGGCTCCAGCAGGCTGCAAACGAGGGGCGAAACCTCGAACCAGAACTCGGTGCGCGTCGAGCTGCAGGCGGATTGCCTTGCAGGTGTCTGGGGTCGCACGGTCCGGGCGTCGCTCCAGATCACGGACGACGATCTGAGCGAAGCGCTCACCGCCGCGCACGCGATCGGCGACGACACTCTCGGCCATTCCGACGAGAGGAAGTTCACGCACGGCTCGAGCGAACAGCGCAAGCGATGGTTCCGCCGCGGTTTCGACAGCGGCGATGCCCGCCAGTGCGACACGTTTGCAGTTCAGAGCTATCAGGAGCTTTGAACCGCTCCGGTTGCCGATGACCTCGGGCCGGTGTCCGTCATGCGGGCTGTCGGGCAGAGTGGGGACCGCCGCCAGGTGCAGTCGGAAACCGATCGCAGTGAGGGCATTCGCGAACGTGATCAGTCGGCGACGTAAGCATTCGCGCGTACTTTGGCCGCAATCGTGATCGTATGTGCTCCGGGCAGCAGATCCGTGCGGATGCCGCTCAACAGAACCGCTGCGAGCGCCTGACCATTCGCACCGCGCGCCGGTGACAAGCGACATTCTGAACGTTGAGGGACGGGACCGGTAACGGATAGAATCCGCGGAGGAAGTGCATGGCCAAGATGCTTTGTGCCGCCGGCCTGATCGCGCTGTTATGTGGTGGGGTCTCCACGGCTGCTCATCACTCGGTCTCAGTGAATTTCGACAGCTCGCAGGTGCTCACGCTCACCGGCCGCATCACTGATGTCGACATTCGAAACCCGCACTCGCAGGTCACGCTCAAGGTCACCCAGCGCGACGGAACGGTGAAGGAGTGGTTCATCGAATGGTCCGACCGCAACGCGCTCGTCCGTCGCAAAGTACCGTTCCAGCTGCTGCGCGTCGGTGACATGGTGACGATCACCGCCAGCCCGAGCCGGCGTCTGGACAACCTCGCGTATTTCCGTACTGCGGTGCTTCCGGACAAGAGCGTCCTGCGCGACTGCGGCTTCGAGGCGTTTCGCCAAGCCATTGCCAAGGGACAGTTCGTCGAGTGCGAGCCGACGAGGCCATCATCCGAGCAATCCGCACCACAGAGTCAGCAGAGAGAGCAGCGATGAGGAAAATGGTTGTCGCGCTCCTCGTCTGTGTGGTCTCGGGAGCCGACGCGCAGGACAAACGCGCGCAGTTGGACGGCGTGTGGATCCTTTCCGGATCGGCCACCATCGAGATGACGCTCACGCCCGCGGGCGAGGCAGCTCGCGCGCGCTACGACTACCTCAGGGACGATCCCGCGATGCAGTGCATCCCGGCGAGCTTCACGCGCGTCATGCACACTCCGTCGCCGCCGATCGAGGTGCGTCAGCAGAAGAACGAGGTCCGCATCAACTATGAATTCATGGACATCCATCGCCGCGTGCCGATTGCGCCGGGCACGCCGCTCGCGAAGGCACCCGTGTCTGTCCCCAACCATCCGCACCTCGGACGTTCGGTCGCGCGCTACGAAGGCGATGTGCTTCTAATCGAAACCATCGGACAGCGGGCGGGCATCCTCGATACGCTCGGCGCGCCGGGACTCGTGCAGTCAAACGAGATGCGCACCGAGGAACGCTTCATCCCCGACGGCGATCGCATGCGCGTCGTCGTCACCCACCATGATCCCGTGTACTACGAGAAGCTGGTCGTCACCTATCCGTACCAGCGTCTGCCGGGCGGCGAAATTCTCCCCTGGGACTGCACGCCCGAGGAAGCCAACTACAAACGCTTCCGAGAAAAGGCGAAATAAATCTTCCTCTCCCTAACGTCCGATGTACCCGTAGAGGACCGAGCCTGCAAGTCCCCCGACTTGGGCTATGGTGTTCATCAGACCCACCATCGCTCCGGCGCGCCGCCCGCCCATGTCGAGACAGACGCCGAACACCCCGGACTGTTGGAAGGTGATTGCTCCGTAGGTCAGGGCGAGGAAGACCACAGTAAGTACCCGATGGCGCGTGAACATGGCCGCAACGGTGAACGCCGCCGCGGCCGTCAGCGCAGAGGCGCCAATGACTCGCCGGCCGCCCTTGGCACCGAGCCGCCGCACCAGCGCGTCGCTCGCGGCGCCCCCGGCGAGGTTGGCACACGCGCCGACACTAACGGGAGCGCTGAGAGGAGCAGACTCGAGGACGAGCAGACCCACGACGCCGCGACGGTCGCTCGAGACACTCGGCAAGTTGGCTGATTGTGTCACAACGCCGACGTGTTGCCGGACCAGTCGTCCATCGCGACCGCCGCAACTGTCTTGTCGACCAGTCGCAGGAACGCGTCGATCGTCACCTCGAGATCGGCTTCAGGCGTGTCTTCTTCCTTGCAATGCGACAAGCCGTTGGTGGAACGGGCGAACATCATCACGGCGGGCATGACGCGGTTCATTTCGACCGCGTCATGAAGTGGTCCCGACGGCAATCGTGGAGCATGCCCCGTCACCTCTTGTACCGCGGCGGCGCACAGGTCGATCAGACGCGGATCGAACCTGCAGGGATCGATCCGCCACAGGTGCCGCCACTCCACGATCACATCGTTGGCCATGGCGGCACGCGATGCAGCCTCGTGCGCATCGGCGAGCGCCCGGCGCAACGTCTCGGGCTCGAGGGCCCGCTGATCGAGCGCGATTTCGCACGTGCCCGGTACTGCCGTCACAATCCCCGGCTCGACCGAGACTGTGCCCACTGTGCACACCATCCCGGCGGCGGGCGTCGAGTGGCGCCGGGCGATCTCGCGACACGCGAGCGCCGTCTCGGCGGCCGCGAGGAACGCGTCACGGCGCAGGGCGATTGGCGTCGACCCCGAGTGCGCGGCCTGGCCGACGAACCGCAGCAGGTGGCGCTCGACACCGTAAGTGCCAATCACCACCCCCGTGGATCGCCCCATCGCCTCGAGCACGGGCCCTTGCTCGATGTGAAGCTCGAGATAGGCGCGCGGCTGTCGAGCGTCGAGCGCCTGACGCGCCTCGGGCATACGGGTCAGATCCACGCCGTTCTCGGCCAGCACGTCCACGAGCCGCGTGCCCTCGCGGTCCACCAGGACTCGCACGCTGTCCGGCACGAGACTTCCGCTGGCGGCCGACGATCCCAGCAGGCTTCGCGAAAAACGCGCGCCCTCTTCGTCGGCGAAGTCCACGACGGCGAGCGTGACGGGCGGGGTGGTGCCCTTGAACCGGCAGAGTGCCTCGATGCCCGCAAGCACGCCGAGCGGGCCGTCCAGCCAGCCACCGTTCGGCACGGAGTCGAGGTGGCCGCCGATGATGACGGTGTCCGGGCGCGCGCCGCGTAGAGTGATCCAGTTGTTGCCGGCGATATCGGATTCAGCGCGCAGCCCCTCTTCGGCCAGCAGGTCCTTCAGCCAGCTGCGTGCATCCCGCCAAACCGGTCCCCAAGCGAGACGCTGGGCCCCACGCGCGTCGCTAGTCCGCACCGCCAGCGCGCGAAGGTTAGCAATGACACGATGGGCGCTCACGTCGCCTCCTACAGCCGCCGATCATTGTGGGCGGTGTACGAAATCCGGTCGCCGGCCGCGCATGACGATATCGCGATTCCATGACCGCTAGACCGATCTGGATAGCGCACTTCGGGCCGCTCGTCGATAATCTGCGTCAGGAAGCTGAACATGCAGAACACTGTGGGAGCGCCGGATTGGTCGACGATCCCCGCGCCGCATGACGATGGCGCCACCCGCCACCTGCTGCGGGCTCGCATGGCATCCGTGCCGCTCCACTCGACTGGTGGCGAACTCGTCGATCTGTCGGCGCTGGCAGGGCGAACGATTGTTTACGCGTATCCCCGCACGGGGAAACCCGGCATCGACAACCCAGAGGGCTGGGACATGATCCCCGGGGCGCGCGGATGTACGCCGCAAACATGTTCCTTCCGCGATCACTTCGACGAACTGCAAGCGCTCGGCGTCGGTCACCTGTTTGGTCTGTCTACGCAAGACACGGAGTACCAGCGCGAAGCGGCGGAGCGCCTCCACCTGCCGTTTGCGCTCCTATCCGACGAGCAGTTGAAACTGACTCGTGCGATGCGGTTGCCAAC